>Ga0247727_10000433_pt1 | contig 101907 bp, 98 predicted proteins | sample WisWelCaveWW1625_FD_202498 | JGI IMG/M metagenome (GOLD analysis project Ga0247727, IMG submission 202498) | Biofilm microbial communities from Wishing Well Cave, Virginia, United States - WW16-25 | ecosystem: Environmental > Aquatic > Deep subsurface > Groundwater > Cave microbial mat...
GCGAAAAATTCCCCGGCGCGTCGGAGCGGTACTTCCCCCCCTTGAAAGCGGATCGTCTTAAAGGGGTTCCACAGACCCTGAGACAGGTCCACCTCCGTAACCACGAAATCAAAACGGGGGCTCTTCTCCACGAGGTCCTGAGCTTCGCTCAGGGTCGTCGCCGTGGAGACTTGACCATATTCCCTACGGAACATTTCCCGGAGACGATCTAACGGTTCACTTCGTGGGTCAAGAATGAGGATTCTCCGTTGCGCCTTCCATTCAGACTCGGAGAGAATGCGCCAACGGAAATAAGGAAAATCTTCGGACTCGTTGTCCACGCTGCGTGGGAATCGAATGTGGGCCCAGCGTCCTGTATCCCAGCGTTCTACAGTCTCGTCTGACAAAACAATTCTGAGCGTCCGTTGATCATATTCGAGGGTCACCAGCGGATTTTCCCTGACATCTTGGAGGACGAAGATTCCTTCCCCCCATCGGCTGCCTCCTAGGACTAAACTCTGGCCCGAAGAGGGCTGCCACTGAAGTCTGAAATCCCGACGAGAGCCTATTTGCTCCGGAGGAAAACTCTTGTGAAGGATATACCAGAGGCCATCGGGGTAGACGGCGACCATGATTCTTTCTTTCGGAAAGCTTCCCCTCTCCGGGGAAGTCGCTTCAATGTAAATGGCGCCCGTCTCGTCTCTGCCCGAATGATTCCAAACTGCAAGCGGAAGATTTCCCAAAACCTCCAGCATTGAATCTTCCCAGCTTCTTTCTCCGGCTTCTACTCTATTCCGCACCTCCCCCCGGGCCTTACGGCCCGTAGGGCCGGAGGCGGCCCTCGCCTCGGAGCGGGAGAGCGGGAGCTTCCGGGGGAACGGAGGAAGTTTCACGCCAAATTCCAAGGCGGCGTGGTAAAGCGCCCGGTCACGGTACCGGCCGTATTGAATCGCGCTCGCGAAATTCGGCCAGCCCAACTCCCGACGCGACCTGAGCTCCTGAAGGACCGTGGCACGCATCGGATATTTTTTTCTCCCCGTTTGATATTGAGGGAGTGCGTCTCGGACGGTCCAAAAACTGACATGAAACCGACGGGCCAAGATCTCTCGCGTTGCCGGACCTTGGTGGCCCCCGAATTTTTTTAGCCATCGGTGGAGCGCCTTGGTACGTTGAGTTCGAGGACCTTTGACCCCTTCCGGCCCTCTGCTTTCAATCTTGAAATCCTTAAAGAGCCTTGAAACGGTCGCTTGGTCCGTATTGAAGTGCTCGGCAACCTCGATTTGGGTAAACGAAATCTTGTGGTTTTTATGCCCACGCGCCCATTGAATGAGTTCTTGGGTCTCCGGGTCCGGAAGACGACCCGCAGGATGGTAGTAGTCGGGAAGTCTTATGCCAAACTTGATCGCCGCCCGATAAAGCGGAGGATCCTTGTATTTCCCGTTCTGAAGCGCTCCGGCGTGATTTGGCTGCGCCTTCGAACGACGCCACCTGCGTTTCTCTAAGGCCGCTTTCGGTGTTGGATATTTCGCTTCGTTGCCCGGTCGACCCTGAGGGAGTTTAATGTGAAATTTGCGCGCGGCATAACGAAGCCCCCAATTCGGGTGTTTGCCGTGAGTCAGCGCTCTGGCGTTATTGGGCCAGCCTTTCTTCTTACGGTTGCGACGCTCTCTGATTGCCGCCGTCTTGCTGGAGTACTTGAAGGGCCTCCCCCGCACCTCGGACCTTCTATTAATCTTCGTTGTGCCTGCAGGTGTGACCGGCCCTGGGCCCTTGCTTTGTTCGCGGGCCTCAGTCCTCGCCTCCGATCGAGGCGAGGACTGAGGAGTACCCGAATCGATCGGATTCGGGTGCACCTCGGCACGGGCGAGGGAAAAGAATTCCTTGGTCACCTTAGGTGTGTGGTGCAGAAACTCTGCTGCAGCCGGTTGGCTTGCGCCGTTTGGGAAGTAAAGGATAAAACCTTCGGGGATAACCAAAAGGACATCTTTGCTTCTGATTTCAAAAGGTTTCCAAGTCTCGGGATTGTCGCTGGGTAATGACTCGGTAGAAAAAAATCGTCCTTGCTCGCGCTTGATAGAAACTTTGAGACGACGGGGCGCTTCAAACTTTTCAGGCCAACTGAGGCTCTCTGGTAAAACGAGAAGCCTTGCAATCTCTCCTTCGCCTAGAATTTCTTCGAGAAACTCAGCCGCCGTGTGGCTCACGAGTTGGACCCCTTGCTCGGGGAGTCGAGCGACCTTCAGCTCTTGAAGCGCTTCAAAGAATTTGGGGTGGAGCACCAGACCCGGCCAATGCTTAGGAAGTTTGAGAACGTCCTTTTTCTTGAAAGTCCACACCCAATTAGGACCCGTGTGTTTGCTCGTAAAAAGGATTCGACCCGATCCTTCACCGATTGGAATCTGCTGTCCCTTCATATCCCGTGGGCTTCCTAAAGTTTTCCGAATCGCGAGCGAATCTTCGCGCGGGGTTTGAGTCACACCTATGAGTCGGTTCTCTGAAACGACAAAGTCGTCAGGTTGCGGCGTGAGTTCTCTGATGCTCTTTCTCGGGGAAGGATCTCGATTTGATTGGACCCACATTCTCAACTCCCGCTCCGAATAACCCCCCAGGAGCTTTTTTTCTGTGGTTCCTAAAACCTCGGCAAGTTTTTCAAACCAAAGGGTCTGACGCCAAACACGCCCTAACTCCAGTTCGGAAAGCCGTGAACTTATTAAGCCTGGAATCCTTTTTTCGACCTCCTGCTGGACCCATCCCTGCTTGTGCCGGAGAACCCGCAGGATTAGTCCCACGTGTTTTCGGTGTTCGGGGGTAAACGGCGCTTCCTTCCAAGGTTTCATCAGCGCTTCTTCGCTCTGACCGGCAATCAGTTCGCTGAGGGTTGTCCCCAAAGGTTCTGGAAGGAGTTTAAGGGTCGACGGTTCTGGGAAAGATCTTCCTTCCTCCCATTCGGCCACGGAGCGGCTGCTGCGAAGCCCGATTTCTTGAGCTAACTGGTCTTGGGTCATTCCCTCTTCCAGTCTGAGAACGGTAATCTTCAGACCAAACTTCTTTTTTTGCTCAACGTCATTTTCATTTTCAATCTTGGCATTGATGATTTTTTCTCGTGCCACCCCAAACAGGAGCCCGCTGACCGTGGTATGAAGGGTCTGTACAAGAAGAGGCCAATTTCTTGGGTGAGGGAGCGCTCCATTTCTCCACCCGAAAACGGTGGGGCCCGTCACACCAACCACTTGGGCGAGTCTTAAATTCGACCAATGCCCTCTTTTAAAGAGAGCGTTAAAGCGTTCTTTAAAATCCTCCTTCCTAGCCCAGACTTCGTCCGCTGAGCGCACCTCGGCCCTCGGAGCCGATCGCTCCGAGGACGGAGGAGTACTCAGCCCGGTCGGGGCTGAGTGCACCTCCGAGCGGCGGGCTTGGACGCGGTGAAGCTGGGGAGTTGGTTGGGGGGGCCTTCTCGCGAATTGCGCAAGCTCTCTTTGGGTTCGGCCTGCGAAAACTCTTTCCTTGCGTGCCGCTCGGGCCAGGCCGTCTTTGGGCAAAGAAGGCTCGGCTGGCGCCGGCGCTTTGGATTGGGATCGGTAGTAATCGAGGTACCTGAGCCCTGGCTCGACCTGAAGATCTAAAATGTCGGCGTTCGGATCCAGGTCCGGATCGAGGTCTAGAAAGTTCCAGTCTCTTACCTTTCCTTCCGAAAGAGAGCGGAGACCTTCCACTGCGGTTGCCTGAAAGTCGAACATTCTGAGGGGCTTCAAGAAGCCGAACTCGTTGCCGAGTTTATAGATTCCTGTCTCGACAGGAACCAGCCACAAAGTCAGGGTGGAATCGTGGTAGGTGTGCCACGACTTGAGAACCGCCTCGCCGTAAAGACGCCGCCACGCAGGGTTTCGTCTCAAGTCACCAAACGAAGGGGTTGAACCGTCAGGGTTAAGAGGCGCCTCCAAATGGGCGACTCCGTAACGGAACTTAAGGGGGTTTTCACTGAGCTCCATAACGGGGTCCAGATCGACCAGAGATTGGAACCCGCTTGCGACGAACGCTTCAGTGTTCTCAGTATCCTCGTCGTAAAAAGCGCGAAAGTTTTCATAAAGTCCGAGGGGGTCAACCCCGCAGCACCCTTTTCCATTCCAAGGGGAATACTCGGTGTGAGTAGAGAAGACCGTCAAACCCACCCGTTCGAAAGGGTGAAGTCCCCGCGCGACGTTTCGAATCCATTGATCGGACTGTTGATGGGCGAGGCCGAGCGCCCCGAGATGCCAAATCCCCCGGCCTTCTTCAAGGTCTTCAAGGTATTCTCTTTCAATATAATCTTGGGCTTGAGTCGCCAAAACGACCGCCCCGGCGTTCCTGAGATGATTGGGAAAACTTTGGTTCGAGTTGTGGGCAACAGAGCTTCCGATGGCTGTAAAAGATCGCAGGCCCGCATTAATCCAGCGGTTTTTCCTCAAGTCCTCTGCCAAGTCGGAATCGGTCCGTCTGATCTTATCCTCTTGCCGGTCGAGATAGGACTCAAGAAGAGTGATCCCTGCCATCACCAAGCTTGCCTCAGTCCACTCCCACGCCGTTCCCCAAAATCCTTTTTCTTCCTCTTTCGCCGGTTGTCTCGTCGGCAGCGGAAATTCTTCCTGTAGTTCCTGCACGGGCAATGTCGAAGCGCCTGCGATGCGCCGACTTTCTTTTTGCGACGATGACGCGCAGCCGATCCCTCCAATCATTCCTGCAAGCAAGCCGAGAAGAAGAACGGTCTCGCCTTGCTTGCGGGCCTCGGAGCGGGGGTGCGGCGGCTGGGACATTTTCACGTTTAATTTTTGGCCGTCGAGTTTATCCGGGTAGAGGATCAACGTGCCGAGATCAGAATCGCCGGAACTAAAGAACTCGTAGGCCGGCTCGCCGCCTTCTTTTGTCCAAAGCTTCAGGGCTGTCAGGAAAAACTTCTTCGAATTGGGGAATTGCAGGGCGATCCAAATCTCAGGAAAGCCTCTCTTCTTCAACCAGGCAAGGATCGTTCTCAACAGTTCAGTGCCGTGCTCCTGAAGCAAAGAGTCGTAGCCGGAACTTTCGAGGGCTTTAATCACTCTCTTCAATCCCTTCGAATCCGGGATGTCGGCCGCTTCAATGGTATAGGTGGCCACCTCGCCGTTCGTGAGTGTGAAAAACACTGAAAGGGAACGGGTGCTCGACCTCACATGAACCTCCGTTATCTTTTCCGCGAGAACCGTCCCCTCAATCCACTCCCGCTTGATTTCTTCCACGGTGGTGTCCAGGGTCAGTGGTGTCTCACTCCGCACCTCGGCCCTTGAAGCCGTCCGTACCTCGGAGCGCGATAGGATCTCTACACCTAAAATGTCGTTCTTTCGAATCGCGATAGGGGTTCGAGTACGGCCGACCTCGATTTCGCCGTGAATCACGGAGGGAAAGTCCCAAGAGTCAAAGCGGTCAAAGACAATTTCTTTGATTAAAGGTTCTCTGGCGGATTCTACTCTTTGAATCAGCACTTTAATTTGTGTGCCGTTACCGACCTGGCCTGCTTGAACTCTCCTGACAAACTCCGTGAAAGAAAGAATCTCGGGCGATAAGGTTTTGATCGGCGTTCCATGTTTACGAGCCCCAAAAAGCTCTGCGAAAAGGCCCGCGAGGGGATCGGGCGACGTTTTCCCTTTACCGACCTGATTTTTATCTTTTTTGATAACGTGCCATTTCCTCAGCCGTTCTCTTCTTTGAAACCTCCTTCGAAGGACTTCCTTTCTGATTTCCCCCTGAAGTTTCTCTTCGTTCTCTTCTCCAGGTCTGGTTCGCAGTTCAGAACGTCTGACTTCGAATCCTTGATCCGTCTCCTCCCCCTTTTCCTGCCGCTTCCTGAGAGCCGCTGTAACCTTGGTTTCAATTGATCGACTCCGTTTCATAAGCCCCTTCAGCTGTCGGAACGAAATCCCGGCTTTCAAGGCAATGAGGGTTTGATTAATCTCACTCCCCTTTTCCCTCTGAAGTTCGTCGATCGCTGTTGAGACCTTCTGTTCTAACTCCCGCTCCTTCTCCGCTCGCTCTTCCTCAACGTGCCATAATCTTTCCCTCTCCCGTAAGGCATCCTCTAAACTTTTAAATCGCTTGGGGTAAGGGCCGATTATCCACTCGCGGTAATGGCTTTTCTTTGCGAGACCGATGGCACGAACACCCCTGACCGCCTCTAAGTATTTTTCGTCCCGAACCAAAGTCACAACGGCCGCCATATCCGCTGAGAGCTGCTCCCAAAGCGACGGCAACCATTCTTGACTCCCTTTTAAATCCGCCGTCAGTCTCTCGATGCGCTGAACAATGATTTCTTTCGTGACCCGACTCCGTACCTCGGCCCTCGAAGCCGACCGCTTCGAGGACTGAGGAGTACCCGGATCGGTCGGATCCGGGTGCACCTCGGAACGAGTCAAACGGGCGGCGACAGAGCCTATAGCTTCTTCAATTTCCTGGTCGGTCAGTCTTCGGTAGTGTTGTCGGAAGTGAGGTCCAGCGTTCCTCATCGCCCCCACAAAGATTTGCCTCTGTTCTTCGGGGCGATTGAGACGGCGGTAATTACTTTTTCCGGTCAGGATTTTCGCAAAACTTAACTGGTCGGTTTCGGTCCCGGAAAACGAAGGCATCCATTTTCCGGACATCAATTCGTGGTAGCGGCTTCCGTTTGGACTCTCCCTGCTCATTTGCGGAGAAATTACGCTATAAGGCACCTTCTTTTTTCTGAGGTGCGCGGTGAGCCCCGGAGTGTGAAAGCCTCCAGTCACGAGAACAAGCGTTGGTTTTTTTGTCAGCCGCTTTTCAATCTCCTTGGCTTCTTTAAGCGCATTTTCCAGTAAGACGGCGTCGCGGCGGCCGGCGAGTCGGTAAAAATGAAGGGCGACTTCCTGGAAGGGAGTGAGATGAGAGAGCGAAGGCTTGATCTTCCAAAATCTTGTAAGACGCGCATCAAGAGCCCGCGGGGTCGCCTCCTCTTCTCTTGCCAAGAGGGCTTGGTATTCGTCACGGGTGAGTTCGAGCCTAAAGAGCTTTTCAAGGAGCTCGAAGTCAGCCAAGATCTCGAGGAATCTCTTCTCTGATTCTCTCCGGGAAAGCTTCTCACGAATCTCCTTCTCGAGAAGGGCGATTTCCTGAAAGAGCCCCCGCGGGTCTATTTCCGACTCAAGCAAGACCCGGGCCCGTGGGTCGAGCGTCTTCTCAAACTCGAGGAGAAAAAGGAGGCGCGTGAAGGAAGGAAACCGGATCTGCTCCAGGCGGTCGCGCAGATCAATTCCGAGGTGGGTAAATGCACTCTCTGCGAGAAACTGGAGGTAGGCCGGGAGATTCGGCGAGACGACCCCCGAATGAAACTCCCCTTCTTTTCTCCTTGCCGCCTCGCGGATAAACTTTCGAAGATCGGGATTAAGAACTTTGGCTCCAGCGGAATCGACGCTTTCTCGAAACGACCGTAACGCTCTTTTTATTTCCTCCTCGTGCCGGGATAAATCCCGGTAGGCTTTGAGATTGGCCCGGTAAAGTCTGGGTGCCTCAACCCCTCGAAAGAAAACCTCGGGAGTTTTCTTGGTGCGGTGAAGTTTCCAGGCGAAAAGTTCGGGGCCGGAGAGAATCCCTGTTGCGTTGAGATCTCGAACAATCGATTCGTTGACTTTGGGGTATTCCGGGAAAAGCTCCAGGTATTCCGGGTGAAGGGGTCCGAGTCCTCCTTCGAAAGCTACCACTAAGGGACTTTTCTTCTTCGCGAGTTCCGCTAATATGTCACGAATCTTTTCCTGAGCCTCGGGGTGGGCGTGGGCGTCTTGAATATGGAATAAGCTAGGGGCTTCGGAAGAAAGGTGCGTAGGAAGATAATTTTCCGCCAGAGTCCCAAGAAGCGGGGAGATTCTAAAGGGGGTTGTGGGAGGGGTTACCTCTCTTGTTTCGGGGGCTGACCAGGCCAGGGATTGAATGCTGAAGACTAAAGCGACAAAACCTGAAATAACCCGCAGAAACAGCTGTTTTTTTTTCATCATTAGTTACACTTTCTCAAAGCACGAAGTAACGGGAGAAAAAATAGGCTCCTCGTTTCTCTAACCCATTGGGAGAATTGGAGCAACGCTGAAGCCAGATACCGGAAATTTAATAAAAGATAACCTCCGTTCCTCAGCTTGTCAACCTACGTCGGGGTAGCGTAAAATGGGATTGGAAGGCCAGAAAAATACCCTATGACCACCCTGCGAAAAATTCTCTTTTTCTTCTTTGTAGGGCTATATCTTGTGGTCGCCCCCCTTACCGTCCTCTATGCCTTGGGGTATATCTTTAACCCGGTCCAGCAGGCGCTGCTTCAGACCGGTCTCGTGAGCCTCGCTTCTGAGCCTTCCCATGCCTCGGTCTGGCTCAATGGAAAGCTCCTTCAAGACAAAACCCCGGTCATTCTCCGGAATCTGAAACCCGAGGTTTATAGCGTTCGTTTGACCTTCCCCGGCCACCACCCCTGGCAGAAGGAGCTCAAAGTGGAGGCGGACCGCGCGCTTCGATTGGAAAACATTCTCCTCTTTCCTGTCGACCTGGAGCCTGAAGCCTTGGGAGATTTTCCCCTCAAGAAGCTTTGGTATATTTCCGGCGCAAAGTCCCTTTTGGTGCTTCAGGGCGAGACGGCTTCGACCCTTTATCTCTATCACCTTGAAAAAAATGCTTTTCAGCCGATCTTCGTCCAGTCCCGCGATCAAAATATTAAGGTAAAAGATGTCCTTCTTCATCCCCTCGGAGACCGGGCCGTGGTGCTCCTTGAAAGGGAGGGAAACCCTGATCCCTACTTGGTGAAATTTAGCGATCCCTTGGAAGTGAGGAATCTTGCGGATCTCTTTCCGGAGCCTTTCACGGAACTCCGTTGGAGCCCCCACTCGAAGGATTCCCTTTTTTACCTCAAGGAGGGGCGACTCAAGCGGATCGAACTCGAGCGGCGTCTCTTTTATCCCACCCTGGCAAAACGGGTCCGAGGATTCGCGCCGTTCGGCCGAAATCTTTATGTTTTGGATGCCAATCGCCGTTTTCTCAAACTCACTGAAAAGGGAAGGATTTCTGAGGTCCTCCTCGACAACCCCTCTCAAGCCAAGACGATCTTTGGGCCGGACGAAGGGAAGTCTTACTCCCTCTTTCTTTTCAATCGTTCTCTCGCCGTCTTTCTCTCGGAAAGCGGGAGACTTTCCTCGAACAAACTCCCTTACTTTCTGGACGAAGAGGTCGATCAGGTGGTTCTGGCCGAGTCTCGTCCCAGAATTTTTTATCGAAAAGGAAACGAACTTTGGGTGGTCGACTTCAATCGGAACGAGGAAGAGACCTTTTTCGAGAGCGGGCCGAGGCCCCGCCGAATTTACTCCGGAGAAGAGTCGCTCAGTCAGATTGCCCCTTTTTATGAGGACCGTTACGTTCTCTTCTCCGAAGGCTCCCGCATCTTGGTCCAAGATACGGAAGGAGACGGAGAGCCGCTCGAGCTTTTGAATATCTCGGAGCGGGTTCCGGAGGCCGCCTTGGATTCCGGGGAAGGCTTCCTCTACTATGCCCATCCGAAAACCGATCGGCTCACCCGCGTCAAACTCTTTCAGGGAGGCTGGCTTATTCCTCGAATTGTCGACGAACTCATGAGCCCTCCTAAGGAGGCCCCATGATTTTCTCCTTCTCACGCCACGGAATGGGTCCGAAAGAATGGGTCCTGGAGCGATTTTTTGAAATCGTTCCGGCCACGCTCAGTTGGACGCTTCTGCTGTCTCTTTTTCTTCTCTGCGTCTTTGCGCCCGTTGCCGGCGTGATCGTAGTCATTCTTTTTGACCTTTACTGGCTCTTCCGTTTGATTTACCTCACAATTTTTCTCGTGCTCTCTTACTTCCTTTTGGAAATTGAACGCTCGGCCGCTTGGCATTCACGGCTGGAGGACCTCCTGGGTGCCGAAAAAGCGATTCCGAAAAGTGGCCAAAGGCTGCAAGATCTGAGGAGAAGTTTTTTCCAGATCGGCTCTGGGCCCCGGCTGAAGTTTCTCGACAAGATCAAAGCTTATTATTCGGAAAAGAGACACCGGGTGACCCTCGAGCGGCTCCGCCGAAGGCCGATCGATTTTCCGCACCCCAGAGAGATTTATCATCTGGTGATTCTCCCTTTCTACCGGGAGGGAATTCGGGTCCTCGAGCCGACAATTCAGGCCCTCACGCGCGTGAATTACCCCCTGAAACGGATGGTGGTCACGTTGGGGGTTGAAGAAAGGGCCGGAGAAGGGGCCCGAAAGCTCGCCGAATGGCTCAAGTCAGAATACGGACACCTGTTTGAACACTTTGAAATCAGCCTGCACCCCCAGGGCCTGGAGGGTGAAGCAGCGGTCAAAGGGGCCAACGCGACTCACGCGGCCCGTTGGGCCAAGTCGTATTTCGAAGGACGAAACATTTCTTTTGACCAGGTCATTGTCTCCTGTTTTGACTGCGACACGGTGGTGAGCCCGGAATACTTTTCGTGTCTCACTTACAACTACCTCATTCATCCCAAACGGACCCGCACGAGCTTCCAACCGATTCCGGTTTACCACAACAACATCTGGGAAGCCCCCTCCTTTGCCTGTGTGATTGAAACCGGGTCCTCTTTCTTTCAGCTGATCGAAGTGACAGACCCGGAGCAGCTTGTGACCTTTTCAAGTCACAGCATGAGTTTCCAGGCCCTCGTGGAAATCGGTTACTGGCCCGTCGACCTTATTTCAGACGATTCAGCAATTTTCTGGAAAGCCTTCCTCGCCTTTGACGGCGACTACCGGGTCCAGCCCCTTTATGTGACGCTCTCGATGGATGTGGCGGTGGGAAAGAACCTCTGGGAGACTTGCCAGTCGATCTACCGGCAGAAGCGGCGTTGGGCGTGGGGGGTCGAAAATTTCCCGATTCTCGTGCGGGGACTTCTCGCGAATCCGAAGATTCCCTTATTTCAGAAAGTCCGGCACGCGTTTCGTCTTCTCGAAATGAACGTCTCTTGGGCAACCTGGACCCCGATCATGCTCATCTTAAGCTGGGCGCCTGCGCTTTTGGCGACGCGCGAATTTGCCACTTCGGTCGCTCACTTCAATGCCCCCCGCGTGGCGGGAGTGATCGGATACATTGCAATCGCTTCACTCATCATCTCCATTGTTCTGAGTTTCTTCCTTCTTCCAAAAAGACCCAAGCCGGTTCCTTTTTTCCAGAAGTTCGTCTTGGCGCTCCAATGGCTCCTCGTTCCCCTCATTGCGACCGTCTTCGGAGCCATTCCCGCGCTGGATGCCCAGACGCGACTCGCCCTCGGCCGCTATATGGAGTTCTTCGTAGCTCCGAAGGGAGGCTCTGAGAAAGGGAGTTTGAACGAAGCGGGAGAGATTCCTACCGAAACGTCAGCGGGCCGTCACAAGCCGCACAGCGGTCTCCAACGCTGAGCGGATCGATTCAGGCCTCGCCTTTCCCTGATACGCAATATCAAAAGCGGTCCCGTGATCCGGGCTGGTTCGGACATACGGGAGCCCGAGCGTTAGATTCACTCCCGTGTCAAAGGCCACAAGTTTGAACGGGGCCAAGGCCTGGTCGTGATACATCGAGACCACGGCATCGTACGTTCCTTGGTAAGCGTCATAGAGAATGCGGTCTCCTGAAATGGGGCCGGAAACGGCAATTCCTTCCCGGCGGGCGTCCTGGACGGCCGGCTCAATCACATTTTCTTCCTCCTCCCCGGTTTCTTTTCCGTGAGGATTGAGGCAAGAGACCCCAATTTTAGGCTTGGAAATTCCGAGCTGATTCTTGAGAAACTTCTCTGTGAGACGGATCTTCTCCAGGACCGCTTCGCGGGTGATGAACCGGCTCACCTTTTTCAAAGGGATGTGAATTGTCACGAGCGTCACCCGAAGCGCGGGACTCTCTGCGTCCTTTTCCTTCAAAAACATCATGGCAAATTCTTTCACACGCGCCACTCGGGCCAAATATTCTGTGTGCCCGCTGAAACGGGGTTCCAGGAGCTGAATCGCCTCCTTATTCGCCGGGGCCGTCACGAGCGCGTCCACGAGGCCGGTCGCCCCCTGATAGGCGCCGGCTTTCAAGGCGGCCAGGGCGAGTGCTGCGTTCTCGGTCGAAACCTGTCCCACGTGAAAGATCGCTTCTTCAGAAGCCTTTTCAAGCTTCCGGTTCTTGAGAAGCCAGCGGGCCTCCTCCGTGATGTCAAGAAAGTTCACGGAATCATCCCTCAGGAAGTCCCGGTGAAGCGTCGGGATCGGATTGAGAGGAAGTTTGAGCCGAAGCTCTTCTTCTAGAAACTCGAAGACTGGAGAAGCGCCGATCAGAAGGAGGAAGACTTTAGCGTAGCGCTCCGGATTCTGGAGGACTTTGGCGAGGATTTCCGGGCCGATCCCTCCCGGGTCCCCCATCGTGAGGGCAACAATCGGCTTTTGCATGGGATTTCGATCTTCGGCGGAAGGGTTTTACCGAATGGAGATGTAGGCACGAGCCTTCAGCTCGTTCATCCACTCTTTGAAGCGCTCTACGGCTTCCTCTCGGAAAAGGATTTCTTGGATCTTGTCCCGGGCCTTTTCAAACGTCGGAATTTCGCTCACCACCTTCTCTTCCACCATGAAAACGTGGTATCCCGCCGAGGTCTCGAGGACGGGAGAGAGCTCCTTCGCTTTGAGTTTAAAGATGATTTCGTCAATCGCCGGAAGCATTTCGCCGCGCTTGACCCAGCCGATCTCTCCTCCTTCGGAGGCGTGGGGATCTTCGGAAGATTCACGTGCCAGCTTGTCGAAACCCTCCCCCTTTTCAATCCGCTCACGAATCGATTCAAGCTTCTTTTTCGCGTTCTCGTCCGTCGTCCCCTTCTGGACTGTCTCCTCGCTTTTTCGAAGGGTAAAGGAGCGGAGCTTGACCTTCTCTTCTTCCGCGAGCTCGGACTTACGATTCTTATAGAAGTCTTCGATTTCCTGGGGCGAGACGACCACGCGGGCCCGGATTTCCATATCGTGAAGTCTTCGGATCGTGATCTCTCTTTGATATTTTTCCCGAATTTGGCTAAGCGTGACCCCCTGCTCGTGAAGCATTTTGTTGAATTCCACCTCGGAAGGAAACCGACTTTCTAGCTCACTCACCCGCTCGTCGATCTCTGCCTCATCGACCAAAATACCGCGGGTTTTCGCCTCCTGAAAGACCAGGCGGTCTTCGATCACCTGATTCAGAAGCTTCAGGCGGATCTGATGCAGCTGGTGCATGAGCTCTTCTCCCTGGTATTGTTTTTCGAGCGCCTCGTAAATGGGGCGGAGGAAGACATCCAGCTCGCTTTGCGTGATGGCCTCGTCATTGACGACCGCCACCACGCGGTCTACCAGCTGCTCTTGGGCCCAGGCGGAACCGGCGGCAAGAAGTATGGCTGAGGCAAGGACAACCCTTTGAAACATAAGGGTGTTAGATATACCACGACGAAAGTTTCATTTCAATTTGTTCCTCGTTCTAAAACTATAACTCATTGTAATTAAACAAGATCCGATGATTCTTCCTTCCTCTGAAGGAGCACGCCTGTCAGGAGAAGCGAGAAGACGAGAAAGAGCGTGAAACCAAACTCCCACCGTCCCCAGCCGTAACGGAGCATCTCCTTGGCAATGGCGATGAAGCTAAGGTACCAGAGGAAGAAGAAGGTGGACCGGGACAGAAGTTTTCTCTCCTCGGCTCCGGAGAATTTCTCATTTTTGAGGCGGAGGATCATCGCAAAAAGGAGGCTGAAGAAGGAGACAAATCCCAAGGCGATGATTCCGAGAGGGAGGGGAGAGAAAATCGACGGATCCATTCCCCAGTGTCTCAAGGCGTTATAGGTGGAGATTCCGGGAATCCAGACAAGGTAAACTGATAAAGCCCCCTTCTGAACCAGAGGTCCCGCTCCCCACGGGGCGGGCAGAAGATCTGCTTGAAGGCTCTGCTTCACTGCGCCCCAGATAAAAAGTCCTCCCCAGAGACCCAAAAACTGATCCCTGAGGCTCCACCAGGGCCAACCTTCTCCAAGAAAGCCCCTCTGTCCCAAGAAAAGAAGGAGAACGGACAAGAGAAACCCGGTCCCAAATCCTAGGGCGCCGAGGGTTCCGAAAACCGCAATCGTTTTTGATTTTTTCCGGAGGAGATTGTAAAGCTGAAGGGCTGCAAAGAGAAACGCCAGAACAGGAAGTTCGGGAACGAACCACCCCAAAAGAGCCAAGCCGCCCCAGAGAAGCAGATCTCGGGTCTTGATCGGTTTCTCTGAAAGTCCCAGGCCGAGGTAGGTCATCCCCAGCCCTCCCCACACGGCGCCGATGAAGAAGAGCTTCAAAAATCCGGCCGTTGAGACGGAAAGGCTCGTTGATGCCAGGATCTCCCGAATGAGGCTTCCGTAACCAAGCTGACCTCCCAGGGAAAAACCGAAAGCGCTTAGAAGAAGACTCCGCCAGAGAGCCTCGCGCCACGGACCGGCGGGTGAAAGCAACGCCACCGCGACCGCTGAAAGCGCCCCGGGAATGAGCGCCCCTTTCAGGTGCCCGAACTGCCCCCGAAGCGACCACGCAAGACTCATGAGAATCGCGGTGACCAGATAGGGCCGAAGCTCCTTGAAAGACATTTCCGTCAAGCCCCCTTCAATTCATCGATGGCGCGGCGAAGCATCCGGCAATAAAGGTCAAATCCCACAGCCAAGATGAATCCGCTCTGTTCGTGACCCAGGATATTTCCCGCGCCCCGGATCTCCAGATCTTTCAAAGCGATTTTAAATCCTGCACCAAGTTCGGTGAAACGCTCAATCGCCTCCAGCCGTTTCTCCGCATCAATCGTCATCACCCAGTTTCGCGGGACGATAAAGTAGGCGTAGGCTTGCCGTTTTCCGATGAATCGCCCCACCCGGCCCCGAAGCTGATAGAGGTCGGCCAGGCCGAATCGGTCCGCGCGGTTCACGATAATCGTGTTGACGTTCGGAATGTCGATGCCGGATTCAATGATATTCGTGGAAATAAGGCAGTCGGTCTTTCTTTCCAAAAAATTCCTCATCACCTGCTCCAGGGCCCGCGCGGACATCTGCCCGTGCCCCACGCCGAACCGGACTTCGGGAACGATCGATTTTAAATGTTCGTGAACCTTCTCGATGGAGTCGATTCGGTTGTGAATGAAGTAAATCTGCCCTCCGCGCGCGAGCTCTTTCCGGACCGCCTCCGCCACTTTCCGGTCGTCGTACTCAATCACCTGGGTCTCAATCGGAAGGCGTGTCCGGGGGGGCGTATTGATGATCGACATGTCTCTGGCTCCCATCAAAGAGAGGTAAAGGGTTCGAGGGATCGGCGTCGCGGTGAGGGTTAACACATCCACCAGTTCGCGGAGTTTTTTTAACTTCTCCTTCTGGGCCACGCCGAAGCGCTGTTCCTCGTCGATCACAAGAAGCCCCAACTCCTTAAACCGGACGTCGGAGGATAGAAGGCGGTGCGTCCCCACGATCACGTCGGTTTTTCCTTCGGTAAGATTCTTGAGCGCCTGCTGCTGCTCCTTTTTCGACCGAAACCGGGAGAGGACCCCCACCGTCAAAGGAAAGTTTTTAGCCCGCTCCTTGAAGACAAGCCAATGCTGCTCGGCCAGGACCGTGGTGGGGACGAGGAAGGCCACCTGTTTCCCCGCGGTGGCCGCCTTGAACGCGGCGCGCATCGCCACTTCGGTCTTCCCGAAGCCGACATCCCCGCAGAGGAGCCGGTCCATCGGTCTTGGGGCCTCCATATCCCGTTTTACCTCTTCGGTCGCCTTCCGCTGGTCCGGCGTTTCCTCAAAAGGAAACTCCGCCTCGAATTGGCGCTGCCAATCCGCGTCCTGGGGGAAGGCGGGGCCCAACGAGATCTCTCGTTTGGCCTGAAGAGTCACGAGATCACGAGCGACGGTTTCGACCGCGAGGCGCGCCTTTGCCTTCGCTCGCTCCCATTCCTTGGTGTGAAGGCGGGTGAGCTTCGGTTTGCTTCCTTCGACCCCGATGTAGCGCTCCAGGGGCTCCCCCACTTCGAGGTAGAGGATCTCCCGGTCTGCGAACTCAAGGGCGAGATACCGCTTCTTCTCCCCCTGCATTTCAATTTTCTTCGTGCCAAGGTAGCGGGCGATCCCATACTGGAGGTGGACCACACAATCTCCGGTTTCAAGATCGGTGATTTCACTGAGCGGTTCAAAACTTTCAAACCTCTCCCGCAGACGGCTGACGGTCGATTCAAAAGGCTCCGTGAGAGGGATCAGGAGGAGTTCCTCGAAACGGGTCAGGGGCTTTCCTTCGTGGGGGGAAAAGTCGCGGATCGAAACAATGGTATCGAGATCGAAATTGAGACGGATCGGAGCGCGGTACGTGACCGGATAAACGTCCACCGTGGCTCCGCGGTCCGCATATTCGCCGGGGCGAGACACAAAATCTCTCCTCCGATAACGGAGCTTCTGGAGGAGGGTCTCCAAGACGCCCCGTTCGATCGTCTGCCCGACATAGAGCCGCTCTAAGCCTTCCACAATACGAGCGCTTTCACCCCAATTATATCACCGCTATGATCCAGGCAGAATCTCCTCCCTCCGGCGGGCGCTCGGCCGACGGGTGCGGGGGAATTCTACCTTTAGATTATTTAAGTTTCTGGATCCAGTCGCGGAGGCGGCGGGAGGATTCGAGGAGGTCCTGCTCGGAGCAGGCGAAGGAGAGGCGGACGTGGCGGTCGCTCCCGAAAGCCTTGCCGGGAACGACGGCGACCCGGGCTTCTTCAAGAAGCCGCTCGGTGAACCGCATGGAGTCGAGACCGGTCTCCTGGATATTCACGAAGACGTAAAACGTCCCTTGGGGCGTAAAAGGTTTTATCTTTGGAATCTTTTTCAATTCCGTGAGAAAAAGATTCCGGCGCCTCTCATAAATTTGACACATTCTTTTTGCCTCTGCCTCCCCCTTCTCAAGGGCCACAAGTGCCCCCGCTTGAGCAAAGGAGGTGGGATTCGAGGTGGAGTGACTTTGAAGATTGGCCGCTGCTTCTGCTACCTCTTTGGGACAGGCGGCGTAACCGATCCGCCACCCCGTCATCGCGTACGCTTTGCTGTGGCCGTTAACGATCAAGGTCCGTTTCGCAATCTCCGGGTGAAGCGAGGCGATGGAAACGTGCCCCGCTCCATCAAAAATCAGCTTTTCATAGATTTCGTCACTTAAGATCCAGACCCCCGGATGTTTCAACAAAACGGGAACGAGCGCTTCGAATTCAGACCGGCGGTAGACGGCCCCGGTCGGATTCGAAGGAGAGTTTAAGATTAAAACTTTGCTTTTCCGGGTGAGCGCTTTCGTGAGCTCGTCAGGCGTCATTTTAAACTCCCGCTCTTCCCCCGTCTCGACAAAAACACTTCTTCCGCCGGAGAGTGTAACAATTTCAGGAAAGCTCAGCCAATAGGGTGATGGAATGATGACTTCATCTCCCTCATTTAGAAGGACTTGAAGCAGATTGAAGATGGAGTGCTTGGCGCCAACAGAAACCACGATTTGGTCGGGGCTATAGGTGAGGCCCTGGTCCCGCTTGAGTTTCTCCGCGACCGCTTTTCGAAGCTCCAGGGTACCTTCCGCGGGGGTGTATTTCGTCACTCCCTTCCGGAGGGCCTCGATCGCCGACTCCTTGATGAAATCCGGAGTATCGAAGTCGGGTTCCCCGGCACTCAAGGAAATCACATCGATTCCCTGGGCCTTCAAGGCTTTTGCCTTGGCGGTGATGGAGAGGGTCAGAGACGGGGTGACCTGGGTAATCCGGTTGGATAACTGGGTCATAAGGGGAAGGGAGGGTTAATCTCCGGTCAAAAATTTTCTCAGCTTGCCGAGGAATCCTCCCCGCTTTTCTTCTTCTTCCTTTTCAGCCGGCTTCTCGGCCTTCCCTTTTTCCGGCTTGGGCGCCTTTTCCTTCTTGGCTTCCTTTTCTTCCTTCTTCGCTTCTTTTTCTTCGCGAGGCGGCTTGACTGGTCTCGGCTTTTTCTCTTTCTTCGGTTTCTGGGCTTCCTTTCGAAGAATCTCGATCGGCACTGAAAACTCCACGAGCGCCATCAGGGCTCCGTCTCCCGGACGATTCCTGGTCTTAAGGACCCGCGTGTAACCTCCTTGGCGGTCCTGGAGCCGGGGCGCGATCTCTTCGATGAAAACCTTCGCCGCCTGAGGGGAGGCGAGATGGCGAATGAGCTGCCTCCGTGCCGAAAGAGTCCCCTCCTTCGCAATCGTCACCATCCGATCCGCCATCCGGGACGTTTCCTTGGCACGCGCCAAGGTGGTTTCAATCTGCCGGTGGTGGGCAAGGCTCGCCACCAGATTTCTGAGCAGCGCCTTCCGGTGGTTGGTGGTGACGCCGAGTCGGCGCCTTCGTTTACGATGCCACATGGTTCAAGCCGTGATTGCTTTCTTCCTTTTCGCGCGGTCTTCGGGTTTCATTCCGAGCTGAAGTCCCATTCCCGTCAAGATCCCCTGAATCTCGGCGAGGGATTTCTTGCCGAAATTCTTGTACTTCAGCATTTCCGGCTCGCTCTTTTGGATGAGGTCGCCGATCGTCTTGATATTGGCCGCCTCGAGGCAGTTGGCGCTCCGGACCGAGAGCTCCAGTTCGCTGATCGGTTTCCGAATCATGTCCGCGAACTCCTGATCCACTTCCTCCTCTTCCTCCTCTTCTTCGGGAAGCTCGCCGTAATTCACGAAGATATCGAGGTGCCTCTGGAGGATATTGGAGGCGTAAAGGAGCGCGTCTTCCGGCCCGATCGCCTTGTTCGTCCAAACCTCCAGGATGAGGCGGTCGTAATCGGTGATTTGCCCCACGCGGGTTTCTTCTACGGAGAAGTTCACCTTGGTGACCGGTGAAAAGAGGGAATCAACCGCAATCACTCCGATCTCCTGCCCCTCTTTCTTATTTCGTTCCGCTAGGACATAGCCCCGTCCCCGCTCCACTTCCATCTCCATATAGAAGCGGACCTCCTTGGTCAGGGTGCAGATGTGAAGCTCCGGGTTGATGACTTCAATCGTCTCATCCGCCTGGATGTCCCGGGCCGTCACTTCGCCCGTCCGTTTCGTATCGATAACGATCCTCTTCGGCTCTTTTCCGTGGTAACGGAGAATGAGCTTCTTCACGTTGAGGACGATTTGGGCCCCGTCCTCCATGACCCCGTCCAAGGTCGAAAACTCGTGAAGCATCCCCTCAATCTTCACCCCCGTGACGGCTGCCCCTTCAATCGAAGAGATAAGCACCCGGCGGAGTGCATTGCCGAGCGTCTGACCGTAGCCCCGCTCAAACGGCTCCGCAACGAATTTTCCGTAATTAGGCGTGGCTGTGGATTTCTCCACCTCCAGCCTTTTCGGCATTTCAAAAGTTTTCCAACGAATCCCCATCGAGACTCCTCCTTATTTAGAATACAATTCCACAATAAACGACTCTTCCACGGGAAGCGCCGCGTCTTGTTTGGTCGGCAGCCGAAGGACTTCGGCTAACAAATTTTCTGCGTCCTGGCGGAGCCACTCCACGAGCGGCCGGTCCTGAAGCATTTCGAGAGTCGCCTTGACTTGCTTCACCAAATCGTCCCGCTTACGGACCTCGATCTTATCCCCGACCCGGATCAGGAAAGACGGGATATTCACGGAACGGCCGTTCACGAGAACGTGCTTGTGCGAAACGAACTGACGCGCCTCAGCGCGCGAGCTAACCCAGTGAAGACGGTAAATCACGTTATCGAGCCGCCTCTCGAGGAGCTCCACAAGCTTCTCGCCCGTCGACCCTGCGGCCCGGGAAGCCCGTTTAAAAAAGACCCGGAACTGCCCTTCCATCATTCCGTACATCCGCTTGGTCTTCTGTTTTTCGCGAAGCTGAATCCCGTAGTCGGAAAGCTTCCGCCGCCTCTTTCCGTGCATTCCGGGCGGCTGGTTGCGCCTCTCGATCGCGCACTTGTCTCCCGTGCAGCGAATTCCCTTCAGGAAAAGTTTAATTCCCTCCCGACGACACAAACGACAAACTGGTTGGACCATTCTTCCCATCAGACCCTTCTCCGTTTCGGAGCCCGGCATCCGTTATGCGGCATCGGCGTGACATCTTTGATCGCCGTCACCTTGAGACCCGCAGCCTGCAGGGCCCGGACCGCCGACTCCCGTCCCGAACCCGGCCCTTTGATGTAGACCTCCACTTCCTTCATTCCGTTTTCCATCGCTTTCTTCGCGACCATTTCCGAGGCACGTTGGGCGGCAAAGGGAGTTGACTTTTTCGACCCCTTAAACCCTGCGGCGCCCGAGCTTGACCAGCAGATCGCATTCCCCTGCGGGTCCGTGATCGTGATGACCGTGTTATTGAAGCTCGCCTGAATGTGGGCGACTCCCTTCGTAATATTCCGAATCTTCTTCTTCGCCATGAAACTAAAGGCTCCTTTCTCTTATTTGGGTGCGGGCGCCTTCTTAATGAGCCCGCCGACCGTCTTTCTCGGCCCTTTCCGGGTCCGAGCGTTTGTATGGCTCCGCTGCCCTCGAACGGGAAGGCCCCGGATGTGGCGCTGTCCCCGATAGGTCCGGATATCGATGAGTCGGCGAATGTTCTGCTGTATTTCGCGGCGGACGTCTCCCTCGACCCTGATCCCGAGCCGCTGAATCGTACTCGTGATGTCGTAGATTTCCTTATCCGTGAGGTCCTTCGCCCGCTTGTCCGCCTTCACCTTTGCCTCGGCCAAAATCCTCTTGGCCAGGGACTCGCCAATCCCGTAAATGTAGGTGAGCGCAATCTCCGTCCTTTTCGCTGCGGGTACGTCGACTCCAAGAATTCGTGGCATAAAATTAGACCTCTTTCTTCTTATCCCTGTCGCTGCTTGTGTTTCGGATTCTGACAAATCACGTAAACCACTCGCTTGCGACGGACAATCCTGCAGTGTTCACAAATTCGTTTGACTGAACTTCGTACTTTCATTTTTATTTCACCCGAAACGTAATTCGGCCTCGTGTCAAATCGTAGGGCGAAAGCTCCACTTTCACCCGGTCACCCGGAAGGATCCGGATGTAATGCATCCGCATCTTCCCTGAAATGTGGGCCAGGACCTTGTGGCCGTTTTCGAGCTCGACTCGAAACATCGCATTCGGCAAGGGCTCAATCACGACCCCTTCCACCTCAATCGCTTCTCCCTTAGGCATCTTCCTCCGGTCCCGTTAGATTCACTGGACCTTCCTCTGTAAATGCAACCGTATCTTCATAATGGCTGGCCAACTTTCCGTCCCGCGTCACCACGGTCCAGCCGTCCGACAAAACTTTTACCGCGTAATCTCCCGCAGTCACCATCGGCTCGATCGCAAGCACCAAACCCGGTTCGATCTTTGGTCCTTGACCCGCTTTTCCGAAATTGGGCACCTGCGGTTCTTCGTGGATCGCCTGGCCGATTCCGTGACCCACGTAATCGCGAACCACCCCGAATCCGCTTCCTTCGATCACCTCCTGGATCGCCCGGGAGAGATCCCCGATTCGGCGGCCCGGCTTTGCCACGGCGTCGAGTCCCGCGAGGAAGGCCTCTTTGGCCACGCACCTGAGTTTCTCAATCTCGGGCCTTCCCTCTCCAACGATCCAGCTCCTCGCGGCATCTGCGTAATACCCCTGGTACTTCACACCGAGATCAAGACTCGCCAGATCTCCTTCCTTCAATTTGCGATTGGAAGGAATTCCGTGAACCACCTCCTCGTTCACCGAGAGGCAAAGGGTTCGAGGAAATCCGCGGTAGCCTTTAAATGCGGGAGATCCGCCGGCTCCCATAATCGCCTCCTCGGCGATCCGATTGAGCTCGAGCCCCGTCATCCCTGCCCGCACTTCCGTGCGAAGCCGCTCAAAGGCCTGGCGAAGAATCCCCGCCGCTTTTTTCATAATGTCAATTTCCCGCTTGGACTTCAGGCGGATCATTGCCGCTTGCCGGTCAGCTTTTGCTTTCCTAAAATCCTGGCAAGCTCTTCCTGAAGTTCCGAGATGTTCCAGTCTCCGGGGACTTCCTGCAAAACGCCCCGCTTTCGGTAATACTCGAGAAGCGGTGCCGTATCCTTCTCATACACTTCGAGTCGATGCCGGATCGTCTCCGGCTGATCGTCCGAACGTTCGACCAGTTCTGCCTGGCACCGGTCACATTTTCCCGCCGCCTTCGGTGGAATGTTCCGCACGTGATAGTTCGTACCGCATTGGGGGCACGCTCGCCGGCCGGAGAGCCGGTCCACAATCACGTCCCAAGACGTCTTGAAATAAAGCGCCGCGTCGAGCGTCTCGCGACGGCGCTTGAGAAACTCCTCCAAGGCTTCCGCCTGGCCGAGGGTTCTCGGATAACCGTCTAAAATAAATCCCTGTTCCGCCTGGGGCTTCGAAAGCTCGCTTGCGATCAGCTCATTAATCTCCCCATCCGGCACGAGCTCGCCCCGATCGAGAATCGTTTTGACCCGTTTCCCGATCTCCGTCGCATTTCGAATATGCGCCCTCAGGAGATCTCCCGCTGCGAAATGGGGAACCCTCCACTTCTCGCTCAAATGCCGGGCGTGGGTTCCTTTCCCTGCCCCCGGTGGGCCGAATAAAATCAGCCTCATCTCCGCGCCTTGAGCCGGCCCTTCCGGATGAACCCCTCGTAGTGCCGCATCAAAAGCTGAGACTCGATCGTCTTCATCGTGTCGAGAATCACCCCCACGATGATGAGAAGCCCCGTGCCTCCGAAAAAGCTCGCCACGAGAAACGGGATATTCAACACCCGCGGCGACGAAACGATATTGGGAAAGAGCGCAATCACGGCCAAAAACACCGCACCGCTTGCCGCAATCCGAGTCATCACATAATCGAGATACTCGGCCGTGTTCTTTCCAGGCCGAATCCCGGGGATAAATCCGCCGTACTTCTGAAGGTTGTCCCCCACTTCGATCGGATTAAACGTGATGGCCGTGTAAAAGAACGTGAAGAAAACAATCAGCAAGGCATAGATCAGCGAATACACCAGCGACCCCGGATCCAAAAACCGCGCCGTGGACTGAAGAAACCCCGCCCGCGGGAGAAATCCCGCAATCGTTGCCGGAAAAAGGATCACCGATTGTGCAAAGATAATCGGAATCACCCCCGCCTGGTTCACCTTAAGCGGCAGGTAGGTCGACTGCCCGCCGTACATCCGGGTGCCCCGAATCTGTTTTGCGTACTGGACCGGGATCTTTCTCTGGCCTTGAATGATCAAGACCACTCCGATCACGGTGAAGACAAAGAGAGCGAGCAGAAGCGCGAGCTTCCAGTAGCTCAATTGCTGCCTCGCCGGATCAAAGGGGGAAACCAAAACCCAAGTCTGCCAAAGAGCGGTTGGGATCGATTCGATGATCCCCGCGGTGATGATGACCGACATCCCGTTTCCGATGCCGTACTGATCCACCTGCTCACCGAGCCACATGATGAAGGCGGTGCCGGTGGTGAGGGTCAGCATCGTCATGAGCCGAAACCCCCAGCCCGGATTCGGAACGATCACGGTCCCTTGAAACGCGTTCGGGTTCTCGAGCCAGAGTGCAATAAAAAACGTCTGGATCATCGAGAGAAGCACGGTGCCGTAACGCGTGTACTGAATGATCTTCCGCCTTCCCTCTTCTCCCTCCTTGGCTATCCGTTCCAACGCCGGAAAAACGACTGTCAGAAGCTGTAAGATGATCGAGGCCGAGATGTAAGGCATGATGCCCAAGGCAAACACGGTTGCCTTCTGGAGCGCCCCTCCGGAAAACATTCCCATAATGCCAAAGAGCGTTCCCCCCGGGGTCTGTGCGATTGACTGAAAAAAACGTGTCAGCGCGTAACCGTCAATTCCGGGGGTCGGGACGTAAGTCCCCAACCGATAAACGACAATAATGGCTAAAGTAAAAAGAACCTTCTTTGTGAGCTCCGGGACCTTAAAGATATTGGCGTAGGCCCGAAGCATCAGATCACGACCGCCTGGCCTCCTGCGGCCTCAATTTTCTGTTTCGCCTGCTCCGAAAAACGGTGGGCGTGGACCTTGAGGGCCTTCTTGAGCTCCCCATCCCCTAACACCTTGAGTCCGTCTCCCAGTTTCCGAATCACCCCCCTTTCGACAAGTTTCTCAGGGGTAATCTCTTTTTCTTCCAGGCTCGCAAGCCGATCCAGATTAATAATTGAAAATGTCTTTTTCGCAGGATGATTGAAACCCCGCTTCGGAATCCTCCGGTACAGGGGAGTCTGCCCTCCCTCGAACCCCCGGCGGTGACCCGATCCCGTGCGCGAATGCTGCCCCTTGTGGCCGCGGCACGCGGTCTTCCCGTGCCCCGACCCTGGCCCGCAGCCGACCCGTTTTTTCCTTTTCTCGTACGGAAACTTAGCTCGCATTGCTCTCCATTCGGACCTTGTGGTCCGCCAACCTCTGAAAACCCTCGATCGTCGCTTTCACCACGTTTATCGGATTGCTGCTCCCGAGGCTTTTCGTCAAAATGTCTTTGATTCCTGCCGACTCGCAAAGCGCGCGGACGGGGCCTCCGGCGATGATTCCTGTCCCGGGCGCCGCGGGCTTGAGGAGGACCTTCGCCGCTCCGTAATGGCCGATCACCTCGTGGGGAATCGTCGTCCCTTTCAAGAGGACTTTAATCGATTTCTTCCGGGAGCGGGCCACTCCTTTGATAATGGCCTCGGACACTTCCCTTGCCTTTCCGAGTCCATAACCGATCTCGCCTTGTCCGTTCCCGGTCACGACGAGCGCACTGAAATGAAACCGTCTTCCTCCTTTAACGACCTTCGCGCACCGGTTGATCTGCAGCACTTTTTCGTAACTATGAACCGCGGGCGCTTGCGGCGTAACGGCAGGCTCCGAAGCCTTGACTGTTTCCTGGGCGACTGGCGCTGTTTCTGTCTTTGCTTCCACCTTTTCTCCCTTTTCCTTCTCTTCCTGCTGCATTAGAAGTCCACCCCCGCTTCGCGGAGCGCCTCGGCAAGCGCCCGAACGCGGCCGTGATATTTATAACCGGCCCGGTCAAAAACGATTTTCTTGATGCCCTTTTTCGCGAGCTCCGGACCAAAAAGTTCTCCGAGTTTTCTTGAAGCCTCCACGGTATTTCCCTTGGGAGAGACCTTATGAAAGTTTTCGTTCAACGTGGAAATCGCACACAGGGTCTTTCCCTGAAAATCGTCGATGACCTGCACGTAAAGGTTCTTGCCGGAGCGGAACACGGAAAGACGCGGACGCTCGGCCGTTCCGAATACGACCTTCCGGACCCTCTCATGCCTGCTCTGTCTTCGTTCTTCGTAACTAAGTTTCATCGTTTAAAGCCTCAAGCCATCGTCTTTCCTTGCTTTCGGCGGATCACTTCGCCCACGTAACGGATTCCCTTCCCTTTGTAAGGTTCCGGCTCGTGGAAACGGCGAATATCCGCGGCCACCTGTCCCACCTTCTGACGATCGCTTCCAAAAACGATGACATTGGTCGGCTTGGGGACCTTGATTTCAATCCCTTCCGGGATCGCGTACTCAATCGGATGACTGAACCCCAAATTGAGAACCAACTTCTTTCCGCTTAACTGCGCCTTGTAGCCCACGCCCTCGATTTCAAGCTCTTTTGAATAGCCTTCCGCCACCCCGCGGACCATATTCTGAAGGAGACTCCGCGTGAGTCCGTGAAGGGCGCGGTCGGTGCGGATATTGGTCGGCCGCTCCACGACCAGGGTCTTCTCCTGAAGGGTCACCTTCATCCGAGGGTGAACCTGCAAGGACAATTGCCCCTTCGGGCCTTCCGCGGAAACCTGGCCTGCGTTGACTCCCACCTTTACATTCGTCGGTATCGAGATCGGTTTTTTTCCAATACGTGACATTTCACCACACCTTACAGATGAATTCGCCGCCCAATCGGGACTTCCGCGCTTCCCGATCGACCAGGAGTCCCTTGGAAGTGGAAACCACCGCTACGCCCAACCCCCCCACGACGCGCGGAATTTCCTCGCAGCCGACGTAGATCCGGCAGCCGGGTTTGGAGACCCTCTTGATCCCTTGAATCGCAGGCTGCCTGCCGCGGATATACTTTAAGTCGAGCCGAATGAAGCGCTTGTTTCCTTCGCTAAACGGCTTGAAGTTGTCAATGAAACCTTCCTCTTTCAAAATCTCTGCAATCTTCACCGTGACGTTTGAAGCCCGAGCCGTCACCTTATCCTTTTTGGCGCGCGCAGCATTTCGAACGACGGTCAAAAAATCTCCTACAAAATCAGTGACAGGCATAAGCTCCTCACCAGCTCGATTTCATCACGCCGGGAATGAACCCCTCGTTCGCCAACTCCCGGAAGCAGATGCGGCAGACCGCGAACCTGCGGATGTATCCGCCGGAACGGCCGCACTGCTTGCACCGAAAGTAACGCTGAACCGGAAATTTGGGTTCCCGCTGCTGTTTGATCACCAGGCATTTTTTCGCCATTGAATATTCCTAACCTCTTCTCAATTTACTTTTTAAACGGAAAACCGAGATACTCCAGAAGGCGCCTTGCTTCCGCCTTCTTTCCCGTTGTTGTGACAAAGGCAATGTTCATTCCTTGAATCTTTTTGATCTTATCGAATTCCACTTCCGGAAAAATGATTTGTTCAATCAGCCCGATGTTGAGATTTGCTTCCCCGTCGAAACCGGAATCGGGAAAGCCCCGAAAGTCGCGGATTCGGGGGATCGCCACGTTCGTGAGGCGATCGAAGAATTCGTACATCCGGGGGCCTCGAAGCGTCACCTTCAGCCCGATCGGAGATCCCTCACGGAGCTTAAAGGCTGAAATCGATTTCCGTGCCCGCGTCACGATAGGCTTTTGGCCCGTTATCGTCGCCAGGTCGCCGCTCACCGCGTCCATAATCTTGATGTCCACGGCCCCTTCCTTGACTCCCATATTCAGCACAATCTTCTCGAGACGGGGTACCTGGTTCTGGTTCTTGAACCCAAACTCCTTCATCATCGCCGGAACGATCTCCTTCCGGTAACGCGTCATCAAACGAGGGGTGTAAGCTTTTGCTTCTTCCGTCTTCATTTTTCAAGAATTTCGCGGCATTTCTTGCAGGTCCGCTGCTTCGTGCCGTCCGTTAAAAAGCTGTAAGCCACCCGGGTCGACTTTCCGCAACGCGGGCAGATCAACATGACATTCGAGATCGAGAGAGGCCCCTCCATCTGAACGACCCCCCCTTTGGGGTTCGCCTGGGTACGACGCTGGTGGACCTTCCGGTAATTGACCGCCTCCACAAGCACCCTTCCTTCCACCGGCATGACTTGGAGGACCCTCCCCTTCTTTCCTCGATCCTTTCCACTAATCACAGTAACTGTATCGTTCTTTCTGATCTTCATGGTTCAGACCACCTCAGGAGCGAGGGAAATGATCTTGGTAAATTCCTTGTCTCGAAGTTCCCGCGGTACCGGGCCAAAGATCCGGGTTCCCCTTGGATTCTTCTGTGTGTCAATCAAAACCATCGCATTCGAATCAAAGCGGACACTGGTCCCGTCGTTTCGTCGAATCGGGGCGCGCGACCGGACCACCACGGCCCGAACCACCTCCCCCTTCTTGACCTGAGATTCCGGAAGGGCTTCCTTCACGGTCGCGGTAATGATGTCTCCCACCACCGCCGTCCGTTTCCCCCGGCGCCCCAGGACCCCAATCATCGAGGCGCGCTTCGCGCCGCTATTGTCCGCAATCTCAAGAATCGACCGCATCTGGATCATAGATATCACGCCTTAGCTTTTTCAATAACCTCGACAACCCGCCAACGTTTCGTCCGCGAAAGGGGCCGGCTTTCGATGATCCGGACCCGGTCCCCTGTGTGCGACTCATTCTTCTCGTCGTGGACTGCATACTTCACCCGTCTCCGAAGCACCTTTTGATAACGGGACTCCCGGAAAAGCCTCGAGACGGAAACGATTCGAGTCTTGTCCGTCTTGTCCTTGAGGACAACTCCTTCGCGCGCCCTCGGACTCGGTCTTTGCTCTACAGTCATCGGGAATGCTCCTTTTCTCTCATCACGGTCTCAATTCGAGCGACATCCCGCTTGGTCATTTGAAGCGTGGCGTGCTTCTCGAGCTTCCCAAGCTTCGCCTGCAAGCGAAGAGAGAAAAGCTCTTTCTTGAGCCCGTCCCGCTTATCCTTGAGCTCATCCGCCGTCAAATTTCTCAGTTCTTGCGGTTTTAAATGAGGCATCTTAAATTCCTTCCCGTCTCACGAACCGGGTCCGAAACGGAATCTTGTAGGCGCAAAGGCGCATTGCAGAACGCGCAAGCTCCTCCGGAACTCCTCCCATTTCAAAAAGGACCTGTCCCGGCTTCACCACCGCCACGTAATACTCCACATTCCCTTTCCCTTTTCCCATACGGGTCTCGGCCGGCTTTTTTGTGTAGGCTTTATCCGGAAAAGCCCGGAGCCAAATCTTTCCGCCCCGTTTGATCGAGCGACTCAGCGCCACCCGGGCCGCTTCGAGTTGAATGGCCGTGAGCCAGCCGCACTCCTGCGACTTCAGGCCGAACTCTCCAAACGAAAGGTCGTTGCACCGAGTTGCAATCCCGGTCCGGCGACCCCGGTGCTGTTTTCGATATTTGACTCTCTTCGGCATCAAAGCCATTAGGATTTCCTTTTACTGCGCATCCGGCTTTGAGGCCGTTTGGGTCGTCTCTTGGGGCGCTTCCGGCTTCGGTTCTTCCGGTTTTTTTTCCTCCGGCTTCGGTTCCTGGACCTGGGCAGCCTGCTTTCCCCTGAGCTGCTGTGCTTCTTGCTTCTTCACAAACACTTCACCTTTATAAATCCAAGCCTTCACTCCAATCGTGCCGTAAGTGGTGAAGGCGGTCGCGAAGCCGTAATCGATGTCCGCGCGGAAAGTGCTCAGAGGAATCTTTCCTTCATGGTATCCCTCACACCGGGCGATTTCCGATCCGCCGAGTCTCCCCTTGCACTGCAACTTGATTCCCAGGGTTCCTCGGGACACCGCGTTCTGGATTGCCTTCTTCATTGCCCGCCGGAAAGCCACCCGCTTCTCCAATTGAATCGCCACGTTCTCGGCGACAAGCTGGGCATCGGTTTGCGGCTCCTTGATTTCTTTAATATCAATAAAGAGTTCTTTGTCGCCGGCAATGTCCGACAGGCTCTCCTTGATCTGATCGATCTCTTGCCCCCGTCTTCCGATAATGACACCGGGCCGGGCGGTGTGGATCCGGACTCGCACGCGGCCGCTTGAGCGCTCAATCTCAATGACGGAGATTCCGGCGAAGCCAAGCTTCTCTTTCAGGAAGCGGCGGAGCTTCAGGTCCTCATGGAGAAAATTAATAAGTTGTTTTCCCCGTGCAAACCAGCGGGCTCTCCACGTCTTGATGTAGCCGAGTCTTTGTCCGAACGGATGCGTTTTTTGCCCCATGAGCTTATCCTGCCTGAGCCGCGGCGGCCTGTTTCTTCGATCCCGCGCGCTTCTCCTTTTTAGGTTTTTCTCCTTTGGCCTTCTTTCCTGTTTCCGGAGCCGCCGGTGGAACGAAGGTTCTCTCCCCTTCGCGAAGGATGATCGTCAGGTGGCTGGTTCGTTTCAGGATCTGGTCCGCCCGGCCCATCGACCTCGACATGAAACGTTTGAAGACCGGGCCCCCGTCGGCCCGGATCTCTGAGACCACCAAACGCGACTCCTCAAATCCCTTTCCCTTGGCACTCGCCTGAGCGCTTTTCAGAGTCTTTTCCACAATCCGGGCCCCTTTCTTATTGAGCCCCTGAAGCGTGGAAAACGCCGTTGCCAGCGGTTTGTGTCGAATCGTATCGATCACGAGCCGGATCTTCCGCGGAGCGATCCTGATATATCTCGTTATGACCCGGGTTTGCCTCACGGGTTCCTCTGTCTTTGTGCTCATGTCTTTCCCTGCGTAGCGAGCGCTTTCGCCTTATCCTGCGAGGTGCTGTGTTTCCGGAACGTTCGTGTCGGTGAAAATTCTCCCAGCTTATGACCCACCATATTCTCTGTCACGTAAACGTTCGTGAAGGCTCTCCCGTTGTGGACCCCGAAATTGAGCCCCACAAAATCCGGAGTGATCGTCGAACGCCTGGACCAGGTCTTGATCGGGCGACGGTCGTTTTTATCCCTTGCCGTTTGGACCTTGCCCAAGAGCTTTTCGTCGACAAATACCCCTTTTTTCGATGATCTTCCCATGAATTGATTTCCCTCTAAGTTAGGCGCGCCTGTCCTTCACAATGAACTTACTGGAAGGATTGTTCGGCCGGCGGGTCTTGAGCCCCTTCGATTTTTGACCCCAGGGGCTTTGAGGATGATTGCCACCCTTCGATTTTCCTTCGCCCCCTCCCATCGGGTGGTCGCAAGGATTCATACACACGCCGCGGGTTTGGGGCCGAATTCCGAGCCAGCGCGACCGTCCCGCCTTTCCCACCATCACGTTCTCGTGATCGGTGTTCGAGCACTGACCGATGGTCGCGTAGGCTTCCGATTTAAAAAGACGAACCTCCCCGGAGGGAAGCTTCACGTGGGCCGTTGTCTCTTCCTTGGCCTGGATCATCGCCAGGGCCCCTGCCGAACGGACGAGCTTTCCGCCCCGTCCCGGCTCCATTTCAATGTTATGAATGGCCGTTCCTTCCGGAATGCTCCGGAGGGGGAGATGGTTTCCGATTTTCACCTCGGCTCCTTCACCGCTCATCACCTTGTCACCCACTCGAAGCCCGTCAGGCGCGAGAATGTAGGACTTCGTCCCGTCTGTGTATTGAATCAACGCGATCCGGGCGCTCCGATTCGGGTCGTATTCAATCGTGAGCACTTGGGCTTCCACGTTGTGGCGCGTCCTTTTGAAATCGATCACACGGTACCGCCGTTTGTGGCCTCCGCCACGATGACGGCTTGTAATCTGCCCGATATTGTTTCTCCCTCCGGTCGACTTCTTTGGCTCCGTGAGCGGTTTATACGGACGACTCGCGGTAAGCTCCGCGAAATCCGCAACGCTGCCAAAGCGTCTTCCTGGACTGGTCGGTCTAAACTTAATGAGTGGCATGGTTTCCCGAGTCCGCCTTAGACGAACTCGATCTTCTCCCCTTCCCTCAGCGTCACGGTCGCCTTCTTCCATTCTGCCGTGAGCCCCGGCTGAAAACGGACCCGTTTCCACTTGCCGGGCGTCACCGAAGTATTCACTTTGGTTACGTGGACATTGAAAACTTTTTCCACCGCTTCCTTGACCTCTTTCTTATTGGCTTTTGGATGAACCCGAAAGCTGTAACGGTTTTCTTCCCTTTGAGCCGTGCTTTTTTCCGTGATCAAGGGTTCCTGAATTACGTCGTAAAGATGAAGCCTCATGACTTGGAGCTCCTCTTCACTCTCTGCTTCGGCGCCTTTGCCCCCTGGGTCTTCTTCGTGCCCTTCGTCTCTTTTGTTTCTTTTGTTTCTTCTGCTGCCTTCGTTTCTTTTGCCACAAGGAGCCTCGATTCAATGACAGGAAGCGCCTCTTCCTCGATCAAAAGCTTCGGCCAGTGAAGGATATGGTGCGCATTGAGATCGCGCGCGAGCTTCACCTCGCAAATTCCCGAAAGATTCTGGGTCGCCCGCTTGAGCACCGTGTCGGTTTCCTTCACGACACAGAGGGTCCGTTTCTCCTCCAGGGGAAGCGACTTTAACATACTGATAAATGCCTTCGTTTTGGGCTGCTCGGGCTTCGCTTCTTCTACCAAGAGAATGTTCTTCTCCTTGGCGCGGAGACTCAACGCGGAAATCAAAGCCTTCCTTTTCATTCCTTCGGGAAGAGAAACCGTGTATTTTCTCGGCCTCGGACCAAACGTGATCCCTCCCCCCCTCCAAATGGGAGAACGAATGGAGCCGTGCCGAGCCCGACCGGTTCCCTTCTGCTTCCAAGGCTTTTTACCGCCACCTCGGACCTCGCCGCGGGTTTTGGTCGATGCCGTCCCCCGACGAAGATTGGCGGAGTAGGCCCGTTCTACGAGAGCAAGGAGCCTCTCGTTGATCGGCGCTCCGAAGATCTCTTCCCTGAGCGCAATCTCCTTTTTCTCCTTCCCCGTTTTGGAATACAAAGAAACCTGAATCATGCCGTTGCCTGAGCGCTTTCCTTTTTCTCGAACGTCCATTTTTTGTTTTTGCTTCGCTTGAGCGCCGAACGTACGACCAAGCACCCGGTCTCGGTTCCGGGAACTGCTCCTCTCACGACGAGAAGGTGATTCTCTGGATCCACCTTCACGACCTTGAGACTTTGAACCGTCACCCGCTGGTTACCCATTTGGCCCGGCATCCTCATTCCCTTCACCACTCGGGAAGGAAACGAAGAAGCGCCGATCGAACCGGCGACGCGGCCAAACATCGATCCGTGACTTTTCGCTCCGCCTTTGAAATGATGCCGTTTCACCACTCCCTGAAATCCCTTTCCGATGGAAGTCCCTTCCACGTCCACGAAGTCGCCCGCGGCAAAGTGATCGACCTTGAGCTCTGAGCCGACGACAAGACCTTCCAGGTCATCCGTCCGGATCTCGCGAAGGTAACGCATCGGAGAAAGTCCAACTTTCTTAAATTGACCCGCCACCGGTTTCGGGGTCCGGTTTTCCTTCCGCGTCCCAAAGCCGAGTTGGACCGCGTTGTAACCGTCCTTCTCCTTGGTCCTGAGCCGCGTCACTTTGCAGGGCCCGACTTCGAGGACGGTGACCGGGATGATCCTCCCCTCCTCATCAAAAAGCTGGGTCATTCCGACTTTTCTGCCCAAGAGTCCAATCACAGCTTGATCTCCACATCCACCCCGGCCGGGAGGTCAAGGCGCATCAAGGCGTCCACTGTCCGGGCGGTCGGGTCCACGATATCGAGAAGCCGCTTATGGGTCCGGACTTCATATTGATTCCGGGCCTTCTTGTCGATCGTCGGACCTTTGAGAACCGTCGTCTTCCAGATATGAGTCGGCAGAGGAATCGGGCCGATCACCCGGGCCCCCGTTTGTTTCGCAGTCCCCACAATCTCTTGGACCGACTGATCCAGGATCCGGTGATCGTAAGCACGCAACTTGATTCTGATTTTTTCTTTTGTCGCCATAAAATTTATGCGGAGATGATCTTTTCCGCGATCTGTTTCGGGACCTCGGAGTAAGTGTGAGGTTCCATCGTAAAGGTGGCTCGTCCCTGTGAAAGCGAACGAACCGACGTAGCGTAGCCGAACATTTCAGCCAAGGGAACGAGCCCGTGAACGGACTTGAGATTCCCCTTCACTCCCACTTCCTGAATGATGCAGCGCCGAGAGTTCAAATCGCCAATCACATCCCCCATGTATTCCTCCGGGACCACCACTTCCAAATTCATAATTGGCTCAAGCAGCACAGGACTCGCCAGCTTTGCCGCTGCCTTGAAGCCCATGGATCCTGCAATTTGAAACGCGATTTCAGAGGAATCGACCTCGTGGAAGGAACCGTCGTAAACGGTAATCTTGACATCCGTCACCGGGTAACCGGCCAGGAAACCGTTCTGACAAGCGCCTCTGACGCCGTCTTCGACGGCCGGAACGTATTCCCGGGGGATCGCGCCCCCCACGACCTTATTGATAAATTCAATCCCGGTCCCTCTCGGCAAAGGTTCAACCTGAAGGTAGCAGTGTCCGTATTGACCGCGGCCTCCGGTCTGACGAATGTATTTTCCTTCTCCCTTGGCCGACTTCTGAATCGTCTCCTTATAAGCCACCTGGGGCTTTCCGACATTCGCGAGAACATTAAATTCCCGCTTCATTCGGTCCACGATAATTTCGAGGTGGAGCTCTCCCATTCCGGAAATGATCGTTTGCCCTGTCTCTTCATTCGATTTAATGCGGAAGGTCGGGTCTTCTTCTCCCATTCGCTGAAGCACGGTCGACAGTTTGTCCCGGTCCGCCTTCGTCTTCGGCTCAATCGACAAAGAGATGACCGGCTCCGGAATAAAAAGGGACTCAAGAACCACGGGGGATTCCTCCGCGCAAAGCGTGTCTCCTGTCTTCACACTCTTGAGGCCCACCACGGCCACGATATTTCCTGCTCCGGCCTCTGCAATCTCCTCGCGCTTGTTCGCGTGCATGAGAAGCAATCTCCCGATCCGCTCTTTCGAGTCTCGCGTCGCGTTAACGACATAGCTCCCTGACTCGAGCACCCCGGAATAAATCCGAACGTAAGTGAGTTTACCGCCGCCGGCAAACTGATCCTGGGCAATTTTGAAGGCGAGCCCGCTAAAAGGCTCTGACTCGCTTGCGTGACGCTCTATTTCCGCGTTTGTTTTGGGATCGTGCCCTTTGATCGACAAAACATCGTTGGGGGCCGGCAGGTAATCGACCACCGCATCTAACACCTGCTGAACTCCCTTATTTTTCAACGCCGAACCGCAGAGGACCGGGGTCAGTTGAATCGCAACTGTCGACTTTCGGATGGCTGCTTTGAGTTCCGCTTCCGTCGGCGCGTGTCCCTCAATAAATTTATGCATCAAGGCATCGTCGTGTTCGGAGGCCTTTTCAACCAAATATTCCCGCGCCTTCTTGGCCGCCTCCACGTACTCTGTCGGGATTTCCTCTTCGTCAAACTTGGCTCCCAACGTTTCCTCTTTAAAGACGTAAGCTTTCATCCGAATGAGGTCAATGACCCCCTTAAACTGGTCTTCCTTTCCCAGGGGGAGCTGGAGAGGAACGGCGTTGGCCCCCAACCTTTCTCGCATCGAGTGCACCGCTCCCTCAAAATTGGCCCCCACGCGGTCCATCTTATTAATGAAAGCGATTCGCGGGACGTGGTAGCGCTCCGCCTGCCGCCATACGGTTTCGGACTGAGGCTCCACTCCTTCCACGGCACCGAAGACCGCCACGCAGCCGTCGAGAACCCGCAGCGACCGCTCCACCTCGATCGTAAAGTCGACGTGGCCGGGGGTATCGATGATGTTAATCCGATAATCCCGCCAGAAAGCGGTCGTCGTAGCAGACGTGATCGTAATTCCGCGCTCCTGCTCCTGCTCCATCCAGTCCATTTGCGTGGTTCCTTCGTCGATATCCCCGATCTTGTAGGTCTTGCCGGTGTAATAGAGAATCCGCTCCGTCGTCGTGGTCTTGCCGGCGTCAATGTGCGCAGCAATCCCGATGTTGCGAATCTTCTCCAGCGGATAATGAATCTTCTTTTCTTCAGCCATAGTCCCCAAAAGTCCTACCACCGATAATGGGCAAATGCCCGGTTTGATTCGGCCATCTTGTGCGTATCTTCGCGCTTGCGTATCGCGGCGCCCGTCTTGTTGTAAGCATCCAAAATTTCGTTGGCGAGCTTCTGCTCCATCGGAGCGCCCCTCTTTCCCTTCGCAAAGGCGCGGATCCAACGGAGGGCCAAGCCCTGGCCCCGGTCGGGCCGTACACTCACCGGAACCTGGTAAGTCGCGCCGCCCACCCGACGTGATTTCGTCTCGAGAAGGGGCCGGGTATTATCGATCGCCTGCTTGAAAACTTCCAAGGGTTCCTTCCCCGTCTTTTCTCCCAGGATGCCAAATGCGTTATAAACAATCCGTTCGGCCAGGGATTTCTTTCCCCGCTCCATCACAATATTGATCAGTTTCTGCACCAAATTATTTCCGTATCTTGCATCGGGAGCTACGGAACGCTTGGCGGCTCTTCTTCTTCTCATTCGAACTCCCTATTTTTTAGGCGTCTTCGCCCCGTATTTGGAGCGGGAACCCTTGCGGTCGTTCACACCCGCCGTATCGAGCTTTCCCCGGACAATGTGATAGCGCACGCCCGGCAAATCCTTCACCCGACCGCCGCGCACGAGCACAATCGAGTGCTCCTGGAGGTTGTGTCCGACCCCCGGAATGTAGGCCGTCACCTCTTCGCCGTTACTCAGCCGGACTCTCGCGATCTTCCGAAGCGCCGAGTTGGGTTTCTTGGGCGTTTGGGTCCGAACGATCAAACAAACTCCCCGCCGGAAGGGGGCGCCGTGAAGGGCCGGAGACTTCGTCTTCTTTTTAAACTTCCTCCGTCCGATACGAATGAGCTGGTTGATCGTGGGCGACATTACGATTTCGTTTCCTTCGCTTTTTTGGTCTCTTCTTCCTCGTCCTCGACCACCGCTTCTTCCTTCGGCTTGGGAGCTTCCGGTAAGAGGAAATCAGGCGCCTGTTTCACGAGCTCAATATCCTGATGTATCCGGAACCCCGTTCCGGCCGGGATCAGGTGCCCCATAATCACATTTTCCTTGAGGCTCACGAGAGGATCGCGCTTTCCCGCTGCGGCTGCCTCCGTGAGAACCCGTGTTGTCTCTTGGAAGCTCGCGGCGGAAATAAAGCTTTCGGTTGAAAGCGAAGCTTTGGTGATTCCGAGAAGGATCGCCACGGCGCGCGCCGGCTGTTTCCCTTTCTTCGTCAGCTTTTCATTCTCTTCCTGGAACACAATACGGTCGACCTGCGATCCCATGAGAAAGTCTGAATCGCCCGGATCTTCAATGCGAAGCTTCCGAAGCATCTGCCTCAGAATGACCTCGACGTGCTTGTCATTGATTCGCACGCCCTGCAAGCGGTAAACTTCCTGGACTTCATTCAAGAGGTACTCTTGAAGCTGCCTTTCTCCGCTCACCCGGAGGATGTCCTGAGGAACCACGGGGCCGTCCACCAGCTGTTGTCCCGCGACCACCTTGTCGCCTTTGTAGACGTTCAGGTGTTTTCCGTGCGGAATGAGGTATTCTTTCGCCATTCCCGTAGCGCTCTTCACAATGATTTTTCGCTGGCCCTTCACCACTTCGCCGATTTCTACGATTCCGTCGATTTCGGAAATGATCGCGGGGTTCTTGGGCTTGCGCGCTTCAAAAATCTCCGCTACGCGCGGAAGACCGCCGGTAATGTCGCGCGTCTTTGCAATCTTACGAGGCGTTTTCGCGACGAGCGTTCCGCTCGTGACCTCCTGGGCCTCCTTCACCACGATGTGAGCACCGATCGGAATCGGGTAGAAGGCAAGAATTTCATCGTTCGGGCCTGTAATGAGGATCTGAGGGTGAAGGTCTTCCTTGTGTTCAATGATCACGCGCTCAGTGAGACCGGTCGTGGCGTCCATTTCCTCGTTCATCGTGACGCCGACCTTGACGTCCTCAAAGCGCACTTTTCCAGAAACTTCCGTCAAAATCGGAACCGTGTAGGGGTCCCAACGGACGAAAATTTCGTCTTTTTTGACCTTCGCCCCGTCCTTGTCGCTGATAATCGCTCCCGAAGGCAGGGTGTAGCGTTCCAGTTCCCGGCCGGTTGGGTCGTGAATCGTCAACTGCCCGTTCCGGTTAAGAACAATGATTTCGCCTGATTTCGTTGTGACGGTCTTTAGGTTGTGATACTGGGTGGTCCCTCCGTTTTTCGATTTGAAATACGACTGCTCGATCACACGGGACGCCGCGCCTCCGATGTGGAAAGTCCGCATGGTCAGCTGAGTGCCCGGCTCACCGATCGACTGCGCCGCAATGATTCCCACCGCCGATCCAAGCTCAATCATCCGGCTCGTCGCCAGGTCGCGGCCGTAACATTTGGCGCAGACCCCTTTTGACGCTTCGCAGGTGAGGACCGAACGGATCCGAATCTTCTCGATTCCCACTTCTTCGACCCTGTTGGCGACTTCTTCCGTGACCTCTTCTCCTGATTTGACAATCAGCTGATCCGTCACAACGTCAACAATGTTGTCTAAGGCCACCCGTCCCAAGATTCTCTCTTTGAGACCCACGACCATATCCTCACCCTCGTAGACCGGTTCAATGAAAATCCCGTTCAAAGTGCCGCAGTCATCTTCGGTGATAATCACGCTTTGAGCGACGTCCGCAAGACGGCGGGTGAGATACCCGGAGTCGGCAGTCTTAAGGGCGGTGTCGGCCAATCCTTTTCGCGCACCGTGGGTAGAAATGAAATACTCCAACACCGTGAGTCCCTCGCGGAAGTTCGCGGTGATCGGAGTTTCAATGATTTCTCCTGAGGGCTTCGCCATGAGACCGCGCATTCCGGCCAGCTGACGGATCTGTTGCTTGGAGCCCCGGGCGCCGGAGTCCGCCATCATGAAAATGGGGTTAAACGAAGCAAGCTCATCAAACATCTGGTCGCTCACGCGGTCGGTGATGTGAGTCCAAATATCGATCACTTTGTTGTAGCGCTCGCCGTCTGTAATGAGCCCGTTCTTATACTGGTTCTCGATCGTGATCACGTCTTTTCGGGCCTCTTCGAGAAGGTCCCCTTTTTTGGAAGGAATCTGTATGTCGTCGATCCCGATCGAAATCCCGGCGCGGGTGGCTTCTTCAAATCCCAGGGCCTTCAGCCGGTCGAGAAGCTCCACCACAGGCGAGTGACCGAACTTGCGGTAACACTCCGCGATCGTGTCGGAGAGGCGGGCTTTTGTAATGAGCTCATTGACGTAACGAAACCCGGGAGGAAGCACGGTATTGAAGATGATGCGGCCCAACGTCGTCTCGACGATTTCACCCGAGGGGAGACGAAGTTTACACTTCGCGTGCTTGTGCACTTCTCCATCCTGATAGGCCAGGAGCGCTTCCGAAGCGTCGGAGAACGTTCTTCCTTCTCCTCTCGCCCCTTCCCGCATCTTCGTGAGGTAGTAAATTCCGAGCACGATATCTTGCGAGGGGGTCGCGATCGGGCTCCCATTGGACGGGGAGAAAATGTTGTTTGAGGAAAGCATGAGAATCCTCGATTCCATCTGTGCTTCCATGGATAGGGGCACGTGGACCGCCATTTGGTCGCCGTCAAAATCTGCATTGAACGCCGTGCAGACCAAGGGATGGATTCGGATCGCTTTCCCCTCAATGAGGACCGGCTCAAAGGCCTGAATTCCGAGACGGTGAAGGGTGGGCGCTCGGTTGAGAAGGACCGGGTGTTCACTGATCACTTCTTCGAGAATGTCCCACACCTCCGGCTTGGCGCGCTCCACCATTTTCTTTGCAGACTTAATCGTGTGGACGTGCCCTCGTTCCTTCAGCTTGCGGATAATGAAAGGCTCAAAAAGCTCAAGGGCCATCTTTTTCGGAAGACCACATTGGTTGAGCTTCAGTTCGGGTCCCACTACGATCACAGAGCGGCCGGAGTAGTCGACCCGTTTCCCGAGAAGGTTCTGACGAAAACGCCCCTGTTTTCCCCGAAGCATGTCGCTCAGCGACTTGAGAGGACGATTTCCGGCTCCGAGAACCGGCCGGCCGTGACGGCCGTTGTCGAAGAGGGCGTCGACCGCTTCCTGAAGCATTCGTTTCTCGTTCCGAATGATGACATCCGGGGCCTTGAGCTCAATCAGCTTCTTTAAGCGGTTATTCCGGTTAATGACCCGGCGGTAAAGATCATTGAGGTCGCTTGTGGCGAAACGCCCACCGTCGAGGGCCACTAGGGGCCTCAAGTCCGGAGGAATGACCGGAGTGCAATCCAGAATCATCCACTCGGGCTTATTTCCGGATTTGCGGAAGGAATCAACGACTTTAAGGACCTTAATGGAACGGGCCCGCGCCTGCTTTGATTTGGAAGCCCGGACCTGGCGCTGATATTTCTGAACCAGCTTTTCTGTTTCAAGCTCCCTCAAAAGCTCCCGGACCGCCTCGGCCCCCATCTTGGCGACAAAGCCGGTGCTTCCGTACTGCTCTTGGGCCCTTTGAAACTCTTCTTCTGTGAGAAGCTGCTTCTTCTTAAGAGGGGTCTCTTTGGGGTCAATCACAATGTATTCTTCGTAATAGAGGATTTTTTCGAGGGCGCGGACGCTCATATCCAAGAGGTTCCCAATCCGGGAAGGCATCGTCTTGAAGAACCAGATGTGGGAGACCGGGGTCACGAGTTCAATGTGCCCCATCCGCTCGCGCCGGACCTTGGATTGCGTGACTTCAACTCCGCAGCGGTCGCAGACGATCCCCTTGTGTTTAATCCGCTTGTACTTTCCGCAGGAACATTCCCAGTCGCGCGTCGGGCCAAAGATCCGTTCGCAGAAAAGACCGTCCTTTTCCGGCTTGAGCGTGCGGTAATTGATCGTTTCCGGCTTCTTTACTTCACCGCAAGACCACTTGCGGATCGTCTCCGGGGAAGCGATCCGGATTGAAACTGAGTCGAACATATTAATGTCGTAACAAATCATACTTTGAGTTTCTCCTTGGCTCTCTCTTTGGCCTCTTCTCGGAGCCTGGCCTCACCCTCTTTGGAGACCTTGGTCCTCTCCGGTATGATGTCAAGGCAGAGCGCCTGCAATTCTTTCACGAGCACGTTGAACGATTCCGGCGTTCCGGCATGAAGCGCGGGCTCGCCTTTTACAATGGCCTCGTACACCTTCGTTCTTCCGATCACATCGTCACTTTTCACGGTGAGAAGCTCCTGCAGAATGAAGGCGGCCCCGTAAGCTTCAAGCGCCCACACTTCCATTTCTCCGAAGCGTTGGCCTCCGAACTGAGCCTTTCCTCCCAACGGCTGCTGGGTCACGAGCGAATACGGTCCGATCGAACGAGCGTGAATCTTGTCGTCAGCCAGGTGGGCGAGCTTCATCATATAGATGTAGCCTACCGTGACCCGTTCATCGAACTGTTCTCCCGTGCGCCCATCGAAAAGAAGGGTCTTCCCGTCCTCGGAAAGCTTGGCTTTCCGAAGCACTTCCTTGATTTCTCCTTCGTTGGCGCCGCTAAAGACAGGCGTCTCAAGCCAAAGCCCAAGCGCCTTTGCAGCCAACCCCAAATGCGTTTCAAGAATCTGCCCTACGTTCATTCGGGAGGGAACGCCGAGAGGGTTCAATACGATCTCGACCGGAGTCCCATCGGGAAGAAAGGGCATATCCTCTTCCGGCAGGATCTTCGCGATGACCCCTTTATTGCCGTGCCGGCCGGCCATTTTGTCTCCGACCGCAAGCTTCTTCTTCGAACAGACGTAAACGCCCACTTTTTTCAGGACGCCCGGAGGAAGTTCGTCTCCCTTCTTGATTCGGTCTACCCGGCGCGCCCGCTCTTCCACGAGTTCATCAATTTCGTCGCCCCAAACCCGGGCAATCCGCCGAACGTTTTCTTCCAGCTCGGCCTCATCCTCGAGCCGGATCGTTTCCCAATCGCAATGCTCGAGTTTCTTAAAATCCTTCCGCTCGATCGTGTGTCCGGCCTTGAGGAGCACCTCTCCCAGGACGTCATCCAGAAGATCCTCGGCCAGTTTCTTTTCAGCGAGCATCGCAGAAAGCTTTTGGAGCCTTTCCCGTTTGAGGGCATTGATCCGTTCCTGAATGTCCTCTTTAATGCGGTCAATTTCTTTACTCTCTTCGCGCTTCTCTTCGCGGCTTTTTGTCGCACTCTCTTTGCGGGCGAAGACCTTCACATCAATGACGATTCCTTCGACTCCGGGAGGAACAGTCAGAGAGGCATCTCTGACATCTCCCGCCTTTTCGCCGAAGATGGCACGGAGAAGCTTTTCTTCGGGAGAAAGTTCCGTCTCGGATTTCGGGGTGATTTTTCCGACCAAGATGTCGCCCGCCTTCACTTCGGCTCCGATCCGAACGATCCCCTCTTTGTCGAGATCTTTGAGCGCTTCTTCGCTCACGTTGGGGATATCGCGGGTAATTTCTTCAGGGCCGAGCTTGGTGTCCCGGGCCTCAATTTCGAACTCCTCAATGTGGAGAGAGGTGAAGGAATCTTCTTTGACGAGCCGTTCGCTGATGAGGATGGCGTCTTCGAAGTTGTAGCCTCTCCACGGAAGGAATGAGACCAAGATATTCTTTCCTAGGGCGAGTTCGCCCGCCTTCGTTCCCGCTCCGTCTGCAAGCACATCGCCCCGCTTCACCTTGTCTCCCACGTTGACAATCGGGCGCTGGTTGACACAAGTGCCGGCGTTTGAACGCTCAAACTTCTTCATCCGGTAGACAAAATCATCCACCACGACTTGGTTTGAGTCGACATGTTTCACGGTGCCACGGGCCTTTGAAATCACGGTCGCACCCGAATCCTGGGCCACGCGCGACTCCATTCCGGTTCCCACGAGGGGTTGTTCGGTTTCAAGAAGAGGCACCGCTTGACGCTGCATATTGGAACCCATGAGGGCGCGGTTTGCGTCGTCATGTTCGAGGAAGGGAATGAGAGATGCGGCAACGCTCACAAGCTGCTTCGGGGAGACGTCCATATAGTCGATTTCTTCCGGTTTCTTCTTTCGGAAGTCTCCTTGCGCGCGGCAAGATACGGTTTCGTCCTGAAATCGGCCGTGCTTGTCAATTCGAGCATTGGCCTGAGCAATGGAGAATTGATCCTCCATATCGGCCGTGAGGTATTCTATCTTTTCTGTAACGCGCCCCTTTTCAACTTTTCGATAGGGCGTCTCAATAAATCCAATGTCGTTCACGCGGGCGAAGGTGCTCAAGGAGGCGATGAGTCCAATGTTAGGACCTTCCGGCGTTTCAATCGGACAAATCCGTCCGTAGTGGGACGGGTGAACGTCGCGGACTTCAAAGCCGGCCCGCTCGCGCGAAAGACCGCCGGGACCCAGGGCGCTCAGACGTCTTTTGTGTGTGAGTTCCGCGAGAGGGTTGGTTTGATCCATGAATTGGGAAAGCTGGCTTCTTCCGAAGAAATCTTTGATGGCAGCAGCGATGAGTTTCGGATTGATTAAATTGTGAGGCATCGCTGCATCGAGGTCATAAATCGACATTCGTTCGAGACAGGAGCGCTTCATCCGGGCCAGCCCCACGCGGAACTGGTTCTGAAGCAGTTCCCCCACGGAACGGACTCGCCGATTCCCGAGATGGTCAATGTCGTCCACCTTGGCTTCACCGGAGCGGAGCTTGAGCAGTTTTTCTACGACCTTCATCACGTCTTCCGGACGGAGGACCGTCTGATGAGGGGTCGTCTCGACTCTCAACTTCCGATTCAGCATGAAACGCCCGACCGCACCAAGGTCGTAGCGCTGCGCGTCAAAGAAAAGTTTTTCGATCAGGTCTTTTGCGCTTTTTGCGGTCGGAGGATCGCCGGGTCGAACCCTTCGATAAATCGCGATCTGCGCTTCTTCGGTATTTCGGTAGGGATCTCTTTCGAGGGTTTTCATCACGGCGAGATCGTCCCCTGGAAGCTTGACCAGTTGAATCGAGCGGATCTGATTGGAGACGATCACGCTCAGGAGTTCTTTGGTTAAGCGGGTGCCGGCCACCGCAATCGGCTCTTTTGATTCGGGGTGAAGAACGTCTTGGGCGAGGAATTGTCCTTCGAGTTTCTTGGTCGCTCCGTGCTCCAGATCGGTCACTTTTTCAACGGAGTAAAACGTTTTAAGAATTTCGTAAGTCGTGGAAAAACCCATCGCGCGGAGGAGGGTGGTGGCAAGGATCTTCCGGCGCCGGTCGATGTAGGCGTAGATGATGTCGTTGACGTCGGCCTCGAACTCGATCCAGGCCCCGCGGTAAGGAATGATCCGGACCGTGTAGATCCGTTTCCCGCTCGCGTGAAAACTCTCTTCGAGAGAAATTCCGGGAGAACGGTGAAGCTGGCTCACGACGACCCGCTCGGCGCCGTTGATCATAAAGGTTCCGGTTTCGGTCATCAACGGAAGCTCACCGATGTAGACCTCTTGCTCCTTCGCAATCCCCTTGCGCACCAAACGGAGCTTGATCTTGAGCGGCGCGGCGTAAGTCATGCCCCGCTTCTGGCACTCCGCAATCGGATATTTAGGTTTCCCGAGGGTGTAGCCCAGGTACTCGAGCTTGCAGGTTCCGTCGAAGCTTTCGATCGGAAAGCTATCCTGGAATGCGGCCTCGAGACCTTTCCGGGTCCGGCGCCTTTTTCCTTCCTCCGTCTGGAGAAATTCCTGGTAAGACTTCACCTGAATCTCGACCAGGCTCGGCACCTCCATACATTCGGGCACTTTGTTATAGTTAACGCGTTCGGCGAGCACGCTCATCCGTTTTTCTCCTTCAAAGGGTCAGTTTTTTGAGCCACGAATTTATTTAATCTCGACTTTGGCTCCCGCGGCCTCGACCACCTGCTTGATCTTCTCAGCTTCCTCTTTGGTGACACCGTCCTTGATCGCCTTCGGTGCGCTCTCCACGAGGTCTTTTGCCTCTTTCAAACCCAGGTTCGTGATGGCGCGGATTTCTTTGATCACTTGGATCTTCTTATCCCCGCTCGCTACCAGGACCACCTGGAAGGAGGTCTTCTCCTCGGCGGCGGCTTGACCCGGAGCGCCTCCGGCCGCGACTCCCGGTGCGGCTACCGCTACCGCGGCCTGCGCTGAGACGCCAAACTCCTCTTCCATCGCCTTCACCAGCTCCGCGAGTTCCAGCACCGAAAGGTGCTTCACGGCGTCGATGAGATCGGAGACCTTCCCCGTTTGACTCTTTTTTTCCTTCTTTGTTTCCACTTGAGTTTCTGTTGTCATGACATCCTCCTCTACAAATTAAGCCTCTTGGGCTTTTTTCTTTTGAATTTCGTTCAAAACCACTACGAACGATTGCAGTATGCCATTTAAGGTCATTACAAACGCGGTGATCGGAGACTTCATCCCAATCGCCACGGCGGTCAAGAGTTCCTTCCGGGAAGGAAGCCTGGCCAACTCTTTAATGAAAATCCCGTCAAAGGTCTTCCCGTCAAGAATCATTCCCCGAAGCTCGATGTTTTCACGCCCTTTCATGAACTCCACAAGCGTCTTCGAAACGAGCTGGGGCTCCTTGGCTCCCAAAGTCACGAGGGTCGCTCCCTCCAGGAACCGCTCCGCGTCCGAGAGCTTCATCTTCGCGAGAATTTTCTTCGCGAACGTATGTTTCACGAGGATCGTCCGCTTGGAAACCTTGTCAAGGTTTCGGCGCAGTTCGCTCAAGTCCTGGACGTTCAGCCGGTCAAATCGGCTGAAAAACGCACTCTCGCTTGAGGTGAATTCCCTCTCGAGCTCCTCAAGCATGAGCCGTTTTCCGAGCGAAATTTTGTCGTCCTTCGGTTTTGAAGTCTCTTTCTTTTCCATTTCTTCCAACTCAACAAGCGCAGGCATTTCGAAAACGACCCGTTCTATCTCACAACGAAGAAAGCGCCAACGAAACCCCGGGGCCCTGAGAGACTGAAAGGCTTACCTTCTTGAGAAAGTGCCCCTTGGCCGCTGAGGGCTTGGCGTCCCGCACCGCTCGAACCAGCGTCGTCACATTCTCTTCAAGCGCCTCTTGGGAGAAGGAGAGTTTCCCGCACGGCGCGTGAAGACCGCCGGTCTTGTCAGTCTTAAACTCGATCCGTCCCGCCTTCAATTCTTTAACCGCTCTTGCCACATCCGGCGATACCGTGCCGCTTTTAGGCGAAGGCATCAGCCCCTTGGGGCCGAGCACTTTTCCGAGTTTGCTCACTTCTCGCATCATATCGGGATGGGCCACCACCGCATCAAACTCGAGCCACCCCCCTTGAATCTTTTGAACGAGTTCTTCCGCACCCACGGTATCGGCTCCCGCTTCCTGCGCATCCCTGGCTCCTTCTCCCTTACAAAAACAGATCACTCGAATCTTCCGGCCGGTTCCGTGGGGAAGACTCACGGTTCCGCGGACCAGCTGATCCGCTTGATCGGGCTGAATCCCGAGCTGAAAGTTTAAGGCCAGGGTCTCATCATAACGGGAATCCGGCATCTGCTTCAGGACCCGAACCGCCTCCGAAATCGTGTAGGACTTTGTCCGATCCACGAAAGTGGCTCTCTTTTCATACCGCTTGCTCCGTTTTTCTTTAAGAACCGCCGCCGCCATTTTCTCGTTACTCCGTGACTTCGATTCCCATGCTCCGGGCCGCCCCTTCGACCAGGCGAACGGCACTCGGAAGCTTCGTCGTATTCAGGTCCGACATCTTTTCACGCGCAATCTGCTCCACCTGCTGGCGCGTCACCTTGCCGATCATCGTCCGACCCGGCTCGGGCGATGCCTTCGCAAGTCCTGCTGCCTTCTTGATGAGAGCTGCCACCGGCGGCGATTTAAGAATAAAGGTAAAAGACTTATCTTCATAAATCGTGATCACCACCGGGAGAATCGTTCCCGTCCGGTCCTTCGTTCGCTCGTTAAACTCCTTACAAAACTGCATGATGTTGACACCATGCTGCCCCAGGGCCGGACCGATCGGCGGCGCGGGATTCGCTTGTCCCGCCGGCACCTGAAGCTTCACTTTTGTTTTGACTTGTTTTGCCACGGCCTAATCCTTCAGATCTTCTCGACCTGCCAGTATTCGAGCTCGACGGGCGTCGAACGGCCAAAAATACTCACCAAGACTTTGAGTTTGCCTCGATTCGGATTGATGTCATCGATCGTCCCGTTAAAATTCGCAAAAGCCCCTTCTTTCACCCGAATGCTTTCCCCGACCCCAAATTCCACCTTCGGCTTGGGCTTCGACGTTTTCTCCTCCTGCTCTCGGAGGATCTGGCCCACTTCATTCTCAGAGAGCGGAATCGGCTTCCTTCCGGAACCGACGAACCCCGTAATCCCCGGAGTATTGCGCACGAGGTACCAGCTTTCGTCCGTCATTTCCATCAGGACCAGGATGTAGCCGGGGAAAAATTTCCGTTCGCTGATCTTCTTTTTGCCCGCCTTGACTTCGCTGACCTTTTCCGTAGGTATAAAGACTTGGTGAATTGCCGCAGACAGACCCGCAGACTCCGCTCGGGTCATCAGGTTTGCCTTAACCTTCGTCTCCGCTCCGGTCTGCGTATGGACCACGAACCATTTCGCTTCGCTCATAAGAACCAAATTATCGAATTAGCAATCGAATCAAGATCGACAGAACAAAATCGATCGCGCCGATAAAGAGCGCCAGGATGAAGGTGGTGATAATCACCACCGTCGTTGATCCGATTAACTCCTCCCGGGTGGGCCAGCTCACTTTCTTGAGTTCCTGGCGTGTATCCCGTATAAACTGAAACATGTTTCCCGCCCCTCGATCCCCCGTTCACGTCTTCCGGATCAATCCCGGCTGCGTCCTTCGTCTTCCCATTCGCAGGCCAGGAGGGAGTCGAACCCCCAACCCCAGGATTTGGAGTCCCGTGCTCTAACCAATTGGAGCTACTGGCCTATGTGCCCACTCCTCACTTTATTTCCCGATGTGCCGTGTGCTTGCGGCAGAACTTGCAGAACTTCTTCAGTTCCAAACGATCCGGGTGCGTTTTCTTGTTCTTGCGTGACGAGTAATTCCTGCGTTTGCACTCAGTGCACGCAAGGGTAATAATCTCCTGCATCGAGGATCAATCCGTTCTTGGAATTAAACAACCATGTCGCAGGGCCTCTACGGCGAAAGTAACACCCTGCGGTTTAGGTCAGTTCGCCAATGATGTTTCGGTTAGCTGCGAGAGTCTTGGACTAATGTAAGAAGGTCACAAAAGCGCTCGCGGAAATCTTACTTCAGAATTTCGCTTACCACACCTGCACCGACGGTCTTGCCTCCTTCGCGAATCGCGAAGCGAAGCTCTTTTTCCATCGCAACAGGCATGATCAGTTCACCTTCGATCGCTACGCTGTCTCCCGGCATGACCATTTCCACCCCTTGAGGAAGCGTCACGACCCCGGTCACGTCGGTAGTGCGGAAATAAAACTGAGGACGATACCCGGTAAAGAACGGGGTATGACGGCCTCCTTCTTCCTTCGTTAAAACGTAAACTGTTCCTTTGAATTTCGTGTGGGGAGTCACACTGCCGGGCGCGGCAATGACCATTCCCCGCTCCAGGTCCTTCTTTTCAATGCCACGGAGCAAAAGTCCCACGTTGTCACCTGCCTGGGCGTCGTCCAAAATCTTACGAAACATTTCAATTCCGGTCACGGTCGTCTTGACTGATTTCTCCTTCAATCCGACGACCTCTACTTCAGCACCAGTTACGATTTTTCCCCGCTCCACGCGTCCCGTTCCCACGGTGCCGCGGCCGGAAATCGTGAAGACGTCTTCCACCGGCATCAAGAAGGGCTTGTCGGTATCCCGCTTGGGAGTCGGAATATAAGAATCGACGGCCTCCATCAGATCGAGAATCGGTTTGGCCGCCTTTTCATCCGCAGGATTCTGCATCGCTTGCAGCGCAGAACCTTTAATAATGGGGGTTTCGTCTCCGGGAAATTCGTACTTCTTGAGAAGTTCTCGAACTTCGAGCTCCACCAACTCTAAGAGCTCCTTATCATCAACGGCATCCACTTTATTCAGGAAAACAACGATTCGAGGAACACCGACCTGGCGGGCGAGGAGGATGTGTTCCCGCGTCTGAGGCATCGGGCCGTCTGCGGCGGAAACCACCAAGATGGCCCCGTCCATTTGAGCCGCGCCGGTGATCATATTCTTAATGTAGTCGGCATGGCCCGGACAATCGACGTGGGCGTAATGGCGATTTTTCGTTTGGTATTCCACGTGAGACACCGCAATCGTGATTCCTCTTTCCTTCTCTTCCGGGGCGTTGTCGATGCTGTCGAAAGCACGCGCTTCGGCAAGGCCCTGTTTGGCTAGGACGAGGGTGATGGCACTGGTAAGACTGGTCTTTCCATGGTCCACGTGCCCGATGGTTCCGATGTTCACATGGGGTTTTGTCCGTTCAAATTTTTCTTTGGCCATCTTAACCTCTCCTTCCTCGATGAGGAATTTTGGTCTGAGCTATCAGCTGCTGGTCGGAATTGAACCGACGACCCCGTCCTTACCAAGGACGTGCTCTACCGACTGAGCTACAGCAGCCCGTTCAAGCGTACGATCAAATACGCTTTATCCCGGGCTTTCAGTTTAAAAATTGTAGACAGGCCCCTTCTGTGTCAAGGGTGGTAGCATTCTATTTATTCCCAACCTGTTGTCAAGCCTCTTTTTCCGAAGAAGAGGCGGACCTCTACTACAAAGAACCCAGTCTGTTTACGGCCTAACTGGACTTTTCTTGAGCCCCAAGGAAGCCTATTTCCTTAGAGCGGCTGGAGGGAATCGAACCCTCGTCTCGAGCTTGGAAGGCTCGGGCATTACCACTATGCAACAGCCGCAAGAAGCTGATCAAAGTCGCTAGAGTATACTAAATCCGAAATTCCTGTGGCAAATTTTAAATGCCCCCTTATAATGTGGGTCTTTCCAGGGAAAAATGCCTAAACTGATCCTGCTCCGCCACGGCGAATCACAGTGGAACCTTGAAAACCGCTTCACCGGCTGGGTCGACATCCCTTTGTCTGAAAAGGGAGTAGAAGAGGCCGAACGGGCTGGAATCAAGCTCAAGGACTACCCGATCGATACCGCTTATACGTCCGTCCTGAAGCGAGCCACTGACACGCTTGCAATCGCCCTCAAAGCGTCCGAGAAGAATGGCGTCCCGATCACGAATGACCAGGCCTTGAACGAACGGCACTACGGCGAGCTTCAGGGACTCAATAAAGAAGAGACTGCGAAAAAATTCGGTAAGGAACAGGTTCACGTCTGGCGCCGAAGTTACGACGTCGCGCCCCCAGGCGGAGAAAGCCTTAAAGATACGGCCGCCCGAACGCTTCCCTATTTCAAAAAGGTCATCTGTGAGGAGCTCAAGAGAGGCAAGAATGTCCTCATTGCGGCACACGGAAATAGCCTCCGCTCGATCGTTATGGACATTGAGAAACTGACACCCGCGGAGATCCTTAAAGTAGAAATTCCGACTGGCGTCCCGATCGTCTACGACTTCGACTCCAAGCTCAAGCTTCTCTCAAAGAAGGTCCTCTAGGCTCTTGCGATTTTGAAGCCCGATCCCGATAGACTCCTCGAGCATCTGAAGCAGGTCTCTCGGGAAAGAAATTTCGAAACCACTCCCAAAACTCTCTCCGAAATTGAGTCTTACGTAAAAAAAGAATTCCTTTCCTTTGGTTACGAAGTCCAGGAGGACTCCTTCCTCTTTCTCGGCCAAACCTTCTCGAATCTGATCGCCCGGCTTCATCCCGACCTGAAGAGACCTCGGCTGATTGTGGGAGCCCATTTTGACTCCGTCTCCCATTCTCCGGGAGCGGACGATAACGCTACCGGCGTAGCCAGCCTCCTTGAAGCAGCCCGGATCTTCGCCGCCTTGGCGCCGTCTCAGGAAAACGCGTTCGTTGAATTTGCGGCTTTTAATCTCGAAGAGTACGGAATGGTGGGGAGTCGGAGCTATGCCCAAAAACTCAAACGGGCGGGCGTCCCGATCCTCGGAATGCTCTCTCTTGAAATGATCGGCTACACGTCCCGGGAGCCGGGATCTCAGAAGATGCCCCTTTTTCTCAAGCCGTTTTACTCCGACATCGGAAATTTCGTCGGCCTGGTCGCTAATCTCAAATCAAAGAAATTTCTTCGGGAGGTGGAGGCGATTTTTCGAGGCGTTGAAGAGCTTCCGATCCAGACTCTCACCCTTCCAGGGAAGGGTGGAATATTTCCAGAGACGCGCCTAAGCGACCACTCTTCCTTCTGGGACGAAGGCTTCGCGGCGATCCTTGTGACCGATACTTCCCTTTTCCGGAATCCTTACTACCACACTTCCCAGGATCGAATCGAGACGCTCGATCTTTCTTTTCTTGCCAAAGTCACGGAGGCAACCGTCCGAACGATTCTCCGCTTCACTTCGTAGAGTCCGTACAAGTCCGGCAGGGACAAATCGAGCGTAAATATTCGAACGCATAGATTCCGGTCGAATGCCCGTCCGACCAGTCAAAACGGATTCCGTAATTTCCCACCGGACGGGTCGCAAGAGGCCGAATTTGGTCTGAGATTTTTTCCAACTGAAGTTTTCGCTTCCCCGTCCATTCGTCAACACAAGCCGCGCAGGCGCACTTTCCTCTGAGGTAACGAAAAGGGAGTGAGCTTTGATGCCCGTCCTGCCAGACGATGAGAAGTTCTTTGCTTTCCGTCTCACGGAGATCAACCGGACGAATTTCCTCAGGCTTGAATCCCACGTCTTGGACCTCCAAATCGGAGCAAAAGATGGATCCCGAGGCCCAAAAGGAGAAGGCTTGCTACGGTAAAGAGCGCTCGAGGGTCTACAAAGAAGATGAGAAAGATTGAGCTCATGCAACCCAAAACCGGAACCCAGATTGGGATCTGAAAACGCGCACGCGGCTCCCCCGGCCGCCGTTTGATCACGATCAAGGAGAGATTCATCACAAAATAGATGCTGAGAAGTATGAAGCTGTTCGACTGCGCGAGGAGCACGAGCGTTCCGGTGTAAGCTAAGATCGTCGCCGCCGAAAGAACGACTCCAATCGCCACGTAAGGGGTTTGGCGCACCGGGTGAATCCGGCCCAGAAAGGAGGGAAGCAGTCCTTCCCTCGCCATTCCGTAAAGAAGCCGTGACCCCATAATGAAATTCACGAGAGCCGTGTTCGTCACAGCAAAGAGCGCGATCAGACTGAAAAGCCCCGAAGGAATCCAGGGAAAACCTTTCTGGACTACTAAAATGAGCGGGGCCGAAGAAGCAGCCAACTCCCCCGAAGGAACTGCCGAAACGGCGGCCACCGCGGTCAAGATGTAGAGAACCGTCACGATTCCGAGGGCCGTGAGGATCGCCCGAGGCATTGATTTTTCCGGCTCTTGGGTCTCTTCCGCAACGTTCGCGATATCCTCAAAACCGATGAACGCGTAAAACGCAAGCACCGATGCCTGAAAAAAGGCGGGGGCCGCTGCCTTCCCTTCCGGCGGAACGAACTCAAAATAATCGACCCTTCCAAAAAACTTCAGCCCGGCAACGATGACCATCAGAATTCCCGAGATCTCTAACACGGTGCAGAACATATTGGTGAGAGACGACTCGTTGATTCCCCAGAAATTGATTGCGGTAAGCGTCAGGAGAAAAATAAAAATGACGACCCCGGTCGGAATCGCCGGCCAGACCGCCCGTACATAACCCGCAAACCCGTGAGAAACTGTAGCCATCGAAACGACTCCGGACATCAGCACCAGAAACCCAACAAAGTAGGAAAGGACCGGTCTCTGGAAAGCCTTCAGGGAATAGATTGACGCGCCGGCAGAACGTGGAAAGCGGGCTCCGAGCTCGGCGTAAGAGAAGGCGGTGAACACGGAAACCCCGAACGAGAAAAGAAAGGCAAGCCAGCAGGCGTTTCCGGCAAGGCCTGCGACTTTGCCGACGAGGGCATAGATGCCGGCGCCGAGGATATCTCCTACACCATAGGCGATTAAAGCAAAGAGGCCCAGTGATCTCTTTAGTTCATTTGAGGGTAGCTGATTAGGCATCTTCTTAAAATCTTTTTTAAGCAGTTGTTAACGTTTCTTTCGTTTGTGCCATTTTTTACTCAGTTTCTTTGACAATCTCGAAAACCGAAGGTACATTTTAAATAGAATAAGAAACTCTCAAATGAAAGCAGGCTCGTGGAAAACATGAAGCTAATGGGCCAAGAAATCAAATTTAGAAAGCTCTTCTTTCGTGAGAGGCGGAAGGCGGAGAGGGCAAAACTTCACAACACCCTTCTCGTCGACTACTACAGCCCGGTTCATCAGACGAGCGGCAAAGCGGAAGGTAGGGACATTTCCACCCGCGGGATTCGCTTTGCTTGCCACGAACAGTTTCCCACAGGCACCCCCCTCGACCTCACCCTTCGATTTTCTCCCGACTATGCTCCCGAGAGGGTGGTTCAGACTCGAGGCTACGTGGTTCGCTGTTATCGGAAGAAACTCCAACAGCGTTATCGGGTTGCCTGCGCCTTTGATCACGTCGAGGCAATGCATCACGACGAGATTGAAACTTTCGTCCGGTGGCAAAAAGAACGGGAAAGTAGTTACATTTACCTGTAAGCCGCCAGAAGAATCGCCTGCACGTAAAGAAGCCAGATCCAGAAAGGGGTTCCCCCTTCAAGGGCAGTGCTTCTTTCCCGAAGAACCTTCGTGATCCCAATCGCCATCCAAATGAAACCCATTACCCGTTGAAAAAAAAGGGGGTAAAACTGAAACCCGAGGCCTGTAACGGCGAGGCCGAGCCAAACGGCACCGCTCGGCCATGGGTCGAGACGACGGATATTCACCAACGCCGCTTGAATCCCACATAAAAGAAGGATCAAGCCGTGCAGAACAAAAATCGATAGGAACCCGTACCAATCCCACCCTTGAATTAAAGTCACGACGCCCAAGAGGACGGCAAAAAGCGGCCAAAGGAAAAGCGACTTTGGAATGAGGGACGTCGATCGAAATTCCGCCAGGACAAGAGTTGCAACGAGGGCTATAAGGATCCCTCCTGCGAGATTCCAAGAAGAAGCGTCCGCAATCATTAAAGCGCCGGCTGTTCGTGGGTGACGCAGTGGATTCCTCCAAGACCCATCACCAGGGCCTCGGAGCGGATTCCAAGGACGCGTCGTTTCGGAAAAATTTCCTGAACTGTTTTTAAGGCGGTCTTGTCATTCGCGTGACCAAAGATCGGGACCAAGACTACCCCATTCGCGATATAAAAGTTAAGGTAGCTCGCCGGAAGCCTTCCCCAGGATGCCTCCACTCGGCCCGGCATCGGAATTGGAATCACGGTGAGCTTTCGTCCCTTTTCATCGGTGGCGGTCTTTAGTCGCTTGAGGTTTTCCAGTAAAGGTGTCCGGTTTCTGTCCGCTGGGTCCTCCTCCATCGCTGTCACCACGGTGGTGGGATTCACAAAACGGGCGATGTCGTCGATGTGACCGTCCGTGTCATCTCCCTCAATTCCCTCCCCCAGCCAAATGAAATGGGTGAACCCCAGAAAATCTCGGAGCACCTGTTCAATCCCGGAACGCAAGAGGTGAGGGTTTCGATTCGGATTGAGGAGGCACTGTTCGGTCACGAGACAGGTTCCTTCCCCATTCGTGTCGATTGAACCTCCCTCAAGGACCACCTCGGGAGCAAAATGAGGCATTCCGAGAAGGGGCGCAAGTTGACTTCCCACGACATTGTCCGCCATTAAGGACTCGTACTTTTCTCCCCACGCGTTAAAAATCCACTTTACGGAGACGATCTCTTTTTTTTCCTGAGATTCTCTCCGCACAAAATTGAGCCCGTAGTCCCGAATCCAAGCGTCGATTGTGGGAATCACGTAATAGATTACATGGCTTGTTTTGACTCTCCGCTTCTCAAGCCGGCCGGCTACCTTTTCCCTCGTTCGCTCGTCATTCACAAGAAGGGAAACTTTTTCTTCCGGGACCAACGCTTCGATCATCTGAACGTAGATCTCTTCGATCTCGGCCACTTTCCCAGGCCAGGTTTCTTCATTGTGCGGCCAGGCAAGCCAGGTGGCCTCGTGGCGATCCCACTCGGCAGGCATTCGATAACCGAGCTGGAAGAGAGTCTTTGTCCCTTCCCGGCGGGCAGGGGTCGCTTGGCTTTTCAAGCGCGTGCGGCTCCCTTTTTGGTTCGGAGAGGAGAGCCGTCGAGAAAACGGGCGGTGAGCGGTTCGTAGGCATCGATTCGGCGATCGCGGAGGAAGGGCCACTGTTCCCGTGTCTCTTGAATCTTTTCCAGGTTGCAATCCACGACGAGAACTTCTTCTTCCGAACCGGCTTCGGCCAAGAGCTCGCCGAAAGGACCCGAAACAAAAGAACTTCCCCAAAACCGGATCTTTTCTTCTTTCCCCACCCGGTTCACGGCCACGAGATAGACTCCGTTCGCAACGGCGTGGCCTCTTTGAATAAGCTGCCAGGCGGAACGCTGGATTTCGAGAACTTTCGCGGGCTCCGTATCGAGCCATCCGATCGCTGTCGGATAGAAGAGAACCTCGGCTCCGGAGAGGGCGGTGAGCCTGGCCGCTTCAGGAAACCACTGGTCCCAACAGACGAGGACGCCAATTTTTCCGTAACGCGTGGCAAAAGTTTGGAACCCGAGATCTCCCGGCGTGAAATAAAACTTCTCAAAATAACCCGGATCATCCGGAATGTGCATTTTCCGGTACTTTCCGAGAACCGTGCCGTCCGCATCAATCACGATCGCGGTGTTGTGATAAAGTCCGGCGGTCCTCTTTTCAAAAAGCGACGCCACGACCACGATTCCGTATTTTTTTGCCGCTCCGCAAAGCACCTTCGAAGAAGGGCCGGGAATCGGCTCTGCGAGAACAAAGTTCTCGGCGTCTTCGGTTTGAGGAAAATAGGGAGAACGGAAAAGCTCCTGAAGGCAGACGATCTGGGCTCCCCGGCGGGCCGCCTCTTTAATTCGTGAAAGGGCCTTCTCGAAGTTTTTCTCCGGGTCGGAAACGGCGCTCATTTGGATGAGACCAATCCGGATTGAACGAGGGTTCTTCTTTTGACGCATTGGTGGGCTTACGATTTCTGGCTTTCTTTTTTTCGGATGAAAAGGAGACTGCCGAGCGTGACCCCAAGGGTGAAGCCAAGAAAAATGAGGAGAAACCCCAGCGCATTCGAAGCCCAGCCGCCCGCTTGAAAGATGGCGTAAAGGCCGCCCAAGAAAGCGAGGAGGGAGGTCAACGCTCCGAACCCGAGAAAACACCAAAAGGCCGTTTCCCTCACCCTTTAAATCTCCGTTCCGTCCGGCACCCTGCTTCCCCGGGGAATGATCACAATTCCGTCCCGGATACAGTAGTTTTCTCCGTCCGCTTCCTGAAGACCCTTTTTGTTCCGGATCACCACGCCGTTCCCGATTCGGGCATTCTTGTCGAGGATGGCATTCTGAATCACGCAATTCTTCCCGATCCCCAAGTCCGGGTGAAGCCGCTCTCCTTCTTCCTCCTCCTGGTAATAATCGGCACCCATCAGGACGCTTTCTTTAATCACGGTCCCGTCTCTGATGATCGAACGAAGTCCGATCACAGAGTCTTCGGCCGTCACCCCCTTCAGGTTGCACCCCTCGGAAAGGAGGACATCTTTCAATCGCGATGCGTATACCCTTGAGGGGGGAAGAAACCGCGGCCGCGTGAAAATCCCTGCTTCGGGAGAGAAAAAACGAAACGGGGGGTCTTCCTTCGTAAGTTCCAGGCTGGCTTCATAGTAGCTTCGAATGCTTCCGATATCCCTCCAGTAGCCGTCAAAGACGAACCCGTAGGCTTTGACCTTCTCAATCGCTTTGGGAATCACTTCTCTTCCAAAATCGGTCTCTCTTCCCTTGAGAAGGTCAGTCAAAACTTCGGCCCGGAACACGTAGACCCCCATCGAAGCCAGATAATGCTCCCCCTTCCCCCCCAGCTTGTACTCTTTCCGGATCCCGTCCGGAATCACGTAACTCTGAATGTTCTCTCCCGGGCCCGGTTTTTCTTTGAAGTCGGTGATTCGCGCATCGGAGCGGATTTTCATGATCCCGAACCGACTCACCTCTTTTTTTTCCACTGGCACCGTCGCAACCGTAACGTCGGCCCCCTTCTCCTCATGAAAATTGAGAATTTTCCGGTAATCCATTCGATAGATATGATCTCCGGAGAGAACCAACACCCGGTCTCCCGGGTGGACGCGGTAATGCGGAAGGTGTTTTCTGACCGCATCGGCCGTTCCCTGGAACCAGTCGCGGTTCTCAAGGGTCTGCTCAGCGGCAAGAAGTTCTATGGAAGTCTGATTAAAATGCTCATAAGGATACGTCCGGTGGATGTGCCGGTGAAGCGATGTTGAATTAAACTGGGTCAGAACGAAAATTCTCGTGAGGTCCGAGTTGATGGAGTTAGAGATCGGGATATCAACCAGCCGGTACTTCCCGCCCAGCGGGACGGCCGGCTTTGAACGATAAAGGGTGAGAGGGAAAAGCCTCTTTCCCTGGCCTCCGCCGAGGATCAAAACCGTGACCCGGGGGGTCATGCGGTGGCTTGAACCCGCCTCTCGGGTTCTCCCTGAAGGTGGTTCCAGAAGCGCCGACGGAACGTATCGTTCTCTTCCATTAGAAGAAACATTCGCCTGCGGATTTTTTCGATGAAAATCTCGCCCTTCGGGTATTTTTCCTGATTCACAAAGAGGTCAATCCGCCGAATGTAGGAGTCGATCACCCTCGTGTTCTTACGGATCTGGGTCTTGAGGATCTCAACCTCGGTTGGAGTGAGCTCGTCTGTCTCCGCGTCCAGGGTGGGGCGGGCCGGCAGTTCAAATCCGAGATGGAAAACCACGTGTGTACCTCACCAGCAGATTCTCAAGTTCCCGAGCGAATTCCGATTTTGCATAAACCTGTTCACAGCCCGCTTCACGCATCTCACGTTTAAGCTCCTGAGCGACGTGCGACAAATAGCCGATCCGGGGAACCCCGGAGAGCCCCTGCTCCAAGCTAAACGCTTGGAGCAGCCGAAAAGCTTCTTTTTCCAATTTCTCGCAGTCCAAAATCACGACCGACGGTTCCTTTTCTTTTGAGGCTTGGAGGAGCCGATCCGCCGAATCAAACGCTCTCGCCTCCACTCCCATACCTTCGGCGGTTTTCACAATCTTACTTGCGAAGAAAAGATCTCCCACCAGTGCGTAAACCGGCTTGGACGCCACGAAGCGTAAGCTTAGCCCGTTTTTCCTTGGGAATCAAGAGAAGGGGTCAACTCAACCGCCCCTTCTTCCCCGGTCAACTTGCTCAAGATCGCGATCTTCTCCCGGGCGTCCTCCCGAAACTCCTCAGGAAACTCGATTCGTTCGAGCCGCTCCCTTGCTTCCGCCCAATTTTTATTCTCAATCAGAAGGAGCGCTTCTTCATAATCCTTCTTGATCGCTTCGAGCGTACTGGGAAGCCGTCCTTGAATGATTTTTTCCTTCTCTGCCAGATTTTTCCGAAGCGCCTCCCAATCGGGAAGCGTCGGCTGGGCCGGTACCACCTGAGACAAAAGCACCTCTCGAATATCCGAATCGACCAAGACCACTTCCCTCGGGAGAGGAGGCGGGGCGGCCGCCTGAGGCATCCTTTCAACGTTCACGAGCTCTTTTTGAAGCTCGAGGAGCTTTGCTCCGGCTTCTTCCCACGATTCCTTTTGAAGAAGGTCATAAAACGCGTTGTAACTTGTGCGAATTCCTTCTTCGGTCGCATAGAGATCTTTCCCCACGAGGAGTGCATTCATTGCCCCAATCTTAGATAAGACGTCATTGATGTAAGGACGAAGCATCGTGAGGATCACGCCGCGGTGTTTTTTGATGTCTTCGTAGTAGACGGGAAAAGCAAGGGCGCGAATCCATTCGTCTCGGCCTTTGAGGTACTCCTTCGCCTCAAAGGCTTGAGTGGCAACCAGATAATGTTCGCGGAAGAGGCGTCTGAGCTTCCGTTTGTAGGTCCACTCCAAGGATAACTTGTAGTGGCGTTCTTCTCCTTTGAGAAAAGTGTCAAATTCCTTTTCCGTCCAGGGAGGCTGGGGAATCCCTTGGGGAATTCTTGATCCGAAAGGAAACCGACGCCCGAGAATCTCCCGTTCCCCTGGCGACAAAGGACGGGTTGGTTCCAGTGAAATCCGACGGCTCAAGACCTCCCTTTCTTCGGGAAGCAGCGCAAGTTCGGGCGCCTCGGTGGCGATGACCTGAGCGTTCTTCGATTTGATCTTTTGAAGAATTTCAGTTTGATTCTGAAGGTAGCGCACCACAAGAACGCCGATTCCCGAGACAATGAGGAGGAGCGCGAGGATCCCTGCCCAAAACCAGAGTCGAGGAGGTTTAGAAGGGATTTCTGGGGCCGGCGTTTCAACCTTCTTTGGGGCGGGTTTTTCCCCCTCTTTCGTCACTGAGGTCGACCAGTAACAGTTAGGACAGATCAAACTTTCCGCCGGCTCGGCTTCGAAATGATGCCCGCATTGGTGACAGACAAAGCGTTCCATAGGAGAAGTGAATCTATTATCCTCTTTTTGAAGCTAAATTTCTACTCCCGAGCTTCCTCTGACCCGGTAAAGAGGACCCAGCTCCGCACTTTAATTCCTTTTGAAAATACCGAAGAGGAAAAACTGGAAGTCGCTTTTCCGCCGTTCCAGAATTCAACCGAGTTTTTCCTCCATTGCTTCTTCAGGTCAAGTGCTCGCTCTACTGCTCGATTCCCGAGAGGCGAACGGTCGAGATAATCATAGGGAGTGATAAAAATGATCCGACTTGATTCCACTACGCCCATCCCCTCCTCAAAACAATAGATTCTCTGGAATTTTATTTTTTCTGTCATTCCGCCTGCGGCCATCTGAGATTCGTAGAGAATTTTCCTGGCTTCCCCGACCGACTTGGCATTTGCAGCGGTCTTTAAGAGATCCCGGTGGCCCGGAACGTCTTTCAATCGTTCGAGATAAAAGCGAATATAGGTCACCTCACGCGGTGTGTAATGAGGGGAATTCAAAAGCTGGAGGACTTCCAACTCCTCGAGCCCGAGGTCCAGAAGGGCTTCTTGATTCGCCCGAAACAGATCGGGCTTGCTCGTGTCGTTGACCGCTTGATCCGCTGCGGTATTGATTCCTACCGCCGTCACCGCAATCGCGGGGACACCAATGACCGGAATGAGAAACTTCACCGCGGCCGTTGTTCCTTTCCCCCCGAGCCTAGCCTTGGCCATCCTTGTGATCATTTCCTTCAAATAAAGATTCGGGGTGTAAACATCAACCCCAAGCTTCTTCGCGACCTCACGTTCAGACCCTCCGAGCATCTTTTCGCCGAAGGTCGTCTTCTCGCCCTCCTCTCCTTCCCGAAAAATTCCCCCAACACTTCGGCCCAGCTTTCCGACGGCTCTTCCTATTTTTTTCGCCGACTGAATCGGGTGGACGACCAAATTCACGGCGCCCTCTCCCGTCGCTACGACAGAATCTCCCAAGCCGTCGCCAAATCCGGTGCCAGCCTCTCCTCGCTTCACCTGTCCAATCACCTCAATCTCCTGGAGAAGTTTCCTCAGAGGTAAGACCCCTTCCACGTCGTAGGTCGCGTGAGGTGAAATGACTCTGAACTTGAGAAAACCGGGTGTCTGTCTGCTCGGCTCAATCGAGTGAATCGTTGATTGAGAAGACCCGGCAAGAAAGTTCTTCGGAGGGTCGAGATCCCTCAGGGAAAGTCCGTTCGCTTCGAGGGACGGGGCAAGAAGAAGAATCAGCAAAGGGAAGATGAGCCAGGAAAGCTCTCGGCGCACTTCGCTTTTCCCTATTTGGCGTCCTTGAGATGAACTTTGATGTTCTCCGCAGGAAAAAGATAGGTCCAGAATCGCTCGTAGGTGTCCGGCCGGTTGGAGAGGACAATGTCGACCCCAAACGCCTTTTGGGTCTTGTTATCGCTGCAACCCAGATCCAGAATCACCATAAAGAAGAGCAGTATTGTATCATAAAATGTCTGGGGCGCTTGGCCGTTGAAAACTGGAAAGACCAGGTTGGGTGAGGCATAGTTTAAACGGAAAAACCGATGCGAACAAAATGGGCGATCTTCCTCCTTTGCTCTATTCTTTACGGATGTAGTGCCGCACCGCCGCTGCGCACCTCCGCCTTCTTTGGCGAGGCCCCTTCGAGCTCCACGCCCTATCGGGGAGTTTTTCACGTCCATACGCGCTACTCCCACGACTCCTCGGGTTCCTTGAAGGACGTCGCCCGGGCAGCGCGCCGTGCCGGACTCGATTTTGTCGTGATCACGGACCACAATAACCTTCGCGCGAAATCCGACCCCGAGGCTCAAAAGTTTCCTCCCAAGCCCCTACTCATTTTCGGGACCGAAATTTCGACGGACGCAGGCCACCTCGTGGCCCTCGGAATCGAGCATGAAATTCACCCACCGATCACCGCGCAAGAGGCGATCGACCGAATCCGCAAAGAGGGAGGTTTTGCGATCCTCGCCCACCCCATCTGCAAGAAGGGGGCCTGGAGAGACTGGGAGGTTGAGGGATTTCATGCGATCGAGATTTACAGCTATTCCTGTGACTTCTACGGCCGGAACAAAGCCAAACTCACTTTTGAGCTCCTGCTCCTCCCCCCGCCCCTCCTTGCAGAACGGGTCTTTCGCGAACCCCGAGAAACCTTGAACCGTTGGGATTCGCTTCTTCAAAAACAGCCCGTGGCGGCAGTGGGATCGGTGGACGCTCATGTCGCCCTTCCGTTTCTTGGCTTTCATTTGATGCGATATTCCCTTTCCTTTGAAGCGGTCACCTTGTATGTTCTTGCCGAATCGCTCTCCGAAAAAGAAGTGATTGAGGCGATGGCGTCGGGACGCAGCTATATCGCCTTTGAAACGCGCGGCCTCGCTAAGGGGTTCTCCTTTGAGGCCGTGAAGGAAGAACAAAATGTCGCCTTGATCGCTACCCTTCCTCAAACCGCGGAAGTCCGTCTCTTTCGAAACGGAAAGATCATTAAAACTGCCAAGGTAAAAACTCTGAGGTTGAATGCTGCGGAGCCGGGCGTTTACCGTGTGGAGGTATTTCTCAGTGGGAAACTTTGGATTGTATCGAATCCGATCATTATCCGGTCGTGACGGGCGAAAGGCCTTCCTCGCCCTAGGCCTCACGATCTCGCTGGTCACGCTCGAAACGGGCTGCGTCGCCTGGCAGACCCTTCCCTTTAAATCGTATAAGACGCCTCCGGTTCCGGAAGAACTCGTCCGCTATTTTGACTACCCGAAAGGAGCCTTTGATGCGACTGTCCTCAAAGAAGAGAAGCACAAAAGATACGTCTACCGGCAGGTGGAAATTCCTCTTTACCTTCCCGAGGAGGTGCAATACAGGCCGGTGGAAGCGTTGAAAAAAGAGGTCGCCGAAATGAGGAAGGCCAACAACGAGAAGGGGGCGAGGGATTTAAGCCTTCACTACACGAACCGGCTCGATCTTTACCTCACCAAGCGCAAGGAGAAGAGGCCTTTGATCCTCATTTCTCCGATTACGGGCGGCAACATGGTCGTCGACCGTTTTGCCAGATATTTTGCTTCCCACGGCTACGTCGCAGTGATTGTGAACCGGAAAAAACCTTTTTACGACGAGTCGCGCGGCCCGGAACAGGTGGAACAATATCTCCGCGCCTCAATCATTCGTCTCCGTCAGGCGCTCGATTGGCTTGAAGCACAGCCCGAAGTCGATTCCGAAAAAATCGGCGGCTTCGGCGTAAGTTACGGGGCGGTCCTCCACACGGTCCTGTCAGCAATTGAGCCGAGAGTCAAATACCACATTCTCGCAATGCCCGGGGCCCCGCTGGCGGATGTCATCGTCAACTGCCCTGATGCCGGAATTAAAAAACCGATCACGGGTCTTGAGAAATCAGGCTGGTCGAGAGAGAAAATTTATTCCGAGCTCAAGCGAACGATTGTCACCGACCCCCTCACCTTCGCCCCTTATGTCCCGAAAGACCGAGTCGTCGTCTACTGGGCCCTTTTTGACCGGGTGGTGGGGAGCTCCCGGACCTTTAAACTCTGGAGGGCGATGAAAAAGCCGCCGCTTCGGGTGATTCCGCTCGGGCACTACGGCGGCGTTTTAATCTTCCCCTACCTTCAGTTTGTCTCCCTCCGTTTCTTCGACAAGCGATTCTAATTCTTCAAGAAGCTCTTCGTAATTGAAGTGGTGGTAGGTCGTTTGCGCGGCGGGAAGTTCTTTCGTCGCGTTGGCTACCCAAAAATCTGGGAATTGAAAGACGACACTTTGAATATTTGAGCCGGGGGCAATCGATTGGGCAATCTCCCGCGCCTTGTCGCTGTCTAAGTCTCCAAAATATTTCTTCACAAGCTCCGTATGTTTTTTGTAACGCGTGTCGTAGGCGCTGGACCCATTCGGCGGCTCGAGGCCCTTCTTCTCGGGATCTCCTTTAGAGGCGGTCTGGAGATTACGAATCACAGGAGCGATTGCCGTGTCCGCACGAACCAAGGCCGATTCCAACGGAAGAGCGTAAAGAACCCCGGTCTCTTTGGGGTCGTTCGGGACAAAGGTTTCAGCGTGGTGTTGAGTCGTCTCGATGGCAATGGCTTTCTTCTCTTTGGCGTCCGCAAAGACGTAATTGGTTCCGGTCGTTCGGTCCGCTTGGGTGATCGTGGAAGCCGCTTCCTCTAAATTCTTTGCTCTCAAAAGAACGCGCCTTAAAAGAAAGGGCATGGGGGTTCCCCGAAGCGTTTCGTCGACCGAATCGGCGCCGATCTGTCCCACGGAAATTCCCCGTTCATTGACGCCGGTGAGTGCACCGATAAAGCCGTAGTAGCCGATATTGATAAAAGGAATCCCGTCGTCGGGTTGATGGACGATCAAGGCCGCCAGGCGGTAAACCCCCATTTCCCGGACCCAGTCGAGATTCCGGACGTGGATCAGCTCCTCACCTTCAGTAGCGGATCCGAAGTAGACACCGTTGGAACAGAAGGTTTCAATGAAATCCGGAATCGCGTGAAGGCGTTTTATCTCGGAAAGAGAAAGCCTGGAGCCGTCGGCGAGCCCCTGCATTTCCATCAGTTCATCGTAGAAAACATAAGGTTCCATTTTCTTCCACGTCCGCATGAGGACCGTCTTGACGATAATTCGGGAAAGGCCGGGAATGTAAAGCTTGCGGCTCAGGTAACCGTAAATCCTGCCTACTTCACGCCGCATTTCGTTCGACATGAGCCGGCCGTGCTCAAAACCCCTTTCGTAGGCATTGCCCCGAAGATAAAGAATCGGAACCGGCCGGTCGCGGAGAAGAAACCCCGGCTCCCTTGCGAAATAACGCTTCGGCTTTTCCTCCAGAAACTCAACGATCATTCGATCCACGGTTTGGTGGACAAAAAAATCGAACTTCCTTCCGTAAAAACTCGCCCGGGCTTCGTAGTGGGAACGGTCGAGGTAGTAACGTTCCGGAACGACGTAACCGAGATAGTCATTGGCGTAGCCCACGAAGTAGGGCTCAAAGCCGTAGCCGCGAACCCTTTCTTCAATCAGGTAACCGGTCTCTGAGGCCACTTCGATCGGCAAGGCAATGAAAAGGAGTTTCCCCATTCGAAGCATCTGGAAGATCGTCCTCCCGGGAAAAACTCGGTTCCCGATAAAATAAGGAAACCTCATGAACCCCGCGCGCAATTTCACCGAGGGGAGCTTCACATTGAGCTTCTCACTCAACCACTCCCCTTCCAGGGAGAGCGATTCGAAATCCATTGAATCGATCTTCTCAAAGAGGGCCTGGGCGAAAAGCTCGATTTCCTTCTCCGGACTCTCAGCGTGGATCGGGCTCGGCCGGAGGTCTCCCGCGGCTCCGTTCACGAAAACCGCGACCGAACCCTCATTTTCCTTTTCAAGAAGGCGGGTTAAGGCCCCCGGGAAGTCGGCTGAAAAATTGAAATTCTGGGCAGAGAGAAGTGTCGGATGGGCCGCAAAGAAGACAAGTTCTCCGACAATCTCTCCATCATTTCGAAACCGAAGCACCTTGAGCCGCGAGGGGTAGGAAAGTCTCTTATCCATTCGATTCTCCACTAAAGCTTGAGTCTCGGCTTCCCCCTTCTCCGCAGAAACCGGCACCTGATTTTGGGTCGACTGGACAATGGTCTTCGCGATCAATGTCGTCGCTTCTTCGAAACGTCCACGGTTAAAACGACCTCCGACGAAGCGCTCCCAAAATTGCTTTCCGATCGCGCCGCTTCCCGAGTGGGTGTGTGTTGCAGAAATGATGATTCCGTTTTCATCGAGAGGAATCTGCTCGTGGACTTTTTGGATAATGGACCTGCGGAGATCCCGGTCGACAAACACCACATCGACTGAAACAAAAACGAAGGTCTTGCCCGCCTTCGTGAGAGCGAGGGCCCGCGCAAAAAGAGGGTCGTGCACCCCTTGGGAAGGTTTGCCTCGTCTCCTTGAGAACCCCGAAAGCGGGGTTCCCACCGGCGGCGTGATTTCAGTCCGGGAGGTTCCCAAAAGAACCGTCTCCTCCTCAGCATAAATCGGGGAAAAGAAAGGAACACAAACGCCGAAACCAAGCAAAAGCAAGAGAATGGGAAATGCCCAGAGCTTTTTCATAGGCCTCTTAAAAAATGCCACTCCTTCTCTCCCCCTTCAAGACTCATCGATCCTTGAGGGGAAGGGAAGGAGTGAAATGGGAGGAAAACTTGGGGAGTAGAGGATTCGAACCTCTGAAGGCGTTAGCCACCAGATTTACAGTCTGGCCCCTTTGTCCACTTGGGAAACTCCCCCCAAGCTGGCGGAGGGATTTGAACCCCCGACCCGCTGTTTACAAAACAGCCGCTCTACCGCTGAGCTACGCCAGCGCGTGATGACGCCAGCGCATAATATAGGATAAACCCGGCTCGCAAACAAACCTCATTCTCCCAAATAAGAGTGTTTGATCGTCGGATTGGCCAGAAGTTCTTTACCGGTTCCTTCCAGGTGAATTTTTCCGCTTTCGATCACGTAGCCGTAGTGGGCCACCTCGAGGGCCATCCACGCATTTTGCTCGACGAGCAAAATGGTGATTCCGAGATCGTTGATTCTCCGAATCAGGGAAAAGACGACCTCCACCAGCTTGGGGGCCAGCCCCAGACTCGGTTCGTCAAGCAAAAGGAGTTTGGGACGGGCCATGAGCGCCCTCGCCATCGCAAGCATTTGTTGCTCTCCCCCGCTCAAATTGCCGGCCAGGGAATGAAAACGATCCTTCAGAATAGGAAAAAGCCCCAGCAGTTCTTCCCGGTCCTTCTCCAATTCTTTTCCCTTCCCCCGGACATAAGCGCCGAGATCCATATTTTCGGCCACGGTCAAATGTTGGAAAACTCTCCGGCCCTCCGGGACGTGGGTAATCCCGAGCCTCACAATGGCATCCGGGGAAAGTTTCTCGATCGATTTCCCCTCAAAATGAATGCTTCCCTTGGTGGTCCTCACGATCCCCGAGACCGTCATGAGAAAGGTGGTCTTTCCGGCCCCGTTTGAGCCGATTAAGGAAACAATTTTGCCGGTGGGAACCTTGATTTTGATCCCTTTGAGGATTTCGATTTTTCCGTAACCGGAATGAAGGCTCAAGACTTCCAGCATTACTGCCGCGACCCCTTTCCCAAATAGGCCTCAATCACGCGCGGGTCATTCTGAATCTCTTTGGGCGGTCCTTCCGCAATTTTCTTTCCGTAATCGAGAACCACGACGTGTTCCGAGATCGGCATGACGACTTTCATGTCGTGCTCAATTAAAAGAACGGTGACTCCGCGGTCCCGGATTTTTCGAATCAGCTCCAAGAGTTCCTCTTTTTCCTTGGGATTCATTCCGGCGGCGGGTTCGTCGAGGAGGAGGAGTTTCGGGTCCGACGCCAGGGCCCGCGCGATTTCAAGCTTCCTTTGATGTCCGTAAGAAAGATTTCTCGCCAGATGGTGCCCCTTCGCGCTCAGGCCAAAAAACTCAAGCAACCGCGAAGCCTGGCTTGCGACTCTTTCTTCTTCCGATTTCACCCAATCCGACTGCGTCAACGCGCCCCAAAGACCCGCCCTCATTTTCGAATGGGCCCCCACCATCACATTTTCCAGGGCGGTCATATTTTTAAAGAGGCGAATCGTTTGAAAAGTCCGCGCGATCCCTTTCGCCGTGATTTGGTAAGGGTAAAGGCGATTGAGGAGCGTCTCGGAATCGCCGAAATAAAGAGACCCTTCGTCCGGGGCGCTTAATCCCGTAATACAATTAAAGAGCGTCGTCTTCCCTGCCCCGTTGGGACCAATCAGGCTGGTAATGTGGCCGTGGAAAACGGAAAAACTGACACCCTCTAAAGCGGTCACTCCTCCGAATCGCCTCGTGACTTTCTTAACGGCAAGAACGGGAAGGTGGGCTCGCGTCTCGGTCTTTTTCATTCCTGAGACCCGCCCTTCTCCCTTTGAAATTCTTCTTTGTGATGAACTTCTCCAATGATTCCCTGGGGCCGAAAAAGCATCATGAGAATCATTGCCAAGCCGAAAAGGAGCATTCGGTAAACGTCGAAGCCGCGTAACAATTCAGGAAGGAGGCTCAGAATGAAGGCGCCGAGAAGTGCCCCGGCAATATTCCCCAATCCTCCCAAGACCACCATCGCGAGGACCATAACGGAAACGACAAAATCGAAACTGTCGGGCGAGACGGTCCCCTGTTTGCTGGCAAAGACGCACCCCGCAATTCCGGCAATAAACCCCCCAATGCCAAAAGCAGAAAGTTTCGTCCAAGCCGGGCTCACCCCCATACAGGAAGCGGCGAGCTCATCTTCTCGAAGGGCCACCCAAGCCCTTCCCAAACGGGAGGATTCGAGCCGGCGTAGAAAAAAGACCACGAGGAGCACCAAAAAGAGAACTAAGAAATAGTAAGGTTCCGACTGAACTCCAAACCGATACTTGGGAAACCAGAGGCTCGGGTGGGCGATCCCGAGAAGGCCATTGGGACCTCCTGTGATGGGATCTAGATTATTGAGCGCAATCCGGACAATTTCACCGGCACCGAGAGTGACAATCGCCAAATAGTCCCCCGTTAACCGAAGTGCGGGGACAGCGAGCAGAACCCCGAACAAAGCAGCCGCCAGAGCACTGAATCCCAATCCCGGCCAAAACGGAACGTGCCAATGAAGATTGATTAACGCGTACGTGTAGGCTCCCACCGCAAAGAGGGCGGCAAATCCAAGATTCAAAATGCCGGCGTAGCCGACAATGACGTTCAGTCCCAGGGCGAGCAGCATAAAAATTCCTGCCGTGACCATGACATCAATGTGGTACGGGTTCCGGTCTACCAGCGGAAACAAGAAAGCGACGAGGAAAAGAATCAGAAATCGGAGCTTGCCAAGAGAAATCGATCTGGCCTTCATACTTTTTTCACGACACGGGTCCCGAGAAGACCGGAAGGACGGAAAAGCAAAATTAAGATTAAAATGAAGAATGCGAAGACATTTTTCCATTCCGACGAGAGATACCCCGCCCCGAGCCCTTCCAAAACTCCCAAGAGCACTCCCCCGAGCATCGCGCCCGGAATATTTCCAATCCCGCCGAGGACGGCTGCCGTAAAAGCCTTGAGGCCGATCAAGTAGCCGTCGTGGAAGTTAATGGTGTTGTAATACATTCCAAACATGACGCCTCCCGCACCGGCAAGCCCCGACCCAATGAGAAACGCGACCGAAGTCACCCGATTCACATTGACTCCCATCAGACTCGCCGCCTGGCGGTCGTCCGCCAAGGCGCGCATCGCCTTTCCCATTCGCGTGTTCTTGATAAAGAGGTGGAGAACGATCATGAGAAAGAGCGAAACCACGGTAATCAGAATTTGGAGATTCGTGAGGGTCACGGCTCCGAAGTAGAATTTTTTTACGGTCAGGAGGTGGGGAAAACTTTTGTCCGCGGGCCCAAAAACAATCATCACGGCATTTTGAAGAAAAAAGGACATTCCAATCGCCGTAATGAGGGGCGCAAGGCGCGGTGCCTCCCGAAGGGGGCGGTAAGCGAACCGTTCGACCGTGACCCCGAGGGAAGCGGTGAGGGCCATTGAGAAAATGAAAACTGGCGGCAGGATGACCATCGCTTCGACGGAACCCAGAGGCAACCATCGGAGAAGCCCATAGGCCAGAAGGCCGAAATAAGCACCCACCATAAAGACTTCGCCGTGGGCAAAATTAATGAGTTGAACAATCCCGTAGACGATCGTGTAGCCAAGGGCGATCAGGGCATAAATCATCCCGATCGTCAGGCCATTGATGACCTGCTGAAGAAAAATCTCAACCGCGCTCATGAAGGACGGGTGTCAGGAGTTCAAACCGATTCTGCCGGGCCGATGTAGACAAGCTGTCCGTTTTCGACTTTAAACACCCCGATAAATTGGTTCTGGTTATCTCCCTTCGCGTCGAAAACAATCTCTCCGGTCACCCCGGAAAAACTCGGGAATTCGCGCACGGCACGGAGAACGGCCCCGCGGTCCCTCGCGCCCGCTTTTTGAATCGCTTGGATCAAGATGTTGGCCGCGTCATAACCGTAGGCCGACCATTGACCCACCTCGCCGTATCGGGCCTCGAAATCTTTAATGAACTGCGCTGCGGTCGGAATCTTTTTCATATCGCCTCCCACCATCGTGGCATAGGTCCCTTCGGCAATGGCCGGCGTGGCGAGCTGAATGAAGATCGGAGTCGTGAGGCCGTCGCCTCCCATAAACGTGGCCGGAATATCCAAGGACCGCGCTTCTCTTAAAAGAAGCGCTCCTTCCGGATAAATCCCTCCGAAATAAATGAGTTGCGGCGCCAGCGGCTTGATTTTCGTGAGAAGCGGGGTGAAATCTTTGTCCCCTTGGGTAATGCCTTCGTGTCCCAAGACCGTCAGATTGAGTTTGCGCGCCTCTTTTTCAAACTCATCGGCGATTCCCTTGCCGTAAGTCGTTTTGTCATCAATGATGAAAACACTTTTGACGCCCAATGTCTTCGCTGCATACTGCGCTCCTTTGGGTCCCTGGACGTCGTCGGTGGCGGCTACTCGAAAGAAGGTCTCGAACCCCTGGCGCGAGAGCTCCGGATTCGTGGAGGCCGCGGTAATGCTGACCATTCCTGTCTCGTGGTAAACGGCAGAGGCGGGTTTTGTACAACTCGAATTAAAATGCCCCACGACCGCGAGCACGTCGCGGTCAGCCACATATTTCTTCGCGACATTCACCGCCTGTGCGGGATTGTGTTGATCGTCAAGGGCCGCGACTTCCAATTGGTAGCCCGGAATTCCCAACCCCTTTTCGTTCGCCTGATCAACGGCCAATCGAACCCCTTTGCAGGTGTCGATACCCAGCTGCGCCTGGTCGCCCGTCAGCGGAGCCGCGCAGCCGATTTTAATGACCGCCGTCTCGGCTTTCTGTCCGCAACCGGCCCAAAAAAGGAGCAAAATTAAAAACCCAATTTGTCCCAAACGCTTCTCTCGCAATTTATTCCCTCTTTGTTATTTAAGGACCATCTGGATCGATTTCGGAAGATAGTCCAAAAGGTCGCCTGCCACAAGAGAAACTTCACCCACCGCTTTGCTGGCGAGGTCGCCTGCGAGACCGTGAAGATAAACCCCAAATTTTGCCGATTCGTAAGGACTCATTCGCTGTCCGATTAAAGCCGCAATGATCCCGGTGAGAACATCGCCCGTTCCGCCGGTTGCCATTCCCGGGTTTCCTGTGGGATTGATTGACATTTTTCCGGCAGGGCTCGCCACGACCGTTCGGTACCCTTTTAAGACAAGAATCTTTTTATATTTCCGTGCGACTTCCAGAGCGCGTTTCTTTCGCTCCGAGTCATTCGCCGGTCTTCTTCCCCCGAATGCCCGAACAAACTCGCCTGGGTGGGGCGTCAAAACCATTTCTCCCTTGCAGGCCTTCAGCGTCTCAGGTTTTCCCTCGAGCGCGTTCACTCCGTCCGCGTCCACGACCAGGGGAATGGGAGAGTTACGAAGAAGCCTTCTCACAAGGCGTTTCGTGCTCGTGTGGCGGCCGAGGCCCGGTCCGATCGCTGCGACGTCTTGAGTTCTCAAAAAACGAATGATTTCGGAAAAGCCGTTCTCTGACAGGGTCCCTTCTTTAGTTGAAGGAAAAGGCCGGACCATCACTTCGGGGTGACGTCGCGCCAAAATCGTGTAGACCTTGTCGGGACAGCCGAGGGTGACCAGGCCCCCTCCCGCTCGAAGCGCTGCAAAGCTCGACAAAGCGGCTGCTCCTGTGAGACCGCGTGAGCCGGCCAGAATAAAAATTCGGCCAAAATCGGTCTTATGAGCCCGCCTCGGTCTCGGAGGCCAGGTCTTTCGAATTTCCCGTTCGATCTCTGGGTCGCGCATTTTTCACTCTACGTCATTGCGAGGAGCCCCAACGGGGCGACGAAGCAATCCCAGATTGCTTCGGCCTTGCTTTGGATCGCTGCCTCGCAATGACCGTTTTCATCTCCTCGACCGCCCTTCGCATTCCGACAAAGACGGAACGCGAAACGATCGAGTGACCGATATTGAGTTCCCGCATCTGAGGAAGTCTTGCCACCGGCCTCACGTTTTCGTAATCGAGGCCGTGCCCTGCGTTAACCTTCAGTCCGAGCCGACGGGCTTCGAGCGTGGCCTTCCGAAGCCGTGTAAGCTCTCTTCCCTTTTTCGCCTTCCGCGCGTTGGCGTAAGTTCCGGTGTGAAGCTCAATCACCGGGGCCCCGGTTTCCTTGGCCGCCCGGACCTGGTGAATCTCGGGATCAATAAAAAGGCTCACTTCGATTCCTTTTCGGGAAAGTTCTCTGACGACCCGCCTGACGCTCTCCTTTTTCTTAAAGACATCAAGACCCCCTTCAGTCGTTAGTTCGCGACGTTTTTCAGGAACAAGGCAGGCCTTCTCGGGCCGAAGCCGACAGGCGACCCGAACGATTTCGGGCAGGATCGACATTTCCAGGTTGAGCGGCCGGCGAATCGCCTTCTTTAAATCGTTCAGATCGAAGTCCTGAATGTGGCGCCGGTCTTCTCGAAGATGAATGGTAATCCCGTCAGCTCCCCCTTTGACCGCTTCTCGAGCGGCTTCGACCACCCGGGGCGCCTCCCCTCCGCGAGCCTGGCGAAGCGTCGCCACGTGGTCAATATTCACCCCGAGTTTCACCATAAGGCTTAAGAGTTTTTCTTTTCGATCTTGACGGAAACGACGGGCGGATTCTCCTTCAAGAATACCGCTTCGGGGAGAACCGTTTGAATAGGAAGAGGGTGGGTCCCCTCGGAAAGCCCGGAGATTTCCACATAGGCCAGAAGCCGGGCAGGGTCCACAGCCTCTAAATCTTTTGCCGCTCCCCGGAGGATCAGATTCAGTTGGGGCGGTTCCACAGAGACCTGGCCTTGAGGAAGCGAAGCGCCCAAAATTTTTACGCGAACCTTTTCGAAAGTTTTCTCGCCTGCCGCCTCCTGAATCGGCACGTAGACGTCGACCAAAGACTCGCCCAAGACCCTGAGCCCCACTTCGTCGGCCAGGCGAACCGTTTTCCGAAAGGAACGGACCCGGCCCACGACATCGATCGGCTGGGTCTTGATCTTGGTGAGTTTCTCAAGCTGACTCTTTGGGCCCTCCACTAAGACCGCCCGGGGATCAACCTGCACCTTGGCCGGGTCGAGGTGATATCCGAAGGCCGGCTCCCCCAAGAAAGCAGGATTAATCTCGAGTTTCTGGACGATCATTTCGTCAATTTTCACCTGAATCACTTCGGGCTCAATCCTGGTGACGCGGATTTTTTCGGAAGGGAGCCGGATCTCCCGCGGCTCCAGCCGGAAACTGTAATCCCCCGGGGTTTCCACTTTCCTGATCTGGTGCTCGGCCTTCAATTCCTCCGAAGCCAGATTCGCCAAGAGGGAACGGGGCGCCTGAAGGGTTGCCAGGATGACGCGCGTCGGATTTCCCACGACGCTCAATTTTTCGCTTTCAAGCTTGATGTGAACCGGAATGGTCCGCGTCACCTCCACCCCCTCCTCCCCCACCGCATAAAACCAGAGTCCGACGGCGAGAATGAGAGAAATGAGTTTCGCGACCCAGTTTTCCGTCAGCCAGTTAGCCATTGGTCAAACCGGAACCCTTTCCAGTCTTTGGGCCAGAAATCGGTCCAGCGTCGGGGACCTTCTGACTGACGAAAAAGATTCGTGAGAACCCTCCGGAGTCCTTCCGTGTCCAAATCCTGAGTCAGCTTCCCGTAGACCGCCACAGAAATGGCTCCCGTCTCCTCCGAGACGACGACACAGACCACGTCGGTCTCTTCGGAAAGCCCGAGCGCCGCGCGGTGACGCGTCCCCAGGGAAGACGAAAGCTGAGGATTTTGACTCAGGGGAAAAAGTGAGCCGCAACAGGCGACCCGTTCTCCTTGAATAATCACCCCGCCGTCGTGTGTGGGGGTGTTGGGGAAAAAAATGCTCGTCAAAAGCTCCGCCGTGACTTTGGCGTCGACCGTGAGGCCCCCTTCAATGTAGTTCTTTAGACCCATTTCCCGTTCGATCGCAATCAGGGCGCCGATCTTGGAGCGCGAAAGCCGTTCTGCGGTCTGAACCACTTCGTCGATCGTCCCCCCCTTTTTAAGGAAGGTGCCAAACAGGGTGTTCTGCCCGATGCGTGCGAGCGCACGGCGAAGCTCCGGTTGAAAAATGATGAGAAACGCCACGACTCCGACCGCGAAGAGTTTCGTGAGGACCCAGTTGATCGTGTGAAGCTCCAAGAGCTTCGCGATATTGAACACCACGGCTACGATCAAAAGCCCCATCAAGACCGGGATCGCACGAGTCCCCTGGAAGAAACGGATCAGGGAATAAACGAGAAGCCAAATGAAACCGATTTCCAAAATCGGCCGCCACAAGGCAAGGAGGGCGCCCATTTAACGCCTCCCGAAAATCGTAAAGACAAGCGTGAGAAGGAGACTGAGGAGCAGGCAGGTGGTCAGCGGGAAGTAAAACGTAAAGGACCCCTTCCGAAGGTAAATATCCCCCGGAAGCCGGCCAATCCCGGGCACCTTATCAAACACACCGACTAGGACGCCGGCCAGGATCAGGATGACGCCGAAGAAAATAAGGGTTCGGGCAAATTCGTTCACAGGGTATCTCCCGCGCCATTATATTAATGAACTCACCTTTGAAGCAACATATAGAATCCAATGGCGACGAGGAGAATTTCGACCAGGAGAAGAAAGGTCTCGCGAGACATTCGCTCGAGGATTTTCTTAGCCGCGTAAGACCCGAAGCTCATTACAAGCCCAAACGAAAGGCCGGCCCAAAGCTCACGCGGATTCAAGACGCCGAGGCGGTTGTAGGCGACCGACTTGGCCAAATGCATTCCCGTAGCGCACAACGCTTCCGTTCCCACAAACGCCTCCTTCGTGAGGCCGAAAGCCAAGAAGAAAGGGCTTGAGACCGGCCCGATCCCCCCGATCAGAGCGGAGAGGAACCCGCTCACGGCTCCCAAAGGAAGAAAGACCCAGCGCCGGGTCAGGTGAAGGTTTCCATGAAGCCGCCTGAGGAGGACACTTGCGATCAGAAAAATTCCGATTCCTTTTTTGATCCAAAAGACCGGCAAGGCCACGTAAAGCATCGAGCCGAGTACAGCAAAGGGAATCGAACCCGCGGAAAACCAACCCGCGAGCGGCAGGTGGAGTTCCCGCCGATTGAACCAGACCCGGGAGGCGTTTGCCAAAAGAACGGAAACCGTGAGGATCGGAACTGAAGCCCGGACGCCGTAAATGGCGACGAGGAAGGGAAGAAAAATCAGCGCGCCGCCGAAACCGGCAATGCCTGAAAGGGTGGAGCTCAGGAAGGCAACAACAGCTGTCCCGAACCAGATAAGAAGTTCAGCCGGGACAAAACCGATCGAGCCTTCTACCCCCAAAGCTCGACCTGCTTCGGGCTGGAAGGAATCGGAAGACCGAAATGCTCGTAGGCATTCCGCGTCGCCACCCGGCCGGAAGGGGTTCTTTTGAGAAACCCTCGTTGAATGAGGTAAGGCTCGTAGATCTCTTCTAAGGTGTCTGACTCTTCTCCCACGCCCACAGACAGGGTGTTGATTCCCACCGGCCCTCCGCCGCATTCCTTTAAGATGAAACCAAGAATCCTCTTGTCCATCGGATCGAGCCCCGCTTCGTCGACCTCGAGCATCCGAAGCGCTTTGTCGGCCACGTCGCGCGTGATCCTTCCATCCGCTTTAACTTGAGCAAAATCCCGCACGCGCCGGAGGAGTCGATTCGCCACACGGGGAGTCCCGCGGGAACGCCGGGCGATCTCGAAGGCCCCTGCCTCTTCCACCTCAATATTGAGAATGCGGCTTGAACGGCCCACCACCTTTTCCAGTTCCTCCTCTGCGTAGTAATTGATCCGTTCCGCAATCCCGAATCGCGAACGAAGGGGTGAGGTGAGGAGTCCGCTCCGTGTGGTGGCTCCGATCAAGGTAAAGCGCGGGAGATTAATTTTGACTGAGCGTGCACTCGGGCCTTTGTCGATCATGATGTCGATCACGAATTCTTCCATGGCCGGATAGAGATATTCCTCGACGATCGCAGAGAGCCGGTGGATTTCGTCGACGAAAAGGACGTCCCCCTCCTCGAGATTCGTAAGGATTCCCGCTAAATCTCCGGGCCTCTCGAGGACCGGTCCCGAAGTCGGCCGGAGGTTCGCCCCCATCTCTCGGGCAATGATGTGCGCAAGGGTTGTCTTCCCGAGACCCGGCGGCCCAAAGAGAAGAGTGTGGTCGAGCGGTTCCTTCCGCTTCCGGGCGGCTTCGATGAAGATTTTTAAATTTTCTTTCAGCTTGGTCTGACCGATGAATTCATCGATCGTGGTGGGGCGTAACGCGAGGTCAAAATCGAGGTCTTCGGTCTTAAGCTCCTGCGAAACGATTCGATCGGATCGGGAGACGCCTTCCTCTTTCATCCCTTCTTCCGACGAGCGACGTCGTGGTGGTCCACAAAGCCGCGGGTCTCTGGGTTCTGGTAGAGGGCCTCGACCAATTCGTTGAGGGCATCCCGGTCTTCCGGCTTGAGCCTCACGAAGGAGGATGCGATTTCGTAAACCGGGCTTTGTTTTATCTTTATGACCCGAGAGACCTTCACTTGAGTCTCCAAGGTCCGCTTGAGGGGCGGAAAATGGATGTCGACCGTCAGTAGGGAAGAGGCCGGGAGTTCCTCCCGGGCGGCAAATCGGAGCCCTCCTGCGCTGAGGTTTAGAATGGATCCGGTCTGAAAGGCCCCCCCGCCGTCTTTCTTGTACTTCAGGATAAAAGCTCCACGGAGCCTTTTGAACTTTCGCGTGTCCTGAACCTTTTGCTTCTTCTGAAATAATTTCTTAAACATTTTAGGAGCGATTCTTGACTACTACATCGGCATGATCGATCATAAATTGAGCACCTGTGTCTTTGGAAAGGGTTTCGGCAAATTGGTTGATGGCTTCTTTGTCTTCCGGCCGGAGATCAATAAACGAAACGGCAACGTAATAGACAAGGCCGCCTTCTTTCGCTCTTCGGATCCTGACGACCTGCGCCCAAGCGTTGATCGTCCGTTCAAGAGGCGGAACATAAATGCTGAGGTTTAGAATCGAACTTTCGGGAAGTGTCTCGCGAGTCCAGAAACGGACCCCTCCTGCACTAAGATCGACCACATTGGTGATCCGCGGCTCGTCCTTTCCTTTGACTTGGTATTTGACAAGATAACACGCACGGAACCTTTTATGCCGGCGGCGATTCTTTATCTTGCTGCGGAAAAGTGATTTGAGCATAGGATTAGATGTATTTTAGCGAGGCTCGGATCAAATCTTCAACAGAAAACTCATGGGAGCCCCTCTCCGCTAGCACCTTTTGGAGGGCCCGCTTAGCGTCTAAAGGCTTATAGCCAAGGGAAATAAGGGCTTGGATCGAGTCCTCAACCAAGCGTTCATCCAGGGCGTTCTTTGCCGTGGAAACCGCCGCGCCGGCCTTGGGTTCTAAAAGGACGATCTTTTCCCGAAGCTCCACGATCAGCCGCTCCGCTGTTTTCCTTCCGATTCCCGAAATCGCGGTAAGGGTCGGAATCGACCCCTCGACGATCGCCTTCCGAAGTTCGGCCGTTCCGATTCCTGAAAGAATGGCCAGGCCCATCTTGGGGCCGATCCCCGTGACGGAAAGGACAAGGCGGAAAAGGCTTCGCTCCTCCTCCGTGGCAAACCCGAAAAGTTGGTGATTGTCTTCCCGGACGTGGAAGTGGGTGAGAATCCGCGTTTCTTCTTCACTCTTTGTGAGCGCGTGGAAGGTAGAGAGGGGAATCGCGAGTTCGTATCCCACGCCTCCCACGTCGAGGACGAGATGGGTCGGTCCTTTGCGAACGATTCTACCCGCGAGGAAGTCGTACATTCGCGCTCTCGCGCACTCGCAAGACGTGTTGAGATTGAAGGTGACAAATCGCCACAGCCAAGGCATCAGCTGCGTCGTGAGGCGGTGCCTCTTTGAGCCGAAGCAGGTGTCGGATCATCTGTTGGATCTGAATCTTACTCGCCCGTCCGTTTCCGGAAACAGCTTCTTTGATTCGGGCTGGGGGATATTCTACCACAGGGACTCCCTTTTCGGCAGCGGCCAACATCGCGCAGGCCCGCGCCTCCCCGATTTTCACAAGCGCCCGGACGTCCTTGCCGAAGAAGACGTTTTCCAAAGCAAGCACGGTCGGCTGGTAACGTTCGATGAACTCCTGAAGCGCTCGATAAAGCTCTTTGAGCCTTTCGGGGATAGAGAGATTTTTGGAAACCTTGACCGTTTCACAGGTCACGAGGGTATAAGAACTGCCGCGGACTTCTAAAACCCCGAGCCCCATTCGGAGCGTGCCGGGGTCAACGCCAAGAACGCGCACCAAGGGTTCAGACAAGCTCTTTCATGACTTCGTCCGGAATCTCGAAGTTCGCGTAGACATTCTGCACGTCGTCGTGGTCTTCCAGGGCCTCAATCAGGCCCAGGACCGAGCGCGCTTTGTCGGGTGTGAGCGAAACTTCGTTTTTCGGAATCAACGTGAGTTCCGCCGATTCCGGGACGATATTGGCCTTTTCCAGACTCACTTTGACCGCTTCAAACTTGTGAGCGTCGGTCACGATCTCAAACTTATCGTTGGTGGCGGAGAGGTCTTCAGCTCCAGCCTGAAGCACGACCTCCATCAGGCGCTCCTCGCTCACCTTCGACTGCAGGACCACCACCAAGCCTTTTTTCTCAAAAATCCAGGCTACCGAGCCTGCGCCCGCCAGCGACCCGCCCTTTTTGCTGAAGATATTTCGAATTTCGGAAGCAGTGCGATTTTTATTGTCGGTGAGGCAGTGAACGTAAATGGCAACCCCGTTCGGGCCGTAGCCCTCGTAATGAACCTCTTCGTAACTGACCCCTTCGAGTTCTCCGGTCCCCTTCTTGACCGCGCGCTCGATATTGTCTGACGGCATGTTCGCCCCCTTCGCGGTGTTGATGGCAGTACGGAGGCGGGGGTTCGTGTTAGGGTCCGCTCCACCAGCACGGGCTGCAACCATAATCTCGCGGATGATTTTTGTAAACATTTTCCCGCGCTTTGCGTCAACGATCGCTTTCTTATGCTTGATGCTCGACCACTTGCTATGACCGGACATAATTTCGGCCTCCCGCCTTCACCATCGCCTCCGCCACCCGGACTACGTCTCGCATCGCTTCCACGTTGTGCACACGAACCAGGTTCGCACCGTACGCCACCGCAAGCGCCACCGTGGCGGCACTTCCCCAGTCCCGATCGCAGGGCTCTTTCTCCACCACCGCGCCGATAAAAGATTTTCTCGAAGGCCCGACCAAGACCGGCCTTCCTGAAAAATGAAATCGCTTGAGACCGGACAAGAGCTCCAGACTCTGTTCGGAGGTTTTCGAGAAACCGATCCCCGGATCGAGAACGATTTGTTCGGCTTCTACCCCTTTCGCCGTCACTTCCCGAAGGCTTTTGTCGAGCTCCTCAAAAACCTCTTCGACCACATCGTCGTATCGGGCAAGGTCCTGCATCGTCTGAGGCGTTCCCCGACGGTGCATCAAAATGAGGCCGGCGTGAAACCGGCGGACCACCCCCGCCATTCCACGGGCCGCCTGGAGGCCGTCCACGTCGTTAATGATTTCGGCACCTTCGTCAAGCGCCCGCTCAGCCACTTCAGGTTTCGTCGTATCAACAGAAATAGGAAGTTTAACCTCGGCGCGAAGCCTTTTGATCACCGGAAGGAGCCGGCCAAGTTCCTCGTCGGCCGAAACCGGCTGCGCCCCCGGCCGCGTCGATTCAGCTCCCAGATCGATCAGGTCGGCGCCTGCCCGTTTCATTTCCAGGGCCCGTTTGAGGGCCTTTTCTTCCGAAGAATACCTTCCGCCGTCTGAGAAAGAATCGGGCGTCACGTTTAAGATCCCCATGATCCGAACTTTCTCGAAAGTCATCTCCTGGCCGCGGAAGCGCCAGATCATTTTGGGGAATCTCCCTGGCCGTTCAGGCCGACGATTACTTTCACTTCATCCGCTTCCAGGACTTCCTTTTCAAGGAGCCGTTCGGAAAGCTTCTTGAGCTGGTCCAGATGCATTCGAATCAGCTCCGTCGCCTGGGTATGGCAGTCGTGAACAATCTTTTGGACCTCTTCGTCGATCATGATCGCCGTGCTTTCGGAGTAATCTTTTTCTCTCAGAAGATCCCTTCCCAGAAAAACCTGCCGGTCTTTTTTTCCAAAGGTGAGGTGGCCGAGCCTTTTTGACATTCCGAATTCACAGACCATTCGCTGGGCATAGCCGGTGGCCACTTCAAGGTCATTTTGGGCCCCGGTCGTGATTTCTTTAAAGACGAGCTCCTCCGCCACCCGTCCTCCCAAGAGGACGGTGATCTTATCCTTGAGCTCTTTCTCGGTCGTGAGGTAACGGTCCTCCACCGGAAGGTGAAGCGTGTAGCCCAATGCGGTGTGACCCCGCGGAATGATCGAGACTTTATGAAGTTCGTCGGTCTTTCCTGTAACAAGAAGCGTCAGGAGCGCGTGCCCCGACTCGTGGACCGCGACAATTTCTTTTTCGCGTTTCGAAATCACGCGGCTCCGCCGTTCCGGTCCGGCCATCACACGCTCGATCGATTCTTCAAGCTCCGGTTGGGTCACCAGCTCCTTTCCTCTTCGTGCCGCAAGGAGGGCCGATTCGTTCACGAGATTCGCAAGGTCCGCGCCCGTAAAACCGGGCGTCTGACGAGAAAGTTTCGAGAGGTCGGCCTCCTTCGCCAGTTTAACGTTTCGCGTGTGAATCTTGAGGATCTCCTCGCGGCCCTTCACGTCCGGGCGGTCGATCACCACCGTCCGGTCAAAGCGCCCGGGACGGAGCAGTGCGGGGTCAAGGACATCGGGGCGGTTCGTCGCACCGATCAAGATGACTCCGGCCTCGGTGTCAAACCCATCCATTTCAACGAGAAGGGCATTCAAGGTCTGCTCCCTTTCGTCGTGACCTCCTCCGATTCCGGCAAACCGCTGACGCCCGACCGCATCAATTTCATCCACAAAGACAATGGCTCCCCGGCCGCTTGATTTCGCGGCGCGTTTCGCCTGTTCAAAAAGGTCGCGCACGCGGGCGGCGCCTACTCCCACAAACATTTCCACGAAATCCGAACCGCTGATGGTGTAAAACGGGACGTTCGCTTCACCTGCGACCGCTTTCGCCAAAAGAGTTTTTCCGGAACCGGGGGGGCCCATCAGCAGAACCCCTTTGGGAATCCGGCCTCCCAGGCGCTGGTACCGGTTCGGATCTTTGAGAAAGTCGATAATCTCTTGAAGCTCCTCCTTCGCTTCGTCGACCCCCGCCACATCCTCAAACGTAACGCGGTCTTTGCCCGGTGTGAGGAGTTTGGCGCGCGATTTTCCGAAGGAGAAGATCTTGCCGCCCCCCTGCTGGACTCCGCGGTAGACAAAGAACCAGAAGAATCCGATCAAGAGAAGGACTGGGAGAACGGAATAAAGGAGGTTTTGCCAGAAGGCTGGGCGAGCGCTCACGGCAAATTCCGGAACGTTCCTTCTCAGAAGCGGAATCAGTTCCGGGTCGGTCGCCGGCACATTCACGAGGAAGTAACTTCCGGTGCGGAATCTCCCCCGAATTGTATTCTCCACCAGCTCGGCCGAGGCAATTTCGTGCGTCCCGGGATTGCGCTCCACGACCTCGAAAAACTCGCTGTAGGAGAGCCGCTTCAACTCAAATGAGGGCAAAACGAAAAGCTGGAGAATGATGAAAACTACAAGCGGTACAAGGAGAAGGAGAATGAGCCGCCGCCTTCCCGGTTGTTGGGGTAATTTCTTTGTAACCTGAGGGTTCATGAGGTTTTCTGTCTTATTTTCCTTTCTGTAACTTAAGCTTTTTCAAATGGTTAGGTGAATTTTTACTCTCAACCCGCTCTAATTGTATCATTTTTGCAATACCCCGGGCAAACTTTGGGCCAGAGACTAGCTTTCTTTCTGTAGGGAGAACTGTTTGGGAGTGAGGGTAAGATCGAGCTTCTTCGGAAGGGTCATTCGAAAACGCTTCGTTTCAAGTCCCCTTTCAATCTTTTTCCACGAATCAAAGTCAAGACCACTTCTCGGATCGAGCGCACGGAGCATTTGATCCAGGAGCCGGAACTGAAGAATGCCTGGAAGCGAGAGGAAACGCTCGCGTTCAAGCAAAATCCTCCCGTTTCTCCGGGAGCGAACCCAATCCTTCCAGCATTTCCGAATCCAGTCATCCAGCCCCCCCACCTCGGAAGCTGCGGTTTCGGCAAGCCGGCAGAGCGATTTGCGGATGCGCGGATTGAATTTTCTCTCAAGCAAAGGGAGGAGCTCAAAACGAATCCGGTTTCTTAAGAATTGCCTCGACCGGTTCGTACGGTCTTCCCGGAAAGGGAATTTTCTCTTTTTAAGAAATTTCCGGATTTCGTCACGGCTCACTTCAATCAAGGGACGAATGAGGGTCAATCCCTTCGACCGGGCAACCGGCCGGATCCCTTGAAGGCCCCGAAGGCCGGTGCCTTGAAGAAGCCGCATAAAAACGGTCTCTGCCTGGTCGTCTTGGTGGTGCCCGAGCGCGATCTTCGGAATTCGGGACTTTGCCGATACCTCCCCGAAAAATTCATATCTCGCCTCCCGGGCCGCTTCTTCCGGAGAAAGACCCTTTTGACCGCAAGATCCTCGCCTCCTTCTCCCGCCGTAAAAGGGAACCCGGAAGATCTCGGCCAATTTCTCGACAAACCGGAAATCCCGGGAGCTCTCGCGTCTCAACCGGTGATCGAAATGGAGTAGGCTCAGCTTGACTCCCAGGGGAGATGCGATTTCTCTCAAGAGATAAAAAAGCGCCACCGAGTCCGCGCCTCCCGAGCAGGCAACGAGAAGCCTTTCACCCGGTGCCAGCATTCGGTGTTCCCGGAGGGTCTCTTCGATTTTTTCGAGAAGGTTTTTCACAGGAAAAATTTGGCGGCGGAGGGAATCGAACCCCCGACACAGGGCTTATGAGTCCCTTGCTCTACCAACTGAGCTACGCCGCCATCAAACGTGAGATTTTATCAGATTTGGGGGCGTGGGGAGGTCTTGAATTTTAACAGCTCAAACCGTGGCCTTGAGCTTCAACCGGTCCTCGTACGGTCTCATATTGAAACCAAGCTGGATGCCCAAGCGGATCACGGTCTGGATCATTTCGAGTTTCGAATCCTCTCCCGGCATTTGCTGGTAGGCTTCGATCCATTCCCGTAAGACCCTTTGAGCGAAAACAAAGAACAGATCCTGAGCAATCCGGTCGCGAACGTGAATGTTGAGCTCCCGAGCGAGTTCGAGCGCCTTCTCGATCCTTTGGACCAAGGAGGCATCGGGCTCCTGAAAGAGCTTCTCAATCCAGGCATTGAGCTTTGCAGAAAGAAAATCAACCGTGAGGTTTGTCTTAATGGAAAAGCCACGGGAGTTGGCTTCCGCAAACAACGCTTTGGCCTTATTCGCAACGTCCTCGAAAGAGGCGGTCGGCGTATCGAGCTTCTGAACCAACTGGAAAAGCCGCTCTCCCATCATCCATTCCAAGAGGCCCCGAATCTCCTCCGGGAGCGGGTTTCCCGCCTCGTGGAAAAGCTGAACCTCGGAATGGCGCTCCTCAGAAAAGCGGGTCGCGGTCTGATAGAGGTCTTCGCGCATATCGCGCGTGAGGACCCAGAGAATCTTTTCCCGCTCTTCCGGAAAAAGATCCTTTAAGGAAAACGATTCCACCCCGAAGGCCTGGCGGAGGCTGTTGAGAAGGGCCCAGCTGAATTTCTTACGAAGATGAGGAAGCGGGGCGACGTCGAGCCGGTGAAGTTCGTCCGGACGCGCCGACCTTTTTGCAAAGCATTGAATTCCGTAGATCTTCTCCTGAAAAATGGCGTAGGTGAATTCATAGGTCTCGGGGATTGTTTTCCCCGTGAGGCGAACGGTCCCCATCAGGAGGGTCATATCCTCGACCGTTTCCTGCTCGGATTCTCCCTCCTGGATTTGGTATCCGTAAAAATCATCAGGCGGGGCTTCGAGTCCGAAGAGCTTAAAGAAGGCGAAGTGGCTCACAATTCTTTTTAAGGAAACCCGGCCCGGTTTCACGAGCTTCTCCCAAACGTCTCTCCCATCGCCGATTTCCCGCCGATTACTTTTCGCGTGCGCCAGAAGATCGACAAATTCTTTTTCAAGGGCGCCTGCTCCCAACTCCTCCGCAAGCTCGATAGCCCGCAGGGCGTAGCTGAGAATTTGAAGGGTTTCGATTCCCGAAAGGTCGTTAAAAAACCAGCCGCAGCTCGTTTCCGTGAGCATCGCGTATTTGGCCATTTCAAGGAGCTTGATCGCCTTGATTTTGTCTTCGGGAGAAAGGGTTCGGCTTGCGTATTTTGCGAGAAACTTTTCTCGATTCTCCGGAGAACGGTCGAGAATCACCTCGATATAGCCGTCGCGGGCTTGCCAAGGATCCTGAAAAAGGGGGCGGCCGTTTTCTTCGTAGAGTTTCGCGACCGCCTCTTCGAGGTGACGGACCGCTTCGCGAAGGGGGCGGCGCCATTTCTGATTCCAGCCGGCCTGTCCTCCTGTGTGGCAGCCGCAGTCGTCCTGCCAACGACCCACCCCGTGGGCGCAGCTCCAAGACGTCCCTTCCCCCGGTTGCAGCTTGACCTCATACTGAGGGGGGAACTTTTCCAGGTACTCCGAGTAATTGATCTTCTTGAAACCGTGGGGTTCGGCCGCTTCGTGAAGCAAGTAGGTGACCACCCGCTCGCCAAACGCCTTGTGGTGGCCGAAGGTTTCGCCGTCGACGGCAATGTGAATCAGTTCCGGGTGTTGTCTCTCCGGCCGGTGGGCCGCAAGGAGCTTCTCGATAAATTTCTTGCCATCAAACAAAACGTCACCGAAACTCACCTCTCTGGAAAGGGGCCCGTGAAAGAAGAAAAGATCGATCCCGCGATTCGGATCCTTTGGATGAAAAAACCGGTAAGGCCGCGTGGGGTCAATCGTGCCGTGGGGAACCTCTTCCCAGGGGCCGTGACCGGGGCGCCGGAGCCCTTTTTCTGGATCGACTTCCAAGGGGCGAATCGTGGCGGCCTGCTCCGGTGAAAGGATTGTGAATTTGATCCCTTCCTCTATGAGAATCTCCAGGGTCCGTTCGTTCGCGGCGGTCTCCGAGAGCCAGATTCCTTCGGGATCACGCCCGAAACGCTTCTTGAATTCGTAGACGCCCCAGCGGATCTGGGTTCGCTGCTCTCTCTCTTGGGCGAGCGGAAGGATCATATGGTTGTACACTTGCGCCAGCGCATTGCCGTGGCCGGAGTGGTCTCTCACACTCATTCGATCCCCTTCGAGGATCCGGCGGTAGACGATCGGCGCGTGTTTTTCGAACCAGTCGAACAGGGTCGGACCGATATTGAAATTGAGAAGGCGGAAATTGTTCACCATTTCGAGGACCTTCCCGTGAGAGTCGACGATCCGCGACATGGCGTTCGGCTGGTAACACTGAATCGAGATGCGGTCGTTCCAGTCGTGAAAGGGACTTGCATCGGGCTGGAGTTCGATCCGCTCGATCCACGGATTCTCCCGGGGCGGCTGGTAAAAGTGGCCGTGAATGGTGAGATAAACTGTCTTCGTCGGCTTCGTCAATTCGGATTCTCCTCCCTTTGCTTTATCTATCGTAGCAGACGGGACAACCCTTTACGAACCTTCGAGCCGCACCAACACCGCTTCTGGCCGGCAAAAGAGACGAAGCCGCAGGACCGGAGAGGCGCCCAATCCCCGCGAAACGAGGCCGACAAACCCATATTGATCGGTTGAATCGATAATCGGTTCCAGACGATAAGCCATCGGAAGGGGGCCCTTTCCCGGAATGCGGATCTGACCTCCGTGGGTATGCCCGGCAAAAGCCACATCCACACCTCGCCGCCCCAAGGAGGGAAAGGGGGCTGGAGAATGAATTAACGCGAGCCGGAGCACCCCGTTCTCAATCCCGCGGAAGGCCTTCTCCAAGTCTGCTCGCCCTGTCACCGGGTCGTCCACTCCGACCAAGATCGCCACTTGATTTGTGGCAAGTGCCACCTTCCGATTTTCGTTCGCAAGAAGATGAATGCCAGCTCGCACAAGAGCCTCTTTCAGCGCCCCGGTCTCCGGCCTTTCTTTTCCGATGTGTTCATTCGTGACGAGTCTCCTGATTTGATCCAGAAAGGGGTAAATCTTGTAATCGTGATTGCCCAGAACCGCGTAAGTCCCCCTTTTTGGCTTCAGTTTTCTCAAACTGGCCACGCACGGTTCAATCCCTCCCGGTCCGTCAATGAGGTCTCCTGTAACAAACACAAAGTCGACGTCCAGCCGGGAAAGTCGATCAAAAAATCTTTCGAGCAAAGGCCGTCGTCCCGTGAAATGAGGGTCGGAAATGTGGAGAATCATGAGGGGCTTCGATAACCGTTTCTTAATCTGAACGGTTTTTCGCCTTAAACAGAACGAATTCGGCTCAATCCACTGGGCCCAGACAAAGCCAAGTCCAAGCACGCCACATAGGATGATAAAGGGAACAAATCCGTTCACAGACCAGCCTCCAAACTCCTAAAAATTATAGCGGATGAGGCCCCTTTTAGCGAATGGTTAACGAGGGGGGCGGATATCAGAGAGGTAAGATTCGAGATTCCTCGTAAGTTCTAGAAGCTCCCCTTTCCTTTTGAGCTCAATCCCCATTTGCTCGAGCCGGCCCATTTTCCATTTCTCCAGGTGGAAATAGACGGAGTGCCGCTTTGAAAGATGGAAATCTTGTGTCTCGTGTTGGAGTTCCTCGAACGCCTTTTTGAGAAAGTCCCTCCCCTCCGCCTTCCCCAGAATCTCGAGGAGGGTCTGAAAAATCAATTCATTCTCCTTAAAGTGTTTGCCTCCATACTGAATGTGAAGCGCCTCCAAAATTTCTCCGGGCTTCTCCAAGTAGGAACTCCCCAGATCAATCATGACGACCCGCTCTCTTTCGCCTCCCAGGTCGTCAACGATGAAATTGTGAGGAAGGATATCGTAAGGGATTTTGCCCAAGGCGCGGTAGATCTTGAGGATTGTCCCGAGAGTCGCGCGGTGGATCTCTGGAGAGAATTCTCCTTTTCTGATGAGGAAGCCCACGGAGGGGCCTGAGACAAACTCCTCAAAGAAGGCTGATCGGATCCCCGCATTAAACATTTTTCCCAATTCGGGGACGGTCCCCTTCTCTTCTTTGTTGAGTTTTCTCAGATAAAAAATCTCCCGCTGAATCGTCTTTTTTCCCCTTTTTGAAATTTTCAGAGCGAAACGAACCGGAGCGGCTTCGGAAGCTTTCCCCTGGAAAGTCACGGTGTAGACCGATTTGTCCCAGCCGTTTCCAAGCAGCTGAATGTCAACTTGCCGACCTAGACTTTCAATCGATACTTCGTTTCGGTTGGCGAGAGCGCTGAGCTCGGCTTCGAGCTCCTGATCGGAGCGGTTCTTCAGAAAAAAAATGACTATTTTTCCGGAGAGGGTGTGTATTTGCCTTAGGTTTTGGGAAGCTTCTTCGAAGGCGGCGGGAAGATTTTTTGAGAAAACCTTGACTCGTTCAGCCGGGCGGGTCGTAACGATCCAAGTTTCGCCGCTCCTTGCAACCGGGAGAGTGTCTCCGCCAAGTGAGATCTCCGGTTGCCTCTGCCCTCTCGGAGAAATGAGGGAGGCGCCCGACCCAACGAGGACGATTCCTAGAACAACGATGACCGCCCGTCGCCGAAAAAGCCAACGAAAGGATGACAACATAGAAAAACAACGATACTATATCCCGCATTCGTTTCCAATTTTTAACTTTCTTATGATCGAAATCACCCAAAACCTGGCTGCCGCCCTCTTCCTCGCAGTGCCCTTCTGCCTCCTTTGGATGACGGTTAACAGGAAGGCGGGGGAACCTCTGTTCTCGCCTGCCGCTGTTTTAGCGGCCTACCCCCTCTATTTCTTTTTCCAAGTCCTCTTGATGAAAATCCTCAATCTTCTTCACCTTCTCAATTCAGGAGGTACTCTTTCGGCCCATCTTCTCGCGGATGCAGGCCTTCTTTTCGCCTTTTTCCGCCTTAAAAGCAGGCCGGCTCGGACAAAGAGGGAAATGGACGAAGAGCCTCCGGCTTTCCTCTGGCAGGCGATTCTTTGGAGCGCCGGAACGATTCTTCTTTTGACCTCTCTCGCTGTTCTCTTGACTCCGCTTTTTGTTAACGACGTAAACGTTTACCACATGCCGATGGTGGCGAATTACTTCCAAAATCAGTCGCTGGCTCCCTGGGCCACCCAATGTCTCCGCCAGATCACCCGCCCTAACGCTGCGGAACTCCAGGCGCTGAATCTCGCCCTGGTTTCGCGCTCAGACGCCTGGATGGAACTCCCGCAGATCCTGGCTCTTTTTGTAGCCTTGGCGGCCGTTTTTGAGATGGGAAAACTCCTTTTGGGCCAAACCCGGCTCGCCCTTCTGTCGATCGCCTTCGTCCTGACGGCCCCCCAGATCTTTCTGGGGACGATCTCTGCAAAAAATGACGTGATCCTGATGGCCTTGATTTTGTGCTCTTTTTATTGGGTGATTCGATTAACGATCGATTCCGGGTCCCGACGGTGGAAGGGAATCGTTGTGCTGGGATTATGTGCGGCTCTGGCGTGCGCGACTAAAGTTCTGGGCATTTGTCTCTTCACCGCGGTCTTCGCGGTGCTTCTTCTTCTCGTCCTCATCAAAAAACTCCCGGCGGCTTCCCTGGGGACATTTTTCACTAGCGGTGTCCTTTTCTTGGTTGTTCTGGCCGGGGGTCTCTATTGGACCAATTTTACTCAAACGGGGATTCCGTTCGGAATAGACGCCGTGGAGATAGAGGCCTCTGATTTTTTTTCCGGCGCTTCGATTCCTCAATCGATCTTTCAGCTTTATCTCTATGAACTCAGTTTCTGGCGACCCTTTTTAATGAAAGGAAAGATGAATTACGGCGTCTCTCATTACGGCTACTTATTTCCCCTCCTCCTTGCTTTGGGACTGGGGGCCATAGTTTGTCAGTTCCTGAACCTGAAAAGGATGAGGAAGAAGGGTCTTTGGACCTTGGCTTCGCTCACGGTCATTTTCTTTATCTCCCTGACCGCCTATCGCCGAACTTGGTATTACGACCAAAGGTTTATGATTTGGATGGTTCCCTGTCTCGGTCTCTTGACGCTTTCCTTTTTTCAGAAAATGAAGGTAAGGACATCGTCAATTCTGGGGATTCTTTTAAGCCTTTTTGCTGTTTTTAATTTCGCTTACACCTGCCACGCCTCGGTCTTTAAAAGAGTTATTGAACGAAGCGTGAATTATTTCCTCACACATCATGAGCTCGCCCGAAACACTGACATTTTCTCGGAACGCTGGGGCAAAAGCCGATTTGGAGCTTACCCCGTTCTGGAAAAAGAAGCAAAGGCCTCTGACTGGGTCCTCTACGTGGGGGGGCGTAAAAGCATGATGTATCCCTGCTGGGGAAAGAGATTTTCGAGAAGGGTGGACGGGGTCAGGGATTTACCCGACGCTTTGGAAAAAATACGGTCGGGAAAATACCGTTTTCTTGTGGTGGAACGAGGGGCAGAACTTAACCTAAGAGACGAGGCCCTCAAAACCGCAGAATCCCTGGACTACACCCGGATTGCGAAATCGTACTCCCGAGTCCTCTACAAACGTCCTGAGCCCTCCCAGGATTAAATCTGCCGGGCCTTTCCCTTCCACCGAGGACTCTCCCAGAAATATCCTGCCGCATTAGCAACCTGCGAGATTCCAAGGAGAAGGGCGAGCCCTAGGGCGTAAGCCGGCTGAACCTTTCCGAAGGGATACCGAATGAGGTTCAGATAAAACGTCAAAGGCTCCGGCCGCATCCGATACTCCGCTCGGCGGAGCGCCCGAAGCCGGTGGAAGTGGAAAGCGCCCCTCCCATAATTAAAATGTTGCCGCCAGAAAGCAGGCAGGGTTAACGGGTGGGCGTGGTCAACTTTCACCTCTTCGGCGTAAGTGACCTTATAGCCTTGGGAGAGCCATCGATCGCAGAATTCTCGGTCCTCTCCCCCGGCCAATGGGAAAGTCGTGTCAAAACCTTTGATGGTAAGGAAGCGTTCAAGCGGCAGCGCGAGGTTGCTCGAGGTAAGAAACTTTGCCTGGCGGGAGTCCGTATTGTAGTAAGTGCAAAGGAAGTCGGTGAGGAGCTGACTTGCCGTTGAATAGCAATTTTCGAAAAGGACATTCGCGGCGCGGCCAAAGACGGCGCGATCTGGATTTTCCCTGAAACGGGAGGCCAACGCGAGCAGCCAGTCTTTGTGGGGAGCGGTGTCGTCATCGATGAAGGCAAGAAATTCCCCCTGGGCCTGCTTCGCCCCCGTGTTGCGCGCCCCGGCGGGTCCCGCGTGCAGCTGCGTACAGAGCTGCACATTGAGCCGCCCGCTGAAAGACGTCACCACGGCCGAGGGGGGCGCTTTGCTCCCGTCATCCACGACGATGACTTCAAACCGGTCTCGAGGATATTCCAGAGAAGTGAGACGCTCGAGGCAGACGGCAAGCTGTTGGTTGCGACCGTAAGTGGGGATGACGATCGAGAAAAAGGGCAGTTTGTTTTCCAATCCGGTCACCCCTTTCGGAGTTGAGCTGCCCACTCTCGTAGGAATCCGGCTGCGCTTGCCACCTGAGAGATCGCCACGAACATTGTGAGCCAAAGAGCCCGTCCGTTCCGGGCAAGCGAAAAAGGATAACTCAGGAGGCGCCTGTAAAACGAGGGGGCCTCCAGTTTTATTTTCGCCTCTTCGTTACGGGCCAACGCGCGCCGAAAACGAAAGGCGCCCCGTCCATAATTAAAATGCTGGCGCCAGAAAGTAAAGAAAGTTAAAGCGTGGGCGTGGGAAATGATAACTTCGGGCGCGTAAGCCATCCGGTACCCGTGTCGCAGCCAGCGATCACAAAACTCACGATCTTCTGATGTGGTGAACGCTTCATTAAAACCGCCCACCGCAAGAAAGCAGTCCGAGGGCAATGCGATATTGTTGGAAGCAAAGAAACGCGCTTGATCGAGGTTCGCGTTGTAGTAGCCATAGACGAAATCGATAACGAGCTGGCTTGTTGTGGAATAAATGTTTTCGGGAAGTGCGTTGAGGGTTCGCCCCCCGATCGCGTGATCGGGCATTCTGGCAAAACGATCTGCCAGCGCCTGGAGCCAGTCCCCGCGGGGAATGCAATCATCGTCGAGGAAGACCAAGAATTTCCCCTTGGCCTTTCTCGCGCCTGCATTTCGTGCGGCGGCAGGACCGGCCTGGGACTGCCTGAAAAGCTTTACGTCAAGTCGGTCACAAACTGAGGAGGTGGCGCTCTCGGGCGAGATATTGCTGCCGTCATCAACAACGATCACCTCGATCTTGTCACGCGGAGATTCGAGTTGGGCGATTGAACGAAGACAATTGGCAAGCGGGCCCGGGCGGTTGCGGGTGGGAATGACGATCGAGAAGGTGGGGGATTTCTGCTCCATTAGTCCTCCTCGACAATTTCTTCGCGAGATTCCGGCCAACCGAAGAGATCACGGAGGAGCGCAAGCTCGCCCCCCTTCAAACCTTCCAGGAAAAGGAGAGGAAAGAGGACCAACAGACCGATCACGCCGAGTTTCACCAAGACAAAAGGACCGGGAGTAGGCCAGAAATGGGCAAAAGAATAGGCTGCAATACTCGCCAGAGAGGCCCTTAAAAAGGTCGCCCGAGGAGTGGGGATTTGGCAAAGAAACTTCACTAAGAAAACCGAGAGGAAAGCCCCAAAAACAGCAAGCGACGTGGTGACGAAAGCCGCCCCCAAAGCTCCGAACCGCGGAATCACGTAGAAATGACTGACCACAGCCAAGGGGACCAGGGGTCCTGTGAGCACCAAAGTCCATCGGGGGTGTCCTGCGGCTGTCAAAATCGCAGTGGTCACGGAGATGAGATTGACGGCGAGGGTCCCAAAAACGAGAAGCGACAGGAGCCTTCCGGCAGGAGAGAAGGCGGGACCAAAGATCCAGCCCACAATTTCAGGAGCTGCGCCTCCCACGATCGCGACAAAAGGAAGGAGTCCGATCACGACCCGCAAGGCGTTGTGCCCCATTTCCTTCGCCTTTGCCGGGTCATCTTCGCGAAAGGTGCGGGCAAGCGTTGAAACCAGAAGGGGCGAAAAGGATGTTACAAAAATTCCGGAGATTGCTGACATCCTTTGGCCCACCCCGTAAACCCCTGCCATTTGGATTGTGGCGCCCAGCATTTTCAGCATAAAGAGATCAAGCCTCCGATAGAGAGGAAAAACCAGCGCCGAGAAGAAAAGAGGCAAAGAGTAGCCCAAGAACTGACGTAACGGAGCGGCAGGGCCAAAAAATGAGGGTTGAACGAAGAGACGTCCGATCGCTAATTCAACCAAAGAAGCCCCGATGCTCCCCAAAATGGCACCCGGGACGGAAAGGCCGAGCTCGACGAAACCGATGATCAAAACCATTCGGCTGAGCCAATAGCCGACGCTTCCCAGCGCTCGTTTTCCGAACTCCCCCTTCCCCACCAGGATATCCCGATGCGCCCGGGACAAACTGAAGATTGGGATGTCTAAGGAAAAAACCTGCAAGTAGAAGGCGAGAGAAGGCTCGTGAAGCAACTGGGAAAGAGGACGTGAAAAAATCCACAATAAAACAGCTGCGGAGATGCTCAAGGCCAGATCAAGGCGAAGCACGGCCGTGCCGACCGGCTTCCAATCTTTGGCGTCACTCACGAATTTAATCGTGGTGCGGGAAAACAACGACGTAATGCAAAGCTCAATCCAGCTCACCAGGAGCGCGGTAAGCGTGAAAAGACCAAAACCTTCCGGCCCGAGCCGGCGGGCGAGATAAATCGTAATCACGAATCCGGTCGGGATCACTAAAGCTTCCGACAAAAAGACACGGAGCACCCCGCCGGCCAGATGCCGCCCTGATCCGAAGGAAGCGGCGCTCATGCAAGTCTCCGTGCCTGACTTAAGAGAAAGACAAATCCAGCGGCCCAAATCGCCACTTGAACGACCAAGTAAGACGTTCTGAAGGGTTCGGGAAAAAGATAGAGCCCTCCGGGGGCGAGCATCGAGAGCAGCGTAAGAAAAAATAGAATCCAAGCAATTTTCCCCTTTGATTCATCAGGAGCGCTTTGCTTGGCGAAACGGTAGAGCGCAATCATCGGAACGAGAATCAGAAGATCGTCAAACCACAGATGATAAGTCCAAAAGCGGGCAACCCAAGCTGTCGCCCCAAGAAGGAGCCAGGGATCGACATGCCGGTGGCGATAGACCCAAACGCCGAATCCTACCCAGACCACGAAGGAAGCCGGCAAGATCCAATCCCTCAATCCCAGCATGATCAGTAAAAGGTGAAGATCGGCGTACCCCTTGTGCGCTGCCACCTCAACCGCATTGCCAGTCATCTCGCGAAAGAGCCATTCTGCACTCGATTCTTGGAACGTGAGCGCCAAAAGAGTCAACCCCACGTAGCTCCCCAAAACAAGCAAAAAGGACCGGCGCGCCGGCAAGAAAAAAACCAACCAGAGGAAGGGAACGGAAATCGTCGGTTTTGCCAGACTGATCAAGACCAAAGCGGCCCCCATCAGATCTCTTCCCCAGCTCCTTTCCCTTCGATAAAGGGTCAAAAGGCCTGTCAAGAGAGCCGGCAAAAGGAAAACAATCAATTGGCCATTCCCAATCGCGGCTCCGGTAGCATAAGTTGACAGTGGTACGAGCGAGATGAAGATTTTTTCTGTAAGGCTTTCGGCGCCGCTTTCCTCGATCATCAAGCGAATCAACCAGAAGAGGGACCCGACCATAAGGGCTGCCCAGACCCAACGTACTTCTGTGAGTTCCAACCATCCCAAAAAGGGCCAGAGAAGCGTGTAGGTCGCCGGCGGGTAGCCGGTACCTCCAAATTCGCTATAGACCGGAATCCCTGCAAACCACGCTTGAACTTCCCGATATCGAAACACCAGGTCGTAAGCCCCTGGGGGGTAGGGCTGGAAAAGAAGCCGCCAAAACTCATATCCCAACCAGATCAATGCAGCCAGAGCCAGGATGGGGATCAATAACTCGATCAACTTTTTTCCCCTCACGGAGAGAATCATAGGGACCATTCCTCAAAACTCCGTCCGGTGAACTTTCTCAGTTGATCGATCTCGTCTTTGAGACGCCTTCTTAGCTCGGCCCGGAGATCTTCCTCCAACGAAGGACGTTCGATCGGACGTGAAGAAGCGCGCAACAGGGACGATTTGACCTTCTCCCGTTGCTGGAGGGGAAACCAATGAACGAGGGGAAGTCTTGAGATTTGACCCAGAAGGAACCCGATCCAGTTGGGCTGAATCTTGTCAGACGTTTTGTGAAAGACGAAATTAAATTCCTGGGAAGAGAAGGAATCTTCGACTTCCAAAAACCGGAAAATTGTCTGAAGCGTCTCAATCCGACGGTTTAAAAGCTCTTCCTGGGTTACAATGAAGGTCTGCGATTTCTGGAAATATTTGAGGTACTGCTCCAGCTGCATAAAGTACCGGCTGCGATTGAGGTATCGGTTTTCGGTTTGATTGCTCAAGGCCTCTCGAATCGTTCTCGTTTCACGGCCTATCGAACACAAATGGACGTAATCCGAAATCATCCGCTCGATCGGGTCCCGAACCAGATAAATGAGTTTGGCCTCGGGAATCAGTGAATGCATTCGTTCCGGAACCCCTGAAAACCGGGGATAATTCGTGTAATGGGGAGAGGCCTCGCCGTAGATCTTTGCCTTCCCGACGAAATTCGACTCGTACCACTCGACTCCCTTCGGCCAATTCTTTTCCAAGATGAAAAAATCCAATTCCTTGGTTTTTGACATCGAGATTTCCGGATGAAGACCGAGGTAGTAGTGGAGGGGGGTCGTTCCGCACTTCATTGCGCCGATCACGATTAAATTAGGCAGCATCGGTCAACGCCTCGGTCATGACTCGGCCCCTCATCTCTTCCGGAATGCTTTCCCCTAAGAGGGAAAGAAAGGTCGGCGCCAGGTCGAGAAGTGAAATTTCACCGATATTTCCTTGTTTTCGAATCGCCGGACCCGCCGCCGCCATAAACCCCGTGGGAGAATGATAACTCTCCCGGAAATAGACGGGTTTGTCTTGGATGAGCTCCGCTTTGGGGTGAATCAGACGCTCCACAAAACGGGGGCTCCGTTCCCATTCGATAAAAAGATCGGGTAAACCGCTGGAAAGCAAGCTCCCAAAATTCTCAATGGCCCGCGTCACCCTTCTCACCGCGGGTTTTCCCGTCTCCGGATTCACGAGTTGCTTCAAATCGCTCTCCAACCGATCCAAAAGAGCTGTGTATTCCTCTCCCGGCTCAATGATCCCCTGCGGTTCCCTTCCCCGCAGGTTGACGAATAAAAAGCTCGTGTAGAGCGAGGGGATCGCAAAAGCCGTCGTCCTTTTCCAGTCCGTACTCCCGTGAAATCGGCGTGCGATCAGCTCCTCTTCAAATTTTCTGAAAAGGCTGGGATTCAAGCGTCCCCGAAGCATCTTCGCTGCGATTTTTATGAAAAATTCAGAAGATTTGAACGAAATCGGGAGCGCTGAATGCGTAGCCTGATAACCCAGCCGGCGACAAAAGGATTCGATGAGCCCCCTCATCGGATATTGCTCTTCCATTCCGTAGGTCGAGAGAATAAAGACATTCGCCTTGCTGGGGAGTTCGGACAAGATCATGCCGATCTCCCGATCGATGGCTTGATAAATTTCCCGGAGAGCCGACTGGGGCGTTGAGCGATATTTCCAGAGACGGTGGCCGCCGGTGTGCGCTTCGTGAAACTGAAGAACCACAAGATCAAAATTGCCTCTCGACAAGAGTGAACGGCAAAGCCGTCCCTTTTTTTCGACCCGTTCTAGGAAGCGGCGGCAGGCCTGGAGGTCTTCTTTGACCGTGCTTCTGGAAACATATCCTGGAACATCGAAGGGAGGCCCGAAGAGCCGCCGTGTCTCGTCCAAGAGGGCCGGGGGCTCCGCAGAGGCTTTCTTCATCTTGTCGGAACCTGCCCAATGGAGAAGCTGAATGCCGGGAAGCCCCTTTACCAAAATACTTTCATCGGCGTCAAGAATCGCCGCCTTCTTATTTTTGCCTCGCAGATGAGCCCAAAACGGTACCGTCCTCGCCGCCTCGGCTGAAAAAGGCTGGAGTTTATAGGTCCCCGTTTTTAACTGGCGGAAGTAATAGTAACCATGTTCTGCCCGCGAAAGTCCGCTGAAAAGGGAGAGGGCTACACCATACTCACTCACAAGCTCTGGGCCGGAAGTCTTTCCCCAGAAGCCCCGCTCCATAATAGAAGCAATGGTCGGAAGGTAACCTTCCTCGGCCCAACGGATCAAAGAATCGACGGAGGCGCGGTCAAATCCGAGAATCACGAGAGGAGACGTTTTCATTGGAGGAGTTTTTCGTACAGTTGAATCCAACGGTCGACAAAGTTCGACACGCAAAATCGAGCTTGGGCGATCTCGCGTCCCTTCCGTCCCATCCCTTCGGCGAGCTCCCGGTTTTGCAAGGGACGAATCAGTGCCTGAGCCAGAGAATCCGGATCGCCCGGCGGCACCAGAATCCCGGACCGTTCGTCCTGGACGATTTCCGCGAGGCCGCCTGAATTTGACGCAACCACGGCGGTTCCTCTCATCATCGCTTCAACCGCCACAATCCCAAAAGGCTCCTCCCAGATCGAAGGGACCGCCTGAACCCAAGCCGGAGCGAATGCCTGCTCCATTTCTTCGCGCGTTAATTTTCCCAGAAATGAAGCGGCGGGGCCCAGCTTCAAGTCCCGAGCAAGTTTTTCGAGGTTCTCCCGTTCCTTCCCCTCTCCGGCCACGAGGAGGCGCGCTGAAGGAATTTCTTCGCGCACCTTCGCAAAAGCCCTGACGAGGATATCGATCCCCTTTTCCGGAACAAGCCGGCCGGCAAAGGCCACGGTGGGAGGTTCGGAAAGCGGGGGTCTGGGGGCCGCTTCAGGAATCCCGTGAGGCACCACCTCCACGGGCCCGATTCCTTCTTCGAGAAGACGCCGCTTCACAGCTTCGCTATGCGCCACAACAAGCTTAAAAGTCCTCCTCCAACGCCGCCACAGCTTCATCTGAAGCATCAAAGGAATCCAGTCTCGCATTGGAAGACAACGGCTTTGGTAACAGACCCAGCCTGCCGGGGCCCGGCAGAGCGTCCGGTCCGGAAGCATTTTCGTGCCCAGGGGGCAGATCGGACGAAGCCAGTTGACATCGTAGAGCGCGGGGACATTTCTTAAGGCGGGTAAGATCAAGGGCGAGAGTTGCGTCAAAAATAATTTAACGTCCACAACATCGGGCTTAAACTCGGCCAGCACTTGACCGAGGCGCCAAAAAGCGAAGGGGTTGAAACTCTGAAGGAGTGTCCTGAAACCGGAGGTGGTTCCGAAACATTCGTAGTCGGCAAACCGCTCCCCTTCCCCCTCCTGTGCCGAGCTTGCGAAGACCCTCACGTCGTGCCCCCTGAGGCGAAGCTCGTTCCGAAGAATCAAGATTGAGATCTCGGCCCCTCCGGCCAGGGTTGAGTGATCATTCACAAGAAGAATCTTCATGGGGCAAGCTGGAGATACCCTTTCTCGCGATACCACCGGACCGTCTCCTGAACCGCTGCTTTCACGGAGAACGTGGGTGAATACCCCAGTTCCCTTTCGGCCCGGGAAATATCAAACATATTGTCCGAAAGGAATAGCTCGTAGCGATGGGCTTGAGGCACTTCAAAGCGAAAAGTCCGGCGGATGGCCTCCGAAAAGGAATTAAAAAGAAAAAAGGGGAGCCGGGGCAGCGAATCTCCGGGCAGCTCCGCCCCCACGGCTTCTGCTACCAGGTCCACGAATTCCCGCACTGAGATCGGCTCACGTCCGGTGAGAATATAGGACCGCCCTTCGATCCCCTCGGTCTCGGCCGCACGTCTTATTCCTTCAATCATATCCGAAACGTGAGCAGGATGAAGGTGATTGGTCCCGCTTCCGATAATCCGGAAGCCGCCCCGGGCAATAGTCCGGAAAAGATTGAGCCACGAAAGTGAGCGGCGCCCTAAAACCATGGACGGGCGGACAATGACGGCGGGCAACCGTTCTTCCTGAACGTAACGAAGAACGACTTTTTCCGCCAAGCACTTCGATTCCCGGTAAAACGTGTTGGGATTGGGTCGAGAGTTTTCGTCAATGGGCGGGTGGGTAATGGTTCCGTAAATCCCGGCACTGCTCACGTGAACAAGCCGCTTCACCCCGGCTTTTAGGGCAGCCCGCGCAACATTCTCTGTCCCCTCAACATTGACTCGATTGAATTCCCTTAGGGGGAGCTTTAAATGGGAACGCTTGGCGGCAAGGTGATAAATTTGGTCGCAACCTTTTGCGGCTTCCCCCACCGCTGCCGCGTCTTTAATATCTCCGCAAACGATTTCGACTCCCCACTCCTTCAGAAGCGATCCGTTGCTTGTCGGTTGAATCAAAGCCCGCACCTCATACCCTCGGCCCGCCAGGGTCTCGGCAAGGTGTCCTCCAATGAATCCGGTGGCCCCGGTGATCAGAACCTTCATATTTGTTTTTCTTTACAGGCGCATTTCCTGGGGGACAATCAGCGGGTAGCTGCCATATTGGATTTCGTTCTCTTTCTTAAACTTTTCGTCGAGAAGATCCAAGAGGACTTTTCCATCCATTTCCCTAGGCACGGCCTCTCCCAAAAGATGGAGAACCGTCGGAGCCAGATCCATCGTGGTGGCCCCGTTCAATTGCGCTCCGGCCTGAATATGCCTTCCCGCCGCAATCATAAACCCTTCAGCGGAGTGCTGTGATTTTCTGACCTCGTGGAGATCGATTGAGACCGATCCGAATTTTGGGTGATGGAGCTCGCGGATCGGTCCTTCGTCCGCCCACTGGATCACAAGGTCAGGCAGGTGATTTAGATTTTCTCCCTGATACACCCGTGAGACCTGAACAATCTCACGAATCGCCGGGCGGCCGGTTTCGGGATTCATTAAACGCCCCAGCTCGTTACGGAGCTCGTGACAGACCGCCTCGTATTCGGCTCCGGGCTGAACCGTTCCCCAGGGTTCACGGCCCCTCAGATTGACACTCAGAAACCCTTGAAAGTGGTCGCTCGGCAAGAAGAAGGCGCGGCTCCTTTTCCAGTCAATGCTGGTTGAAAAGGCTTGTGAGAAGACTTTGTCGTGAAAGGACTCGGGAAGGATCTGGTTGTTAATGAACTCTCTCGCAGATCTTGGAATAAGCTCTCGGAAGGCCCGCGTCCAGCCTAGAAGCTGGGAGAACCCATCGCCTCCGCGGGGAGACTCGGGTCTCACCTGAAAACCGAGCTTTTCCATTACTAGGGGCATTACGAGATTCCCCGAATAATTCGTTTCGATGCCATGGACGGAAAGGATAATAACCGTGGCCTTGTCGGTGAGGCTCCCGAGGAGACTCGAGAGCGTCGAATCAAGGGACGAGTAAATATTCGGTAGCGACTCCCCCAGCTGAGCCTCCCATTCGGCGTTGTGTGCCCAGTGACTCTTTTCAGAGTGGTGAAACAGCTGGTGCCCCCCGTAGTGGCTCTCCGCAAATACGGAGATAAAGAAATCCCACTCTTCCTGGTCCATCAGAAACTGAATCGCTTTTGTTTTCCTTTCGATATTGGACATAAAGGTGTCATAAAGTTTGATCTCTACTGAGATTCGCCGGGGGTTCACAACCTCCCTCGGGTGGGGGTATTTTCCAAAGCGGGCCACAAGCTCCCGGGCCGCCGCCGGAGGGAGGGAACAGTGCTTGAGGAGGGGGTAATGTTCCCCCCAGGAGGCAATTTGAATTCCGTCGATCCCGGGAATGGGGTAAGTCTTCGGAACATCAAAGACCGCCACTTTTTTCCCGCTATTTCTCAGAACCCACCAGAAGGGATAATAATGACAGAACCGGGCGTTGGCGCGAATAATCTCGGTCGTCCCCCGCTTGATCTGGAGGTAGTTATAGAATCCGTGTTTGGAAGGGGGAACGCCGGTATTGAACGAGGGCCAGGGGGAGTCTGAAAAGAGCCCTCGGGTCGAAATCAACCGGGCCCAAGTCCCCTGCTTGATAAGAGAATTCATAAAGGGGAGGCGCCCCTCCCGGGACCATTTTAAAAAAAGATCGGGGTCGCAGGAGTCGAGCCCGATCACGACCACACGGTTTTTCTCCGCTTTCATCACCGAACAAAACTCTCCTCTTTAAGCTCCGGGAGTCTCACCCATTTCCCGCTCCGGGCCGATTCTTCTGCGGCAGCCACCACGGCTAAACTTTTATAGCCTTCACCGAGATCCGGACTCACCGGGCGGCCCGACAGAAGCCCCTCCACAAAATGATTCAAGGCTGCCTCATAAGACGGCTCCCACGTTGGGAAAACAATTCTTTTGAGTGCGTGGGGACCGGTTACCAGGGATCGGAGCTTCCGACTGACTCGCCCGGGCCAGGAAAGGCTGGTTCCGGGACCGGTCACTTCGATATCGAGCGAACGGTAACGGTCGATTCGAAGCTTTGCCTTTTCTCCCTGAATCTCGAAACAATCTTCGTCTGCCGAGTGGGTCGAAAAAAGCGACTGGACCTCCAGCCCGCTATCCAGCCGGAATCGGACCGTGACGCTTTCCCCTTCCAATCCTCCCGACGGCTGCGTCACCAAAACTTCCTGGATCTCCTCGTCAAAGATAAAGCGAATGAGGTCAATATGGTGGGAACCCAGGTCAAGCAAAGGGTTGTTTCTCTCACCGTTCGTCTTTCTCGCTGAAGAGAAAACGGTCCGAACGTCTACAAGCTTTCCTAACGCTCCTGACTGAACGACCTCTCTCGCGCGCCGGTAAAGAGGGTTGAATCGATAATTAAAACCGATCATTCCGGCAAGTCCCGAACGCCGCCAGGTCGAGATGACGCGGCGCCCTTCCTCCAGGGTCACCGCAAGCGGCTTCTCTAAATAAATGGCCTTCCCACGTTCGAGCGCTGCTACCGCCGCCTCGGCGTGAAGGGCGTTCGGAAGGCAGATGACCACAGCTTTCACCTCCGGCAAGGAAAGGAGCTCGCGGAAATCACGGCAAGGCTTGGCCTGAGGAGCCCGGCGACAGGCCTCCTTGAGTCTTGCGGCGTCCCGTTCCCCCACGGCCACCAGCTCGCAGCCCTGAAGACGGGCGAAAACGTTCAAGTGCACCCGCTCGGCAATCCACCCATAGCCCGCAAGAGCGATTTTTACCCGCGGCTTCACGCTGGAACGTCCCTCAAAATTATTTCTCCTCCTGATAGGAGAGCTCCGTGTTCACGGCCCAAATATTATCCTTGGTTTTGATCCCCTGGACGATATTGTCGACCGCAACCATCGCTGTAAGCATCGAGTGGTCCTGATTATTGTATTTATGCATTCCGTTCCTTCCGATCAGGAAGAGATTCTCGAAGCGGTCCGTAAATTTTCGGATCGTGTCAAAGTGGTCGTAAGTGCCGAAATAGGCGGGGTAGGTCTTGAGCATCCGGATCAGGGTGCGGTCCAAGACATCCTCCTTCTCCGCAAAGCCGATTTTGACGAGCTCCTCGACCGCAAAATCCATGAAGGTTTCGTCGGATTTGGTCCAAAGCTCGTCCCCCTCATTGCAAAAATATTCCATCCCGATCCAGATCGTTTCGCGGTCTTTGACCAAATAAGGACTCCAGTTGTTAAAGATCTGAATTCTCCCCACTTTGACGTCCCTTTCCTGAATGTAGATCCAGTTGTCTCGAGGCACCTGATCGGCCGGAAGCTTTCCGTCTTCCTCCCGGACTTTCAATTTTCTGAGAAGGACGCCCACGGTGATAAAATCGCGGTAGAGGAGCCCTTCCGCCACCCGCGCCACCACAGGCGGGGCTGCGCTTCCAAAACATTCGATCAATTCCTTCACCGGCATCGTTGAAAAAAGATAATCGAGCGCTTGGATCTTTAACTCTCCGGTGACGAGATTTTTCACTTCAATGGCTTCCACGGTGTTCTCTTTGCATCGGATGCCTACGACTTTGCAATTCTTGTGAATCTCCGCCCCTTTTTCAGTGACAATCCGCGTGACCTCTTCCCACATCTGGCCCGGTCCGTACTTCGGGTACATGAATCTCTGGATGAGGCTCGTTTCCACATTCTTCTCGATATAGGTCGGATCTTTCGAAACAATGCTCTTCGCCTGATTGATGATCGCCTTGCGGAGATTGAGCCCTTTGATTCTTTGAGCGCCCCATTCGGCTTTGATCCGGTGACAAGGCACTCCCCAGACTTTTTCCGTGTAGGATTTGAAGAAGGTGAAGTAGAGTTCCTTGCCAAAACGGTTGATTAGAAAATCTCTCAGGGACGCTTCGGGCCGGATCGGACAGAGACGGCTTTGAAGGTAGCTCAAGGCGATCTTCAAACTCCTCGCCCACCCGAGACCGGACAACGCTTTAAGACTCAAGGAGAGCGGATAATCGAAGAATTTTCTGAGAAAAAAAATCCGGGAGCGCCGATTTCTGAGAAGCATCACTCGATCGGTTCTCTCCGGGTCCGGCCCCGCCTCCTTGAGCCGAATCGGCCTCTTATGGCCCTCGTAGGTGATCTCCGTAATCAAATCTTCCTTGGCAGACGCTCCCTGGAGAGGGAGAATATTTTCCCACCACTCCAGGACCCGGTCTGACTTGGAAAAAAACCGGTGGCCCCCGATATCCATTCGATTGCCTTTATAATTGACGGTCCGGCAGATTCCCCCAACGACCGGGGCCGTTTCGTAAAGGATGGGCCGGATATCGGTTTTATGAAGAAGCTCGTAAGCGGTGGTGAGGCCGGCGGGGCCGGCTCCGATGATGACAGCAATTTTTTGGGTCACCGGGATTTTTTCCTGTAAGACAACCATCCGTAAATTATACCCGCGGCCATTACGAGGTGATCGATAAAAGTCGTGAAGACCGAAAGGGTTCCGAACTTGAGCCCGCGCTCCCTCGTAAGAAAGGCGAGGAAATGAAGATTCAAAAGGAGCCAAATCAGCGCCAGCCCTCCCACCCAAGGAAAGAGCGGCGGCCAGAAGAAGGCCGTGAGAAGGAGAAAAAGTATGAGGGGGGCCAGTGCGACGCTCGCCAGCTGCTCCTTCGGGGAATGGAGGTATCCTCTTCGATTTTTTCCGAGCTCTTTCCAGCCCCGGTATTTGAGAAAGATCCTCGCCCAGTCGAAGGGAATTTTAAAATCGTTCTTCACCCAGGAAAAGAAATCGTACTTCTTCAAATGAATCACTTCGAGCTCTTTCAAAAAACCAATGCTTTTGCCGTGCCCCACGAGCTTCTGTCCCATCGCCGTATCGTCCGCGATTTCAAAATCCGTGTCGTGGTCTATGAGTGACCTTCGCCGGATGGCATGAATCGAGCCGTACAAAAAATTGACCCTTTCCGGGAGCCTGCCAA
>Ga0247727_10000434_pt1 | contig 101720 bp, 144 predicted proteins | sample WisWelCaveWW1625_FD_202498 | JGI IMG/M metagenome (GOLD analysis project Ga0247727, IMG submission 202498) | Biofilm microbial communities from Wishing Well Cave, Virginia, United States - WW16-25 | ecosystem: Environmental > Aquatic > Deep subsurface > Groundwater > Cave microbial mat...
GGATCGGACTGGACGCGGGCGAGCTCGGCGAAGTCCTCAGTGCGTTCTTCGGAACGACTGCGACCGATGAATGCTACTGCTACAAGTGCTAGCAGGTGCCACATCGTCGACCTCCAGACAAAAAAAAGAGGGCCGCTTTCGCGACCCTCCCTTTCCCGCGGTCTAGAGCAGGTCCTTCGCGCGGGCGAACCGTATGCCGGCGTATCCGACTCCGGCTGCGGCGACGAGGCCCAGGACCACCTTCTTGTGATCCCAGACGACCTGGGCGCCAGCCTTGACGACGCGGAGCGCCGCCCGTCCCGTGCGCCTGAAGTACCCGATCTGGGATTCTCCGGGAGCCTGGGCACCGTTCTCGGTCTGATCCTTCTCGATCTCGACTTCGACTGTGCTGTGATTGTTCATTCGTTTGCCCTCCTTAGGCAGTTGGTTGGTTTCTTACGCCTATAGTATCCCACCAAAGACACCAAATAGACCCTTCTAGACAAAAAAAAGGAGAGGCCTACGGGGCCTCTCCCTCAACCCTTAACGGCGGTTGGTACCGTTTGAACGGAAGCCTTAGAAACTGGGTCATTGGCCACCTCTCGTTTTGTAGGCGAGTCATTTCGCCTACTAGGAGTATCCCACTAGAAAGGTGGTTTGGACCTACGTGAGAAGCGGGACGACGACGAATCCTGCCGAGGTGAGCGGAGAGACAAGCCCACTGCGATCCCGGATGGCAAGCCAGTAGAGGTACGAGCGCCCGGTCTGTGGGAACTCGGTGTCCTCGATGGTGAGTGTGTGGCTGATCTTGTATGGCGCAGAGAGCTGGCTCGGCTTGTAGGTCGCTTCGAACGTGGGCGACATGACGAGATTCCCGTCCGCGTCGGTAATCAGGCTCACTGAGGTCAATGGTGGCGAGCGGAAGAGCAACAGCGCATCGAAGTCGGCTGGCAGCCGATTGAGCGTCTGGTGGTATGCATAGGCACGGGTCTTGGCCAATTTCACGTTCGAGGCCGGCGAGACAACACTCAGGCCGATCCGCAAGGTGTTGATCGTCACGAAGTCCCACGGAAGCCCATCCGGGTCCTCCGTGATCGTATGGTAGATTGCGACCGGGTGCGCGTTGATGTCGTTTCCGAGCGTTGACTGGAAGAGCCCGTACCGACCAAGTGCCCCAGCAACACCGAGCTGCGCCAGCACACGCATCGTTGCCGCACCCGTCACACCAATCTTGTTCGTGATGAAGACGGCCACGACTGGACCGATATCACCTGAGCCTTGACCCTGCGGCGTCACGCCGTAGAGCTCGCGCTGTTCGGTCGCGCCGGCCGCGGACAGCACGTAGGTCGTGTTGAGCTCGTCAGCGACCTTGGGGAAGTGCGTCGTCGGTGATGCCGGTACGATCGTCGCGAATTCGGCGAGCACGTCTGAGGTCGGCATGAGCAGGATGCGCTGCACCAGACGGATCGTCGCCTGGTACGACGTGTCCGAAATCTGCTCCCCGCGCACGTAGGGAAACCACCCACTGATGACCGGCACACCAAGCACGTCGGTTGGGGTCGGACCAGGCAACGCAGGGTTCACGGGCGCATCGTAGACGGTAGGATTGTACTGGAAGAGATCGACACGATGCGAATCGATCGCCCGCTCCATCCGCGCAACCTGGTAGTACTGATCCGTGATCCCGAAGCGTGTGGCGCTGATCTTGATTAGCTGGCCGGGGACGATGTATCGCCCCGCCCGCTCGTCCACGAGCGCTGCCGCACGGTTATCGGCCGCGATAAGCTTCCGCACGTAGTACTGCAGGAAGACCGCAGCTCCCAGGTGATCGTAGAGCTGCGGCATGTCCAGCACCTCTTCCTTCCCACGTGACAGCACCGGCAGCGTCTGATGGAACTGGTAGATCACGATCTCGCCGCTCTCGGGGTCGCGCACCGGGCGGTAGCGGACCTTAATCGACTTGACCATGTCGCCGAGGTTCGCACGCACGCGGGGACGCAGGTCCGAGAGCTTCTTGCGGCCGGAGCGAAGCGTATCCGTCTCATCGCGCACGAACTGGAAGTTGGTGGCAATCAACGTGTCACGTGGCGTATCGATCTCGACCGTCCAGCCCTTGGTGATCCGTCCACCACGGATGCGTAGCACCGCATCGAACACGTCCTTCACCGACTGCGATTCCAGGAGGGAGATTTCGATGGGAAGCCCGATACCGTTGTTGATGTCGTCCCAGTCGTCCTCGGCGGTCCCGAGAGCGTAGTTCGTGATGTTGAGCCGCTCGAAGAACTGACGCAGGAACGTGATACCGTTTCGCTTGAGCATCCGGTACTCACGGATCGAGGCGTTCTCCACGGCCGTCTCGGTGACCGCGGTGATGTCCTTGAAGTACATGTAGTCGATCGCGCCAAGCACGTAGCCAGGCGTCCCGGTGAGCGGTGGGACCTGCATGTCCACGCCGGCACTGTAGTCGACGAAGCTCGTGCCCAGGTCCTGACGATCGATCACCTGTCCGTTCGCGACTAGCAGCGCGAAGTAGTGCCCATTCGTGTGCTGGTACATCACGAGCGAGAGATCGTTGAACTCGTCGTACGCAAGCTCGGTCGCTTGCAGCGTAAAGGTCCCACTCGGCATCTTGATCTGCCACTGGAAGAGGCAGCTGCCGGCGGCGACGTGCTTCAAAATCCATCCGTTCGTGACGGCGTGCGTTCCAACGTTAAAGTTGGAGTCGGGACCGAGCACCAGGATGAACGGAATGCCGCGCATCACCGAGTTGATGCGCACCACGATACGAAACACGAACCGTGCGCTCTGGAAGAAGCCGGAGCTGAAGGGAATCGCGACCGACTGGCCGACCCGGCTGAAAAGCAGTGCCGACTTACCGATCCCGATCATCCCAGCCGTGAAGTCACCGTCCTGAATCCCGGTTCCAGTCAGTGGGCGATGCCCGTCGAGCGCCGACCCGGTGGGCGGCTTTCCGGTATCACGTAGGTTACCGTTGAACTTCCATTCGCCACGGATGATCGGGAAGCCGTTAGCGTAGTCCGTCGTCTGCTCGTGCTTCGGGTAAAACGCCTCGATGTCAGCTGTGATTGAGTACGGTCGGTTATCACCGTCGACCTGCTCCTCGAAGAAGCGAATGACGGTGTAGCCGGGGTAGATGATCGTCGAGACCACGTACTGCGACTGCGCTTCGAAGCCGCCCTCCAACGTTACGGGACCATCGAAGAGTGCGAGCGCTCTGCGGAACGCTGGGCTAGCTCCTGCGTTGATGGTCAGATCGAATGCTTTATCCGTGAGCCCGACGCCGGCTGACGGCGGCCCGTACACAGCGATCACGTACAGGAACATGATCGCCATCGATGGAACCGCCGACGGCGTCATAGGCGGGAGCGACGCATCAGACCCGATTCCGGACGAAGCCACCGGCACCGTGGTATCCTGACTCGTGATCCCATCGTAGTCGTACGCAGCGACGCCGGTCGCGGAGGAGTCAGGACAAGTAACCGTGATGGTATCGCTAGGCGCGAGCCCGATCACGTTAAACGCGGCCCAGACGGCGAAGGAGTCACCGTTCGCAACAATCTCCTGGATCAGGACGTACGTGTTGCCCTTCGAATCCATCACGCTCGTCGGCGTGAGCAAGGAGTCACGATGGACGCTCACGAAGATCGTGTGGCCGGCGGTGACGGCATTGATTGAGGAGAGAACGATCGACGACGCCACGACGGCGGCGGTCTTGATCGTACGGATATACTGCGCACCACCCGTCTTGGTACGGAAGATTTGCGCGATCCCCCACCAGAGCGGTGTCGCTTGCCCCGCTTCGACGATCACTGTCGCTGCCGCATCAAACGGCAAGGGATTCCCCTGCCCACTAACGACCGCGGAGACCGCACGTGGCGATCGCAGGTTCCCGCCCGCGTAGACGGACTGCACGCCGACGTTGCCGCGCGCCACGAGATAGTCAAAGACCGCCGGCGTGTCGGTCGGGTCGGTCAGCTTCGTCGAAGGAATGGTCTCACGGTAGATGCCGACGTACCGGCACGGCACGCGTTCGTGATAGCCGTAGTACTCAGGAATTGATGCACCGATCTCATCAGGCCAGGCGCTGGGGAACTCTTCGAGCGTGACGAACGTATCGGGAATCTGCTTCTGGAGCACATCGAGCTGGATGCTCGCGACCTCGATCAGGATATTTTCGGCTGGGTCAGTGAAGACGATCTCTCCATCGATCTCGATCACGTAGGTCCCGTTCGTCACGTCGTAGCGCACGATGCGGATCGTCGACCCACGGTAGTCTGCGGTCACCCACCCACTGAGCACTCCATCGGTGTTGTCGAGCTCGACCTGCCCGACCTCCGCGAGCACGATCCCGAAGAGCACATCGCTCCAGGTGAGCGTGACGCTCGGGCTGGTGAGCACGCGCTTGAGGTACTGTCCCTTGAGCCACGAGTAGTTCGGATCGTTGACTTCGGGGATCACGACCACCGAGCCGCCCGTACACCAACGCTCTGCCCCGTTCGGGCCGTTCACGTAGACGAGGATGCGAATCTCCTCACCCGTCACGATGAGAGGAACGAGCGCGGCCCCGTCGTCGACCCGAATCCGATCGATTGCGCGGACCACCAGGCCGGTCTTCGCGAGGAGCCCGAAGAAGCTGTCGACAATGGTCAGCTCTTCGACCACGTTGATCCGCAACGCGGCGGACCCTTCGTCGAAGAGCAGTAGGATCGGAGGCACTCAGGCCTCCTCTAGGACCATTCCCGTCTCGTACACCTGCCCGTCGATCGTGAAGGTGAACTCACCGACGCGGGTCACGAGCTCGACACGTGATGTATCGGTCGTCCGTACCGGGTTCGTGGGCGTGCGCAGGTTCTCGATGAAGAGGAACTTCTGATTCTCGTCGAGCTGCACGACTTGCCCCATCCCCTCTTCGTCATCGATCGGCTGCGCCTGTCCTCCCCAGAGCACACGTATCCGGCGGCGACCGAGATTCACGATCCCGCGACCACCAGTATCGTACTCGAAGGCCTTATTCGGACGAAAGGGCGTGCGCACGAGCGGCAGTGTGTGTCCACCCGATGGGCTGATGACGGTTGAGAGCTTCGCGAGGATCAGCTCCTTGATCCCGTAGTAGGTAGCACCGCTGTCCGTGGCGCCCGTCACCTTCAGCTGCATGTAACGATGTACCCACGGCGAGAGCACCCACCAGCCCTTCCGAATCCCGATCGCCGTGTCCTTCTGGCACTCCAGTGTCGCGATGAGCGAGTAGCCCGATCCCTGCGTGTTCGAGCCGTAGATTTCGAAGTCCTTGAAGTTGGTGCCGTACAGATACAGGATCACATCTTCTGCGGTCGCGAGATCGAGGTAGAGCGGATCAGCACTGCCGCCCGTCGCCGTGGTGCGGAACTCGGTGTCCTGGTCCAGGTCCTGCACGTTGGTCTTCGGGTAGTCAGCGTTCGCCGCGAGTCCCTGCGCAACGATCGTGTAGGTCTTGAACGGCGGGATCGCGAACCGAACCTGGTAGGTTTGGTCGACTGGTTCAATGAAGCCCATCAGCGATTCACCACCCGTGCCCGACGGAACGACTCACGATGCTCCCCAAGCTGGAAGGAGCGCTTCAGGCGAGCCATGGTCAGATCGACGATCTCCGCGGCCTTGATGTCGCTCTTCGTCGTGACGTTCACCTCGATGTGCGGGTTGAAGGTGTTCGTCTCGCTGTTCGAGATCGCCTGTCCACCACGACCGACGCCCAGCGACGCGAGCGCCTTCTGGATTGTTGGTGCGAAGAGGTTGACCGTCCGGGGATCGTCGAGCGGTGCGATGAGCTCCTTGCCACGCTCGGCCACGAGTGCCCGGAGCGGCGCAAGGGCGAGACCACCCGATGCAAGGGCGATCGGCGTTCCACCGAGCTTCTTCAGCATCTGGTTCAGAATCTCGTTGGTTTTGTCCATCAGGAGCTTCTGCGCGTAGCCCGGCTCCGTCAGGAAACGGTTCAGGTCGCTGCCTGGCCCCAACAGGCTGACGAGATCGCTCTGCAGCCCGTTGATGCGGTTCGTGTATGCCTGGTTGACAGCCAGGAGGAGGGGACCAAGTGTCCGCGCCTCTTCGAGCTGAATCGCCTCGATCTTCTTCCTCGTGTCATCGTCGATGATGCGTAGCTGATCGAGGAGCAGGTTACGATTCGTATCGAGGGTTTCGAGCCGCTTAAGGATCGCCTCGTCCTGCGCCGCCGCACCCTTGGTCGCCTTCTCGATCTCCTTGAGCCCGGCGACCACTTCCTTGAAGATCGGATCGCCGCGCTCGGTCCGGGCCCGGTCGAGATCGGCGAAGAGCTTGTTCTCGATGTCCTGTCGCGCGCCCACGGTGATGCCAGGGAGCGACCGCAGCCGCTCGATCGCCGAGATGGTATCGCGGAACTTCTCGGCGAACTGCGGTCCCTGCCCCGCCGAGAGGAGCTGGTTGTACAGATCGGCGAGCTTCTGCCCCGACTCGGCCTTGTCGTTTCCGGTGAGGCTACGGAAACGACCACGCTCCCGTGCGATCTCTTCGCGGATCGAGGCAACCCGCTGCGGTCCAGTGAGCTGGCTCAGACGCAGATCACGGAGGTTCGCTTCGACCGTCTTGTGGAGCTGCGCGAGCGCGGCCAGCTCGTTGTGCTGCCGCTGGAGAAGCGTGTTCTCCTTGTCGATCGCATCGAGGCGGTCCTGAATCGGCTTCTTCTGAATCTCGGCCGCGTGCTGTACCTCCTGAATGAGCGCCGAGTAGAACTGCTGTATCACACCGATCTGGTTCTTCAGCGCGTCGAGGCGATCCGCCGGGTTCTGTGCGAGCGCGACGGCCTGCTGAGACGCGTCGAGGAGCGGCTGGAAAATCTTCTCGATTGCGACCGGCGTGTTGCTCAAGTTGCCGATCAGGATCGAGAGATCGAGATTCGTCTGGAACTGCTCGTGCTGGAGATCGATGATCTGCTGCCGCAGCTGGAGCACGTTGTCGGCCCACTGCTTCGTCGCATCCGTCACCTTCTGGATGATCTCGGGGATGCGCTGCATCGCCTCCTTGAACTTCTTCCCATGGAGCTTCGGCAGCTTGTCGAGCTCTAGGGTGAGCGCAGCGAGTCCGCCCTTCTGCTCCCGCTGCGACTGCTCGATCGCGAAGACCAACTCGCGGCCCTCGAACTTCTTCTTCATCGCGTCGAAGAGGTTCAGGAACGACGCCTCAGCTTCGATTGCGATGGTGGCGACTCCCCGTTCCCGGCGACGGCGGCGTCCATGGAACTGACCGGTCCGATCGGCGATCTCGATCAGCCGTTCGTTGTCGATGTCGGGCAGCCCCTTCAACAGGAGGTCGACCTTGAGCTTCAGCGCGAACTGGAACCGGTCGACAGCATGCTTCACGCCCGACGCCATCACGTCGATGGCCAGCTGGATGACATCGACGAACTCGCCGAACTTCTTGTTGAACCGCCGCGTGAGGCCGAGGAACGGATCACCGATCTTGTTATCGAGCCGCTTGGTCAGTTCGAGGTTACCGGCCTGTACCTGCTCCAGGATGTCACCGCGCAACGCACGCTGGAACGGACGAATCTGAACGCCGCCTTGTGGGGTGGCGAACTGCTTCGCGAGCGCCGCGAGATCGATGCCGGGCAGGAACTTCTGGTACGCACGGGCGACCAGGTCGACCTGCTTGGCGGTCCGCTCGGCGTGCTTCTGGCCGTCCTGGAAGAGGCCGTTGACCGCACGCATTGCGGGGATCAGTGCGCTGGTCACGCCACGCACGATCTTGAAGAGCTCCTTCTGAACCTCCTCGATCGTCTTCTTCCCGCTCGCCAGGCTGTTCGCCAGGATCAAGAAGAAGCGACGGAGCCGATCCTCGTTCTCGGTCCCAGCACCGATGAGCCCCGAGACGAGCTGCGCGGTCAGGAACGTATCGCCACGCAATGCCCCACCCTGGCGGAACGCCTGCAGGCTGTCTCGACGAGCGGTCCCGACGACGCCCTGCCCCAGGTACTTCGTCAGCTGCCGATTGATCGTGACCTTCGGGCCGACGTACCGCTGCACCGTCTCGCCGAATATCTTGTCGAAGATCGTCTCGATGTTTGGGAGCTGCGGACTGATCGGCAGGCCACCACCAGTCGAGCCGGCGAGCTCACCGATGAGCGCCCCGATCGGGTTGAGCACCGTGAAGAGTATCCCGTACCACGACGTGGTGAGCTTCTCGCGCACCTTCTTCTTCAGGTCCTCCTGCTTGAGCCCGGTCTTCAACGTCTCGGCGACGGCCTTGTTCGTCGCACCTGAGACAGCAGCGTTGACGGCGGTCGACACCGCGGCACCAACAGCGGCACCAACGATCGCACCGATGAGCGCACCAGCGACAGTACCGATACCGGGTAGCGCCACGGTACCGAACGTCGCTCCGACCGCCACACCAGCCGCAGCTCCTGCGCCGATTCCTCCCGCGAGCCCGACGGATGCAAGTGCAGTGTTCCGCCCCGCTGCCGGGTCGCCACGGAACAGTTGGTTCTGCGCCTTGTTCTGTCTGGCAATCCCGCGCGCTCCCTCTGCGATACCGTAAGCGGCGCCGGCCACCGCAAGAATAGCGCTGATCGTCGGCAGGATGTTCCCGAGTTGGCCTAGCAGGCTAGTCGGCTGATTGGCCAACAGACCAGCGGCTGCTTCGCCCGTCTGCGCGGTCGTTGCTGCAAAGGTCGCACTCGGGCCGGCGATCTCGACGATCTGACCGCTCGCGGTGATCAGGTGGTTGCCGATAATGATTGCCGAGCCTGCCTGGGCCGATCCCAGGAAGTTCCGCCCGAGGTTGGCGGCGCTGACGACCCCCTGCGTCCCCGAGAAGGCTCGGTCGAGCGGGCTGCCCTTCGTCAGGCCCGCAAAGCCCCCCACCGCCCCCACGATGTTTCCCAGGAAACGGACGGCCTTGACAACCCCTCCCACGATGCTGCTCAGACCGCCCAGGAGCCCGTTTGGGCCACTCAGGAAGCCAGATAGGGCCTGGACCCCCGGGATGCGCCCCAGAAGCCCTGTGGAGCTTCCCAGGTTAAAACCAAGGCCCAGCCCAGAGGCGACCAGGGAGCCGGTTCCGGTCCCTACAGTCTGCGCTGCCGCGGTGCCCCCACCGCCGATCCCGAGGAGCCCACCGACGAAGCCCAGGATGCCACCCCCGGTAGTCCCCCCACCGCCGATCCCGAGGACCTTCCCGATGACCCCCAGCACGCCGCTGATGATGCTGAGGAGCGAGTTGAAGGTGTTCTTGCCGATGTCGAGGATGAAGCCGAAGAAGTCGAACCATCCACCACGCGTGTCGTTCGCCGCCTGCAACGCCTTCTCGGCACCTGACGCGGCGGCAGCGGGCAGCTCTTGGTTGAATGCTTGCTTGCCGGAATCCCCGATGAGGCCGAACGCCTGCCCGAACATCTTCACGAGCCCGCCGGCATCCTCGAACAGGTTCTTCGAGACGATATCCTCGAAGCCGAGCTTGTTCGCGAAGGTGACCTTGAACGCGTTCTTCCAGGTGTCGACGAACGCATCGCCGAGCTTGTCGAAGTTGTCGGTGAAGTTCTTCGGGTCGAACAGGGTCTCTGCCCCGAACTCGGCGAACGCGTTTTCGAGGTCGCGGCCGATCTCCGCCTGTTCGAGGCCGATCTCTCGGACGAGCTCCAGCTCCTTCTCCAGCGCTGGGATGCGTGCCCTGGCTGCATCGAGATGCTTGGTCTCCAGCTGAAGCTGGAACTCTAGCTCGTCGGTCCCGTGACCCTTCGCCTTGGCGATCGCGACCTCGGCATTCAGGCGATCGATCGTGTTCTGAATGCCCTGAAGATCGAGCTCGATGTCCCGTCGCTTGAGCGCGATGATCTGCCGCTGGATGTCCTGGCGCCGAGTGATCGAGTGCTCCTCTTCGAGCGACAGCTGCAGCGTCTCGATCTGCGAGTTGTTGATCGCCCGCTGCGTGTCGAGATCGGCATCCTTCAGCTGCTGCGCACGGTCGAGGGCACGAGTCTGGGCATCGATCGAATCGGCTTGTGCCTTGTTGAGCGCCCGTTGACCGCTGATCTGTTGCCCGATGATGGCCGACTCGTTCTGTCGCGCCTGGATCACACGGTCGAGCTCTTCGACCCGACCCTGATCGCTTGCCGCTGCCGCCTCACGCTTCTGTACCGCCAGGTAGCGCAGCTCATTCTGGATATCCTGCTGGTCGAGCCCGAGCTTTTGGACACGCAGGGCGTTGATCTTCACGTCGATGTCGTGGATCGCCTGCTCGTTGTCGAGCCGGGACTTCTGCGCTTCGAGGTCCTGTTCCTGTCGATCGAGGCCCGCACGGGCGAGATCAGTCCGCTGCTTCAGCGTGGTGAGCGCCTCGCTGTCGTAATCGGAAAGTGTTTTTGCTTGAGCAGCTGATAGCTTGCGGTTCTCGACCTGCTCGCGCAGGGCATCGTTCTGGTCATGAATGCTCTTCGCGGCACGAATCTGCTCCACTACAGCCGCACGCTCAACGGCAAGACTGTCACGTTGTGACTGTACCCGGTTTACGAGCTCTCTCCGCGTGATGGGCAATGACTGTTGCAGAGATTCCACATACTGCTGCTGAAGGTACGCACGCGCGACGTCGATCTCCTTGAGCCGTGTATTCAGCTCGACCAACTTCCTCGCGGTATCTGTCCCTTCCTGCTGCCGTGCTTTGTTGCTCTCCTGACGAATACGGATTTGCTGCGCTCGCAATGCGTTCTCGGCGCCGCCCACTGCCTCCAATACCTCCGCGGTCAGCTCCGCGTTGGTGTCCTTCATATCACTGACGAACGTCTTCGTGTCCTCGACGGTCCGACGAATCTCATCACGGAACCCACGGAAGATTCCCGCAAGACCGATCGTCTTCAGCGCATGCAGCTGATTCCTCATAGCCTCAACAGCCCGGGTCAGGCGCGCAGACTCAGCGGCAACCAACGCCTGGCTGGTTTTCATGATCGCCAAGTCGAGGTTGAAGAGCTTCGCGCCGACTGAGGTCTTCTGAAGTACGAGCCGTTGATCTTCGAACTTCTTCCGGGTCTCGTCGAGGCTAGTGACAACCTTGTCCTTCAGCGAGAGCGAGACCAGATCGAGCGCTCGCTGGAGCTGTTCTATCTCCTTCCGCTGATCGTCCGTACCGGCATTCTTAAAGAGCTCGTCGAGCTTGTACGCTGACGCGAATCTGGTCGCGGCCTCCTCACCCTCGGTGAGGGCGATCGAGGTCTTTGCGAGGTCCACAACCTGATCACGGATGTGATCGGTCGCCTTTTGAAACTCGTCGCCGAGCGTCTCCTGCCTGTGCCCTAAGTTCTCTGCCGCCTGTGCGCTATCGTCCGCGGCGGAGCCCCAGCCGAGCATGTGGGCGACACCACGCGCGAGTGCTGGTAACGAGAGCCCAATCGCCGCCACCAGGCCGATCATCCCGAACCGGGCAAGGGTCAGGCGTGACGTGATGAACGTGAGCGGCGTCAGCAGGAAGGCGAACTGTGCACCGAGCTTCGTCACGATGCTTCCGAGGATGCCACCCGCTGCACCGAGCTCGCCGAACACGATCCGCCCGGCCTTGTAGATGAAAATCCACTTGACGACCGTGCCGACGTTTTCGAGGATGCCGCCGGTCACCAGCTGAATCGTCGCCTTCAGCTCGCTCAGGAAGCCGACGTACTTGAGCAGCGTGGGGAAGCTGGCGAGGAGCGAGTACGCCGAGGCCTCCAGCTGCACCGAGAACTTCTGCGCCGCCGCTACACCTTCACCGAGAGCGATGTTGATGTTCTGCTGGGCGACCTGCACACGGATCAGGGCGCCGAAGTAGGTATCGTTCAGCGCCTTCGCGGACTGCCCGGTCGTGAACGCAAACTTCTCCAACAAGGCCAGGTACACCGCGTGGGCCTTCTCGACCTTGGTCAGCTCGTCGACCTGCTTGCCGAGGCTCTTCACGTACTCCAGCTGTGCGAGCTCAGTGCTGTCCAGCTGGATGCCGACGATCTGCAGGGTCTGCGAGTAGCCGCGGAACACGTTGTCGATACCGCGAACGACCGTGAAGAAGTCCTGGTCGGTAGCGGTGGCATAGTCGGCGGACGCCTTCACCAGCTCAGCGATCTGCTGCGCGTTCAGGCGCGTGACGCGCGAGAAGTCGAGGAGGGTGAGGATCGCCTGCGAGACCTGGCGACGAGCAAGACCGGTCGTGGACGCGATCTCGTTCGTGAGATCGATAAACCGCTGCGCGTTCTGCGTCTCCCCGGTCGCCTCGTTGTAGCCCTGCACCGCGACCTTGAGACCGAACAGTGAGCGCTCCATCTCGACATACTGCTCGGCGAGACGACTGTTCTTCTCCAGCTGCACTTCGGCCGCGTGCACGAGCCGCGCCCCGATCGCCTCGGTGAGTGCGCCGAGGACGGCGATGAGACCGGAGACGATCCCGCTGACGCTCAGGAGCGAGGCACCGAACGCGCCGACCGGACCGGGTAGTGCTGCTGTTGCGACGCCGGCCGCGGCAGTAGCCGCGCTGAAGAGCCCCAGCTTCGTAACGTACTCACGGATGCGGCCGGACATCGCGAAGATGCCCACCTCACCGAGCTCGATCGCTTCAACGAGTTTGTGGAGCGCCTGCACGCCAACGCGGACGGCGGCTGAGAGGCCCCCACTGCCAGTCGCTACCGCCTTGAAGACGTTGGGGAGCTTCCCGGCGCTGATGAAGACCTTGTCGATGATGCCGCGGAGCTTGTCGTAGTTCAGATACGCGACAACGGCAGCACCCGCCGCCCCCGCAACTCCGAGCGCTTTCCCGATCCCACCACTGACAGACGAAAGAAGGGAACTCGACCGAGCGACTGCCGCCATCTTGTCGATCAGCCGATCGAACGATTTCAACGCCTGGTCGACGTGCGCAAGCAACTGATCGACCGCGGCGTCGAAATCGAAACTGATCGTTCCGAGGTTATCGGTAGCCACTAGATGAAGCTCCCCTGTCCCGTTTCAATCAACCACTGCTTGTACTCATCGAAGGTCATCTGCCCGAACGGCTTCGGTGGTCGGATGACTTCATACTCATCTGCGCGACGGCTCTGTCGGCCCTGTGGAGCACCCCTCCCTCTCGACTTCTTGAGTTCTTCATTCTGCTGATGCGCGCGGAGGGCCGAAGCAGCGGCCAGGATCATCAGCTGGCCGTTACTGTACCGATCGATTAGCTCTGCGGGATGGGTTCCCCAGAACTCGGCAAGTCCGACAAGGAGACTGGACTGCCATCGGCCAGCTTTCTGAGGAGTTCTGCTGTTTGGAACAGCAGATGTGATACGAGCCGCCACTGATGCAGCAAAAAATCGTCTTCTCGATTCAGCTCGACCTGGGTCATGACCGCGAGCTTGATCTGCCCGACCGCCATGGTCGTCTCGATCAGGTCGCGCGACACGTCGGACCACGCGTAGTGGTCACCGAGCATCACGAGCGCATCAGTGTAGGCGTCACCCAGAATCTCCTCGATCCGTCCGAGCTTCACCTGCGCATTCTGCTTCTGCGCCTTCTCGTTCTCCTCCCTGACCTGCTGGATCATGGTCAGTGCACCGTTCACGTACGATGCGAGCTTCGTGGCCGGACGCTTCGGCAAGACCTTGACGTTCCGTTTCTTGCCGCAGACGTAAACCGGCCGCTCTTCGAGGCCGAAGAGGACCTTCTCTTCGGCCTCGGTCAACTGTTGCTCGTTCTCACTCATCTCTGCCCTCCTGGTTCCATCCAGTAGGCGAACCATTCGCTACTGGGTTACTGCTTCGGGAAGAAAAAGCGCTCTCCCACGACCAACTCAGCACTCGGGGTGCCGTAGAGCGCAGCAGCCACGGTGTACCCGAACAGGTTCCACTGGGTCGCGATCTGCGCTGCCGCGTCGGGACGAATCTGCTCGGTCCAGTCGCCGGCCGGAACCGCCTTCTGGAAGTCGTGCAGGACCTGCACGCCGTCGATGAAGTCGGCGACGCCGATGACGTGGAACGTGGGCAACTGCTTGGTGCCGAAGGGAATCCGGCTCATCGTCACCTTGGCGATCTTGTCGCTGGTGGTGAGGTTGCTGATGAAGCCGGGTGAGGTGAAGCTCAGCCAGCCGGGGGTCTCACCCGCGGCCGTGCCGATGCCGAAAATCTCACCCTCGTTGTCGCCACGGGTGAGATCGGTTGCGTTGATGCCGGCGGTGAGCCAGTCACCAATCACGAAGGAGGCAGCAGCGATGGTGCCGACGAACACCCTAGTCTTCGCGTTGTCGATCGAGGTGATCACGACCGCATTGCCGAAGGACCCGATGATCGTCTTGACCTGCTTCACGCCTGCAGCCGAGAAGCGCGCCAGACGGTTCGCGTTGCTGTAGAACGTCACGCTGAAGGTGCCATCGATGCCGCGGATCGCCTCGTACTGCCGTACACGCGGGATGCCCGTCTGGAGCGTGTACTTCTCACGAGTCGTCTGCAGCTGTGGGGTGTCCTCGACCACGCACCCGGCGTAGAAGAAGCCGGCTGGCGGGGACGATACGTCCACGCGCGTGGGCGAGAACGTGATGCCGGAGTCCGCGATCAGCAATCCTTCGATTGCAAGCGAGGTCTCCCGGACATGGATCAGGTTCTCTGCGGTACTCTGAATCGGCATGCCTGTTCTCCGTCAATCACGCCAGGACACGACCCTTAGCGCTCGAATTGAAAGATACGCGAGCGTTCCGTCGCTCACGGGGTTGGGTTCAAGTACACCGCGAAGTTCAGCGGGAAGACACGATTCTGATTCGCGTCTCGGTACATTGGCCCCGGAACGTGATCGGATACGAGTCGTGCCCTCACCGTCGTGAGGACGAGTACCTTCCCATCGAGGTAGTTCCAGAGTTGCTGCGCGAGCGTCATGCCAGGTTTGTAGTCACGTTCGCGCACCAGCAACTGGAGTGACAGACGGAGAACCGGTTCACTGGGGTCGGGCGTCGCGGAGTTCCCACCAGTCAGGATCACACCGATCGCACTGATGGGGCTGGCCGGGAGCTCACCCTTGAAAATCGTCTTCTGTACCACACCATACTGCTTCGATGCGAGATGTACGGCGATCTCATCGAGCACAGTGATGGGATTGTACGACAACCTACGATTCCTCCTCTAGTACCACCGTGGGGTCCGCCAGCTCCTCCAGCTTGCCACGCCGGATCAGCTGCACGAGCGCCATCGGCTCTTCAGGAGTACCAGTCTGCAGCTCACGAGCACGGACTTCGCTCACCCCAGCAGGCCAATCCGCGAGGAGGTCCTGCGCTTGCACGTCAGGAAGGCGTCGTTTTTCGATGATCTCGACGTACACGATGTTCCCGTGCTCGAATCGAATCGTGATCTCACCGTAGAAGTTCTCGTACGCAAAGTCGCTGATGAGCTTCCGCAACCTCCGCAGCTGTGAAGCGCGCTCAATCACAGAATCGCTTCTCCGATCCGATGGACAGTCAGCTGCTTGGCAAGCTCCTCCGCCTGCTTCACTGCCCATTCATTATACTCGTCCTTGGTTGAGAACCAACGCCTGGCGAGCTGTGGAGTGCTCTCCAAACCGCCGAAGGCACCACCGAGGGCCAGGGCGATCTCGAACGGGCACTGCAGGAGCTTGTCGTCGAACGGCGAGAGCCCGGCGGTGGAGATGATCTTCAGGGCCTCCTGATAGAAGGTCCAGCTGTACGCCCACCACCGACGCCGATACGAATCGTACTCGAACGCTCTGAACACCGACCAGTAGATGTCGACTACCGTGCGGAAGTACATGAGCGCAGTGTCGTTCAGCTTCCCGCCGTTCGCGGCCAGATAGTACTGCCCGATGTGGATGTAGTCCCGCTGCAGGAAGATCATGCCAACGTAGCGAGCCGGATACTTCTTCCGGTCGAGCGCGAGCAGTGGCAGGTTTCGCTTCACGCACTTCTCGCGGCGGATGGCCTCCGTCGGGTAGCCATGATGCTCGTACTCCACGTCCGGGAGCGTCAGCATCGGCTCCAATGGGCAGTTGATCTCGTGCTCGGGATGCTCGTGAATCGAGCCGAAGAAGCGCACCGTGCCGTCGTTGCGGAACAACCGCACCGGATTGTCGGCTTGGTTATGCATGTCCAGCATCATGTGGACCTGCTTCAGGATGTAGCCGGGGAAGAGCACGCCGTGCGTGTACTTTCTGAGCGCATGGCCGTTCACTAGGCGCTCGTCCGCGTCCTGCCACATATCCCAGTCCCGATCGCCCGCGTGTGCGAGGGCCTGGTTGCGCGCCCAGTCGAAGCCCTCGTCGTCTCGCCACTCGCCACGAACGATCTTCACCTTCGGCATGAAGCGGTGCGCGGTGAGCGACTCGGCCAGCTCGACCGTGCGATCCTTCGAGCCGGTGTCGTAGATCACCAGCGTGTCGACGATCGGAAGGATCGGCTTGATGCACCCGAGGATGTTGTCCTCCTCGTTCTTCACGATCACCGAGCAGGCGATCTTCTGGTACGGGCGACAGGTCTTCACCTTGTGCTCGTAGTCGATCTCGCCGATCCCGCGCTTCGGATCGTTCACCCAGACCACGGTCCAGTTGCCGCAGAGCTCGCCACCGTGTGGGCTCACGTTGCCTGAGCCCGCGCCGGTCATGAACTCGAAGCCGAATTTCTTCTTTTCGCCGAAGAGATCGTACAGATCGCGCGCTATGAAGTGGTGCACATGCTCGCGGATGTACGCCTTCCTCTCCTCATGAAAGCTGATCGCCTCCCACGGACCGTAGGGTACGGTGAGGATGATCTTCCCGCCCGGCTTGCAGACCCGCTCCAGCTGGTCGACGAAGCCCTCCGTCTCGATGATGTGTTCGAGCGTCTCGCAGCACGTCACCACGTCGTACTGCTCGGTCACGTCCTGTACACGCATGTTCCTCAGGATGAGCTGGCCCGGACGCTTCAGGTACTTGGCAGCAAAGTCGCGCGCCTTGCGGATCAGGTCCTCGGACGAGTCGATGCCGGTCATGACCAGGTCGTCGCGCATCTTCTCGATCCAGGCGAAGAGCATCCCGATGTTGCAGCCCACGTCGAGGAGCGTCTTGGCATCCTCAGGAACCTGCTTCGCGACGATCTCGAAGCGAGTGATCTGCTCCCACTGCTCGCCGATCTGCTCGTCTTCCTTGAGCGAGTACCGCTCGGGCTCGGTGTAGGCGTTCTTCAGCAGCGTGTCGGTGAGCTCCAGCTCCTCGGCGAGCTCTTCTGGGTACTCATGCGCGAGCTTGTTCGCAACGACGAGATCACTGTCGTAGATCAGCTTCTCGCAGATACGCTTCCGCTTGACGACGAACCGCTCCTCGAAGAACGCATGGAAGAACTGATCCCACTCCTCCGCGACCTCGCGCCAGTCGAGTTGGGCCGCGCGCTCGTAGCCCCTCTTCTGCATCGCCTTGAACGCGCCGTCGTCGTGGACAATCTCCAACGTCTGCTTGATGAACTCCTCACGGTACTCGGCATCACGTGGACGACTGGGGATCAACCGAGCAGCATCCAGGCAGGTCTCCGGCAGTGCGAAGCCGTCAGTCGTGATCACCGGAGCACCGCACGCCATCGCCTCCACGACGGAGATGCAATTGTGTACCACCACACCGTTCACGATGAAGTTGTGATCCGGCTCCACCTCCATACAATACACGTCTGCCGGCTCAGCAACATCGACTCCGACTACGACATGATTCGACGCGACACGTTTTTCCCAACGAGCACGGACGCGGTCGCCAATCTGCAACTTTCCCGCTGGGCAGTACGTGCCGTTTCGGAGCATAACTTCATGGTCAGGCGTCAGCGTGAGCGTAACCTCTTTGCGTGTGTTGCATAGCCGTGCCTTGCCAGGACGCAGACGCAAGGTGATAACAGGCGCCTGCCGGCGTGTGCACACGATACGCTTCGCGCGCGAGACACCAAGTGTTCCATCAGGCCGACACGAGTAAATCTCGACTTCTCGCTCACCAACCATCGAATCGATCCGACGAGGACCTGCGAGAGTCTCGACAATAGTATCGCCGCGAACAGGCGAAATCTCGGCGAAGTGGCACGGGTAGATCAGTGCCCTGGCCGATGCGAGCTCCTTGTACAGCTTCGCCTTGGTGAGCGCACCGAGGATGTGGACGTTCTTCGACTCGGCCACAAGCTGATCGATGTAGGAGTAGAACTCCAACATGTGCTGCGGCATCTCCAGCCCGGTCATGTTGTACGTGCACAGGTGGAGTTCGAGATCGGGGTCCTGTTCGATGAGCTGCGGCCAGATGTCCTGCAGCAGGCCCTGCAGCCCACGCTCGGGGCGCGAGATGTAGATCAGCTTCTTCTTCTCGCGCCTGATCCCAACCGTCTCACTGCGGATCAGCTTGTTGTCGATCCCGTTCCGGCTGATGTACAGCAACGGATTGAGCCAGCCCTCGGGCAGTCCATCGCGGGCCTTGCCATACTGCTGAGCCTGGAACTGCGACTGGACGATGACCTTGTCCACGTTCCACAGGTACCGCACCAGGTCGTCGATCTTCTGAGGCGGCATATCGTGGCACCAGAGCACGTTCATGTTCGAGTGGAACTTGGTGCACAGCTGCGGTGCCGACCGATTCGAGATCAGCACGTCGAACAGCATGGTCGCGGCCATCGGTCCCCACTGCGAGTGATCGTAGTAGGCGACGCCGTGTGCCTTCCCGTACTTGTCCCGTGCCTTGCAGCAGACCTTCACCTCGTGGCCCAGGTCGGCCAGGTGCCGCGCCATGTAGTAGAGCGCGGTCTCCGAGCCGCCCAACGACTGCTCACGAATGTCGGTCGTGCCCGACCACTCCAACCCTACGTCGAAGAAGCCTACTGTGAGCCTCATGCTGCCATCGCCTCCTTCAAATATCTGATCGCTCGACGCATCAGTTTTGGGTTATCACCAAATACGCCGATGGCGACGTTGCAAGGGTGACAGAGTAGGCCCCGAACTTTATTAGTTAGATGACAGTGATCGACGAGCAATAGACCGCTGTAGTGGCCACGTGGCTTACCGCGGCAAATTTTGCATCGTCCATTTTGATCACGTACCATCACCAAGTACTGCTCCAGCGTTATGCCGTACTTTGTCCTCAGCCCTCGATCCCTCCGTTGATCTTTCGGAAGGTTTCGGTACCATTCGGCCATCGAGCGTAAGCAACGCTTCCGGTGTTTGTAGTAGTACTTCAACGCTCTCCGTCGAGCCTTCGACTTCGAATCCATCGATCGCTATCTCCTCAGTCCCCGTACCGCCCCGGACGCGTACAGTTTTCGGATTTCCTGCTTCACCCGCGCGCCCAAGAGCTTCCGCATGTCCTCGCGATGGTACGTAACGACGCGTGTGATGTACTTGTTTCCAACTCCCCCTTCAGGCTGCCCCGGCTGTTGCCGCGAAATCGGACCAAGATTGAACGTCTCCTCGTGCACCCGCAGCGAGTAAATCTTGTCCGATCCGATCCTGACCGTTGCGCGCGAAGTGCCGCGAACCGATGGACCGCGCACATATAGACTCTCGCGCAACGCCCCCGTCAGGATGGGCGTGTTGACCTTGATCCGTTCGAGCAAGAAGCCCTGCGCGTACGTGTAGATTTGCAGCCCGATGAACTGCGTGATGCCCTTGCGCAGTACGAGCATCCCGGCTTTCGCTTCCCGAAGGCCACGCATCGTCACCTTCACGTCGATGCCGGCCATCAGTCCACATTGGCCGCGTACACAAGGTACCCTTCCACGCCGCCCCGTCGAAAGGAGCGCCACGTTCGTACTTGAACGATTCGTGCTCGCTGGAAGATCAACTGATCCCGTTGGTCACGCGCATCAGCGAGCTCTATGCCGATCTTGAACGCGAACGGGGTGGGTCCGAAGCTGACCAGGAAGTCCCAGGAGAGCGTCTCCGTGTTGCCCTGTGGCACGAAGCGGTGACCGCCAGACTCGTCGACCAGACACGGCGCTCGCTTGTAGTACTCGGTCACGGCCGCGCCGTAGTCGTTGGTGTCGATTCGCTGCGCTACATCGACCCGATGGACGAAGCTGCGAAGGAGGTAGTCCTGATCCATCGCCTCATTCGTAGGCAGGGTCCGGGCCCGAACCACGAACCAGGCGAGGGGTGACGCGATAGTACCGCAGGAGATCGAACGCGTCGGGATGGAGCTTCAACGCGATTCCTGCGTACGAGTAGCTCTCGCTGATTCCGGCTCTTCCGGTACTCTGCGATGCAAGACCAGTGAACTGCGCTTCGCGATCGAGGTGTCTTCCCGCATTGCGAAGCAGATGGACGGCCTGGATCGCGCACGCGCGCATCACACGCCTGTGCTGCTTGTTCAGGTACTCGTCCTGTTCGAGGAAGTTGAAGAAGTTGGCGTCCGACTCGGTCGCGCCGGCTCCTGGTGCGTACGGACCATACGGATCGATTCCGATACCAGTCGGCACACGCGGGTACGCGAGCGCCTGACGGTAGAAGTACCGCTGCCCGTGCCAGTTCATGGTATCGATGTCGCGGGTCGCCTGCGCCAGCGCTCGTGTGCGCTGTTCGGTGTTCGCCTCTGCCCACGGCTTCGAGTCGAGGAACTCGTCCGTGATGAAGCTGTTGGCGTCAGCGAGCCCCGCGTAGACGTTCGCAGAGGCACTTCCCCAGGTTGGAATGAGCGTGAGCATCAGGTGCGACGGGCGAGAAGACTACGGATCGCCTCAGCGACCCGACGGATGAAGCTGATCGCATCCGGTGATTCGTCCTGAGCTTCGAGCAGTTTCGCTTGCTCGCTCTCCGGAGAGCGCAGCCGATCCGGGTTCTCCTGGATCACGCCGCGGCGCTCCGGTACAGCAGCGGAATCCGATCGATCGCGCCCTGCATGTCAGAGATGGCTCGACAAATCTCTCCGTGCCATTGGTCCTTCGTGGTGGCCTTGATCGGGTGCATGCGCGGATTGGTGTGCTCGATGTCCTTGCGGACGTTTTCCAGCCGACCGATCACCGCTGCCCCGGCCAGCCCGAGATCGCGAATGAGATCGTGAAGCTCCGACTTCGGGCGCTCGACGACTGTCGGGCTGGAGACGCCAGCATCGCGGACTGGCTCCACCACCGGAGCTTCGGTACCGCGGCCCGCACGCTTCTTCTTGGGTCGCTTTTTCATACGGTACTCGTCCTTTCGGAAAGTAGGAGGCGGGGCCAGGGGAGACCCCGCCTCCCAAATAAGATGGTTTGTTAGACCACCTTCCCCTGGACCATGCCTTCCTGGTTGAGGACCTCCATCGTGTACTCACCGAGGAGCATCCCCTTCGTGGCGTCACCGGTCTGTGCCACCGGCTGGAACTGGAACGACCGTCCCTGGAGCGGCATGACCCGCACCCGAGGCGTCGCGATGATGGCGAACCGGTTCGGAGGCATCCACCGCGTGAGGAGCAGCGGCAGGCTGCCGTAGGTGCACTCGAACACCGACACGAGCTCGGTGTACACGCCTTCCTGTCCCGTGCCCTGCACGGTCTGGATGCGCGTGTTGTTGAAGCCGTCGACCGTGTGCTTGATGGTGTCGCCGCACACGATGAGGTTCACGTCGGTGCCACCCTGATCCCAGGCCTTCTTGACGGACTGGGTGAGGTTCTCCGCCGTGAGCGTGCCCCACGAATCGACGTTGGTCGTGATCTGCTGCAGGAGTCCCGCCATCGTCCGATAGGCCGACGCGGAACCGATCGTGTTGCCCGAGAGACGCGACAGGATGACCTGCTTCTCCAGGTCGCGGAGAACCTCACGGGTCTTCTTCTGGACCTGATGATCCCACTCGTCCGTGATGCCGCCGAGCATCGAGACGGCGCGCACGGTGCCGGAGATGATCACATCCTTCTTGACGATCATCGTGTAGTTCGTCTTGCGGGTCCGCGGACGGCTGGTGTCCACCGTCACGTCGGCACCGTCGAGAGCCGTGTCACCGATGACCGAGTAGCTCGCACCGACCGCGACCGAGTTCGCGACCGTGCCACCGAAGGCCCGGCTGACCGTGATGGTGTTGCCGGCGATAGCGATGATCTGGAAGTACTCGGCACCGCTTGCCTCCGGTCCACGGAGGATGGCACCAACCTGTAGGAACGTAGCCAGTCCGCCTGCGATTCCGATCTGCGTGTCGACCGTGGTCGAGGTGATTGCGGCGGACCCGACGATCGTGTTCGGGCCGAGACTGTCTTCCAGCCACTCGTGAAGAACCGAGCGAGCTGGGTACGGGGCATCGCCGAGTGCGGCGAGCAGCGGCGTCTCGAACGGCGAGATCATCGAGATGAGGTCGGAGACATCCTCCGCCACACCCGTCATCACACCGTTGTCATAGATCGCCCGTCCGGTGAAAGGCATGAGCTTCAGCTCCTATGACTCATCATCTTCTCCAGCTTGTCTGATGGAAGACATTGTTTCCGACCTTTCCCCCGAACGAGCGCTCTTCCGGTGAGCTACGCGCCGAGGCTCCCCTTTGCTTTCTGCTGCTGTTCCTTGGCCTCGCGAATCTGACGCTTCAGATTCTGGTACTCGGACACGTCAGACGGGCGTCCCGACTTCCGTGCACGTACTTCGGCGTCGGCGAGCTTCGCTTCGAGCCCCTTGATCTGCTGATCCGAAGGCGCTCCACGACCTCCACCGGAACCCGCACCGCCGTCTCCATTGGCCGCTTCGACGAGGAAGGGCATCTTCTGGAGAGCGGCAGCAACGCCCTCCGCGATCGAGACGATCGAACCATCCTTCTGCCTGTACACGAACGACTTCTGCTTATCGTCCCAGACAACGTTCTCGCGCAGGACCTTCACGCCGACTTCGAGGTCGACGCACCGATTCTTCTGCAGTGCGGTGGCGAGCTCGGTGTCCCGAATTGCCGACGCCCTGGCCGTATCGGCTTCCTGCCGGAGCTTGCGCTCCTCCACGACCATCTTCCTGGTCTCGTCGTTGTCCTTCTTCTGCTGGTCGAGCGCATCGATCGCGCTCTTCAGCTGCTTGCCCTGGATGAACTGCGCCTTCTTCCAGGCTCGGTACGCGGCCGGGTCCTTGATACCGTTCGGGATCGTCAGCTCACGCTCGAACTCTTCGAGCTCGGGGAATGGGCTGTCCTTTCCGTTGCCGGTACCGCTGCCCGCACCGTCCCCTTCGAGGTCGCCAGCGGCCTCTTCGAGGAGCTGCTTCAGCGTGGTGTAGTCGGTGTTGAGCGCATCGAACGCTTCGCGATCCTTCTCGCGAGCCGTACGCTCCGCCTTCAGCTTCGCCTCGTGCTTGTCGCTCTCACGCTTGATGATACTGTTGAGAAGCTCCTGCTGCTCGGTCGTGAAGACGACCTTCGGCTTCTCCCCGCTACCGTCTCCGGTACCGGTACCGGTTCCGCCCCCGGCGTCACCACCACCGTCGACTGAACAAAACCGTCCAACGAACACGAGATTCCCGTACTGGTCTCTTACGTACATCACTTCCCTCCTTTGTCACCCGCGGAGTCGCGGTTCTTGCCCTTCGCTTTCTTCGCGGAAGGTCGCTTCTCGCCCTTTTTAGGAGGAGCTGGTGCTTCCTCCTCGTCCTCGTTCGGAGTCAGCGGCGATCGACTGATCTCCTCTGCGGTAGCCGGCGTTGCTGCCGGCTGTTGCGTTGGGTCGAAGTACATCGGCCCAAAGCCTGTGATCACGAGCTCCGGCATCACCTCGATTTCGGCGCTGATGAACTGATTCAGCAACGGCGATGCGTTACGAAGCATCTTGCGCACGAGTCGCTTCTCCACCTCGCGCTTGAAGGTCGGCGACCGAATGGTCTGCTTCGCCTTCAGCACGATGTCGAGCTCATCCGCAAAAGACTCCACGCTGAAGTCATCCGGGTAGTCGACGGTGCCCTGCCACTCGATGCCAAGCCACGCATGCCAGATACGGTGAATCTGGTTCTCGGCCATCTCGATCTCGTCCGCATGCTCGGCCAAGGTTCGGTTCGTCTCGTTGAACTCGAATGCCTGGGCGATACCGGACGGGACCTTCTGCGGCTGTACCAGACCGAGACCGCCCCCGAGCTTCGCGAGGCGATACACCTCGTCCCGCGCCCGATCGATCATGGAGGCGATGAACGCACCCGGATCGGTCGACGGGGCCAGGAAGAACGGAGCGGTCGTGCCTTCCCACTCCAGCACGTTGTCGCTCCCGATCGTGACTTCCTGCTTCTGCTCACGATCACGCTGCATGCAGAGGATGTTCAGCGTCTTCTGGTAGACCTCTTCATCGACCAAGCTCGACCAGTTGAGGATCGCGATGTTGATCCGGCAGATGTCCGCGATGAGGGAGACGCCGAACGACGGGTACTGACTGTGCCGCTTGTTGAAGAGCGTCACGACCGGCACGCGTCCACACGGGTGCGCGCCGCGACCGATCTCCTGTGCCTGCCCGTTCTCCACCTGATGAATGAACCACGCATCGCGTGTCCAGGTGCGATAGATACCGTCGACCCGTCCCATCGGCCGCTCAGGACCGACGTACCGACCAGGAGTCTGCCGTCCTGACGGACCGAAGCTGCCGACAAACGCCGAGGCGCCGTAGCGGGCGATCGGCGCTCCACCACGCGGCGAGAACGGATCATTCTTCTCGGGAAGCGGCTCGCGGAACCGGCACCACAGAAACTCGCCGTTCTCGTCCACGCCCCAGTCCGGCATCTCGGACGGGAAGTAGGTGGTCAAGTACGGACGCTGTCCGTACTTCAGCCGATCGGCCTCGCTACGAATCGTCGCGCCCTCGGGCAGCCGGGGCATGTCGACGACGATGTACACGTGCCCGAATGTGAACGCGTAGCGTGCCGCATCGGCCATGTACCGATCGATCGAGTTCCCCTTTCGATCGACGTTGCGCAGCCAGTTCGCCCATTCGCTGGCCTCGGGCGATTCCGGCATGTCGCCGAGTTCACTCAAGCTCCCGAGCCCGAGGTTTTCGAGCACGTCGCCTTCGTACGACGGTGTCCGCAGCAGCTCTTCCGGTGTCTCCTTCCGCACCACCGGCTTCGCGAAGATGTAGTGCGTGTAGAGATCGACGACTGGCTGGCAGTAATTCAGGTAGTAGAGCCGCAGCCGACGCATGTCGATCGACTTCTGGCTCTCGCGGAGATGCTGGAACAGGTACCGCTCCAGGTGCTCACCCTCGTAGCAGTCGATGAAGCGGGTCCAGCGCGGCAGGAACTCCTGGTAGCGCGGGTGCGAGTCCGTCAACGCCCGCAGCATCACCTCGCCCCCCGGAGGGCTGATCACGCCTTGCTGTTGCTGGCGGCGGAGTTGGCGAATGACGGCCATCAACGAATGAGCGCGTGTTCGTGCCGCATCAGATTGCAGGGACCACAGCGCCAGTGCCGGATGAGCCCGCGACGATTCGAGTGCACGACCTCCGAGTGCAGGACCATCGGGCCACCACACTGATCGCAGGTCTGCACAGCCACGGTGACCGGCTCGTGCTTCTCCTCGACCTGTCCAGGGAATGGCATCGCAGCGATCTCTGCGAGTGCTGCACAGAGATTGTCCAGGCCCTCAGTGGCTTGCATCAGTACAAACTCTCCATGCGTCGCGTGCGGACGGACGCGGCTCGCGTGCCGTAGCTGTACACGGCGTAGCGCAGGGCGTCGCTTGCGTGGTCGTTCTGCTTCACGATGACATCCCGATTCGCGGTGCCGTCCCGTTCTACCTTGTGGCAGTACAAAGCACCGAGCTCTGCACGCAGTTTAGAACACCACTTGAAGATTCTCAATAGCGGCAGTTGCGTGGTCGGCTGCCGGCGGAACATGGCCTTCACCCGGTTGATTCCAGCGTAGACATCGTTGTTCGCTGGAATGAGGGATGGCCCGTTGTACCGACGCAAGTACTTCTGGAGATCGATGATCGCCTGCTTGCCGCTCGGGTCCGGGAACACCCACTCTTTCGAGCCGAAATCCGGGCTTGTACCGATCTGATCGGCGTGTCCTTCGAGTGGCCGGTCCTGATCACAGTAGTACTCGTGGTAGACGTACCAGGTCCCGCTGTGTGGATCGATGGCGCACTTCAGGTAGACGAAGTGCGAGCCGAAATCGATACCGGAGACGCGGGTCCAGTCGGCTGGGATTGGGAACGGATCACAGAGCCAAGGCTCCTCATCACGGAAGTGATCCCCGTACACGAGGATCGCGCCGGAGGGGCGCAGATTCCGCCACTGCGTGTCCCAGGTATCCTTGTCGAGGAGCTGGACCTTCTTGACGAAGTCGTCGATCTTGTACCACCCGTCGCAGCTGTGGGCGATGCCGCCGCACATCTTCTCTTTGCGGCCATCCGGCATCAGCATCTCGTACGCCGGGCAGTCGCCGTACGTCTTGTCGCCCTGACACTGACGCGTGCACTTCTCTAGCACCTCGAAGATGCACCACGAGTGGACCTTGATCTTCTTGTTGGCCGCCTCGTCGAGGAGCCGCTGCATCGTCCCCTTCTGGAACTTCCGGGTACTGGTCAGCGTGTCCTGGGCCTTCCATCCACCCTTCTCCATGGACATCTGCAAACCTTCTTGCAGCACGACCCACGGCATGAGCTCGATCTCGTCGCAGTTATGGACGAGGACGCCTTCTACGATGAAGCAGCGAACTCCGGGAACAGTCAGATCGTAAACAGGGCCGGTGGGTCCGCGATCAACTGCAACAACCTCCACCACAGGTGCATGTGTTCGGTCCGTGCGTAGATCACGCGAAATCCCGTGGCTTCGAGCTCGATCTTCTTGCGTGCATCGCGCTCGATCGATCGAGGCAAGTCGTGCCAGTACTGCCCGTGCACTTCGATCACTACGTTCCTGGTCAGGAGCACAAAATCGAGAATCCACTGCCTCCACACCACCTGATGCTGAAAGGTCAAACCCCACAACCGAAGCAGCTCGATCATGCGATGCTCGGCTGATGAAACGAACCGTTTCGATCCTCGCCAACGCGCGGCGACCCGCTTCTCGTTCATCACCAGATGCGTACACTTCCGACAATGTTTCGTGTAACGCGTCGAGAGTGGTTTTCCACAACCTGGACACGGTTGCGGACGCCACCGACTCGCTGCCTTCTCCAGCTTCCAACATTCGCGGCACAGATGTAGCCGCGTTGGTTGATGGCCATGAAGTTGCCGTTCGCACTTCGTACAGAAGTGAATCGCGAGCCGACGAACAGGGCCACGCCGTCCCAAGTTTGGTGCCAGCTTTGCAACGATCAGCGCGCAGCCACACTCCCTCGGCAGTGAGGAGACCGTGGTCTGGAGTACAGATGAGTGTTCGTCCGTTCGAGAGGTGGAGACGGATTGTCGCTTCAATTCCGGTTTGGCGAACTTCCGTGACATATCCGGTCGAAACGCGTTCGCCGGGGCGGATGAACTTGATCGCTTTGGTCGTGCCATCCGCCATCAATACACCACACTCCTCGAAAATGCAACGGAACTTGTTCGGGTGTGGTGAATTCATACCATGATAGGTCCCCGCGATGATCTTCACCTTCGAGCCGTTCCAGAATTGGGTCTCCTTCATCAGCGGGCCACGCATGACCTGCTGGAAGAGGAGTCCTTCGTCGGTGAGGAATCGCATGAAGTACTCGTACCCACGATTCGCCTGCTCCATGATGGCGCCCGCAGAGCAGACTTCGACGCCTGGCTTGAAGAGCGCATCGAGGATGTTGAGGATCGCGACCAGGAGCGTCTTGCCCCCACCGCGATTGGCGAATCCGATCGAGGTCCTGACCCGCTCGAAGAACTGATCAGAGAGGAAGTCCATCGGAGAGCAGTGCTGGGGGCATATCTTCTGTCGGGGCACACGGAAGCCGAAAAACTCCCAGACGAAGTCCCAGAGTTCGTCCTCCGTCCGCAGTCCGCGTTCGAGATGGTACTGGAACAGACTGCGACGGAGAACGTCCTTCGATGGAGCAGCGATTCCCACTTACGGCTTCGGCTCCACCGCTCCCAGCGCTCCGTGCAGTGCGGTCGCTTCGCCATTGTCGACACGCGAGAAGAACGCGTTCATCGTGTCGAGCTGGTCCCTCAGATCGCGGAACTCGGGGCCAGAAACCAACCGCTGTGGCAGGTCTGGATGCCCATCGTCACGGAGCTCGGCGTTTGCTGCGATCGATACCTGCAACAGACGCTCACGTCGCTCGTAGTCTACGATCGCTCGCTGAGCGACCTCCCGAGCCGTATTGATGTTCGTGCGCGCGAAGTCACGAGCACCTTCCAGCTCTTTCTGTACGACTTCGAGAGCAGCCTCCTGCTCCACAATCGCATCCGTCGTTGCGCTCATCGATTGTCCCCGTGGTTGTTACGGCTTCGGAACAGCCACGCCGAGCCCACCACCCAGACTCACCGCGCGAGGATTGCTGTAGTGCATCGTGACGGTGTCGTGGATGACCTCGTTCTGGTCTACGCCAGGGTCGGGGTTCGGATCACCGCCGATGTCGTACACTGTGTCGTCCGGCGTCGAGCCGGAGACCAGCATGACCTGGTGCACCGGATTTCCCGGGTCCTGTATGAACGTTCCCGATCCGCTGAGGACTGTGACCTGCAGCGCACCGTCGATTGTGGCCGGAGCGCCCTTCTGGGTCTGCGGTGCCGCGTTGTACGGCACCATCTCCTCGATCGTGCAAGAACCTTCCAATGCTCCCATCGTCTCTTCCCTCCTCTCTTATGCACCGAACTGGCCGGTACTTGATGTCTGTCTCGCCTCCGCGTCCTGACTCACCTTCGCGATCCAGAGAGTTCCTCCCGCTGCATCCTGAATCGCGGAAACGAAGCTGAAATCTCCGGTGAAGAACACCATGGGTATCTTCGCCGGGATGAACAGATCATTCGCTGCGACTGCTGCCACCGCGTTGTTGTACCCAAACTTGATGTGGGCATCCGTTGTCGCGATCAGGAGATACGGCGTATTCCTGGCCAACACGGTACTGACACCCGCAGTGGCGGTGTACGCGACCTTCTGCACGTTCGCAGGATCGACCACACCGCCGAGGGCCAGCAGCTGCCACAGAAGGTCTCGTACCGACATCGTTTACCTCCCTCAGGTGTTGTCGACGCAGTCTCGTCCGCGGTGCATGACGCCTGCCGTGTCCTTGAACTGGAACCGACAGACAGCACCACGCGTGGAGCTGACCGTCACGGATGTTCCGAGCCGGCTATCGCTGCACGAATCGCCAGCCTTGATCTCTTTGCCGTTCTTGTCGATGCAGGCCATACATCCTCCCTTTACTGCTTCCTGTTGAGCTGATCGCGCACCGACTTCCCAATCTGCGCGCCCGCGACGCCCAGCGCGGGCGACAGTGCGATGACTTCGGGAGTCGCACCGGCCATCGATGTTCCGATACCTGCGATGATGGCACCCAGGATGCCATTGACGAGCGGCACCACGGGATTCGGCAGCTTCCCGAAGGCCTGCTCACTTCCCTTCTTGACCACCGCGGTCAGGAGTGGGCTGAAGGATGAGAGCAGGATAGGGATCAACGGAGTGAAGAAAGCAGACCAGTCCATGATTCGTCTCCAATTCACTCTCTGATTCGGAACAACCGACCGCACTGCACGCACTTCACGATGCCCATCAATCGATCGATGATGAGGCACTTGAACGAAGCGCACTTGGGATCGGGGCAACGGATCATGGATGTACCTCCTCAGGAAGAACAGGCCACCGGTACACAAGCACGCGATGAATCGGGAACGTGGCGATCGAGACCGCATCCCCCTGATTGCCGCCCAGGAGCCACAATCGACCCTTCTCGTCCCTGTCGATCAGGAAGCCAACATGTCCCCGCGTAGTCGAATCCCCGCGGCTGAGTACCACGATCGAACCGTACTGAATCGTCTCCGGCGGCTTGCCCCATGCTGCCCACGAGCGCGCTGCCGCCGAACGCGTGCTCTTGATGCCGGCTCGCTCCATCACCCAGCAGGCGAATGCCGAACACCACGCGACCTCGTCATACGTGGCCTTGAGCGTCGTTTCCTGATGATAGGCCACGATGCGAGGATTGTCGCCCGAACCGACGATCTCGCGAACGCCGAGCTCATTCAGCGCTTCCCACATCCAGGGCGCAGACTGGCTCACGCGTCCTCCGGGTCCGTCCCGCGGCCGTAGATCACGTCCGCTACCGAGTCGAACTTCGCCACATCGATCAGTCCCGTCTTGATCAACTCCAGGAGCCCGATCGCCTGAGGAAGGTCACAGCCGCTCGCGATCACGTCTGGGCACTCGTTGTCGTGGATCATGACGACCATGACCTTCTTGATGCAGTTCCGGCGAGCGATGAGGTAGTCGAGTACATCAAACACACCCGAGCTCGGCAACAGGCGAATCTTCGCCAGTAGCTGCTGCGTCGGTGCCTTCTTCTTGCTCGCTGTCTTGCTCATGGAACGCTCGCGATGGTCAGGCACTTCTTTGCTCCTGCAGTGTCCAGGAAACAGATTTTGCCGCCGGGAGGCACACACCATTCCCCGATACCACACCGTGTGAGCTTCGTGTCCGTCGGACCAGTACCCGGCCCAGTTTCGATCCCCGGAGGGTCGCTCGGCTTGGTGAGCGCCACGACCGGATGATCGATGACCATCTGGTTCTGCGGGCTCCACGGCCCGTAGACGACCGGACGCCCGTCACACACACCGCCCTGAGGTTGATAGCCGGGGGCTCGCCAGTCCGCGATCGCATAGTAGCGCTCCTGACAGGCGCCCGGAGGCGCGGCGACGGCCTCGGTGATGTGCGTGAAGCCAGCACGCTCGACGCAGATGCGGATCGTGCCGGTCTCGTCCATGGTGCAGGAACGACGGTTGTCCATGCGCCACACCGGAGGCATCGGCCCCCATTTCGCGCACGCCTGGTGTGTCATGTAGTCGCAGTTCTCGCCCTCGGCGTCGCAGTTGGTGCCGACCGTCTTGTAGTAGTTGCCGTTACCCGGACCGTTCTTCGGCTCGACCGGGTGCCCCACACAGGTCTGCTCTCCGGGCTTCCAGTAGACCCCCATGCCGAACATCGAGCCGCGCAGGCTCAAGAGCTGATAGCCGCTGTAGTCCTTGTGACTCTCGGTCTCGACCTCACCGGCTGTATCGAAGACCTGCACGACCTGGCTGGGCTTCGCCAACTCCAGCACGCGCCAGGAGTAGTAGTCGCTCCCGATGTTCAGCACCATGCGCGCGTTGTTCCGGTAGGTGCACTTCTGCGGCGCGGGGCATTGGCTGTCGAGCGTGCAGGGCACGTTCTGGAAAAGGTTGTCCTGACAGATGCCGTTGGGCGCGCTCACCTCGAAGGCACAGCCCCAGGTCGGGTTGGCGGGGTCCTTCGCCGGGCACTGCACCTTGCGTACGAGTCGGTTGATGCCAGGCACCTTGGCACCCTGCGAGATGCCGCCGTTGTCGGGGTTCTTCTGCGAGAGCGAGAACTCGAAGCCCCAACCCGGAGGGAACTTCCCCTTCGGGCTCAGATAGGCGCGTACCTTCGGCTTCGTCTTCGGTGCGCCCAGACCCCACGAGCGCATGACGAAGCTCGGAGCATAGCCGAAGTCAGGCATCTCCAGGTTGCCGCGATCGGTGCGACCATCAGCCATGCCGTGGATGGCGAAACTGTACCACCCCACGGGATCGCCGTCCTCGTAGCCACGATCCACGAGAAAGCTCTCCTGCCCATTGTCCCCGAAGTTGTTGCGCTGCGTCGGTCGGTTCAGGGAGTAGTTGCCGAACTCCACGTCGCTCTGATTCTGCGTGGCAGTCCAGCCTCCCAGGCGGAGCACTGCCGTACCGTCGGGAATGCCGGCTTCCAGCTCCGCACGGGGAAAGGCGACAGCCGTCCAGATACAGGTACCATCCTGTACACTACCACCGATCCACGGCCAAGATGGTTCCGGTTCACCGGTCGTGCAGGCGGTATTAGTTCGGAAGGCGGGCTCGTAGTAGCCGTAGGCACGGATGATCCGCGCGCCCGCGGGGTAACTTGCCTCAGTCTCCCAGAGCGTCGGGATGGCGAGCGGCTGCACCGTACCGGTCGTGCCGGCGGTCTTTACGAGGATGTCGAAACCGATCATCGGCTTTGCGCGGTACTGATCACCCACCTTCACCGCCGTGTTGCGCGGGATGTCGGGCAGCATGCCGTGGCGTACCACGCCATCGTTGGAGACGCCTGCGATCCAGCGCCCCTGAGAGTTCACGATCCCGAGGACGGGGAAGCCAGGACCTGCCTGGTTCGGCGAGATGCGGAGAAGGTCCGCTGGGCCGCCACCGCTTGGCGGACAGGCCGGGCAGACACCCGGATCACCCTTCGACCCCTGTGCACCTGTGAGCCCGGTGTCACCCTTCGGCCCTACGGGACCAGGCGGGCAGGTTGGTGGACAGGTTGTCGGAAGACAGGCACGAATCTTCGTGCAGCAATTCGTGAGCCTGTTACAGTCGAACGGAGCGGCATCGACCTGCCCATGGGTCAGCCCGAGCGCGAGTAGCGCTAGCAGTAGTCGCATCAGTTGTCCCTCCCGCGACCCTGCTGCTTCTCCAGCTTCTTCACCTGACCCGCAGGCATCTTGCGCGCTTCGTCCAGCACGTCACGCATCTCCTCACCCTTTGGCTGGCGCCCATGCTGCTTGACGAACTCCTCCTCGGCGGCGCGCAGCTTCCGCTGCATGCCCATGAGCGTCGTGCTCGTACTCGTACTCGTCGTAGTGCTCGTCTCGGCGAGTGCCGACGACACGAGTACCAATACGCACAACAGGATGCGGATCATGAACCCCTCCTCCGGGCAGTACCCTGCAGCACAGCCGTGGCGGTCGCGTATGCCCGGGACTTTGACCACCGCGGGTTCTTCTTCATCAGCTTGATCGCCAAGGTCTCCCGCGCGATCCGCGCGGTCGATCCTTTGTTGAAGTGTGCTCCACGACGTACCGCACTTTTTCCCCGATGAATCACCGCGCGCTGTGCGCTCTGACTTCGTGGAACTGGCATCACTCTGCTCCCAGTTGCACCGGCCATCGTGGGCGGAACGTTCCTTCCGGCTCCGACACGTCACGAATGTTGCCGGCGATGAACGAATGAATCTGTCCCGCGCCGTGCAGCGTATCGCTCGCGTACACCATGAGTCGCCCGGAGGTCCGGTGCGGTTTGATCTCATACGGTCTGATCTCCCGTTCGACAACACTCCCGTCCTTCTTCCGGTACTCGATCGTGACCCGCTGCGGCGGCTCCATCCCACCCGCATGCTCGATCGCGTCGAGCTCATGCCGCTGCCGCACGCGAACAAAGGCGGAGACGAGGCGCTTCGAGAAGGTCAGAGCTTCCTCCCGTACAGGCGATAGAACTCCTCGACGGCTGCCGTCTCAGGATGGTTCGCACGGCGCAAGCGCCGGATGAGGGACGTAGGGTTTGAGGCTGCCCTGCCGTAACGTGTGAGTGGAACGTTCATACCACCAAACGACCACGGGGATTCGGTCGCCCGGCGATAGACCGTCTTCCGCTCTCCGAGATCGATCTCCCTGTAGTTGACACGCTTGATCCGCGACAGGATTGCCGCCGGCTTCGACGCCTTGCTGATTGCCACCTTAGTGGTCGTCGCTCGCTGCACACTGCGCGACGGCAAGGCGATGCGTTCGCGGGGAATGGTACTTGTACGTTGAAGCTCACGCAGAACAGTCCGGTGTCGTTCCGTAATACTCGGAGCTGACGAGATGGTGCGAAGATGCTGTACTGTATCAACTAGCCGAGCAGGAACACGATAATACATGCGTCCCTCTTTCTCAAACCGTGGTAGCCCACGGCGCACACCGGACAGCATCTGACCCACGGCGCGGCGCTCTCGCTCGATGATCGCCGGCAGTCCTCGCCCCTTGAAAACGATCGAGGGATTGGTCGTGATCTGCTTCGGTATTCCCCGCCGTCCCTCCAGTGCACGGCTGCCCAGCAGGGCGATCGGACCGCCCGCCACGTAGCCAAGCATCCCATGCACGCGCGTGAGCGCGGCCATGTTGGGCACCATGTAGAGCGAGCGACCACCGGGCCACATATCACCGGGGTAATCGGTACCAAGCCGGCGAGTTACTGCACGGCCGACCCGCTTGACCAACTCGTTCGTCTGCCCTGAGAGCGCGCCCTGCTGCAGCGCGGTCCGCTTGCGTCCGAGCCAGCCACGGTAGGCCTGCTTCGCAAGCTCCTTTCCTTCATCCGTCGTGCGGCGGATGCGCTTATCGAGGAAGAGGTGGAAGTCACCGACGAACTCGGTGAGCGGGCGCTTCACGTTGACGAAGCGGTTGACGAGTGAGCTGACCCGTACGCCCTTGACCGGACCACCGATTAGCATCCGCGCCAGGGACATCGATCCCGCTCGGCGCGCTCCCGCTCGCGCAAGGACGGCGCTGGAGTATGCAGACTTCGCCCAGATCGCTCGCCACTGCGCCGCCGTCAGGCGGCGGTGCCGCGAAAGCATACGCTGGGTCCGTGAGAGTACCGCCATCATAGCGACGACTTCCGGTAGTTCCTCCGCGCCACCTGAAAGGTGCGCGCGAGCTCCAGGCGCCGAGACCGAATGCGGTTCACAACCGCCCGCTTTAGTGCCCGACGGGCACGATCATCAATCGTGATCCGACTGATCGCACTCTCCATTGGCGGCACTACCCCACGCCATTGTCCTGCTGCCCGCCGTACGGAGTCGGCCGAGATGCGAAAGTGCCGCATCACTTCCGCCTGTGTGTCGCTCAGCGGGCTACCGAACGCCGCACTGCGGATCGCCTTCGCGATCGGGCGCGAGGCCTTGTTGATGGCTGTCTTTCCGAACTGATAGGCGGCCTTCTGCGCATCGTCGGCCATCGATTCGAGTGGACGCTCGACATCGAGTGGCGAGGCGCGCTTGTGGAGCTTCCACCACGGGGCAGTCGGATCGCCGGGGATCGCCTCCTTGGCGAACTTCCGACGAAGCACGTCGTGGAGAAGCTTCTTCAGCTTCCCAACGAGCACATCCTGTGTCCGCCAAGGCTCATTCGCCTCGAAGTGCTGGGTGAAGCCGACGACACGCTTCCCACCTTCGAAGTTCGGACGGACCGCTTCACCCAGACCGCTGGAGATACCGGTGAACTTCTCCTTCGCCACGCCAACGATCGCGGCGACACGACCGTAGCGCGCGACACGCTGCGCAGCCTTGGCGAAGATAGCCCGCCACTGCTGACGCGTGATCAGATGTCGGGCAGCGCTGAGCATCGATCAGTCGACGCGCTCCCGCGCCCGTGTAGCCCGCTGCCGTTCGAGCTCGCGAGCGATCCGCCGGTACTCACTCTTATAGTGCGCGAGCTGCATCCCGCCCTCGTTCTCCATCGTCTTCAGGAGGTTGGTCATGTGCTCGGCCATGATCGCCTGCCCGAGCGGCGAATTTTCCTGGCCGATGCGGCGGAGATTGTCGCGGAGCGACTTCACCTCGCTCAGGATGTGCTCGCGTTCGAAGCCGCGGCGGAGCTTGCTCCGCCGCTCGATCGGATTCGTGAGCAGGCCCATGCGAGGCTCACCGCCCGTGATAATGGTCTGGATCGCCCCGAGGGGACGACGCAGACGCTTCCGCAGCGCCTCTTCGCGGGCAACGCTGCGCTCTGCGAGATGGCGCTCGGCCTCCCGTGCGAGATAGTCGAGCCCCCAGGAGATTGGGAGCTCAGTGACCTTCGCGGCCGTCGAGGCGATCCGGGTCGCAACATCCGACACGTCCGCTGCCGCCACGCGCGCTTTGGCCTTCTCCTTCTGCATGGCGGCGTACCGCTTCGCACCACCAGGCGCTCCCAAGATGTACTTGCCGCCTCTGGCTGCGGTGCGACCGACGGCCGCGGCGCTCACACGAATCGGCACGGCGATACGACGCCCGCCGTGCCGAATGGTTCGCCAGATGACTCCCTCTCGCTTGGTCGACTCGTCTGCCACAGTAGACTCCTAATAGTCGTGCTGCCGCTGGATCACTCCGGCGACGCGCGGATCGTACGTGGGGCGATGTGGACGGCTGACGACCACCGGCGCCGAGTACTGTTCGATGCCGCGCTGCAGCTGCGTCCGATGGCGTACCTTCGAGCGCGCACGCGTGTAGAGCCTGTAGCCGATGTGTCCGGCACCGATGACCGGCAGTGCGGTTGCGGCGAATCCGGCTGCTCCGCGCACGCGGCGCAGGTATGTGAACGCGGACTGCATCGCTTCGCGCCCTCCTCCAGGAGCAATGAACGCCCGGTGGATGGAGGCCTTCCCCTGCCACGCCCGCTTCGCGGCCAGCATGGCGGCATGTGTTGCCGTGTTCGCAGTGTCGCCTACACGAGCGGCGCCAACGGCTTCGTAGAGCGATCGCGCGATCCGCGGAGCGCGCATGGTCGCGACATACGTCTTGCGCAGAACCTGCGTCCGTCCCCGGAACGTTCGGGACAGCCGATGCGCCCCATAGGCAGCGAGCCCGTATCGCGCCGCGATGGGCACTTCCGGATAGTCCCGGTCCGGGTTGGCGGCGATGAGCCCGACTGTTCCGATGGCCACGCGCCGATGCACGGTCGGTGAGCGCACGAAGCCGCCGAACTTCTCCCGTGCCAGCCGGAGTGCGATCGCAACCGCAGCTCTTTGTTGTTGGTTCACGAATCGCATGCGTTACCTCACGTGCACCACTGGTGCGCGGACCTTCTGGAACGGCCGCTGGAAGCGGAACAGCCGCTCCCGAAGTATTCTACTCACTCGCCGGATTGTTAGCACGTCGCCCATCCGAGCTCCGAGACGGATGATAGGATGTCGCAGCACACGAGCAGCGACAACCGCAGCCCCAAGGCTCGCGAGCTTGATGTTCCGACGGCGCCGGGCTCGTCGATTACGGATCGAGGCCATCACAGCCCGACGCTGTTCATCCGAAGTGAAGCGCATCACGGACCTGTACGGAACCGTTCTGGCATTCCCGATGCGAATGCCGTGCGATTAGCTCCTTTCATCACCGAGGGCCCACTGGTACGGAATAGCGGCTTCGCCTTCTTGGGACCCGATTGCTTGCGTCGGATCGTCTTGATCGAGGTCATGTACTTCCGTGGCGTGAACATCAGCGTCCCACCCTCGTCTTCATGCCGCTCTCCTCATCTTCGCGAACTCACTCACGGTGACGTACTGATTCAACCGCTTGATTGCCCGCTGTTGAATCTTCTTAATGCGCAACGGCTTCATACGCAACCGCTGGGCGACGGCCTTCGCGGGCAAATCCTGCAGCACTCGGAGTTGCAGTACTCGCCGTTCTTGGAGTGGGAGACGGCGCAGGAGCTGCTGCACGTGCACGCGGGACTCGACCGCACCGATCCCACCATCATCGGCGTGGCGTCCGCCGTGCACCTCGGGAGCAAACTCGACAGTCGACGGGAGCGGGCCAAGCGCCGCGAGCTTCTTGATGTGCCGCTCCGGGACGCGTACGGTCGTCTTCTGAATCTCGCGCAGGACCCGATTGCGGATCGCGATTACCGCCCCGGTCGAGAAGCGCGTGCTCCGGCGTGGGTTGTAGCGGCGGGCGAACTCCAAGAGCCCCACATTTCCGGCCGAGATCAGGTCTTCGCGCATGCCCTCGATACGTGGGCCGAACTTGCGCATGTGCTGCCCCACGACCTTGTGGACGAGCCCCTGGTTATGCTCCGCCAGGCGGGCGAATATGGCCCGACGCTGCCGATCGGACATCATCTTCCGACGACCGAGCCGGCGTGCTCCCATACGGCGAATGGCGGCCTGGCGTCTCACGTCTTGTCCTTCTTCTCCTCCGGCGGAGGGTGCTCCGTGAGCAAACGCTCCAGCTGCGCGATCTGCGCCATCTCGATCCGCACGTTCATGCGATTGATCAGTTTGATCGCGATCGGCTTGCCGACGTGCTTCGCCACGCGATTGAAGTGGATCGCACGGAGTAGGTTTGATCGGTGTGGTTCGTTCATCATGATCCACCACCTCGACGATCACGCTCGTGTCGCTCTCGATCTGCTTTCTGCAAATTCTCCAGGCGATCCACGAAACGCTCCATGCCCAACTGGGTCCGATTGTGAAAGTCGCGATCCTGCTCTTCGTGCATCGTCTGTCGAGTTTCCTGCTTGATCATCCGACCATTCAGTTTCGCCATCTCGGTCTGTACTTCACCAATCTTCATCTCGATGCCGGACAGATCGCGACGGTGATCGGCACGAAAGAGATCGAACTCCTGCTTGTTCTCCTTGCGGAGCTCCAAGATCGATCCCTGCATCGCTGACTGGCTATGATCGATCTTCGAACGCAGCTGTCGCGCCATGCGCAGCATGCCGACGAAGCCCGTCGTCATGAAGAACAAGATCAGCCCACTTAGGACTTCGCCCCAGTTGATCGACATGCGTTCTCCATACGCTTGATCGCCCGAGCTAGATGGCAGAACTGTGAACGATTGAACTGTCGGTTTTGCAGAATCTCCTGCCGGTTCCTCTGTGACTGTTTGGCGAGCTCCTCCGGCGGATAGGTAACCCGCAGTCCCGTAAGCGTCGCAACAATAATCAACACGGAGGCGCACGCGATGACGATGATGGTCCAGATCACCACCCGCTCGCCGGTCAGCGGGCGCCAACGTCGCGCTACCCCTGGCTCTGCCAACGATGCGCTTCCAGGCTCTTCTTCCATGCCTCGAATCCCGGTGGGAGGTCGATGTCGATCGGAAAGCGCTGGCCGCTGATCTCCATGTGCCAGCAGAACATCCGCGTATCGACGAGGAAGGGGAACCGCTTCGTGACGAGCGACTTCCATCGCGTCTTGGCCAATGCCTTCGACTCGATGACTCTGGTACAGAAGTTCAGGTCCTCGGTGCCGACCTGCCGTGCCCACATTCCCGTCTCGGGATCACAGAACGTGGCCCGCGGCGTGATGAACACCTGACGGACCTCGCTGCGATCGGACAGGCGAATCTTCGACGCCTTCTTCGCCATCGCTATCAGGAGCTCGCGATGAATCATGGTGAAGCCCATGCCCATTCCATCGCACCACACCTGGTCACCGAGCTTGAAGTCCCGGAACGCCCCGTTGCCGCGCCCGCGGTAGATGAGCGGCTCCGCCGGGTAGCTCTTGGTGTAGTACAGACCGGCGATGATCGGCGTGGGAGGCTTCCGCATGAACTCGTCCGCCCAGATGAACGTGTTCGGAGGACAGAGCACGTCGTGATCGAGGAAGAAGAGCCACTCCCGTCCGTTCTGCAGGAAGGTACGCACCAGCAGATTGCGCGCCTCGGCGACGCTGTAGCCCAGCGTCGAGGAAGTCAGCTGGGCCGTGTGCGTCGACTCCCAGTTGGTCGGGATAATGATGCCCGAGTTGGCCAGATGCCACTCGTACCGAATGACGCCCGTCGTCGGGATGCAGAGATGCACCCGTGGCCGATGCGGCGTCTTGTTCACCTTCAGGTCGAGTACTTTTCCCATCGGTACCTCTACAGACGGAAGCCACTCATCAGTAACCTCGCCGCTGAATGCGCTGTGCGACCCGGCGTTGAATGTCCCGACCGCGCGCCCGTGCGATGAGGCCCACGCGCCGCGTCCGCGCCTGAGCAACGACCGTTCGCGCGCCGCGCGCTGCGCTGGACATACCGAACTTGAGCCCGCTCGTGATCGCCTTCGAGATGCCGAGTCGTGACGCTGCTGCGCCGCCGAGCACTCCTGCGCCCAGAACCCCAGCTGCAAGGAGGCCGTATCCGGCCACCCTCCCGGCCCGGCCGAGATCACGATATGTTGCTCCACTCTTCGTCCGCTTCGTCCCACGGCCACTGCCGCTCTTACCCTCGTTCAGCCGAGCGAACATGGCAGCGCGCTGCTGCGGAGACATACGAGTAACGGGCATGATCAAATCTCCTGTGATCCCTTCTGCGCGATATTGACCTTACGTTTCACGCCGACCTTGAGGAGCTTCTTCAAGAGCTCCGGCTCCTTCACGACACGCATGATGACTTCCATGTTGCCGACCACGTTCCATTCCAGCCGCTCCAGGAAGAGCGGCGGTGGCTCGTAAATGCGGTACAGGATGTTCGGCTGACCGTTCTGTGGGCGTGGATCGAAGTACTGCCAGGTGGCCTCGTTGAACCCCGGTCGCGTGTGCGTCGGGTCCTGGTAGGCACCGAACGAGCCTGCGTACGGTACCGAGATCAGCACCTGACAGCCATGCTTCCCGACCCGGTAGATTTCGGCCATGACCGCGAGGAAGTTCCGCGGATCGATGTGCTCCAGGATATGGCTGGCGAGGATCGTGATGCAGCTGTCATTCGGGATCGGCCACGGCATCTTCTCCAAATCGTGGATGAAGTCCGCTTCGGGGATCGGACGCTTGTCCATCCCAACGTAGCCCTGCTGCTTCGCCCGACCACAGCCGATGTCGAGCTGGATGCCGCCCTTCTCATCGAGCAGCTTCTGCAGTTCGTCGTGTGCGACGGCCATTCACGTACTCCTCTGTCGACGACGATCCCGAATCCGCTGCCAGAAGGACAGCGTCGGTGACGCCGTGATGTGGTACAGTCTGCGAATCTGGTGCGCCTGGCGCGTGGCAGGCAACGCAGTCGACGCGAGCGTGCCGGCCGCGAAGAGGATCGCACCCTTCCCGGAAACCTTTGGCTGCTCCTCGATGAGCCGCGGCTGACTCCGATGGTGCTGGAGCTTGATGCCGGTGTACGCCGTACCGACAGCTGCCGCCGCGAGCGGGACGACATGCCCGAGCAGAAAGCCCATGCGGGTGCTGGTCAGATTATTGCGCGACCATATCCGCTTCGGCGTGTAGATCGGAATCGAGTGGACGAGCGCGCGTTCACCTAGAAAGCTGCTGACGCCCAGCAGGGCTTGCCCCAAGAGCGCCTTCTTCTTCGTCCGCACGGTCTCGGAGGCCGGCTTCCCCCGGAACTTCTGAGCAAAAATTGTGCCAATTACCGGTGCGGCGGCGTAGGCGGCCACATACGGACCCCATGCCTTGGGGAACTTCCGCAGGGGGACGTGGGAGACACTCTCACGGATCGCAAAACCACCCGCCAGGAGGCTCCCAGAGCCCACCAGAGCCATTTGCACGCCGGGGGATAGCTTCCCCCACCGACGCTTCACGACACGGGCTCCTCTGCGGACCTGACGCAGCCGAGCGAACATCGCCCGCCGCTGGTCGTCCGGGATGAGCCTCACAGGCGGAGCCTCGCCCGGAAGAGCCGCTGGACCCGGCCACTCGACCCGATGAGCCCTCCGATGAGCTGCGGCCCGACCTTCTCGATCTTCTGACGCTCTGTGCGGCGCCCGAGGATTGTCCGGCGGATGAGGTAATCCCCAAGCACGTAGGCCGGAATCTCGACCGCGGCCGTACGCAGGATGTTTCCCGCGAGTACGCGCCCACGTACGCGTGTGCGAAAGAGCTTCGTCCCGCGGCCCACGGCCCGCGCGGAGGCGCGCACGCCGAAGCGGCCGAAGAACTTGGTCACCGGGCGTGCAGCGCCGAGCCTGCTAGTCAGGTAGCCACCCACGGCGAAGGCCGGAATCGCGATCGCGGTCTCGGTCACGTACGGATGGCGCTGATAGAACGAACGAGCGATTGCCTGACCTCGTGCGATGGGTCGAGCTCCACGGAGCCGAGCGAAGATTGCACGACGCTGTTGTTCGTTCTGGAAGGTCATGTGAGAAGCTTCAGTACAGGTTGGGTCTTCGCCATCCACACACGCATATTTCGCATGCGGGCCGCAGGCGTGTAGGTTGGTGCGAAGGTCCGCTTCAGCACCGATCTCATTTTCGCACTCGCTGACCACATCTTTGGGCGAACGCTTCGCGTGACAACACGAACGACGTTCCGAATACCTCCCGGCCCGAGAGCAGCGATCGGGAGTGAGGCAAGTCCGCCGACAACAAAACCAGCACTCTGCTGCATCGTCGACTTCGTGCTCTTTTGCTTATCGACATTGAATCTATTCACGCCGCTGAGCGCAAGTGCCGTACCGGTAAGGAATCGCGACATCGACATCCTGGACAACACGACTGGAGCACCGCCGCGCCGCCGCCGAGCGGACATCATGGCCCGCGCGTTCCCACGCACGAGTATTCCCGTACCGGCTCCATACATCACCCCAGCACTGAAGCCCTTGCCGAAGGGGGTTGTCCCACGCAGCCGGGCGAACATGGCGCGGCGCTGTCGGTCATCTCGTCGTATGGTTCTCATCCGCGGCTCGTGCCTGGATTGTGGAACTTGCGGACAGCACGGTTGATCATGGTGTAGGCGATGTCGCGTGGTTCAGCAGAACGTGCCATCCGTCGACGATGCTGCTTGCGTCGCTGCTTGTAGGCCTGCTTTTGCGCAGGGGTCATCGGCTGACGACGCCGTTGAGAAGCGATGGCTGGAGGGCGACGAGTCGTTGTGGCGGATGTGACCCGTCTCATCGCTCACCGCCCTCCAGCCCTGTCCAACAGGACATCACGATACCCGCAGCTCGTACGTGGCGTTGACGTTCTGATCCGAGGTCCACTGCGAAGTCGGGTACGTCGCAGCGCACAGCATGCTGCCACCCGACGAGGTGTTGAACGCGGCGATCGCGCCGATCGTCTTCGGACTGTCGGTTCCGAGATCGGCGCCGGCCCACGACGCGATCATCTGCAAGGTGCCCACCGAGGCGAGCAGCTTGCGGTTCGATCCAGTATCGGTCGTGTCGTTCAGGAGCTTGCGGCCCCCGAACTCTCCCTGCACAGAAGTATCAGCGGCGGCAGGGGCGGTCGTCTGCGTGGCGATCGCCAGGTGTGACACCGTCTTGTTGGCAGCGATGCCACCGATCGAGCGGACGATATACACGTCCTTCCCGTGATTGGTGACCTGGTTCTTGCGATAGCCGGAGTCGCCGAGAATCTCGCCGTTGCGCGCATCCGTGAGCTGCACACGCATGAAGCCACGAATGCCGACGAGATCGACGTAACGGCCGGCACGACGGCGTGATCGCGATGCGGTGCGCCTGGATACGGGTTGCTTCTTGACACGAGCCATCAGCCACTCACCTTCTTCCCTGCAGGAGGAGTCGCTGGACTGAGCCCAATGGTCACGGCGTCAGTCACGGATGTGTAGTCATCGGCGGTCGGCTTCTCCTTAAGCCCAAGGGCTTCCAGGAGCCGATCGCGAACCTCCGCAGGGAGCGCATCCAGCGCTGCCTGATCCAGGACGAGTGCCTTCCCAGTTTTCGCCATCAGATTCTCGGGAGGATGAAGATTTCGATGCGCGTGTCTCCATTGGGAAACGATGACTCCAGACCGGACGGATCGTTAGCGTAGAACACGGCGAGGTATTTGCCCGGATCGTCCGTGTTGGTGACCGCCCAGGCATAGACGAGTTGACCGCTGGTTCTCGGTAAGATGAAAGCGGCCGTCACCAGGGAGAGCGTCGACACCGTCTGGTCCTCTTTCCGCATGCTGAAGCGCGGATTCGTCCAGTCGGTGAAATTGAAGGGCAGCCCCGTGCTCTCCTTGATCACGGTCGCCACCAACACCGGGAGCCGATTGCCGGCGGTCAGAAAGGCCCGAGGAGTTCGTCCGCCGCTGATGGTCATGCCGCGAGGATTTCCATCGGTTTGTCATGGTACATCACGCTCGGCACGTCGTCGTACCAGATCACGTCCCCCAACACGTCTTGCCAGCTCACGTTCACGTGGACTTGGTCGTTCGGGATCGTACCGATCAGCATGGCAATTATATCAGCCAAACCGACGTTCTCAACCGCCTGGATGGTGAGGACCGGTACGAATATCTTCAGGTTGTTCAGCAGGTCCTGTACCGTCATCGTCTCGGCCTTGTTGATCAGCAGCGGATTCAGGAAGAGCCGGGTGATCGCATCTTGTACCGAAACATTTTCCTGTAACCGGACGACGAGCGGGTTCACCAGGAGCTTGGTCACCACATCGGTTGGCGTCACGCTCTCCTGCAGCGCGATGCGCAGGGGATCGATGAAGAGCTTCGTCACCACATCGGCGAAGCTGAGCGTGTCGCTGACCCGGATCACGAGGCCGATCGAGATGATCAGGAAGTCGGCGACCGTGACCGACTCCGCTCGATTGATAATGAGTGGGTTGATGAGGACGCGGACGACCGCATCCTGGAACACGGGCGAATCGGAGACCGCGATCAGGAGCGGGCTCACGAAGAGCCTCGACACCACATCCGTCAGCGTCGCGGTATCGGAGACCCGAATGCGCAGCGGCTCGACGAAGAGCTTCAGGACCGCATCAGCGATCGCCGGAGTCTCATTCGCCCGCACGAGGAGCGGGTTGATGATCAGCTTGACGACGGCGTCCTGGATACCCTGGTTCTCGATCGCCTGGAGCAGGAGCGGGCTCTCGAAGATGCGCACCAGGACATCTGTGATCGTCGCGGTATCGTTCGAGCGAATGATGAGTGGGGTGATGACCTCCTTCACCAGCTGATCGGTGAGGGTGGGATTCTCCATGGCCTGGACGATCAACGGATTGATCACCACCTTCACCACCATGTCGCTCGTCGTGATGGTGTCGTTGGTGCTGATCCGCAGCGGCGAAGCGAAGAGCTTCACCAGCTGGTCCACAGCCGTCGCGTTCTCCGCGGCGTTGACTATCAACGCCGTGATGAGCTGCTGCGGAACGAAGAAGAGGAACCAGCTCATTGACTACCGGTTCTCTTCTTCAGCTTCTTCGTATCGAGATCGAAGATATAGGACGCCGGCACAGTCTTCTTCTCCTTCGTCACGCGTGCGGCGATCTGATCGAACTGTCCCTGCAGCTCCTGTAGACGACGCTGGTTCGGCGTCTGGCACTCGACAATCCTTCGCTTGAGGAGCTCCGCCTCCAGGACGATATTGGTCAACTTCAACTGATCGACCTCAGAGAGGTCAATCTCCGCCGGCCCTGGCAGGGTGGTAGTTGTCGACGATACCGGGTCTGTTGTCGTACTCGCAATATTCGTCTTGACCGTTGTCATTGTGGTGGAAACTTCCGCCGATTCGCTCGGGCGTCCGCCACCCGATCCAAGAACCAGCAGCATCACAATCACTTGGTACTGTCTCATTGTACCTCTTCCTTGTCTCTGTACTTGTACATCATGTTATCGAGTACGGCTTCGGTGGGGGTTAATGCTCGGCACCGCTCCCACCGTTGTTCACGCCCGTCGCCCGAGCCGCCGATGGTATTAATCCAGCAGCAGGGCGCAGAGGATGCCGCCCCAGACACGGCCTCACGGCATGACTCCGACCTGCAGCTCCTCGGGCAGTGTGGTCGTGGTGGTGGTCGAGGTCGGCGGTGTCACCGCAGGCGGCAAGGAACACGCCCACATCAGGCGTCGATCCGCCTGCACGTGCATGCACATCAGCACCTGCTGGGCGTGCCACGAGGTGAACATCGCGTAGGCGAGCCCCATGGTGGCGAGCAACCCGATCGCTCCGAGTCCGACGTACATCCACTTCACTCTGATCTCCCTCAGAACGCCGTGATGATGACGATGACGCCATCGGCGCCGTTGCCGCCGTTGTTGATCGCATCACCGCTACCCCCACCACCACCTCCGCCGGGGAAGCCGCCATTGCCACCCGCACCGACGTCGCCACCGCCTCCACCAGAACCCCCGAGGGTGCTGATTCCCGTCGCGGTCGCGCTGCCGTCCTCCACACCGCCCGCCCCAGCCCCACCGCCGACCCCACCGACACCCGCAGCGCCCGAAACGGTCCCACCACCTCCTCCACCACCGCCGTAATTCGAGGTGCCGCCCGTGCCGGCATTGTTCGCCCCGAGGTTTCCCGCACCGCCGGCTGCACCACCGAAGTCTGCGCGACCTCCCGGATTCTGCGTTGTCGAAGCGGAAGCTGTCGTGGGCGCACCACCGCCCATACTGCCGCTCCCCTGACAGGCGTTAAGTGTCTGACAGGCGGTGTTGGAAAGGGCCGTCGGGAGACTCTGCACACTGCCGCCTGCCCCACCATCGCCCGAGTCGTTATTCGCGCCATCCACACCAGCCGACCCGAGATTCGCAGACAGGATGACGATACCGTTGTTCGTCACCGTGCTTGAAGTCGCCGCAGACTTCGTAGCACCACCGATGCCACGGACCCCGACGCTGAGAGTCAACGTGCTTTGAAGCTCGGAGGCCAGGAACATCGCCCGTTGGTAGGCGCCGCCGCCGCCGCCGCCGCCCCCAGCAGCGGTCCCTGTTGTGTTCCCTGCTCCACCACGACCGCCAGCACCGAGCATCACGATGTCGACGTGCTTCGCTCCTTGCGGCTTGACCCACGTGTCGGCCCCCCCGCCACGGAACATCTGGACGTCGGGCGTACGTGGTGTCTGTGAGATCACCTGCGCAGCGGTCGCCGTCCAGGTGTTCACCTGGGCAAGCGCGATCGTGATATAGGCTTCTGCGGTGCTCGTCACGGTGCCAGTGGTCGCACCGAGATCACCCGCAGCGGTGTAGAAGCCGGTGAGGATCATAATCCCACCACCGTCCCCATCCGCCGTGCTCGCATCGAACCGCTCAGTGAGCGTCGCGAGTTGCGCGTTCGCCTGCGACGAGTATTGCGCGCCAGTGCCTCCGTCCACCGCGTGCGCCGCAACCTGCACAATCATCAAGTTGTCGTAGGGCACACGACCACCAGGGATAGTCATGCTCGTACTTGCTGTCTCTTTGACTCCCGACGAGATGAAGATGGTCGGGTCACCGGCGGCAGCGACGCCGCGGAACGACGCGATGACGACGTAGGTATGATCGCCCGAGTCCGCAACGGTCGGGACGGACTCCGCGCCGCTTGAGCGCTTCCAGCAGAGTGTGAGACGAGTCGTTCCTGCGGCCTTCGCAATCCCGAATCCTGTCTGCGGACCGCGCGTTGTATAGCCAGCCGGGCACGTCGCTGGATCGTTCTCCGTCTGGATCGCCAGGAGCAGCAGATCGCCAGAGATATTCGTCGGGAGCGTGAGCCCCTGAGCCGACCCGACGGTGCCCGTCCCGCTGCCCGCTGCCCCGACGCCGATAAAACTCGATGCCGTGCAGCCGGTCGCGGTCGATCCGCACCCTGTCCGGTACGCGCTCCCGTACGTCTCGAACGCACCGTCGCTGCCGAAGCCAAAGCGCCGCGTGTACAGCGTCGCACCCGTGATGCTCGACCACGCCGTGCAGGTGATGCCGTAGCTCGCGGTCCACGTCTCTGAGGAGTAGCACTCCCAAGCGTACCCGCCCTCGTTCGCCGCGCCTGGTTGCGGATCACGCATGACGCCGGCACCCTGCCCAGTAATGAAGAATGTCCCCATGGTCTGTCCACTCTGGACGTTCGTCGGGTTGCGCGCGTCGTCTCCGCCACCACGGCGAAGCCCCATCACGGAGTCAGGGCCAATACTCGACGAGTGTGTCTCCAGTGCAAGACTCGCAACGTTCGAACCACCGTGCTCCACGGCATAGAAGCTCGCCGTCAGTCCCCATACGGATGGCTCCAGTGAGGACGACGTGAACATGGCTCCGTAGAAGCTATGGACGGGAACAGTCCTCCCCGACGAGTCCGCACCCATATTCCGTTGGACATACCGCGGGTAGAAGCGACCAACCGGCGAGCCCGGCATGTCCTCCGACGACTGGGCTGCGCCACGTCCGGCACACAAGGCAAACACGAGTACGAGGACCGCACGCATCAGAAGGTCCCGCAAATCGCCACGACGTTGATGACCTCGCTCGTCAGTGCATTGGTGAACGTTGCTTGCAGCTCGTCACCGTTCTCAAGATAGAAGTATGGGTTACCCTGGCCGTCGATGGGCAGACCGGGCCACGCACTGCCGCTCATGAAATTCACCGCGGGAATAGCGGTAGTGAACCCGGAGCTGGCGGGCACACTGATCGTTACGCCACCCACCTTCGTCGCACCCTTCTGAATCTGGACCGTCACCGGGTTGGCGGCGTTGTCGTTCGATGTGACGTAGAGGCCGACGCACTTTACCGTGTTCGTCACGGTGCCCACGACATCGACGTAGGTGCCGGGGCTGGTAGTCATCTGCACTGCGTAGAGCTTTGGCGTGCCCAGGTAGATCGGCGCAGTGGCCGCATGCGCCAGGGTGGACAGGAACAATAGGACCAAGACGAGACGCTTCATAAATCAGACTCCTCCGAGAAGGGCATGTTGCAGAACCTGGACTTCGACGGACGACACGAGTGTCCCCGCGCCGCTGGTGGGCATGGCGAGTAGGCTACCATTGTTGCAGACTTCCATGGTGTCGGTAGACCGATCGGCATACTGCGCCCAGGACTCCCCCAACGAACAGCCGGCGCTCGGAGTCGAGAGCGTGAAGTCGAGGAACCCGGCACTCGCCTCGTGCGCACCAGCCGTCTTGTCGCCGATGTTGAGCGACTCGATGGACGCCGTGCGCGTCTCCAAGTAGTCGGTCGGGTCGCCGGGATCACCGATGCGCGCACCCTTGCTAGTGCTCGACACCTTGAGGTGACCCGTGGAGACCACGAGGTTGTCCGTGATGTTCGTGTTGCCCGACCCATCAATTACGATGCGGTTCTCCGGCACCGTCTCGCCGTTCTGCACCGTACCGATCGTCAAGCCGGTTCCACGATCGCTGCCGGTCCATCCGCTGCCCGCCGTGACCGACCACTCGATGTAGCCGCCGCTCGCGCCCACAGTGCCATCGTGGCCCACCGCCTGGATCGTCATGATGTTGGTATTGAGGGCAATCGCGCTCTCGCTGCCGTGTGTACCACCAGTCCGGTAGCCCTGAAGGATGGCCGAGTTGCCCGTGCCGGTGCTGTGACTGTGGATCGTGATGGAGCCCTGGCCTGCACCGGGCAGCTCGACGTTGAGTACGCCCGTGTTGGCGGTGCAGCCGGCCTGACCGATCCCCAGGCAGTTGCCCGACGCATCCCACAGCAGCGCGCTGTCAGCCGCGATAGAGCCAGTGCCAGCCCAGTACGTTACCTGCCCAGCCACCCCGGTGAGCGAAATCCACGTATCGGGGCCCGTGCGGGTCGGGATGCCATTGCCGAGCCCGGCGATCGCGACGAGGTCCGCGTCGAGGGCAACCACGCACCGTCCGCCGGACTTCGTCGCACCGATTGCTGGGGCGTCAAAATCGAGGACGCAGCCCGAGCTCACCAACGCGTTGTCCTGGCGCACCTCGGCGTCGTGCACTTCCCCAGCCATGTGCGCGTGTGCAAGCGACGCTATGAGTACCAGTACTCCGACTACACTCCACAGGCCCATAGCGATACGTTCCCAGATGAGATCGCCGTGAGCCGAATCTTCGCTCCCAGCGAGGCGCGGGTCTGAGTGGAGATAAGACGACCGTGGTAATAGTTCGTCTCCTCAGTTCCCACGCCTTGCGCACCCACGTTATCGGGGGTGCGCGATACATCCATGAACCGGATCGCTTTGCGGAAGGCCGGGCTTGCCGCAAGGGTACGTGCATAGTCGTACAGTGCGACGACGAAGTCGCAGGTAGCACCGCTCGCCGAATACTCGGTCTTCACCAAGAGCTCGGAGAGCCGGAAGAGCTCGACCAACAGGAGATATCCATCGCCAGTCGACGGCGTGTTCGGGAGCGCGCGGTTGAGGGTCATGGTCCGGCTCGCACCGTGCGTGATGATCCGCCGTGTCTCGCCGATGTTGCCGGCGGTTCCGCTGATCATGTGGAGCAGCAGACCCTCGGCATTCGCCGGAAGGCCCGCCGTCACGTTGTCGAGCTGGACGATGGTCGCCGACGTGACCGTATCGAGCAGCCCGTCCCCATCATACGGATAGTCTCGATCGATCGTAGTCACCTGTGAGGCAATCTTGATGAAGTTCGCCGGAGCACCGAAGGGCGCGACGTGTGCCGACTTGAAGGTCTGCGGGTTGCCCTCGATGTAGTCATCGCTGGAGATGATCCCGACGGTCTCGGCGCTTGCGGTGGACGCTGTTCCCTTGGCCATCGATCCCTCAGTGCAACGTGCTCAGGTACGGCGGCCGGTCTATGGTCTGCTCGTACCAGATGTAATCGATGTCCCAGGCACGCTCGCTCGCGTCCTGTGAACGCACCATCAGGCCCCAGTGCCAGGGTTGCCCATCGTCCTCGACGTTGGATGACTTGAGGCAGCACCCTGTGTTACAGCCCACGCTGGCGGGGCAGGCCGCGTTGTCGATCTGACACTTGACGACGCCGACGCTCACGAGCTCGACGCGGAAGCGATACGAGGTCCCAATCACGGGGAGGATGTTCAAATCCGAACCGCTGCACGCGTTGTCGCCACAGGTGTAGCACTGGAACTTCCCGCTATTCTCGGCCCCATCATGCCGAATCCAGATCGCGCCGTTCGGGCAGCTATCCGGGTTGCTGCCACCAGTACAGATGTCGATGCCCCAGTTCATCCGATTGTTGGTGAACGGTGATCCGAGCGCAGCAGGATTCTCGGGCTTGACCACGGACTCCAAGAACCACCCCACCGTGTTACTGAGTCCGTAGAGTGGCATCCCTCCATCACTGTGTTCCAGCTGCGCGGTCGTGTTCGCACTACTCACGCGATGAAAGGACGTGTTGAACGAGGTCGCGACCCGCTGCCCTGAACCCGTGACAGCACTCCCACTGACGACCATGGCGTACGGAGCCCCCTGGACGCCATGGTCGTACGCCTGCAGCAGATCGTCGAAGGCGATCACCCGTGCAGAGGGATTGAGCGAGCTCCCGCCCGCAATAGTCGCCATCCGCATCTTGCAGGAGCTCGCACCACCGAGCGCAGAGGTTTGCCCTTTGAAGTTGAGGATGCGCACCAACCCGCGAGAAGTCGAGCCTGCGAGGCATTCGATCCGCGGGCGCTGACCTAGTTGCGGCTGCGCGGAAGCGAAGGACGCGACGATGATGATGCCGATCATCGTCAAGCCGAACAGCACGATCCCAATCTTCACTACGTCTTTCAGAAAGGTTCGATTCATCGGCTCACGTTCGCGCTATACCAGGCGTAGTCGACGCTGAGGCCGCGGATGCTGGCCGAGAGCGGCTGCACGGCAAGGTACGAGTTGAAGACCACCGAACTCGCCGGAAGGTTCGTCGTATGCGTCACGACCTCCCCGTCGATGTTGCATCGCAAGGTGGACGTGTTCTGCATGTCGATACGCACCTTCATGTACGTACCAGTACTCGGAACGTAGCTTGACGCCGTTCCTGAGCACGTGCTGCTCGCGCAGGCGTAACACCGGACCGTAGAGCCAAGCGACGTATCGAAGAGCACACCGATGAAGTCCGCTGGCGCCAAGGTGTTGTACGGCGTATCGGCGGTGTCCGGCATGTTGCCGTACATCCCGGCCATGATGCGCACCGTCGTCGTGTTCTGGCGTGGCGCGAACATCCACTCCATGAACCAGTTGCCTGCTTGCCCGGTCAGACCGAAGAACGGATTCGGCACGACACGCGTGTTCTGATCGCGCAGTCCGAGTGTGTGAATGATTTTGGCTGCGTTGAGCGTCGCGGGAGTATCCATGAACACGAGGCCGGGATGGTTGTAGTTCGACCCGTCGATACCAGTACAACCCGAACCCGCTCCACCCGCTCCTGTACAGGACCACCCACCATCCGTGTCGTAGTCCCGATCACCGATTCCTTGCGTAATGAACTCTTCGTACAGGTCGACCTTCGTGATCGGATCGAACGTGAATGTACAGTTGCAGGTTCCGCCGACCGTGCATCCAGCCGCTGCCAGCCCGAGGTTGAAGTCCATGCGGTTGCAGTCGGCGACCTTCGCGCCGGCTGAACGCACATCGATCCCCCGCGGGGCACCTGGCGTACGTGGTGCCGGCGGGCCGATGAACGGTGGATCGGCGAAGGCAGTGCTGACGAAGAGCAGAACGGCAAGCAGTGATCGAATCATCGGCTCACCGTGGCGTGGTACCAGACGTAATCGATGTGCAGCGGCTTCTCTGCCGTCGTCTTCGTCCAGGCACCGAGGCCCATGGTCAAGGCGATGTTGGACGGCAGGTTCGTGCTCTTTGTCACGGCGGTCGTCGCGTCGATCTGGCCACGCAGGTTGCTGCTATCGCTCATATCGAGCGTGAACTTGTACCAGGTGTTTGCCGCTACCGTGACGGCGGTGATGTCCGTTCCGCTACATGTGCTCGCCGAGCAACTGTACAGCTGAATGCGCGAGCTCGCGGATGCTTCGTACCGAAACCCGATGAAGTCGACGGGCGTGAAGAGCGTGGAGATGCAGTTCCGGCTCCCACACACAGCGAGCGTGGCCTCGCTCGTGAACCCCATCAGGTAGATGGAGTTCGTCAGATCGCCGAGCTGTACGGCGAAGGTGAGTTTCCAGCCGGTCGTGTTCGCGAGCGCGTAGAAGGCACGCGGATTATGGGTATGACTGCCGACGTTGCCCTGGATGTGCAGGAGCATGCAGCCCTTGTTGGTCTCATTGCAGGGCGTGATGACCTGGACACCAGGACGATCGAACTCAGTCGCGTTAATCCCACGACTGTTGGTCCGTGAGCAACAGACGGTCCCGCCACCGGTCGCGGTCGCAACTCCTGTGAAGGCGTACTCTGTACCGCTACGCTCTTCAGAAGCAACGCTGCCCCAGAAGTCCTCGAAGTAGTCGATCGTGGTGGACGGCGCGAGTCCTCCACTGCACGAGCAGGTACCGTCGATGTCGCAGGCATCACCGTTCCGTGTTGCGGTGAGGTTCGAACCGAACGCGAGCGAGGCACATGGCCGCTGAAAGACCCCGTTCGAGGACACGCGCGGGAAACTCCCGACGCCTGGAGGCAACGGGTCATCACCGAAGGCGTTGATCACCTGGCAGATGAGCAGGAACGGGACGAGGAAGACGAGCAATCGATCCTGCCACTTCATGTGCCACCCGCCCACAGGCTCGTGGTGCCGGCAGAGATCGCCTTCAGGTAGACCTTCCCGCCAACCGCCCCACGCGAGGCGAGCGAGTAGCCCTGCACGTGCGAGAACGCCGCCTTGGTTACACCGACCGAGTATCCGAGGTTCATCAGGCGCACCGGGGCATCCTGGATACGGCGCGGGCCACGCGTCCCGACGATCGGTACATCGAAGAGGGTCATGACGATGTCCAGGTAGTCGGTCTCGTTCACGTTCGAGTGCTCGGCCTTCAGCATCATCTGGTTCAGCTTGAAGAGGTCGAGCAGCAGGACGTAGTTGACCGTTCCCGTCGGCGTCGTCGTCCAGTTGCGATTGAGGGTCATCACCTGACCAGAGTGCGAGACGATTCGGCGGACCTGTCCGATCCCGGTCGAGGCTGCGGTGATCGCGACCAAGAGCCCATCGATGTCGATGTTAGTGAGCGGCACCGAGGTCGTGGTGATCGTCCCAGCGGCAACACCCGCCGCGACACCGGTCCCGTCATCCGGGTATTCCTTCACGGTGTTCACCGCATCGGCGATGCACTGCAGGGAAAGAGGGCTGCCGTACTGCCCAATGAGCTCGTGCTGAACGCTGGTCGTTCCCTCGATCTCGTCGTCGTACTGGAGAGTGCCCCACAGCTGGGACCCACCAGGATCGACGCGGCTGACGGTTGATCGCGACGGCATCAGAAGCCTCCGGCCCAGAGCACCACAGAACCTCCCGAGATCGTGTGCGCGTAGACCTTGGCCCCGAAGCACCCATGCGTCAGGAGCTCGTAGCGATCCCCGTGCGAGTAGGACGCCTTGGTCACGCCGACCTGGTTGGCACGGTTGGTGAGCCGAATACGCCGGTCGACGAACGGTCTCGATCCTCGCACGGTCTCCTGCGGCGTGTCATACAGATACACGTGGATGTCGACGTAGTCCGTCTCGTTGTTGGTAGAGAACTCCGCCTTGATACCGAGATGCGCGTACTTGAACAAATCGATGAGGAGCGCGCAGATGCTCCCATCATCTGGGCGAGGGTTGTAGACGGGCGTGACCAGCAACGTGTGGAATGGAATGGCGCCGATCGTGGCCTTGAGCCCGGTGACCCGACGCACCTGTCCAAGTCCCGGCCCGACCTGTACCACGAGAAGCATGTCTGCGTAGTCGACGAGCACGTTTGAGCCCATCGTCGGGATGTAGACCTGCGCAGACGTGGCTGCTTCCACTCCTCCGGTCCCGTTGTCGGGGTATAGCGTCCCAGCAACGACCGGGTCACCGATGCACTGGAGGCGCATCGGCTGGCCCACCTGTCCGTAGATTTCGTGGTGGACGTTACTGGTACCTTCGATCTCATCGTCGAACTTGTAGGTCCCCCACTTCTGTGGGCCGGTCCCGGCGTCCTTCCGTGTGGCGGTCGCACGGCTCATGCCGCGTGCAAGTACTCCACGAGCTGGTACTCGGTGGTGGGAACCTGCTTCTCGGCCAGGAGCGTCCGGAAGTCGTCAGGCATCCGCCCGATCATGACCTTCAGCACGGCCCCGGGAATACCGTGGAGGATCACCCGACGCACGCAGTCGGGATGCAGGCCCAGGTGCGCACAGAGCAGATCGAAGTCGTACCCCCGGACCAGGTCGATCTGTTCAGCGCCCAGGAGCCAGACGAGGTCGTGCCACCATTGCCGGTACATGCTCGACCCTTTCATCTGCTTCGGCTGCCAGAGGAACCGCTTGGCATCCTCCAGGATGGCCTGTAGCAGGCTGTACTCGCACCGATGGTAGTTGGCATGACGCGGTTCGAAGGTCGCAGCAACCGAGGGATCGTTGTACCAAATCTCTTCCTCGATGGAGACCATCTGTGCACCCTCCCCCCTACGCGATTCTTTCGGTAGGGAAGTTCACGCACTCCGTGACGTGATCGACGTACTCGGAGGTGCCAATGATGAACCCGACCACAGGTACGTCCTCGTCGCTCTCTGGGATTGCGATGTCCCAGCCGAGCTCTAGGCACGCAGAGATAATCTGCTCGATGGCGGTTTCCGCCGAGCTGCGAGTCTCACTCACGTTTGTACCTGATCGATTCAAACGAGCCGCTTCTCTTCCGCTAGCCACCGCGGAATGATCAGAACACCGTTCGTGTCTCGCTTATACACCTCGGAGTCGTCATGGATCAAGGACTTGGGAATCCAGTACCCATGTCCATCGATCATGACCCGGATCGCGAGCTGGCTTTCCCCCACACACACCGAATCAGGGAACTCGACGAGCTCATTGCCATCTTCGCGCTTGTCCTCATCCCGATTGTAATCTACCATGTTCGCTCCCTGCTGTTAGAAAGGTGACGAGTGGAGGCCAATCCTCCACCCGCCGGTCCTGCCGGACTGTTTACCCCAACATACTGAATGGACTCAAAAGAGACCAGAGTGTGTTGCAGCCGGCAGGATTACTGTCGTGGGATAGGAACCTTCCAGTCCTCCGGGAGATCACGCTCGGGCTGCCCCGCCTCGATCCACTTGAGCAGATCGTGCTGGGCGTAGGCGGTGGCGATGATCAGGTTCATCGGATTCGAGTTCACGCCGTTCATGTTGGCGCAGACGACGGCACCCTCGACCGTGATCATCCCCATGGAGATCGCTACGATGTCGCCCATCTCGACCCGCTCCAGGAGGGAGCGGATCATCTGAATCAACTTCGCCCGAGACCGCTCCTCTTCCTCCTTGCTAGCCATGTACCACATCCTCCAGGTTCGGCGCAGCAGCCTGATCGATCCAGGCCCGCCAATCCCAGTAGTACAGAATCTCTTCGATACGTGTCGCGACCCGCACGTGCGGGCGCATGCGCGTGGACCACTCTGCATCCTCACCGGCGTTCAGCGCCTTGAAGGGCTCTCGTAGGGCGAGCTCCCGGCGCCAGACGCTCGTGTGTTGCGGTACTTCTCCCGTCTTGGTGTTGAAGTCGTAGCGTGTGATCGCTGGCTCCTGGTACTTCCCCCGTCCGTCCGGCAACCACTCCTGGCTCTGCATAGTGATGCCGCACACGTCGACCGCCATCGTCGAGACCTTGTTGCGGATCAGCTCCACGTAGTTCGGCGCGACATGATCATCATCGTCGATGAAGGAGATGTAGTATCCCTTCGCAAGCTGGACCAGAGCGTTCCGCTTCGAGCCGATCGAGCGCTTCTGGTTGTCGAAAAGCATCAGGACCTCGACCTCGGGATACGCACTCGCCTGCTGACAAAGGTCGCGCATCAGCTTCGGCATGTACAGCTCCAACCGATTCGGGATGCTGCACACCAGGATCGACCAAAGGATGTTCATCATGGAGTCAGCGGCTTCGTGAGGTACTGCGCGCCCGTGTAGGCGTAACAGTCGGCGATCTTTTCGGTACACCCACGGCAGGGCAGCCGTCCTTTGAAGTTCGACCAGAAGTTCGCGACGAAGTGCCAAAACTGGTGCTCACCATTCCGGCGCACACTACAGCCCCAGAGTCCGAGCTTCTGCGCTTCGTCCCAACGCTCGTGCGCGATGTGCTGACGCGTCGAGATCGGACACTTCTGCGCGACTGGGACCTTCTTGTGCCACTTCCCACTGAACGGATCGATGTGTCGACAGTGCCGCTCTCGTTCACACTGCTCGGGCGTCATCCCCACCTTGCACGCGAAGTCTTCGTACATCATGTGTCGCGCGTGTACTGCTGGGCGCAACAATCCGGCGTAGAAGATCGGCGCAGGAGCTGGCCCCTGCCCACAGTTGGCGAGATGTTGCTGGTGATGCACCTGGTCGGTCGCTTCGAGGAGGGCAAGATCGTTCGCGTCGAGCTTCGAGGGACACTTGATCCGTGCGTCGATCTTCCCCACCTGATTGGCGCCCGGTCCTGTACTCGCATAAACCTTCGGCCGCTTCGGTGAGATCACGAAGGCGGCGGGCCACTCACAGCGCTTGATTCCATCCGTTCCGGTCACGACCCGATGATCGAGGAAGTCCCGCTGATCGTCAGTGAGCGGGTAGGCCGCACAGGCTCGCTTTGCTGCATCGTTCATTGTGGACGTGTTGCTCATGATCGTGTGCGCGGTACGGATACGAAAGTAGAGCGTCGCCGCCGCCTGGAGGGTGACCACCCAATCGTCGAGACAGGCTGGCGCTGCACTTAGTTCGCACCCACACCCACAGGGGTCCTTGTACGGCTTGCAACAGTCGAAGCGGGTCTCGACCTCGGTGACGAAGCCGTCGAACTTGCTGACAGGGAATGAGCTCGCACACGCAGGGATCGACTGGCAGTACTCCATGAGCTCGAAGACGTAGACCATCTCCATCTGGACCACGAGGTCCATCTCGGTCTGCGACATCTGCCGATCCTGGATGAACTTCAGGATGGTGTCGTCCGACACGAACCGGTGCGCCATGTCCCGTCCGTTGGGACGACAGGCACCCTTTGGATTGCAGTAGGAGTTGTACTGTGCGTTCGCAGTACCGATGCTCATCATGCAGATCAGTACTGCCACGATCGCCCTCATTGTCATTCCTCTCCTGCCACCGGGAGCTTGTGGAAGTACTTGTTCCAGTACTCCTGTTGCGCGACGCGTGTCTGCAGGCTGATCCCCCAAGAGATCAGCCCTGTGAGAAAGCCGAGGATCGCGAGGATCGGCGTCACGTACGACAACCACTTGGGCATTCCATCTTTGGCCATCAGAACCTCTGTACAGTTCCGCAGTTCGGGCAGTACATCCCGCCCGGGGTGACGAAGAATAGATCGCAGCCACAATGGCAGGTCCAGTGCTCTGCCTTTTCGATCTCGCAATAGTTCACGTAGCGACCTCGCAGCAGCAAGCAGCTTGGACATGCCAGCCAGACTGTACCGACTGGCGAGACGGCCGCCCACTGGTGCTGGCAGGACAGACAGCGCGCTGTACCAGAGAGGTGTGGACGCTGCGCATCGAGATAGACAACCTTCCCCATCAGGAGTCGAGGACTTGATTGGGGGCTGGGCGGCATTCGTGAATGTCCATCCAACCGATCACCTCGGGGGGCGCCTGCTTGGTCTTCGCGACCTCTGCGAAGTACTGCGACAGTTTCAGGAAGCCGTCGACCTCGTCCTCGGCGAAGAAGTGGAAGTCACCACAAAAGTGTACGCGGATCATCGTCCCAGCCTCAGCACTTCGATGTCGTCGGACCAGTCGCACATCACTCCCCAGGGATCGATCACGACCGAGCCCTTCGGATAGGCAGACTCCAGGAAGAGACGATGCGGCATGGCGAGGACGTAGATCGCCGGCTTGTAGTAGCACTTGTCGTTGAACAAGTAGTACTTGTTGTGCCCCTCCACGTACGGATCGAAGAGCTCAGCATGGATGCCACGCTCACGGAGTAGCTCGTTCAGCAACAGGCTAGAACTGCCCACGGTGAGCCCGATGTCGGGCTTGTAGGCAAGCCCCAAGATCACCACCGGGAGCTCGGTGCGATCCACCGTCTGGGCCACGATGTTCGCGAGCCAATCAGTCTGCCGCTCCCGCGCCTTCATGATCGCATCGAAGAGGTCGAAGGAGAGATGATGCGTCCGCGCGAGGTAGCTCATCGCGATGTTGTCGCGCGGGTGGCAGCCCCCGCCGTCCCCCATGCCCGCCTTCAGATAGCGATCGCTGATCACCCGCGCAGTGGCCTGGCCGAGCACGTACGTGACCCGGTCGACGTTACCCCCGATCTTGTGAGTGATCTCCCGCAAGGTGTTCGCGAACACGATCTTCATGCCGATGAACGTGTTGTATGCGACCTTGGTGAGCTCCGCTTCCTCGATGCCCATCGTGAACGTTGGAACACGATCAACCCCGTAAATCTTCGCGTAGAAGTCGTAATAGAAACGGCAGATTGGTTGCGGTGTGAGGTTTGGATCGTCGGTCCCGATCAGCACGAACTCGGGAAACAGGAAGTCCGGGATCGTCGTCCCCATCGCGATGAAGAACGGGTTGTAGACAGTCTCGATCCCACGATCCTGAAGGATGGGCAGAATCTCGCGCCGTATGGTGCCCGGGAGCACCGTCGAGATAACCGCCACCATGGGCGAGACGGTATGCTTCCGTGCCGCCTCGGCGATCTGCAGCGCGGCCACCTTCAGGAACGTGTAGTCGAAGTCTTCTCGATCGTGCGGCAGCCGCGAGATGCCCTCGAACTTCTCCTTGTGCGGCGTTTGTACCGCCACGAAGACGAGATCACTCTGAGCAACGACATCAGCCACGGCAGGGACGACGTGGATGGTATCCCCATGCTCCAGGTACTCGTTCATCAGCGCTTCCTGGAAGGGGATGTGCTTGGCTCGCAAGTACTCCTGGACGGCCGTGTTGGTATCCGTCCCGATGACGGCGTAGCCCTCGTGCGCGATCGCCAGCGCACACGGGAGGCCCAGCTTCCCCAACCCAATGAATCCGATGTTCACGGTGCCTCCCGTGCGACGGACTCGGTCACGACCATCCGAAAGCGGGACCAGTCGTTATGCCTGAGCTTCTGTACCTCCGCATCGATCGTCGCCGCGAGCATGTTGAGATCGTGCTGCCCGAGCTTGATCTCCTTCGCACCCTGGAGGATGCCGCGACTCCGTAGGAATACCTGCAAGATGCTCTGCCCGATCTTCATATGGCCTCCTGTACGGAACGCCAGTCTGCTTGCATCTTAGCGAGCGTCCCGACGCGATCGCGCGTGTAGTGGTGATGGATGATGTGCGCCGCGCTCTTCGGAATCTCGTTGCGCACCTGCGGAGACCAGTTCATGGCGTTCTCCAACACCGGTTGAAAGCGCTGGCGGTAGAAGGTCTCGTTCAAGATGCGCTGAGTGGCACCCCAGTCGTCGCCATCATCGACGCGGGCGAGCTCACTCAGCATGTAATGCATCACGTCTGCTTCGGTACTCCGCCCCACGTAGACCACACCCCCATTCAGAAGCGGCTCAGGATCGGTGTACCAGAACAACTGCATCCCGAGACGGCTGAACATGGGCGTCGGCTTCACGCAGATCACATCAGGCGAAACGATCAGGACGTTGTGCCCGTGCTTCCAGAGCTCAGCGACCCGACGGAACTGATGCTCGATGGCCCGGTGCCAGGAGCGCGGTGGGGCATCACGCAGGGTCCCGACCAGCAGGAACTCCCAGTCCCCGAGGAGGAAGCGTCGGAAGCTGTCCATGCAGACCAGGCGCATCTGGTCGAGGCGCTCCTTCGGGTCGTCGAAGGTGAACCGTTCGAGCATGACGAAGTTCATGACTTCACCAGCTCGGCATCCACATTAACGAAGGCATAGAAATCGACATGCGATCCGTCGCTCAGCTGTAGGCGGTGGAGATGTCGCTTCGGGACAATGGCTTCGACCACAATGCCGATAGCCTGACCAACCCGCATCTTGTCTTCTGGATTGGTGATGGTCTTATAGAGCTTCTCCAGCGTCATCGACGCACCAGCGTGGTGAATAGGTATCGATCGTCGTAGGTGATGTAGTCGCAGGACCTGACCCGGAGGAAGTCTCCGAAGCGGTGTTGGAGCTTGTCGGCGTTGTACCAGTCCGCATAGTGCCCCACGGAATCGAAGGCCCGCACGAAGCGGCTGAACGCTGGGTGATCACGCACATCGTCCTCGACGGGCGGCACGGGGGCTTCCGCATACTTCGCCCACCCACGATCCGAGTACAGCATCAATCGGATTTCGCTCTCTTCGTCCAGGTAGTTCTTGGCAACGAACCGCAACAGGTCCGCGGCATAGGGGAAGTGATGCAGGACACCTGAGGCGTGGAAGATCGAGCAAGTTGTACTGATACTGCTGAAGAATGGGGCCTTCTGCCCTAACGCCATCTCCCGCACGAGGAGGCTTTCGAGTGGCTGCCACCCGTAGACGGCGAAGACACGACGAGCCAGGTACAGCGTGTCCTGCCTGATGTCGGCCTGTACGACCCGGTGCCCGTGCAGGCGGTACTCCAGGCCCTCGATACCGATTCCGCAGCCGAAGTCCAGGACCCAGTTCCGCGGCTCGTCATCGTAGTGCGCATGCCACACCCACTTGTTCTCCCAGTTTCGCCACCCGTGCGGATTGAAGCGTGTCTGACGCATCCGCTCCACACGTTCCCAGAGCTGGTTCGGGTGGAGTGCAGCGAGCTCGGCAGGCAAGAAGTACCCTTCATCGTCGATCGGGACGCGGGACCACTCTGCGACGTGGTCTACGAAGCTGTACTCGGTCATGTTGGGGTACTTCCGTACTTCCGCTTTAACTCTTCCCCCCGAGCGGCTTCCTGCTGCTTGATGAACGACTGGAGCTTCTCCGCATCGGCTCGACGCAGTGGTGCAGTACTGTGCCACTTCTCATCGATGCGGAACTGCACCCGACGGGCACGTTGTTCATCATGCGTGGCGTCCCGAGGTGACTTCCCGCTGGACGCATGCAGGTGCTCGGTTTCGAGGTCCGGAATGAAGTGCTTGCGCCCGATGATCTCCGAGACCTCGTGCAGCCAGGAGTCGTTGCAATCGGCCTCGAAGAGGGGCGGCACGAAGTATCCGACCGTATCCACCCAGTGTTTGTGGATCGCGCCATGGGTCCCGAGCGCTTCGTTCTGGATGCTGTCACGCCCGTACACGAATGCGATCCGGTCCGGGTACAAGTAGAAGGCTTCGCGCAGCATCTCGTCCCATCGTGGGGAACGGAAGACGAGATCGTCGGCCCCCATCATGAAGATTTCCGCCTGTGCGTGGGCAGCACCCCAGCACTCGTTCCAGAGGTTGCTGAGACAGAGATCGCGCGGACCGACCAGGAGCGTGAACGCCGGTATCTGCCGCGGGCCAAGGACGGCTTCGAGCTCGCGATAGCCCCCGAGCTGCTCGTCATCCAGATCGACCCTGGCGATGATCTCACACTTGTCGGGACGGACGGCGTGATGGAACGCGCTGTCGTAGAAGCGCAGCAGGTCCATCGGCCGTCCACGAGAGGGAGCGAGGAGTGCGATCCTCATTGCTTCACCGGCACGTTCTGGTCGACAGCAAGGGCATCGAGCATATCGTCATCGTACCCTCCTTGGTGTTCTCAGGCGTGGCCTGGTGTTTCACTGGGCAAGGAGGGCTCTATGCACAGAGCCAAAACCCCCGTTGCAGCATCTCGCTGCACACCATAGCCAGGCCACGCCCAAGCCTATTGTACGAGTACTTTGTCCTTCTCCAAGGCTTCTCCAATCGCGGCAGGGACTCACGAAGCGCCTCCTCGATCTTCGTCAGTCCAGGCCCGGCATCTGGTACCGGTACAGGTCCTCGTCCAGGTAGACGTAGGTGTTCACCATCATCTCCGTCTCCAGTTGCCACTGCAGTTCCTCCATCCGGCTCATGTCGGAGAAGAGGGCGTTCCGTACGAGTGCACGCTGCCACACCGACGTATGTTGCGGACGCTTCCACTGGACGCCAGGAAAGCGCTCTTCCGTCTGTTGTTGCCGCCAGCGTGGATGGTATCGGTACCGCAGCTCGTTGTTCGTGAGCAGCCGAGGCCCAACGAGGTTGAAGCAGACGAGGTCGACGCCTGGGTGATCGCGCAGCGCGCGGTGGATGAGGCGGACGTACTGGTCCGTGACATCGTCATCGTCGTCTACGAATGAGATGTACTCGCCGCGGGCACAATTCACAAGCCGATTGCGCTTCGCGCCCGTGCTCATCCGTTGGTTGTCGTACAACAGCTGCACTTCGACATCACGAAATCCGGCAGAAAGCTCGCACAACTTGTGGAACACCGGCATGCGAGCACCCTGGTCCATGCGCTGCGGAAGACCGCAGAGGAGAATCGACCAGCGCATGGACACCAACTCCTTCGGCTGCACCGCTGCGCGCGGGAAGCCGGCACCCAGATCGAAGACGACACCCTTACTCATGACGGAGCAGGCGGCCGATGATCCCAAGGTGGTGTGAGCGGCGAATCCTGGCCAGGCTCTCAAAGTACTCGGCACGTGTCCACCCCACCCAACAACGTGCCCGCTCTGTTTCGAGTTCCTCCGCCATGATCTTGATCAACTCACGGATGTCGCTGGCCAGCGTCGACAAGAGACGCATGTCTCCCCAAACATCCCTGTCGAACTCGGTCAGGCACAACATCGCGTCCTGCACACTGATCGGCTCACGTTCAGGTCTGGCCTCCTCGTGCGGAGGACGATTCGGGGTGCCGCTTGCAGGCGGGGCACTTCCCGTCCCCGGTCGCGTGCAGCTCATGTATACTCCTCCCGACGACGTACTAGTACCTATTGGCATACACCGCGGACCTGCCATCGATTCGGCCGGACGCACACGCGAGAGCAACAGCCTTTCTTGCGCATGCACCGACTCCCTGGTCCCTTGCAGTTGGCCAGCGTCGTCGTGGTCGTTGTCGTGGTGGATGGAACACTGGTAGTCGGGGGATGCGTGGTCGTGGTTGGGACGATGGTTGTGGTGGGTGGGCTGGTCGTTGTGGAGGGACGCGTCGTGGTGGACGACGCGGTGATCGGAGTCAGGCAGTGTACCGCCGACACTTCCCGAAGAACATGACCGACGACGGCCGGCATGAAGAGGAGATCGATGTTGCTGAGCCCACCGGGGCAGAGGTGACAGTAGGACATGATCGCCCCCCGCGAGCAAGCGACCGATCCCGAGTAACAACCCTGTTCCCTGTTGTAGCAGGCGTTGAGCGGTGGACTGTAGCAGTGCTCGTGTTCACTGCCGAAGTTGTGTCCGAGCTCGTGGGCGACGACCATCACGTCCCAGATCGCCCGAGGATCAGAGAGGTCGAACGTTCCCCCCAACTGGACCACGGAGTAGCCGTACTGCAGATCACAGAGCGCATTGAGCCAGGCGATCCCGCCCGTGACCGTCTTTCCAGAAAGGAACTGCGTCGTGGCACGGGGTACGGTGGTCAACCCGTGGCTCGGCGTGGTCCAGTACGACTGCACTTCATCGAGAGCATCACTCGTGCTCGTGGCCGTCCACGGATCACTTGTGGTGGCCCAGAGCTTCAGGTAGCCGATCTGCAACGTCACGCCGATGTCCCGCTGGTAGAAGCTCGATACGGCAGCGAAGAGGGCACCGATGTAGTCGCGGGTCTCTTCATCGGTTCCGAACTTCACCCAGAGCTCGTGATCCGTCTCGATGGCGATCGTCGCGGTCGCTGGCACGGTCACGGCGAGGGTAGGAAGACGATGGGGACGTGGAGGCGGTGTGCGCACATCGTTCTCCAACGAGAACCCCGGTGGCGGATGATCGAGATCGCGCTGGTAGAAGCGTCCAGTCCGTCCAGCGCCGATCAACGACATGATCCCACGAGAAAGGGCAAACCCTCCGACACGTCCCCGCTGCCGATCGACGGTGGCAATGAGCAAGGAGGCCGGATCATTCGTGAGGCGCCCACGGTAGTAGCGCATGGTGGGCACGGGCAGCGTAGCGATCCCCATGTCGCGCTGTACGACGATCTGGGCGTTGGGAGCGAAGGGCGCGATGGGCTCGACGATCGCCTCCTGCTCGATACCGTCCAGCTGCACCACGATCCTGGTGGGTACGGAGGGGACGAGCAGCCTGCTCCCACGGTCGACCGGCCAGGGCTGGGCGAGGGCAACGGTGGCCCCCCACAAGAGTACCAGAACACTTCGTCCAATCATGACATACTCCTCCGTGTTTGCTGCTTACGATGCATCTTCGTTCTTGGACCGTTTGTGCTTCGGGCTGTCGCAGCTACAACCCTTGCCCTTGCACTTGTCGTGCATTCCCAACGCACACATCGGACACTTCTTGCCTTCCATGATCGATCTCCTCTCTCACCTGGTCGACGTGTTCAGTACTTCTTGCCGCCCTTTTTATTCTTGCCCTTGCCCATGTGCATCACCTCCTTTCGAGCCTTGGTCACTCGACAACTCCTTCCGTCTGGAGCGCAGCAACGACACGGACTCGGCAGCCTGTACGATTGCTTTCAATTCGTCGATGAACCACGATGATGGTTGGGCGGCTGCGCTGCGTTCCTCGATCTTCTTTGCCAACCACGCTGCGCGATCAGCCAGAATCCTCAGCACGCGCCCGCTGCTCAAGCGCGGCGAATCGCGAAGAGCCTCAACGTAAAAATCTGGTACGAACGTCGCTCTGCGTTTGCGCATTCGGCATTTGGAGCAGACCCGCTCGCCTCTACCGCAACTTTGCCAATGATGCTGGCAGTTCGCGCCAACCACCTTACTCATTCAACGACTCCTTCCAGATTGGGAACCTGGGTTTGGCGTTGCGATTCACGATCCTGCCTGAGCAAGCGCATGGCGTTCTGTGCATCCTGATCGGTGAGGGGCACGGCGCCACCAGCCATGGCCAACTGCTGATTTAGGATGTTGGTCTCGTTCCCTTTGCCAAGCACAGGGAGCTTCCCCAGTGCCTGCCAGAGCATTCTGATCATATCGATGGCCAAGGACGGTTGCGCGTTCTTCCCCTTCACATTGCGGATGACCGTTCGCGCACTGCGAATCGAATCGAGATAGAGCCCTTGGAACTGGCGCTCTGCCCGATCCATAATCTCCGTGGTCATCTGCTCGATGAGGGACTGTACTTCTGGATTCTCTATAAGAGAGGTCAGGGTGTCGTCCCCAAGATCGAGCTCCCGACCGATCGATTTGTTGGAACGACCGTACGCGACCAAGAACGCGAGCCGTCGTTTCACCCGATGTAGCAGTTGTACTTGACTCTTCTGCTGCTTCTTGTTGCGGTTCACCTTCCAGGGGGTACTCTCTACGAGAGTACCCCGCTGCTTCTTCTTCCAGGTTGTCATGGGGCTGAAGTCTACCTGAGGGCTCCGTCCCGTTCGAGTTCGTGCTGCCGGACGAGATGATCCACTTTGAGATACAGCTCCAGCGGGTTGTGCGCGATGAACGAGAGGAGCCGCAGAGGGCCCACGTGCTGCGTGGTTCCGTTCCCGATGTTCACGCTGGCGCTCACGATCAGACGATTGAGATGCTCCAACTTCTCGTCGATGGTCTCTGGTGCAGGCTGATGTTCACTCATGAGCGATAGCCCCTTCCTGCGCCTTCCAGGGTGAGCTCGACTTGCATGCCGAACAGTTCACTTCCAGGGATTTGGTGCCCGTCGGTGATGTCGATCCGGATGTGCTCTACCCTGGTGCGGATCACCAGGCCGGTCATTGACCAGGTCATGGCCACGGGTGACCGCCTGGAGCGGACAATCGAGATACGCAGGATTCACCTGTTCGAGTGCGACAAGCAGATCACCGATCACGAAGCGTTTTCATGAAATGATGGTAACTCCACTACGACAATCTCCACCTCGTCACCGTAGTCGTGATGGACACTGAGCTGCAAGCGATCGATAGGACACTGGAGCACGGTGCCATCCCACAGGTACACCGTGACGAAGATCAGCTGGTTCGCGTACGCGGGGTTGAGCACGTCGAGTTCCGTCTTCAGATCACTGACGGTACGGATCACGGCCGGAGTTCCTTGTGCAGCTGCGCCACGATCGCATCCGCGATGTGCTGTGCGAGAGCCTCGCGCTCGTTGCAGTCCAGGTAAACGCGTGTGTTCGTCCGATCTGCACTAGCGCGCACCATGTCGTCGAACAGGATTTGCGCGCACTGAGTGACGTTGCGCCCGTACAGATCAGGGCGATCCTTCACGGTGTGTGCGAACTCGTCGTAGAGCTCCTTGCTGACCCTGATCTTCAGGATGCGAAACCGCTTCGTCCCGTTCTTCTTCGCCTTCCGCTTCCCCTGTTTCATACGCACTCCTCGTGTAGGCGTTCATCCCGGTTGCCTGCCGCAGTGTTCACCGGTCCGAACGCAGGTTCCCCCTTGGAGATCGTCTTGCGGCAGTTCGAACAGGGACGATCTCCACGTACTTCGCAGAGGCTCCACATCTGCTTCCCGTGGATCGGGTGCGTGACACCGATCAGCTGATCGGAGAGCGTCTTCACGCGGGTGTACTGCCGCGGGGCATGGATTTCCGCTCCGCAGACGGTACAGACCCCGAGCTCGACGGCCCCTTTCGCTCCGCACAGTGGACACTTCTTCATCATCATACCGGCTTCGTACCGATCGTGATCTCGTACTTCTTCCCGACCGTGTATTGCGCCGCCTCTCGTGGGCTCACGTAGTACTTGAATGAGCTCTGCGGGTAGAAGACCTTCCACTCGTCATCAACGAACGTGAGCATGACCACCAGCATCATCTTGCCCATGGCGCCAGGGTCGCTCCGCTCGAACTCCAGCTTCTTGATCAGTTTGACCTTCATGACTTCCCCCCAAGTCGAACTCCACGCGGACGCGTACAGAACTCCATTCGCCAGATTGGAGGATCGGCAATGTCACCATCCCAAATGCGATAGACGCGAGAGATCGCATGCACATCAAGGTTGTGTTCGTGCGCCCAGGCGAGCGCACGAAATCCAACAGTGCGATCGCCGAGAAAGTCCACAGTCGGCCACTCGTACGAATGCCCCTTGCCACCCTGACAGGACTGACACGTCTCGAACCCACCGACCCGCATGATGTGTACCGCATGTGCGATACCTGGATCGAGTTTGGCGTCCTTCAGTTCCTTCTGAGAGAGACGCACTCCTTTCGAAAGCAGTCCGTCAAATGGGCGACCGACTGGTAACTGCTTCACGCTCATGAGGTCACGATGTGGATTGAGGCGCCACAGTGGGGGCAGAACTTGGTGTGTAGGATCGAGACTAAGTCCTCATTCGGGTACGCGACGTGGAGCACGAACACGAAGCTATCTAGATTATAGTGGACGCCGAACGGCCACTCGTCGTGCAGCAGCTTGCCCATAACCGCGCAGCATGGTGTGGCGCTCACGATCTTCGCGTCGCAGCAGAACGGGCCGGCGTTGACGGCGTTGCCCTCCCGCGTGACCTTGAGCATGCTCATCGATCTCAGCCCTCCTTTCATTGGCACACCGCGTTACCGCGAAAACGCGAATCGCTCGATCTGAGGCCCCTGGAGGCCCTCCCCTACGTGTGGGGTACCCACCCCCGACAAAACCCCCCTCTACGAGGCTGCTGGGGGCCAAGAACGGGCACTCCTGAAGGCATCACTTCCCCGGTTCGTCCCGGAAGGCCGGTTCACCCCCCTTGCTGGCATCAAAGACGGGGTACTTCCTCCGACGGACCGCGGCCGAGACCTGGCAGTGTAGGTGGTGGTCGATCCGCCGATTGAGAAACTCCAGCGTCTCCATCGGCATCGTGTCGACGTTGACGTTGAACACGCCAGCTATCCCGTCCAACATCTCACGAAACCAGAAAAGCGTACCGAGCTCTCGTCCTTCACTCATGCCGGCGCCTCCTTCAGTTTGCCGAGCGTCGCGAAGTCCCCCATCAGCACGTCGGCACGGAGATGCTCGACCACCGTGGTGTACTGCTTCAGCTCAGTGTTGATCGCGTCGATGAAGGCGTAGAGCTCCACGGCCCGTCCCGCCTCCTGGTAGAAGCGCAGGAGCGGCGCGAAGGACCCATCGCCGGAGGCTACTGCCAGATGGGTGTAGCCATCCAGGCGTTCGAGCTCCTGTATCTGCAACGCGAAGCCGGCCACCCGCTCCATGTACTCGTACCCGAGTCGCTTCAGGGCACCATGGAAGTTGCCGAGATCGCGCTTCTCTTCCGGGATGAATGCCAGGCTGTAGATCACGGCGAAGTGCCGCTTCCCGACGATGCGTTCCCGGAGCTTCTTGAAGTCGATGCGGGCCCCACGCCCGAACATCTCACGGGCACTGTGAAACAGATTGGGCGCGTCCACAACGAGCAGCATGGTGTCCTGCTCATTAGGCTGCCCTGCTCGTCCGGCCGGCATAGTGCTGTCTCCACAAGCGTCGCCAGTCTGCCGGAGAGGTCTTCTCGAACAGAATGTTCAGGTGGAAGAAGAGCAGCACCCTGGTCTTCAGGAGCGGCTCTTTCAGTGGAACGATCAACGTCTGGACAGCGAGTGCATCCTGTAGCGCGAGGCACACGATCCATGGCTGCCGATTCTGTCGGTACACGAGGAGGGGAATCTTGCTCTTCTCCCGTGCGGCCTGGCGTGCCTGACGCCAGCATTCCCACAGGAACGAATCCCGTCCACGGAACAGGTAGCCATCGACCGTGACCTTCTTGTCGCGCTTCACCTCGACCGCAAATACCCACGGCTTCGCGAGACCACCACGAGCGGGCACGATGTCACCGGCCTGATCAGGGAAGAGCTTGCGGCCCCTCGAACCAGGCATGCGCATCAGTGCCCGCTTGTCGCGGTAGTACCACTCACCGAAGAGCTCCGCGGCTTCGTTCTCGCCGCTGTTACCCTTCGCCTTACGACCCTTCTGGGTCATCTCATCCCTTAGGCAGGAACGGATCAGAAGACCTCGGGTAGGTGCGCTCGCTCTGGATCACACCGTTCTTCTTGTGGATCACGAGCGAGGAGGGCTCGGTGTCCTTCGCCAGCGTGATCGCCAGGCGCATGGCGTCCCGCTTGTCGCGAGCGTTCGTGGAGTAGCCCTTCACTCGCCAGACCTTCCACTTCTTCTCGTAGACCAGGTGGAACTGCTTACGCCGCTGACCGGTGCGCCTTCTTGCGCTTCGTCCGCCGCGGCGGCTCTTCTTGGCCATGCCGCATCTCCTTCATCGCTGTAAGGGCGCTCCGCAGCGACCAGACGCGGAGACGCCAACGCAGCGTAGCCGGGTGAACACCTACCCGCTCAGCCCATGCCGACAGGCATAGTGTTTCACCGTTGAACGTAATCAACCGATTGTTTCGCTTGTTGCGACACTGTGCTCGCCGATCGACCCACCTGCAGTTCGTAGGATCATACCCCTTATTGTTGTCGATTCGGTCAAGCTCTAGGCCAGATGGTCGCTGTCTCATATCGGCCAGAAAGTTCGCAAATGAGCGCCAGCGAACACAGACCGCAATCCCGCGTCCACCATACGCCCCAAAGTCTTTGTCAGTCGGACTGTTGCAGCGCGCGATCATGTGTTTCCAGACACGATACGTCGGCGTAGCAATGCCGCGATTCGTGCCGCCGTGCTTCCAATTACCATGTCGAGCTTGTTCGATCACTGATCACCGACCTCGCTTGACTCGCTTCCTCTTCTTTTTGGGACGACCTTCAACAGCGCTACCAGCAATACGTCCCTTCGTCTGTCGATACAGGCGAGCAATCCGCTTCAGCGCAGCTCGTTCATCTGACGCCGGGCCGAACTTCCTAATCTCCTCCTCGAACCGTGGGACTTCGAGATCGTGGAGCCGCAGCTTGTACCGAATCCGACCGTGGTCGTCCTTGATGGGCAGCTGCGCCTCGTCGAGGAAGAGATCGAAGTGGTACAGCTCGTGCCACATCAGCCGGAGCCTGGCCCGAGGTCCCATGTCCTTCCACAGGTCCTTGGCCATGATCACGGCGCCATCGAAGCCGAAGAGGTCGCGCTCGCGAGCGGAGAGCTTGCGCGCTTCCCCATGTACGAAGCGCCCGGTGGTGCGGTTGAGTCGCGCGGGGGTCCGCCACCCGTACAGCAACCGCATGTGCTGCAGGTGCGGGAAGTCGGCCTTGATGACCTCAGCCGCGAGCTTCTGCAGCTCGCGGCTGTCGTCCCGCACGTACCGTGGTCGTGTTGACAGCTCGGTCATGTACGTCTCCTTGTACCATTCGGGTTACATCCACCGCTTGCTCGATCTCACGCACGACACGACACCCTTGCAGATGTATCACGCGTGGGAAAAACGAATCAAGCTCTGCGCGATGGGAAGTCACGAAGATGGACTCCCGACCACATCGTCCGAGTACCTGCAGGGCCTTCTGAATACCGAGCGGATCGAGGTTCTCGAACGGCTCATCGAGGAACCAGCAGTTGGTCGCCTGGGGCATGAACTCCTGGAACGCCATCGCGATCGCGAAGTCCACGCGGCGTCGTTCTCCCCCCGAGAGGAGGGCGTACTTTCGCCCCCCGGCATAGCGAAGTCGTTGCACGAGGCGATCTCCAGCAACATCAAATAGGCAACTAAGAACACCTTTCTGTGTAGGGAGATGACGGAGAGTATGGTCAACAGCTGCATTAAGCCGAGGGACCACACGAGCCAACGCATGAGTCTCGATCCCTCGGGAGGAGAAGCCGTCCTTCCACCAGTCCCAGTACCGTCCTCGCTCATCGAGCACCCCAACCTGTTCTTCGAGCGCCTTCCGTTCCACCTGGGCAGCCGCCAACCGCGTGCGAGCCCGTTGCAGGCTCGCGTTGATCGCCTCCACGTTCACGTTCACGTACTTCAGCTGGGCATCGATCTCCTTCAGACGCGTGTCGTACTTGTCGATCTGATCGTAGGCAGCTGTGAGCGCACGCGGGTCGATCTCCTCCGAGAGCCGCGCCAGGCGATCCTCGTACTCCCGGATGGAGCGCAGCGTGCTCTTCTTCTCCTCCTTGAGATCAGCCAGGGTCTGCTTCGTGCTCTTCTTGGTCAGCGACTGCCCGCACATCGGACAGGTCTTGGTCGCCGAGAGCTCCTCGATCCGCCGATGTGTTCCTTCGAGCAGGCTGGAGAGGAGCGCGATCTGTCGCTTGCAGTCGTCGATGTGCTCCTGCTGCGCCTCCCACTGCGATAGGCTATCCGCGAGCCGGCGCTTCCGCTTGGTGATCTTGGTCCGCTCCTCGTCGAGAGCCTGCGCGTTGATGGTCCGCTCACGCTGCGCCCGCTTCAGGGAAGACTTCGCCGTGTCGACCGATTCGATGGCGACCGTCTCCTGCCCCTTCGCATTCTCCAGGCGAAGGCTGAGCGCGGCGTACTCTTCGCTGATCGCCTTGGCCCGACCCTTCACATACTCGCCGGCCTGAGTGAACCGCTCGAAGCGGAAGAGCTCGCGAATGAACCGCTTCTGCTCTCGCTCAGGGAGGGTGCTGAACGGCGTGGTGAAGTTGGGGACGAGGGTGTGGATGAACTGATCGTCGGTGAGACCGAGAACGTCCCGGAGCACTTCATCGGTCCGGGCAGTGTGGCGAGCAGATACTTCGGCGCCATCAACGAACAGACGTACGCTGTTCTTCCCCACCGCATGCCCACGGTAACGTTCAACAGCGATCTGCTTGTTAAGACGCTCCAGCTCAACTCGTACCCAGGCACCGCCGTGACGGCCTTCGTCGCGGACCAGATCATCGAGAACCTCCACACGATCGATGAGCCCCTTCAGTGCCCAGCAGATCGCCGTTGGAATCGAACTCTTCCCGGAGCCGTTCGGCCCCACGACGTACGTGAGCCCACGCTCCGCGAGCGTGAAGTCCATCTTCTCCCAGCCGAGGAAGTTCTCGGCCTGTACACGCTGCAGGCGCAGCATCACGTGCTCTTCTTGTGGTGCTCGGCAACGCAGCCGGCGCAGAACTGTTGGTAGGGTCGACAGAAGTTACTGAGCTGCAGCGTAGTTCGTGGACGATGACCACGACGATCGAGGCAGTCGAGGCACTCGGTACAGAACAGGCCACCATGGTTCAGCCGAGACACGTACGTCGTGCTCTCCCCATGACCACAAGGATTGTCGTAGAGCATCAGCTAGCCCCCCGAAGTGCGAGCTTCCCGATCTTCTTGAGTCGCTTCGCCCGGAGATCGGACTCGTCCGAGAGGTGCTGCTCCACGTAGTCGTCGACCACTTCCTCGAAGTTGATCGGGTCCTGGTCGCTTGTCTCCTGCAGCTCTTCCGCGACCTGGGCGCTGTCGACGGCGATGACGAACGGCTCGATCGAGCGTGGATCGTGTTCCTTCAAGCGCTCGGTGGCCTCACGGATGCGTCGTGGTCCAGTGCGCTGCACCCGCACGAAGTTCCCACGCACCCGCGTGTCGAGCTTCTCGTCGGGCCAGGTACACACGTCCACGTCGACCAGCGTACGAAAGCGCGGGAACTTGACCGGTACGAACTTGAACTTCGGGCGCTTGCCTGGCCCGCGAAAGGTGATCTCCCACATGCCCCGCCGCTTCCCTTCGTCTCCCCACTCGTGCTGCATGCAGGCACCCCAGTACCGGAACCAATCGTACTTGATCTCGTCGTGGTAGTGCCCCGAGGCCATGTAGATACGGTGCTCGAACATCTTATAGCTGCCGGCGCGTCCGATGAGGCGGCCTCGGTACGGCACGTCGGCGAAGTCGTGATGGAACCCGAGCAGCTCGCACTGTTGCGTGATATGCTTCCAGACATCGGCCTCGAACAGTCCCTTGGCCTGGTGCATCCAGGGGACCATGGTGATCACGTGTCCACCGGCCACCGAGCACTCCCGGATGCCGGTATCGATTACGTCGAAGAGGTTGCGGAACGGTTCCAACGCGTGATCGAAGCCCATGAGATCGCGGTCGTGATTGCCCAGAAGAAAACGCCACACATGCCCACGATCCCGAGCACGCCGAGCCCAACGGGCCAGGCCACCAGCAGCGGTAGCAAGTACGTGATCGTGTAGGTGAAATACATCTCCAAAGAAAATGCCATCGGTGATCTTCTCCCGGTCCATGTACTCGGTCGCTTGATCGAGTACTGACAGCCCGTCGAGCAACCGACTCTGGCCCTTCCCCGGTATGATCTCACCGTACTGCGGCCACTCATGGAGATGCAGATCAGACAGTGCGAGCGCTCGGTCTTCCATCGTGACTACTTGGTTGCGGCCTCGCCACCGTTCTTCGGCAGCGAGTCACGGATCAGGTTGGCGAGCAGCACGTTCACGAGCCCAGACCCCTGCTCACCAGTACCACCAGCCACGACCTCGGGAACGAGCTTGAAGCCGCTGGTCGCGAGCTGTCGCGCGGGTTCATACGCGCCCCTGCGAGTGGCCTATACATTCCGACTGACGGTTCAGTACCGAGCCTCGGGGAACCAGTAATAGAAGGCGAGCCACGAGAAGCACGCCCCGAGGGCCAAACAACCGAGCGCGCCACCGATCCAAAGGGCCACCTGACGGCCGGCGACATTCTGGGGGAGGGCGGCGGTACATCGAAGCCACCCGAGCCCGAGCGCAGTGCTTGCAAGCGCAAGTGCAAGCGCTCCAGCCCCGCGGAATGGGTAACGGCGACGGTCAATTTCGTCGGCGTCGTCATCTTGTTCTTCTATGCGTGCTTCACCCTGTGGCAGGCGCGGGCCAGCGAGAAGGCGGCCATCGCGGCGAGGGATTCCGCCGATGCCACCAAGCAGAGCGTCGAGGCGCTGTCGCAACCGATCCTGCGCATGCAGGACGTACGAGCTGGAGATGGGACCATGCTCATACGGCCAATGTTTGAGGATTTGACGGATGATCAGGCGGGGCCCCCCTATGCGGAGACTCACCGGCAGATAAAGTTCACGGTCACGAATATCGGCCGCGGCGTCGCTTCGCAGATTTACGTCGAAGGCTATTGGCAGACCTCTCGGGACGTCTCCAAAAATGTTCCGCTTGAGCGCAGTCCCGTTAAGGCGTTCGGGCACCGAAATCATCTCATGCATGCTCGCATCAGCAGCCAGGTTCTGGACTTTAAGGAGCACACCGAAGGCTGGGGCTACGTGCCGGAGCAGATAGCCAACCTCACCACGCAGGGCGACGATCGCCCCATCAGGCAGCGTCTTCGTACTGCCGAACAGGACCCACTTCTTCGTCACGACCCCGATCTGATCCTCGGGCACGATCCAGATGCCGAAGAAGCGCAGCACGGAGCGATAGAAGACCGCAGCGAGCAGCAGGATCAGGACCCACGAGTAGCTGAACACGGTCCACAGAACGTCATCGGTGTTCATGTACATCCTCCTTGTTGGTTGCTAGTTGTCTTCGTCGATCAAGGTCCCATTCGCGCGCTTCAGTGACTTCGTACGGAAGAAGCCCATGTGCTCCGCGTACTGCAACATGAAGAGTCGCGCGTAGAACGGGAAGTGACAGTTGCTGATCTTGAAGCCCTGGTACCGCTCAGGGTTGATCGCGGTCTCCCACCGCAGGCGCTGCAGGATCAGGTGCGCCCCAATGTGCTGATGCCCCGCACGGATCACCTGTCGCGTGAAGCGACAGAAGAGGCTGTACACATCGGCGTGTCGACGATGATAGCGGGCGAAGTTGCGGAAGTGCTTCGCCTCGCCGACACGATCCTTCAGCGCCCTGAGCGGCGTCATGCTGCCTCTTCGGTCCCGGTCGGTGAACGTTCGCCGTCGCTCTCTGCGATAGGTTGCTCTCCTCTCTGGCCGTAGGGGCGCATGAGCCCCTTGCGGCACGCGTAGGCGAGGAACTTCATCCGCGCCTTGTCAGGGCCACCGAGCTTCACGATAAGTGCAGGCCAGGTCACCCGCGTGCACTCCTCCTTCACCTTGCGCAGACGGAAGAGGTAGCGCGTCTTGCCCGCTGGGCTCTTCTTCCGCTCCTTCAGGATGCCGAGTTCGAGTGCGCCATCGAACAGGTCCTGGAGCTTGTCGATGCCGTTCACAAACTTCATCGTGTAGATGGCCTCGCGGAACGGCGGCGCGACCTTGTTCTTGATGATGGTCAGCCTATTGAGAAAGCCGCTCTTGTCCTCCAACCGTTTCCCTCGCTTGATCTCCACACGCACCGTCGCGCGATAGCGCGGCACGTTCCCCCCACGCGTCTCCATCTCCGGTCCCATGTGCGCCGGCCGGTAGTTTCCGCTCCCGATCTTTGTGGAGAGCTGAGAGACGCAGACGAAGAGGCACTTGTACCGTGCCGCCATGTTCACGACCTCGGGAAGCAACAGCGCGATGTCAGCTGCCGCCCGAGCGATCGAGCTCTCCCCTGGTGCCAGGTTCTGCACCTTGCTGGACGGACGCCCGTCGAGGCTATCGAGAATCAGCGTGTGGATCGCAGTGGGGTTCTCCTTCCCGAACTCCCTGATGTGATCTCGTGCTGAACAGAGCGCCTCTTCGAGCGTCCGCGGGTAGACCAGCTCCAGGTCTTCGAGGTTGACGCCGATCTCCTCCGCACGCTCCTCGTCGAACACGTCCTCAGTGTCGATCAGAGTCGCATGGCCACCGAGCCGTTGGGTCTCAGCGATGATGTGGTGAGAGAGCGTGCTCTTCCCGTGCCCGTCGAGACCCATCAACTGGAACATGCGGCCTCGTGGCAGCCCTGGACGCCCGATCGCCAGATCGAGCATCAAGGACTGCGTGGAGATGCCACCAGGGACGTAGCCGAGCGCCTTGGCTTCCTTCTTCGTCGGGAAGACATCGGCGCCGTACTGCTTACGCAGTTTGTTCCGGTACTTCGTCTTAAACTTCATCGTCCTCTTCCTTCACGCCCATGATCGTCGGGTTCGGGCCACCCTTCCCTCGCCACCGGCAGTCCGCGCAGTAGAGCAGACACCACTTGATCTCCCGGCGACACCCTGGACACAGATGATCGTACCGGCCCATTAGCCCCGTAGCCTCCGGCGGCGCCGCTCGCTCGCACCGACCTTTGACCGCTGCAGCCGGCGCTCCCGCCACACCATCTTGCAGCGACGGCGCACCGGGCACTCGATGCAAATCGGAAGCCCACGCACACCGTACTTCTCGCGACGGTAGGCACGTGGCTTCTTGTAGGACTTGCCGAAGCACGGGTACTTCTCCGAGCGCGAGCTGCGCTCGGTGTCCTCGTCGTCGCGGCGAGTCGCCCCACTGCTCGTTGGCGTCATCCCGAGCGCCGCGCGCATCTCCTGCGCGTTCGGCAGCGAGATGAACTTGCGGAGGTTCTTCACCTTGCGGAGCCAACGCTTGTTCTGGATGCGGGTCGCGGTGTGCTTCACCTTCGCATCGTATAGCGGTGGCGCCTTGCCGCGATCGGTCACGATGATCACGACGTTCTTGCCACGCCGCGGATGGGTGAAGTCGCCACAGTCGGGATCGGCCCAGGCCGTCAGCATGTCGGTCATGACCTTGTCGCTGTACGTCCGCCACACCTGCACGCCGTGCTCGGGATGATTCAGGTCGACGAGGTTCATGAAGTACACGCTCTTCGCCTGTATCCGCTCGCTCATCGACACATCTTCCACGTCTTCGCTCGATGCGAGCTCCTCGGCCTTCTCACAGCCGGGGCACGGCTTGTTGGTCAGCTCCAGGCACGTGTGCACGGTCCCACGGCCCGTCTGCCCACCCCACGGGAAGTAGTGTTGCTTGCCCTCGAAGTAGAACGTCTCGTTGTCGCCCCACGGAAGCATCCGGATGGGGTTCTCACCAGCCACGGGCTTCCAGAACCGCTTCCTTTTCTCGTTGAGCTCCTTCAACTTCTTGCGAATGGTATCGAGCCTGTTGCCGGTCGAAGAAATCATGCCGCCTCCTTCACGTCCTCTGGATAGACCACCTGTGCTGATCGCTCCGCCTCACCCCAACGGTCAGCGGTACCGATCTCCATCGCGAAGCGGTAGTTGTCGAGCTGAGGAACTGGACGCGTCATCTCCTCAGACATGATCTCGCGCACAGCGCGACGCTCGGCGCGAGGATGCTCCACGATGATGTTGTCGTACACGAGATTCACCGGCCACGCCTTCATCCTGTACTTCTCGAAGCGCGCACAGATGCGGTTCATGGACCGGAACGTCAACTCCGCTGCTGCGTTCTGTGGAAAGAAGTCTCGGGCCTGCCGACGCAGGTGATTCAGCTGCGCCTCGTCGTGGTAGTCCGTCACCACGAAGCGACGCTTGCGGCCGAACGGGCTCGTGATCACCTTCTCCTGGATCGCGAGTTCCGCGATCCCGTCGAGGAAGCCACAGGTGAGCGGGAACTGCCCGGCGAAGCCCTCCATCGCTCCGGCGATCAGATCGACGGGCGCTCCGGTGAACGCCGCGATGCCCTCGGCTGAGCCGCCGTACAGGAACCCACCGAAGACGATGCCCTTCGAGAGCGTACGGATGGTCTTGTTCGGCTTCTCGTTACGCGGGACCTTGAAAACGGTCCAGGCGACCTCGTTGTGGAAGTCACGGCGTTCCCTGAAGATCAGCAGCATCTTCTCGTCGCCCGCGATCACCGCGATCGCCACGAGTTCCGCCTGCTTCACGTCCGCACTCGTCAGCTCACAGCCTGGTGCCGCGATGAACATATCGCGCAGGCTGAAGACCTCGTCGTCCTTCAGCTCCAGGAACGGGTAGTCGTTGTGGTCCTTGTCGCGCGGCATGGTCGCGAGTGGCGGCTCCTTCGAGCTGACACGACCGCTGACCTGCGCGCCCACCTGAAAGAGCGTGTGCACACGGTGAGTCTTGTCGATCCACTTCTCCAGGCCGGGGGCGTAGTTGCTCTGCAGCTTCGAGGCACGCGCCCAGTTGATGCAGTGGCGCAGGATGGGGTGCTGGTACTTCTCGAACAGCTTCTCCAGGATTTTGCGATCGGTGGTGTACTGGCCGGTAGTCGTGAGGGGAACCTTGGGATCATCGGTGGGGATGCCCACGACATCGAAGATGACGCGGGCCTTCTGCGCAGGCGCGTTGAGGTTGATTCGCTCTCCGGCGATCTCTTCGATCTTCGACTGAATCCGACGCGTGACGGTTTCGAGTCGATCCGCGATCTCGAACATGCGAGTCTTGTCGACGCGCATGCCCATGAGACCGGAGCGGAGCAGGTTGCTGCAGAGGGGACGCGAGGCGGTGTGGAAGTACTCCTTCATGCCCTGTTCCTTCAGTCGGCGCTTGAGCACCTTCCACACGCGAAACGCCGCATCCGCGTCGGTCGCAGCGTACTCGTGGAGGATTTCGGGCGGGATCAGGGCTGCATCCCGCGCGCCGAGTAGGCCACGAGATTTCATACGTGGCTCCAAAGCTTCCTGCACACGATACGACGGCAGGTTGATGTGCTGACGCCAAAGCGCTTGGCAAGGCTTCCAGTTGATACGCCCTCTCTCGCCAGCACCCGTAGCTGCCGCACCTTACGAGCGCTCAATCGTGCCGCTGCATTCCGCTCACCGCGCGGGGCGCGATGAGGGTGCAATCTGAACCCATGACGATCGCCACGAGCAGTTCTTCCCCTCTCATCACGATCACGCACATTGTCTAGATTACTGCCTTCGCGAAGATGAAGCGGTTGAACACACGGTGGATTGTCGCACGAGTGCAGCAGCTGCCTCATCGGCCACGTCCCATACGTCAAGTACCAGGCGACGTGCGTTGCACGTCGCATCTTCCCATCATAGCGAACCTGACCATAACCATCTCGATCCATCGACCTTACCCAAAGCCAACAGCTGTCAGGCGAGTCAGGCTGACGTACGCCTGCCCAAAACTCCTTGGGACCATTCGGACGTTGAGGCATTATGCCGCCTCCTTCCGCTTCTTCTGCTTCCTGAGCTTCGAGAGCTTCTTGGCCATGCGTGTTTTGTAGTTGCCAAGATCGGTGAAGAGGAACGCAAGCGTCTCCAGGTCCTTGAAGCTGTTCTCGTCGATCAGGTTCATCATGACCAGGAGATCACGGAAGTTGATCTTGTACACGTCGATGTCGATCCGCGAGAGGAACCGTAGGTCGAAAGGTGCGTTCTGGATCACCCAGATCGTCTTGGGGTCCTCGAACTTGCGCTTCAGTCGACTGCGGATCACCTCCCACTGGTGCGCGGTCCAGACCTCGACGCGCTTAAAGCCGTAACGTGGTAGCACCCACGCCTCGTACTCCTTCCACGAGAAAGACATGCACTGGATGTTGGCCCGCTGGTAGTCAAGCGCGGTGCCCACGATTCGCTGGAGCTTCGTACGGAAGGCACTCGTCTCCGAGTCGAACGCGATCACCTTCTGACGATCGAGCTCATCGAGGAACACCAGGGCCTCTCCGAACGTCTGACAGATGCGGTACACGACGGGGTGTCGTGGTGTTGCCCGGCCTCCTGTCGCGACGCGGTACGCGCGTTCCAGATCGCGTACGACGACACCCCGGTAGCCTTCGTTGCCACGGAGTAGGTACGCTGGATGGAAGGTCGGCAGCACCTTCGGCGCCGTTGGGAGGAGGTCGATTGGTTCATGGAGCTCTCCACGCGCCTTGGTGATACCTGACTTCCCGACGGTTGAGCGAAGGGCCACGTCCCCGAGCGCCACCAATAACTTCGGAGCGACGCGCCGAATCTCGACATTCAGCCGCTGACGGCAACAGGCGATCGCCTGGTCGATGTCCTTCCCCTGCTTCTTCATGTCGATGGGGATTTGGCACTTCAACGCGTTGGCGATGTACACCTCGTCTCGGTCGATCTTCGGCTCCGTCTCGTCGAGCAGTCCGTTCAAGTACTGCCCGGCTCGTCCGTAGAAGGGGCGACCCGTTCTCACCTCCTCCCAGCTCGGGGCTTCACCGACGAACATGATTTTCGCGTCGGGTGGCCCTTCACTCATGACCATCGGGGCACGATAGAGAGGACACTGCTCACAGATGGCAACTTTCTCTTCTCGCAGTACGCCGCCCATTAGAGCACCCGCTCCATCGCACCACTCACAGACACTTCCCAGATTGAGGACCGATTCCCGTACTTTGAACGGAACGCACGATCCACGAGCTTCTGAAACAGATGGCGGGCGAAGTGATCTGGCTGCGGCTTCTCCGCTGGCAAGATCAGACCCGCCGTCGGATAGCACTCGCGGAGCTTCTCCCACGCTGCTCGTGCCGGAGAGACCTTACTACGGCCGGGGGTGTCCCACGCGTCGCGATCCCACGCGAGCACGATCTGTCGGATGTACCGCTTCTGATCAGCCAGACACAGCAGTTGCTTCTCGGAGAGCTTCTTCCCAAACGTCGCGAGCCCCTGGTACATGAGCGCGGGGATCACACCTTCGACCAAGATCACGCGCCCCATCGTCAGGTACGCTTGTGGATATAGGACACGCGCTGATGGGAAGCCCCTCGGGAAGCGGTACTTCGGCTCCTCCTTACCGATCGTGCGCGCCTGGAAGCCGACGAGCTGATTGCCCCAGACGACCGGAAACACGACCCGTCGCGCGTATGGCCCTGTAGGGCAGTAGCGCAGCTGGAACGTGAGGGCCTCACGGATGCTGAGACCACGCTTCTCGATGAACTCGATCGCCTCGGGGAACTTCCACGCGGGATGGCAGTGTGGTGGAAGCTCGCCGGGCAGTAGCCCGTCCGCAGAACGTTGACCGACCTCGGTCGTCATGGCTCGCAGGTCCCGCACCTTCGGGGCGGCGTCGAGTTCGAACCGCTTCGGCAAGTTGAGATCGCGAATCAACCGCTCGAACGAGAAGTTCTCCTTGCAGCGCTGACAATGCCCCAACCGCTTCACCAGGTTGACGTACAGATGCTTCTCTTTACCGCAGTCGGGGCAGTCGAGCATCACCTCGTTCGAGTGGAACACGTGCTGGTACGGCACATGCGCCGCGTTCAGCATACGCAAGAGGATCGGCGTCTGTCGCGCCGGATCAGCTAGCCGGGTTGCTACCGTCGCCATCCTTGATGTCCTCGACCTTCGCGAGCCCCGACATGATGAGCGCCGAGGAACCGATGTCCATCAGGACCTGCAACAGAGGAGGAAGCTCCTTCATGTTGGCGAGTCCGAGCAGCATCAACATCGTGTCCCGCACGTCGATGATCGCTTCGAGCTTCGCCATCTCCACGTAGTACATCCGATCATCGCCCTTCTTGTTCTTGGCGACCTTGTGGAGCTTCTGGAAGATTTCCTCCTTGGTATCCATGCTAAACCATTGGTCGGGCATAGAAGGCCCCCTTGCTGAAGTTGGTTCGCACCTTCATCGTGTGGCCGTCGCCACCGTGCGTGTACTTGGCTAGGTGCAGACGCGCGACCTCCTTCTTCTTCTCCTCCGGGGTGCGGTTGATGCTGACGACCAGGGTTGCCTCCATCACCGCGCCGTACGACTCGGCGGTGTCCTCGACAGTCACGACCTCGTTCGAGCGCGATCCCCGGTTACCCTGGAACGCCGTCCAGCCGATGAGCCGGTACTTCTGGCAAAAGGCGATCCACTCGGACATCACGGACTGGAGCGCCAGGTAGCGGTTCTCCATCGTCTGCACGGTGTCGTAGAAGCTCGGGATCATGTAGTTGACAAAGTCGACCACGATCACGTGTGGCGTGAAGCCGTTCGCGATGCACTGCTGTACGTGCGCATCGAGCGTGTGTGGCCCCGCCTTGTGGCGCTGGAAGTACTTGAGCAGGATGCAGTCGCCGTAGATGCGGCCGAAGCGGGTCACGTTCTTCAGCACCGTCTTCGGCATATGCGCGAGATCGTGCTGCTTTACCCCACCAAGCGAGGCATCGAGTATCTCGGCGATGTCGTCCTCAGGGAGCTGCAACGTGTAGTAGATCACGTTGCGCCTCTGGAGCGCGGCTGCCTTCGCCAGGTGACAGAGGAAGCGGGTCTTACCCGCACCAGTAGGAGCGAGCGCGCACCCTGTCTCCCCAGACCGTAGGCCACCGTTGCGCAGCCGATCGTCGAGCTGCTGGATCAGCGTTTTGACAACGAGCCGAGGAATCTTCAGCCGATTGCGTACACGCTGGCTGACAGTGGACACGTAGAACGTACCGATCCCAGTACCGTCCGAATCACCGTTCAGCAGTGCCTTGCCGAAGAGCGTACGAACACCACCGAGATCACCCTTCTCCATCAGCGGGAGCGCGTCGCGGTGGGCGATGATCAGCTGCTGCATCGAGGCAAAGTCGCGGGCGTGACGTAGCAAGAATTGCACCTCGGACTCACGTTTGATCCTGTGCTTCTTCAGCTTGCGGAAAATCTCACGGAAGAAGTTGCGTTCTTCACGGTCGGGGAGTTGGGAAAAGATGCGCTCGCGGAGGACGCGGCGCGTGGGAAGGTGGCCGAGCTCCCGGAAGGAATCCCGAAGCTCCTGCCAGACGAGCGGGATGCCCGGAGTCGAGAAGTGCTCTGGGGCGAGGATATCTAGCGTCGTCGCGAGCCGAGGATCGCCGTCGATGATCCCCGCAGCGAGCGCGTACTGAAACCCGTCAGAGAGCGGTACGCGTTTGCCGACGGACGACTTCATCGATGTGCGTTATGAACTTGCTGGTGAACACGCCGCTGTTGCGGACGATGGGCCAGACGACGCGCAGCGGTTCAGCACGCGCTGCACAGAGGTGATCGAGCGTGTCTTCTTCGTGCTTCCACCGAACGCCCTTCTTGACGACCAGCTGACGGCGCTCCTCCCAGGCGAAGTACATCTTCCAGACCTTCTCGCTGACGAAGTGCTCGGGGAAGGTACCAGCGCCAAAGTACGAGAATACGGCCCAGGCGAACCGGGCTGTATCAGCAGGGTAGCCGCGCTCCTGTAGCTGCGACAATTTGACGGCTGCGCGCTTGAAGAAAATGACCTTCCGTGAGCTCTCGCGGAAGATGCGTGGGAAGGAGTCCCCGCACCACCGTCGTTTGAGCTCCGCGTAGAGCTTGAGCAGCATGGACGCCCGCTGCTGATCGCGGGGCGAGAGCGCGAAGGCTGTGCGCCTGGCGTCATGAAAGAGAACGAGCCGCGTTCTTCGCGGTGTACTGATTGAGGTTCGTGAACGGGATATCTTCGACATCTTCGACACTGCGGATGACATAGCCCTCCTCGCGGTACACCTTGAGCCGATCTCGGCTGTGACGAGCGAAGTACGGACTCATCTGATCATCGAAATCGATCAAGTACAGTTCGTTGATAACCTTCTTCTTGCGCATGCCGCGCCCAGGTATCTGCAGGCTCGCGATCTGGGACTTCCCGCCATCAAGTCGGACGATGCAGCGGATCACCGGCACGTCGATCCCCATGTGGAAGATGCCCGACGCGATCACGATCCGGGTCTCTTCGCGGCGCATCGCATCAAGATAGTGCTTCCGACGCTCTGCTGGATCGCGGTAGCAGAGGAACGGCACGCGCATTCCGTACGAGCGAAACATGCGACGCAGTACTTCACCGTGCGCCCGCTTCTGAACCAGCAGGAGCGTAATCCACCCCGACTCGGCTGCATGCAGCGCGGCGGCGATCCCGAGCTTGTTGCGATACTCGTTGTGATGGATCGCGAGCCGCTCGGCAGCCGCGTAGCGTGCCTGAGTCCGTGGCTGCGTGACCTTGAACATGAACACGGAAACCTTCGAGAGCAGCCCACAGGCCCGGAGCTTGCGTGAGGGGAGATGGTAGAGCACGTCCCCAAACGTTCCCGTGAGGAACCAGTCGCCCAGGTCCTCGGTCCGACGGAGCAGCGAACCACCAAACGCCAGACGCACGAAGGCTCGTGGGCATGCCCGCACGATGTCCTGGTACACGTTGTCTGAAACGAGGTGCGCTTCGTCGACCACGACGGTCCGAATACGATGCAAAAAAGAAAGGACCCGTGAGTCCTCTTGGCGAACTCGGGGTCCTAGTGTCTGGATCATAGCCATGGTGATCTGCTTCGGGTCCCAGCGGCCCATACCGATCTGTCCGATCTCCTGTCCGGTGAGCAAACGATACACGTCGGCCCCCTGCAGGAGGAGATCACGGCGCGGGACGAGATAGAGCGAATGACCGCCGAACATTTGGCAGGCCCAGAAGGCGGTCACGGTCTTCCCCGAGCCGGTCGGCATGGAGATGAGCCCACGCGGCCAAGGGAGCTGATTGCGGCCCACCGTCTGTCGAGCGACAGCGCGGATAGCCAGGTGTTGCAGTACACACTGTACGGGATGGATGTCGAAGCCACGGCTGCGAAGCAGCGTAGCCCAACGTTCGGGAGGGAGTACTACAGAGGGAGCGTGCAGCGCGCGACGATCGATAATCTTCGAGTGCACGTCGTTTTCGGTGAGAACCTCCAGCGCGTATGGCAGGAGGCCCGAAGGGAAGAGCTTGGTAACCTTGTTGTAGAACTTTCGGCGGCCGTCCCAGTGATGCTGTTGGTAGGCCTTGGTCCAGTAGTAGTTCGGCTGAGTGAAGGCGAGCGCTTCGGAGAGCGCGTTCTCGCTGCGCTTGCTCGCAGAGAGTACTCGACAGTCTCCGTTCGTGAGTGCGATCTTCATCCGCTCAACCCAGCAACACTATCACTCCTGGCGACCGCCCCACCACGGTCTACCTGCCAGTCCCAGAACTGACTTACGACCGCTCGGAGATGGCGACGAGCGGCGACCGGCTCCCAGATTGTTGCAGTACTACTTCTTCTGACGCTTGGCGATCGCGGCAATGAGCGTGTCTTTGTCCTTGCCCATCTTCTTGAGCCCAAGCGCTTTGCCGATGATGCGGAGCTCCGCGGTCTTGAACTTCTTCAGCTGAGCGAGCTTGTACGGAATGCCCTTCTTCAGCTTCGCGGCGGAAGCAGGAGCATCACCCTCGCCGTCATCACCCTCGCCGTCATCACCCTCGCCGTCATCACCCTCGCCGTCATCACCCTCGCCGTCATCACCCTCGCCGTCGTCGTCCTCGTCGTCGTCCTCGCCGTCGTCGTCCTCGCCGTCGTCGTCCTCTTCACCCTTGGTGTCCTCGCCGTCGTCGTCCTCTTCACCCTTGGTGTCCTCGTCGAACTCGTTGACCCATTCGAGGAACGCGTCGGCGAACTGCTTGAACGTGGTCACCACCTTCTTGTTCGGCATCATTCCTCCTCCGGTTGGCGAGAGAGCAGTAGGCCCCTCGCATGTTCACGACGTAATCGAAGGCGCGGGTGTACTATCCTCGTGTAGATGGTGTCAAGGAAAAAAAATTTCGATGTCCTCCCGCGCTCTTATAAGCACCCCTCACGACAACAGGGGATGGTCTTGGGGCGGAGCCGGGTAATCAGGCGTCGTGGTGGTCGAGGAAGAAGCCGAGCCCGAGCAGGTAGAGGAACTCTTCGCGGGTGATGTCGAAGGCCCATTCACGAAACTTAGAAATCCTGAATTGTTGGGCATTATTGGCGATGATCATGACTGCCTGCGTGTCGAGCCCGTAGCAGTTGACCTTCCCTTGAAGCTCGGAGATTTGCTGCCCCTGATCGTCGAAGACGATCACGTTCCGGTTGGTGAAAAGGTAGACCGTGAACGGCTTCGCGTAGTCTCGCGTCCACGCAATCGCTTCTTCAGTCATGCGACCTCCAACGTAACGACTCGGACCGGACGCCGAGCTTCTGCAGGACGACCTGTATCATCTCAGCTGCCTTGTCGAACTCTGGCATGAGATGCCGATTGGCCAGGACCTCCTTCGGAATGTACTTGAACCAACCGAACATGACCCCGCTGATCTCGTTGTTCGGCTCCTCAGCAGGGATGTACTTCACTTGCTCCTCACTCCTGAGGAGCCAGCTTCCCACCACAGGTTCACCGATCGGCTCACCAGATGGACGTTTGATGTCGTACTGCACCCAGAGTGTCTCACCGTCGATGAAGGTACACTCCATGACGATGCACTCCTGGCGCGCTGGGTCCTCTGACAGATTGTGCGGATGCTCGTTCCGAACGTCCTCTACCGTCTCGCCGGGAGCTGGACGCCGTGTACGCACGGTCCATGCTTCCATGATCGAGACGTAGCCCACGACATCGGCCCAGATCAGGACGGCTCTGGCGAGCGCGGCGAAGAATTGGACGCGGTTCTCACGAGGGTTCTGGAAGCCGATGACGCTGATCACGAAGACAGAGCCATCGTCGCGCTGGCCGAGCGGGAGGAGCATGGGCGTGTGCTCACGCCCTTCGGAAACAATCTGCTCAGCCTGCTCGGCGAGGTGGTCGATCATCTCCATCAGGGAGATGCGATCGTGCCTGAACGTAAATCCTTTCATCCCCGATCTCCCTAGTTCAGCTTCTCGTCGGTATCGTCCACGACGTAGAAGGGTTTTCCACGGTGCTCGGCGTGATGGTACAGGTACTTGATCACCGGACAGGTCCCCTTGGCCGAACACCCGATGATCAAGAGCACTCGTCCACTGGGCTGAAGGCGACAGCCGCAGGCGAAGGCAATCGTACCATTTCTGCTGTACCGAATGATCACGACGCCATCGAGCCTCTCGCCCCGCAGCGTGAGGTCTGGCCACGTGTCGAACGTCCCATCACCTTCGCGCGCCTCTCGCTGGTGAAAGAGGCCTCGCCGAACCATCGTGAGCGCGTGGCGGATGTTCTCGGCCATCTTGTTCACGAGGTCGTCGTCTGTGAACTGCCGAACGTGCAGCTCCTTATCGAACCAGAGCCACTCTCCACACCGGAAGCAGAGCGTGACATCGTTCGGCTCTGGTGCGCGTTTCTTGTCCTCTGCGAGCAGGGCGGAAACCACATCCATCACGACACCACAGTTCGGGCACAGTGAAGGCGGCACCCTCGTTATGTGTACATCGTTCTCACCCATCGCTGTCCTCCTCACCGAGCATCGTCACGATCTGATCCCACTCGTTGGAGACGAGCGCAAGCAGTCGACGATGCTCTGCCTCCTCGGCCACCTTCACGTCCCACTTGGCGTTGTCGCACAGGTCGAGGACGCGATCACGGATCAACTGTGCGAGCAGGGCAGGCTCCAGCGCGTCGATCTCCCAGCTCTCGTGACCGAACTCGACTACGTAGCCCTGAAAGCGCGCATCGGTCGTCTTCGCGGGGTTCGGTGGTGGGTTGTATTGCTCGATCTGATCCATGTTGAGCGCCAGGCGATCGAGCTTCACGCGCACCCCCAAGAAGAGCCGGAGCCGATCCCGGATGTCGCGCGTCATGTCGATCCCACTCGGGTCGTGATCACCCAAGTGCAGCACGACCGGCGTCTGCCCTTGCTTGCGGAAGCCGACCAGGCGTTGCGCGCTCGACCACATCTCGCTCTGGCTGGTGTAGCCACGACATGAGAGGAACGGAATCTGGAGCTCGCGGCACACCGGCTCGATGACACCTGCGAGGGCTTCCTTCTCGATCCAGACCTCGGGGCGGAAGTTCTGATCCACCCACTTGTCGATGCGGAACGCTCTAGCTGCCGAGTCGAGGATGCTCTCGGGAGTGATCCAGCTGGGCGGCATGTTGGTTTCTCGGGTGCGATCCTCGATGAACTCCCAGTCGATCAGTCCAGCAAGCCGTGCATCGTTCACGATCGATCCAAGCCGCTTGTAGCTCTTCACGGTGTTGGGCAGGAGGTCCCTGGCGACGAACTGGTAGTAGAGCTGCCTGAGCGTCAGCCGGAAACCCTGCTGTTGGTACTGGGTGATGATCTCGTTCGCCTTATCGATGATGCGCAGCGAATCATCGCGGAAGTTGAAGCTCTTGTACTCGATCATCGGCATAGGTCACACCGTCAGGCTCAGGATCGCTCGCACGTGCTTGACCGCCGTCTCGACCGCCTCCAGGTGACGACGGACCGCAGTGAGACAGGTGAGACAGGCAGCGTCGTTCACCGGGTCCTCGGCGATGCTGGCGATCGAGATGCCGTTGTTCTCGATCGACCCACCATGCTCACGAACCTTCCGCCAGGCGTACGGTGTGACCAACACCTTCTTCTTGCTCGCCGCCATCGTATTAGAGCTTCAGGCGCTCGGCCGCAGCGATACCGTCGAGTACCCCCTGCACCATCGGAATGCGAGGCCGATTCTTGAACCGCTCGAAAGCCTCCTCGGTCTGCTCGACGGCTTCACATTCACGGTCGAAGCCCTGAGTGAAGCCCAGCACGTAACTCAATTTGAGCCCGAGGTACTTGGCGATCATCCCCATGCCTATGTTCCTGGGATCGATCCGATCCTTCGCGAGCTTCTTGAGAATCGTCTTGTGTACAGCGAGCACCATCAACCCACAGGCCTCGCCGTTGAGCTGGACGCCGGGCTTCCAGAGCGGCGGTTTGGGAGCTTCCTCGCCCTCGTCGTGGGCATCTTCGTAGGCGCTGATCGCAGTCAGGTAGTCATGGAGTAGCTCCAGCTCCAGCCAGTTGCGTTGCGTTGGTGTGAGCCCAGTGTCCGCATACGCCTTCTCGATACGGCCCGGCTGGACGCGCCGGAACTTCTTGATCGCCTTCGCACGCTTCTTCGTCTTGGTTGCCATCCTCAGTCTCCTTTTCGAGTCAGAAGGGCAGCTTCAGTCCTGCTCTTCGATGATTTCTGGCGGCGCGGCGACCGACTTCACGGTCGCGACCCACTTGAAGACGTACACGTAGTAGATCGAACCGACGTTTTTTTTTACGAAGTCGACCGCACCGGCCATCGAGTCCGCCTTCATGTCCCCCTTATCGAACGCCTTACCGCATGACTTGTCGGCCCGGCTGACGATAGCCGATAGGTCCTGATCACTCACGTAGTAGAACTCTCGCACGTCCGACAGGCACGCACACTGCTGCTTCCTGGTCTCCTTCCTTTCCGGCATCGCCATCCCTCATTGTTTGGTTGCAAACAAAAAAAAGAGGGAGAGCCTATCTTTCGACCGACCCTCCCTCTTGGCGGAGCTCCGGGGTGGGGCTCCTACTTTGCGGCAACTGCCGTCTTGCCGTTGGTCTTCGCGCGCTTCAGCTTCTTCCGACGGTGGGGCGCCATCGGGATCACCTTCCCCTTGACGCCGTTGATCTTGTACTTCCCGTTCTTGCCACGCTCGATCTTCAGGCCACGCCTCTTCAGGCGATAGAGCTGCACGCGAACCGTGTTGCCGATCCCGATCGCCCCGTGCTTCGGGAACGCCTTCTGCACGGCCGCACACAGCTCGTGATACGTGGCACCCTTCCCCAGCACCTCCGTGATCACCGCGACCTCGGTCCCGTTTCGCACTCCGTACTTGTTCTGGCCCATCGGTACTTTCCGCTTGGCCGCCTTCTTGTTCTTCACGTCGAGCTCCTCCGTGATCCTTGCGCGGATCACCTCGAACTGATCCGCGAACCAATTGAACATGAACGGGCTCAAGAGGCCTAGCGCCGTGAAGATGTGATGCGCCACGCTCAGCTCCATCCACTCGCGCGAGAGGACGAAGACGCCTCCCGTCGCGAGGAAGTAGAGCCGGCGCAGCTTGCGCTCGGAGATCAACTCCAGGCGCTGCATCACCGCCACCATCGGCACACCAGGTGCCCATGGCGGAACGAGGAGTTCCTCGCGGTTCAACCCCAACTCTACGAGGACTGGTCGTAGCCAGCGGCGCGAGGGAATCCTCGCCAGCTTGACCTTGGAACGACGCTTCATCGTACGGCCTCCTTGTACAGGTCTGAGTACACATCGGTTCTATACAAATGGTGCTCAGCCTACAAGTACTTTTCGCGCCTGTTCGATCGACTGGCGAGCATCGCAGTTGACGCAGGGTGTGCGCCCCAGCTCAGCACATTCACCGCAGGCTGACGATCCAAGGTAGCGTTCGTACGAGCGAATCAGGTCGCGAATCACCACATCTCGCTGATCGAGCGTGGTGAGCAACCTGCGTTGCTCACTCGGCCAGAGGTCCCTGTGGCCGTAACGCTCGAAGAACACCCTGATCTCTGTGATCTCCGCACGGGCCAGCGCTGCGCTCATGAGCGCAACGCCTCATCAAGCTGCCGACCGGCTTCGGCTTCGAGGTAGTCCCGGATGTCGTGCACGAGCTTCTCGGGCTCCCGCTTCTGCGCCGTACGGTCGAAGTGTATCCGGTAGTAGTCGCCTTCAGTGATCGCGCTGTACATCGCGGCGTTGAGCTCTTCGGCCAGACGACCGGGCTCCGTCGCGCGCATCAGCTGCATTCGCGTCATGCGTGGTGCTAGTTTGACATTCGCCATTGGATCACTCCTCCACGAGGATGAGAATCTGACGAGTGGGCACGCTGCCACAGCGTCCGTCGTCAAAGCTCATCCACATATGGTTCGGTAGCATTGGTTCGGTGCCGACCCGCTCCCGTGCACGACCGTAGGACGCCGATCGTCCTTTCTCGCTGACCTTCACCCGATACCACTTCGGAGGCCAGTTCGTCTTAGGCCGCAGTACGGTGGTTGTTTTGATACTCACGACGCCACTCTTCCCGCTCCCGATCACGCTTGAGATCGAACCAGATGAACACGACCACGAGCGCGAGGAATCCGACGACCTCAAACGTACGCCACGGGAAGTTTCGAGCGAGCATCGCTGCATGCGACGCCGGCTGATTGTTCACCTTGATCTTCATCGGTCAGTCTCCTGTTCGACGGAAAAAGTCACGAGCGTGCTGTCGGCACAGGCCGAGGAACTCCGCTCGTTCGGTGCAGTACTCACAGTGTTCGATCTCTTGCGGGTAACCGTGGTTGAGCACGTCCTGCACGACACCGTGGCCTCTGGTGTGCAGGTACATGCCGATCATGAAGCCATCGATCACCGCGGCTGTAAGGACCGTCATCATCCGGTTGGCGCGTTCCGAGAGCCGCACGGGCGTCATCACCGCCTGGCTCATCTTCGTCGGGTCCTGCCCGTCGAGCAGCATCGCTGCACGCATCGCCCGCTGATCCATGATGTAGTGAAAGCCCTGAAAGTCGATACCCATCGTCTCGACAACGAGCTCCAGTGAGCCGAGCTCCTTCGCGGCCTTATCAGACTTTCTCGCCGCCGCTGCGATCTCCACTTTCCCAATCTTCATGCTGACCTCCATCTCTAGGCTCGATGACCTGCACGATGGGATCGATCACCTTGCCGTCCTTGTCCCAACGCACGAAGTTCAGCGAGCCGTTATCTTCGAGGACGAGGGCACACAGAGATCGACCGTCTCGATTGTAGCTGATGAGCATCCGATCGCCGGGGCCACGTGTGACGTGTAGGTCGAGCTTCGCCTTGCCGCTGGCGCTCCTGAGCATGCAGAGCGCCTGGTTGTAGTCCCCGATGCGGTACATCAGACCTTCTCCTCCAGCATGCTGTTAACCGACTCGACGAATCGATCTCGCAATGATCGAAGATCGGCGACGGTCATCTTCGTGTCCCAGGCAGTGGTGGCACCGATGTAGGAGATTCCGGTCGATGACACCCACCAGACCGTTCCACCGATGTAGCGAAGTTTCTCGTTGCCCGAGACGCTGATCTGACACACGTCGCCCGGCAGGATGTGATTCATGATCAGGTCGAGGAGGTCGTACTCGTTGTAGTCCTCAGTCTCAGCGTTGTAGGTCTGGATCACGGGACTCGGGTACTGACCGGACCAGCCGAAGGCCCAGTACCCACCCGCCTCTTCTTCGAGGAAACCCTGCTCCGCCGCCACGGTGTCCGCGAGGACGGCGTACACAGGATCACCAACCCAGGCTGCACGGTCACGAACGCGAAACGAACTGGCTTCGAGGCAACCATTGAAGTCAGCCATACCTAGAACTCCTCTTCCGGCATCGGCTCGTAGGCACCGGGCAGGATCGGGTGCTGGTCGAGCCCCTGTCCCTTCCGCTTCTCGTTCACGCGCGTCATGCAGGCCGAGCAGATCGGCTCGCGACTGTCCCCGCCGGGCGGCGTGAAGCTCGGCACCTTGTGCGGATTGAACATGAATGTCTTCTTACAACTCCAGCAGACACCCATCGCGCACACCCAACCATCGTGCGACATCAGTCCTCCTCAGTGAGGTCGTCGAGGAACACGTCGTCGGACTCCTGCAGCACTTCGCCGACCTCGACGCGAGCGATCAAGGAGTCGATACAGGACTTCTCGATCTTCACTGCGTGCAGGCTGTACCCAGACACGTCGCAGGTACCGTACTCACGGAGCATCGCTATCAAGAACGCCACCTCTGGGATCACCTCTGGGACCATGGGTTTCACTCCTCTGGTGGATTCACAGGAATGGCAAACCACTCCTCGTGGTCCGCTCGATGCACCTCCCCGTAGGCGATGGCATCGTCCTGCGTCACGAATGGGCCATGCAGAACGATGCCATCGAATGGGTTGCCGAACGCAACGACGAAACCCTGCTTCGCCTTACGCTTCCCCTTCTTCGTCTTCGTCGACACGGCTCCTTCCTCCTGGAACGATCACGATGATCTCCTCCACGGCCTGGAAGCGAACCAGCCGGATCGTCATCGAAGCTAGGCACGCTTCTGCTCCTACGCTTCCTTCTGCTGCTCGCTGCAAGTGTCGCTGTCACGGCAGCAACGCTGCGCCTCCTCCTCCCTGCGGTAGAGCGTCTCGCAGTGGCCACACTCGAAGGTCACCTTCTCGCCGTGATCGGCAAAGAAGTGTTCGATGAATGTATCCCGGTCGTCGAACACCTCCTCGCAAGCGAGACAGGTCCAGCCGTGGTTGTACTGCTTGATGTGCTGCCTGTTGTGATTGTCCTCAGAGAGATCGAAGTCCTCGTTATCCTGATCGGGTTCGCTCTCGTCGTCCTTCTCCTCCTCTGGGTTCTCCTGGAGCTTCCGCAGGCCATCGACGATCCCGTCGATGATGATCCCGTGGTTGGTCAGGTCGAGATGGCGCAGGTCGAACTCGCCATCGTCGGCGAACCGAAACTTCTCGCCCTGCACCCAATCCCCGTCGTCGACCACGACGGCCAACCGAACTGTACTCATCGATGTACCTCCTTCAAACGCAAAAAGGCCCCAACCGGACGAATGTCCGATTGGAGCCTTTGCTTTGTTACCAGAAGTATCCCACCGTTTGCCTGATTAGGACCCGAACGGATCGGCGATCCCGAACTCCTTGCGCACGAAGTCCTCGATGACGGCCGGCGGCATCTTGTCCTTTTCGAGCTCGCCCGCCCGCTTGCCCATCTCCGCGACCGTCTGGTTGTCGGGCGGCATCACGCCCCAGAACGGGTGCGCAGCGCCGACGATTGCGTTCCAGAGCTTTCGCGACGCTTCGTCCATGCCCTCGCCGAACACCCGCCCGATGTTCTTCTTCGCGAGCAGTTCGGCCTCCCCATACGTGCAGGTGTCCCGCTCGATGATCTCCTCGACGTAGTCGTCGAAGAACTTCTTCACGGCGAACTCATCGAACACGTCCACCCGCAAGACCGCCTGATCGAAGTCTCCGATCGTCGGGTACTTCCATGTCTTCAGCTGCGCTATCATGAGCCCTCCTGCTTGATGTCGAGTAGTTCGGTCGGGAGCCATTCCTGCACGTCAACCTCCAGCACGATCTCCCGCTGATTCACATACGGCATCCCATCCGGCTGCATCAGATACCCGCACTTCCTGGTGTCCAGATCGATACGGTACTTCTTTCCAAGGGGGACGTTGGTCGTGCATCTCAACAACGCCGTCGGCGGTGATGCGTCGCTTAAGCCTCGCTGTCACGATCTTCATCGTCGTCCTCCGGGCGCTGCTCGTTGCGTACCGGCTCACCCAGGTAGGTTAGCACTACCTTGCTGGCATTCCAGATGATACCGCTAGCGCAGTCCCAAGCGTTGTACCACAGCAACAATAACCGCAGCATGTTGTAGTAGTACTGCGTGAGCTCGACGCCGTCGTGGCCTTCGGCGGCGATCCGCTCCCAGTCGATGTGGTCGTCCATGTGGCGCAGCTTCGCCACCGGAAACTCAAACACGTGACGCCACGGCGGATGGACGCTGTACTTCTCGTGGAACGCCTCCACATCTCGCGCCGTCCTGAGCCGCAGCATGTTGCAGCGGGAGAGATCAACACTGTAGACGTACTTGTAGTTCTGCATCCAGTCGGTGTTGCCCTCCACCCATTTCTGCCAGGCGCCGTCGATCTCGTACCAGAAGCCGTTCGGCTTAAGGAAGCCCGCGGCGCGCTTTTCGAGTAGCACGGTGCCGTCCTTATCGACGATGTCCTCTTGCGGAACACGAGGACCGCGATCCTCCAGCACCATCGGTTCGATCAACGACCGTGCAAGATGCGTGTACTTCTTCATGAGAGATGCTCCTCGACCTCGATCACTGATGGGTCGAAGCGCTCGTGGTACTCCCATTCGAGATACCGCCAGAGCACTTCACCGCCGTGCTCGACGAGCACCTGAAAGACATCCTGCGATCGCAACGCAGAGCCGTCGTAGTAGCAGGGACCGAAGACGTACCGACACTCCTCCTGCGGCTCCTGCCCACAGTACTGCGATCGCAGCGAATGATAGCCGATGTCCGCTGCCATCGGTCGATCGAGGAACGAGCAGCAGGTATCCTCGAAGACCTCCAGAATCGGAGTTCCCTCCAGCTTCCCGTGCTCCAGCTCCGCACGGAGCTTCAACTTGCTCACTCCCTTCATGAAGTCGATCTTCCGCTTCGTGTCTTGCCACTCGTACACGTGCGGAAGCATCCAGTTGGTGTACACGACGAAGGTGATCGCCCCCATTGGACCGCGGACCATCCAGACCATCTGGACGCCGTGCACGCCATAGTCCTTCGAAGGATCGTTTGAGCGGCGATCCCAGGCTGGGGACCAATCGATGCTACGCTCCAGCTCCATTGGCAGTCCTCCTCCTAACTTTTCGTGATGGAGCCATCCGGATTGATGATTTCCATCTCGACGCGCGTGGTGAAGCGTACGAGATGGATCAGCTTGCCGACGTACTTCGCGAGCTCGATGGCGATCGGGCGCAGGGACTCCAGCCGCTTCTCGTCCGCCGCGATGAGCGGCAACCAGACCCTGTCGTGAAACATGGCACAGGCGCCTTCATCTTCCGGCCCATTATCCTCGGCGATGAAGGCCCAGACTGAGTTGATGACCGGCATCATGTCCCTCGCTTGCTGATCGGCTTGTCTGGATAGCACGGACCGCTTCGCAAGGTGAAGAAGTTGCCGTGGAGCGACGCGATGACCGCTTCCAGCGTGGGGAACTTCTCACCAGGGTAGCTATCGAACGATCGCTTCACGAGCCCCATCCGATCGTCTGCTTCGATGAGCGCCGAGCACTCATCACACGCGGCCCAGTCGGTGATCGAATCGAGATGCACCGTCTTGCCTTCCGCGTTGGTCATTGATGCCTGGCGGAAGGACTTGCACGGGTAGCCCCACTTGATGTCCTTCGACGAACAGAAGTCACACTGTTCCTCACCGGGCTTTGGTGTGATGTCGATCTTTTCGACCTTGGCCATCATCGCCTCCTAGATAAACGTTCCCTCCTTCGCACTTGGGCTGAAGGGCGGGTCCCACTGCTGGCCAGGGAATATCTTCGGATCGTTCTGCTCCTCGACGATGAGGCGCACGAGATCGGCGCTGTACTTCATCCACCGCTCCATTGCGCCTCGGCGGATGGCGATCGGCCGGTTCGGGTCGTAGCATTTCGCCCGCTGACAGCGCAGGAACCAGCAGATCAGAACCATGCCGGCGACGGCGGCGAAGCGCATGTTCTCGTCGTGCGGCTCCTTCGGCGAAGTCTTCAAGACCTCGTTGAAGATGTCCCGGACCCACCGACTCAGGTTGGTGTTCCCATGACCCTTCCACTTCCCTTTCGTGATCGGCTTCGTGTGCTTGGCGATCGCCGCCTGCACGCGCTGCACCCACCAAGTCATGTCGTGCTTGGTAGTCAGCTGCAGGAAGTGGGGCTCGCGGATGAGCTTCTTCAGCTTGAACACGAGCTTCTTCTTGATCTTCTTCTTTCGCTTCTTCACGCTCGATCCTCCGGCGGCATCATGACGGCCCAGCGGGTGATTACCTCACCGAATCGCTGCGTCAACAGCGAATATGAATCACGAGGGACGAGATCGAGACATACGACCGCGAGGATCATCATCGCGAGGTACTTAGACGCATCGAACGTCGTCAGCGTCTCGTTCTCCATCAACCGCGTGAAGAGCTACGCGTTGTCTTCGATGATGCTCGCGAAGCTGTTACCTGCTGGACCGAAGAGGCGAACGATGAGTCGACGTTTCTCGTCGATAAGTTCCTTGAGCCGCGCTTTCTCCTGCTCGTCCATATCAACTTCCCCCACAAGCGATGGCTGGGACCGAAGAGGGACATCGCCATCGCTTCGAATGCCACTCGTTCGTCGAATAATTTCTTGCCTGGGATACAGAAACGAAACCGCCGGTCGTCGAAGTACTTCAACTTCCGGCGGCACCGCGAACAGCGTGCGGCGTGCTTAGAGAATCGATTCACGAACGGCGTCGCCGAGCTTCTTGCCATGCTTCTCCTCCCACAGCTTCGTCACGGCGGCGAGCTTGGCTACGATATCGGTCTGCTTCCGCAGTCTCTCCTGACCATCCAGGCACTCGGGGCAGTAGTTCACCTTCTCTGCGCAGTTTCTTCACCGCGTGATCGCACGCTGGTACATCTCCATCACGGCGATCGACACACTAAGCAGCATCGTGTAGAGCAGCATCAGTAGCTCGCCGGCATCCATCACCTCCAGCTTCGCCTTCAACGATGCTGGGATGTCGCCCAACAACTTATCGATCAGGTCCTTTGCGTCGAGTTCGATCTCGTCGCCCATTTTACCCCTCCGACTCGGCCTGCGTAGCCTTCTTCCTAAGAATCCTCGCCGAACAGCCGCACCTGTTCCGGCGAGAAGATAAGATGACCACCATCGTCGGTCTGCTCAATGCGCGGGTGGTTGACGACCACATCGCCGCGTCCATTAGTCCCGACCTCCAGCTCACCGGTAACCTTCTCCATTAGTCCCCCTTTCGCAGCGCGTCCTGAAATGCCTTGAGCGCGAAGTACCGCAACGTGAGCCCATGTTGCGCGCAGCGCACCTTCATTGCTCGGTGCAGAGGCTTCGGCATCCGATTGATGACCATACGCCGCTGGCCGTTCTTTCCCAACTTACTCGCGGACAATCTAATACCCTCCTTTTGACGGGGTCGTTCCTTGCTTGCGCAGAATGTCCTCGGTGATCTGCGCCATCTTCTCGACGTGCTCCATATCGTCCAGTCTTCGTTGTAGCTCCTCGCCCGTAATCAAAGCGTCGGGATTTGTCGCAATCTCCGCGAGTCGACGACGGGCCACCTTGGCATCGTGTTCGTCTTCATCGTGCGTGCTCACGTTACGTCACCGAAGCGGGCGGTGATCGCTGCAGCAGCGATCTGGAAGAGCCGCAAGCTCGTCTCGGCGAGTACCACCTTGCCGTCAGGAAGATCGATGCGGAAGGTAACGCTCGGGAGGCCGCTCGTCATACCTCCGGTCAGACACGCCACCTGGATCGGTGGCGCATTGTTCCCTAAGTGGATCACGTCCTGCTGGCGCGTACGGATATCGGGCCAGCAGTTGTCACCGTCGAGAATCACGCTCAGAACTGGCATTCCCTTCCTCCCGTCGCGCGAGCGCTTCTTCGAGCAGCACGCGCACCATGTTCGAGACTGGCCGTCGTTCGTCGACTGCCAAACGCTTGATCCTGACGAGCAGCTTCCCGTTGAGCTCGACGTGTTGCCGCATCCTCCCCTCCTCCTTCTAGTTCAGTGCACGAGGTGCATTGCGTATCTCGATCACGAGCGGGGTGTCAAGTGTTTTTTTTTGCGATCACGTGGGCGGGAGCGGCGACCAGGGCGCTTCGGTAGCCGCTTGTGGGGGATGGAGCTGAGATTCGGAGGGGGTTTCTTGCTGCTGTAGGCTACCAGCGCGCCGATCGTTGCCATGCCCAGAGCGGCGAGCATGAAAAGCCTCTTGGGGGGTTGTGCACGTAGCCAGTTGATCGTGTCGGCCGCTTGTCGTGCAGATTGCGTGACCCGGCCGGCACGAAGAATCTGATCGACTGCCTCCTCGAATCGCTCGAAGAGCTCGATGATGTCTTTGAACGGATCGTTGTCGTTTTGGTTCATCGTCTTCGATCTCCTCTACAATGGAACGGAAGAGGAGGCTGCCGCGGCAGCCTCCTCTCTATCTAGGCCGATGCTACTGGACTAGATTCCGTTCCCGCCGGTCGCGGGACGGTCGGCCCTCGGCCCGACGACCGACGACCGAAGCCTCTCGCGGTACTCCCGGTGCTGGTCCTTCTCGTCCTTGTCGCCCCACGCGGCGGCCTGCGAATCGAAGAGAACCGCGGTGCGGAGGATGGAGTCCGCGATGACGCCCGCTGCCTTCTCCGAGTCGGACCGGGTGTCCGGCGGAGTCGGCATGATGAGCTTCAGGTGGTGCATCATCGTATCGGCCGCGATCTCCAGGTCGGAGCCGAGCAGGATGAGCGGATCGCCCGGATTCGTGTGCGAGATCGCCGCCAGCTTGGCGCGCTCGACGCACTCCCGGATCATCGCCGGCAGATTGCCGGCGAGCTTCTGACCGACCATGGTGAGGTCCGCCTCGGGTGTGACCAGACCGCGGCCGTACTGATAGATGAGGTGCTCGACCGCCTGGGAGTCGGGCGGCTCGATGTTGACGACGGCGTCGAGGCGGCCGGGCCGGAGCATGGCCGGGTGGATGCGCTCGACGTGGTTCGTGGTCAGCACGACGATCAACTCGTTGTGCTTAGTGTCGACGCCATCGATCGTGTTCAGGATCGCATTGACGGCGTCATCACGGTGCTCCAGGACGGTGTCGATGTCCTCTGCGAAGACGATGCACGGCTGGAAGCGCTGCGCGAAGGCGATCGCCTGCGCGAGCTCCCGGACGCTGCTCAAGTAGACGAACGTCCAGCCATTCTCGACCGCCTTCTTCGCGGTGACGTTCGCCGTCAGCGTCTTGCCGCAGCCGTACGGGCCGCTGAGCAGGACGCCACGCTTGAGCGGCACCTTCGCCGAGCGGCACGACTCCGTGTGCTCGATCGGCGTGAAGAGAGCGTACTGGATGAGGCGCCCGGTGTCCTTCGCGAACACCAGCTCCTCCGGGCGAACCCCCGAGAGGTCCATGAAGGACGGCTCGGGCATCTCGACGAGCACGTCCTGCAGCTTCCCGCTGCGATCAGGCTGGCTCTGCAGGAAGGCGACGCGGATGGCCTTCGCACGGTAGATCGACTCCTCACGGACGATCTGCCGCGTGAGGCGGGCCAGCGCTGCGATCTCCTCCTTGTGCTTCAGGAGGGTCGTCCCGCTGATCTGGAAGTACCAGGAGTTGCCGCGGCGGTTGACTCCCGTCTCGACGTACCCAGAGATGGTGGGAATCTCCATGCGACCCCACGGCACCTGGACCGTCTGGTTGTGGCTGATCGGGATGGCGATGAACTCCGGCGGGTTCTTGCTGCCCCAGAAACCCGGAGTCGGGATCGGCTGGCTGAACCCGTAGGTCCTCGCGATCGCCTTTGCGAACGCCAGCGCGCCGTCGTACGGCAGCGCGTCGATCTCCTCGGAGATCGCGACCTCGGTGTTCTCCTGCACGTGCTTCTTCTTGAGCCAGCCGATGGCGGTCGGGATGTCCATCCCCGAAGGCAGGATGATCTGCTTCCCGTTGTACACCACGTCTGGCATGACCTGCGGACCGGCGGATTGCTGTTCGGTCATGTACACTCCGTTGTACAGTTGGGGTTGGTCGCTAGCATTACCAACCTCGCTGCGCCGCTCGGATAAGTGAGAAACGCCTGTGATTGAGCCAGCTACGAGGTCTCCGAGCGTTGAACCACTCGTGGGGCTCAACCACAGGCCACAGAACCATGTAGGCATCACCTCCTTTCAATCGGGGATTTTGTAGGACATCTTAGTGCCCCTTTCCGTGCACTGGGCAGTCTGGATTGACACATCCGTCCACGAACGCATTGAAGAGCGCGTACGGATCGCGCACGTGCATCAGCTGGACCGTGAACTGATCCCCACAAGCCTGCAGTTCGAGATGCGCCTGGTGGAGCGGGAAGTTGGGGAGACACTCGCCGCAGAGGTACTCCTCACAGTCGTCGCAGCACATGTTCGTGGGGCAACCACACTGGTTGCACTTCGGCACGAGCGCTAGCAGGTCCTCGCATCGCGAGCGCCAGCTACGCATGACTTGGTACAGGATGTAGACGCCGGCCCACCCCGTGAACGCGAGCCAGAAGAACACGTTCGTCTGCGTCATGGCTTCTTCCTCCCTTCCTCTCCTCGTGCCCCATCGGCATCGAAACCAGCGGAGCAGACCGCAGTCCATAGTCGCTGTTCGGTGCTGGTCGGAGTAGCCCACTCGTGGTGCCGAAACCGACCACGCGCCCCGAGCGAAACCGACCACTCGTCAGCAAACTAGCCCAGCACCCGCTGTTCCTTAGTGCAGCGTTGGCGCCGTTGACACTGAATGCACTTGCGGCAGTGTGCGATGTACACACCGAAGGCGGCGCGTCGTGACATTCCCATCATCAGTGCCTTCCCTCAGCTTCCACGACTGAGTGCAAGATAGGCTGGAAAGCCACCCAGGTGTTCTCGGTCAACTGATTGACGCGCGGAAGTAGCACGGAGAGCATGATGATGGCAAGGAAATATTTCAGGATCGTGCTCATGAGGTCCCCCTCAAAAAAAGCAAAGGGGACGCTCAGCGGTTAGACTGAACGTCCCCTTCGACGTTAGGCTGCGTGATGCTTCCCGAGATGCGACTTGAAGTACGCGATCGCCGCCGCGTAGGTCCGACACTTCCCTGCTCTCACGAGCCGCTCCCACAACGGGCGCAGCTCAGACGCGACCCACGACGGCGGATGTGTCGCGATCCGACGGATGGTGACCTTGTTGGCCACCGGATCACCTCCCTCACACGTAGATTCGACGTTGGAGCGTGCCATCACAGCCCTCGCGGACTTCGACGTTGGCCCTCAGCGAGCTCGTCTTCTTGATGTGCGCGCCGGATGGCATCCTGGCCGCTGCCCACGAAACGCGTTCGCCACAGTGCAGGCAGACGACGCGCGATACGAAGAGTAGCATTCTAGACTTTGTGCGAACCTGTATTGGTTGAATCGCCATCTCTCTCATCCTCCACAAACGAAAAAAAGCGCTCCCGCTGTTACGCGGGAGCGCCCTCGTTTCAGGCCTGTGCCTCCTCGTTCGCGATCGCCTGCGCCAGCAGGCGATCCACGGTCTCTGGGGCCTTTCTGACCTCCGCCTGGATCGCCATTACCAGGCACCAGCAGGCATCACAGTGATACCGGCGGTGATAAGTACAGCAGCCGTCTGCCTCGTACACTACGGGTGCCGTCATGGTCCCCTCCTCAGATGCCGAGCCGTTGGAAGGTACGTTCGACAATATCCTCCTCCTCGTCTTGTCGACTCGCGTGGCGTATCTTCATGAACCGTTCAGGCCGCTCGGTCGGCATTTCGAACAGACGATCATGGGTTCGTGCTGCACGCTCGCCCATCACCATGCGCCGATCCTCTCGGAGACCCTCACGAATCCCCTGTGGATCGGACTGGACGCGGGCGAGCTCGGCGAAGTCCTCAGTGCGTTCTTCGGAACGACTGCGACCGATGAATGCTACTGCTACAAGTGCTAGCAGGTGCCACATCGTCGACCTCCAGACAAAAAAAAAGAGGGCCGCTTTCGCGACCCTCCCTTTCCCGCGGTCTAGAGCAGGTCCTTCGCGCGGGCGAACCGTATG
>Ga0247727_10000435_pt1 | contig 101700 bp, 91 predicted proteins | sample WisWelCaveWW1625_FD_202498 | JGI IMG/M metagenome (GOLD analysis project Ga0247727, IMG submission 202498) | Biofilm microbial communities from Wishing Well Cave, Virginia, United States - WW16-25 | ecosystem: Environmental > Aquatic > Deep subsurface > Groundwater > Cave microbial mat...
GCGATTTGTCGCCGTATCATTTTAGAAACGTCGCACAACAACATTATCAAGCCTACCAATTGGCCGAAAAACTAAAAGCTGAATCGCGCACCCGCCCGTTTGCGCGGCCTGCCACGGGAGCGGGGCGGTGAAAATCCTGATCGTCACTCCGCGCGTGCCCTATCCTCCTTATCGCGGCGATAAAATCCACATGTTCAACGTGCTCAAACGCCTGGCGGCGAAACACGAGATTCATTTGGTCTGTTTCGCGCAGACGCCGGCGGATGAGGAGAATTTGAAACATTTGCAGCCCTATTGCCGCAGCGTGGAAGGGGTCAAGCTGCCGTTGTGGCGCTCGCTGCTGCGCTGTCTTGCCGGCTTGTTTTCGCGCGAGCCGCTGCAGGTGCATTATTTCAAATCCGGGCGCATGCGCGCGCTGATCGAGCAAAAATGCCGGGAGCATCGTTTCGACGTCATTCACACGCACATCATTCGCGCGGCGCAGTACACGGCGCATTTGCCGCATGCTTTCCGCGCGATCGACGTGACCGATGCCGTGTCTCTCTATCTGCGCCGCTTTTTATCCCAGGAAAAAAACTGGTTCAAACGCGCCGTGCTCAAAGTCGAAGCCGGCCGCATCAAAAAGTATCAAAGCATATTGGAAGATTTCGACGCTTGCTTCGTTTGTTCCGAAGTAGATGCGGAAGAGCTGCGCAAATCCGCGCCCGCGGCCAGGATCGAAGTGCTGCCCAACGGCGTGGACGTGGATTGTTTTTATCCGCAGAACCAGGTGGCGTACGATCCGTCTCGCATCATCTTCACGGGCAATCTCAGCTATTATCCCAATGCCGACGCGGTTTTATATTTTGTGCAGGAAATTTTTCCCTTCATCAAGGCCGAGGTGCCGCAGGCGCAGCTTTATCTCGTCGGGCAATCGCCGCCGCGCAAGATTCAAAAACTCGCGCGCGAGGACGTCGTGGTCACCGGCTTTGTGGAGGACATTCGCGAATACTATTTGCGCAGCGCGGTCATGGTCTCGCCGATTCGTTTTGGCGCCGGCACGCTGAACAAGGTGCTGGAGTCGCTGGCCATGGGCGTGCCGGTGGTGGCGACGCCGGTGGGCATTGAAGGCTTGGGGCTTACCAACGGGAAAGAAATTTTGATCGCGCATCATCCGCGCACGTTTGCCGATCACGTGATTCGCGTGCTCAAAAACCCGGAGCTGCGCAAGCAATTGGGCCAGGCGGGCATGGCGCTGGTGCGGGAGCGCTATAACTGGGATAGTATTGTGGCATCGCTGGAGAGCTTTTATCGAGAGGCGTGTGAGAGGATGACGCTGGTGCAGCAATAAATCACGGCATGATCAATACCGTGAAGGCGCGAAGCTAAGCGCTCTTTTGGTAAAGCTTCGCGCGGCAGGGGTTTGTTTACTAAATCGGTATGCATGTCTCGACTCAAAAAATCTTGCCCATGACTGTTATTATACACCGATACAAAAAAGCAGATACAAAAGCAAGATCAATTTCACTGCCCTCTCCCCGCCAGCATTACATAAATCGTGTGCAGAATGATTTTCAAATCCATCTTGAGCGACATGTTTTCCAAATAAAACAAATCGTATTGCAGCTTTTTCTGCACGTTTTCGATGGTGGTGTCATATTCGCCTTTGACTTGCGCCCAGCCGGTGATGCCGGGTTGCACGCGCAGGCGCCGGGCATAAAGCGGATATTCCTGGCGCAATTTTTCAACGAAGAAAGGCCGTTCCGGACGCGGACCCACGATGCTCATGTCGCCGCGCAAGACGTTGATGAATTGCGGAATTTCATCGAGGCGCCATTTGCGCATGAATTTGCCCACGCGGGTAATGCGGGGGTCGTCTTTATCGGCCCACTTCGGGCCGGTGAGCTTCTCGGCATTCGCGACCATGGAACGAAACTTGATGATGTTGATCAGCCGGCCGTCTTTCCCCATGCGTTCCTGCCGGTAAAAAACCGGGCCGGGAGAATCCAAACGAATCGCGGCCGCCAGCAAAATCCAAAACGGAAAACCTAACAACAAAATCAAGCCCGAAACCGCGACGTCCATCGCGCGCTTGGTTACGCGCTCCCAAGCGGGCATGTATTGCGGCAGAATTTCGATGAGCGGAAAACCGTAGATTTGATTGGTGCGCGCCTGCCCGGTGATAATGCTGTACAAGTCCGGCACGATTTTTAAATTCACCGGCAGGCCGTCGGTCTGCGCGATGATTTGCATGAGAATTTTTTGATCATGCTGCTGCAGCGCAATCAAGACTTCTTCCACTTCGTGCTTGCGGATGATTTGAGCGAGCTGGGGCAAGCGGCCGAGCAGCGGCACGCCTTGAAATTGCTTGCGTTCTTCCGAGTTTGTTACCCCCACAAACCCCACCACTTGAAAACCGAGCGCGGGATATTTGCTCACTTCGGAATAAAGCTCGCGCGCTTTTTGCCCCCACCCGGCGATGACGGTACGGCGCAGGCCCAGACCGCTTTCCAACAACTGCCGCTGAACGGTGCGCACGATCATGCGGCCGGTGATCACCGCGCCGGCTACGAGCAGGCCGTAACTCAACAGCAACATGCGCGTTTTGGGCAGCGGATCATTCCAATCCCGCTCGAGGTCGAACGTGACCAAAAAAATCAACAGCAAGCCGAGCGCCGTGGTTTTGCACACGGCCAGAGCTTCGTCAAAACGCGAGGCGGCATTCCACGCGCGATATAAACCAAAAAGCAGAAACAGTAAAAACCAAAACACGAAAATTAAATTTGCAATGATGAAGGCGGGCTCGAAATCGGAAAAAGAAAAAAGGCCGAGCCGGGCGCGCATGAACGTCCACAACAAAAAAGCGGCGTTGAGCGCGAGGTAATCGCTATAAACGACGGCGGATTTCTCGAGCCATTTCGGAATGGCCGAGCCCCATTTTTTGGCGGTGAGCAATCCCGCAATCGAGCCGGCCCCGAACGCCGCGTGATAGGCCGCCAGCAAAAACGGCAGAAGCGGAAGCTGCGGCCAGCGCTGTTTGGCGGCGAGGGAAAAAGCGACAAATAAATTATAAAGGCCATAGGCTGCAGCGGCGCTGAAGACATGCGCCCAGGCTAAACGATCGAAAAGCGCGCCGAGCGCCAACAGCAAGAAGATAAGCAGCATCAATCCGGGCACGGCATAACGCAAACGAAAGATCGAGGGTTGTTTGCGCAAGCGGTTGCTCCAGGCATAGCCGTGCCAAAGCGCATGCCCGATTAAATGCAGAAAATGCCCTTTTAAAGGCGCGTGCGAAATGATCGCCGGCGAGAAATGGCAACGATGCCCTTGTTGCGTCAAGCGCGCCGCGACTTCGTATTCATTGCCCAGCATCTCGTGTTCGAGCACGCCGGCTTGCTGCAAGGCCCCGGCGCGCACGGCCGGATGCTTGCATCCTTCCACACGTTCCGCTGCAGCCGACAAATCTTGTGTGGCGATGGGCACGGTCCAGGCCGAGCCTAACACTGCGGCCATGGCGCGGGAGAAGTAACCTTGGGTTTGATAAATCACCCGGCCGCCGAGAAAAACATACTGGCCGGCTTGGGCTTCGGCCATGAGTTTTTCGACGAAGTCGTCTGCCAGAGTGGCGTTGGGATGAACGGCGACAATCCATTCCGCACTTATCGGATTTGTGATCGCCGCTGCGCGAGGCCGGCGGGGCGCTTTTGCCGGGCGCCGTCGCACGCGAAAAAGCGGATGCGCTTTGCTGAACTCGCGCACGCTGCGCCGCGCTTGGGGTGAAGCATGATTGCCGAGAAAGTGAATATTAATGAGAGCATGCGGGTAAGTTTGCCGGCCCAGCGCTGCGAGGCAGTTTTGCAAATATGCGGCGGAATGGTGCAGCGGAATGATGAGCGTCACCGTCGCGCTTTGTTCGGGCGCTGCGGTCAGGCCCGCGCGGGATAAGGTGGCAAGGGAGGATAGGCGCCGGCGAGGCAATGCCATAAAGTTCTCGCCTCCGTGCGTGTCAGGCAATTGGTTTTCGCTTGTGCGCAGGCAGGAGTTTATTCGTTAAAGCCGGGAACGAGGAATTCCAGCAAACCGGCCGCGCACCGTCGTCGCTCGCGCGGAATTTTATTCCGCGCGATACAAGAATAGAAACTCCCCGGCCTCAATGCTGTTCATGATGCCGCAGATCGGCCGGGATGGAATTGTTGCCGCAGCCCAGCTTGACCACTTTATGCTTGCCGTTTCTGACGCTCTTGGTGGCGTTGCGCGTGTCCACGATCAGCTTGGCGTGCTGCACGATTTCTTCGTAGTCATAAGCGTCGTGGTCGGTCGCAATCACCACGCAATCGAAATTTTGCAAAAGCTGCGGCGTATATTTGCGCGATTTATAAATTTTGCCGTTCACGCGCAGCGACGGCACCCACGGGTCGTTGTATTCCGTCTTGCGCCCCCCGCGATTATACAACAACTCCAAAATTTTGATCGCGGGCGAATTGCGCACGTCGTCGACGTTCTTCTTGAACGCCGCGCCCAACACCAAAATCTTGGCGTCGCGAATAGCCACGCCGTGATGCGAGAGCGAGCGAATGATTAAATCCAAAACGTAGTAGGGCATATTCTCGTTCGTCTGCGCCGCGAGCGCAATGAAGCTGGTGTGGAAATCATATTCGCGCGCTTTCCAGCTCAAATAATATGGATCCACGAGAATGCAATGCCCGCCGATGCCGGGGCCGGGGCGAAACGGCATGAAGCCGAAGGGCTTGGTGGCCGCCGCATCCACCACTTCCCAAATGTCGACGCCTTCCATGCGGTCGCAAAGCTGCGCCAATTCATTCACCAGCGCGATATTGACCGAGCGGAAAATGTTTTCCAGCAGCTTGGTCATTTCCGCGGCTTTGGGATTGGAAAGCTCGCTGACCTGCGCCACGATTTTGCGTGAAATGGCCGCCGCCAGCTTCGTGCATTTCGGCGTGACCCCGCCGACGACTACAGGTGTAGTCGCCGTGGTGAATTTTTTATTGCCCGGATCGATGCGCTCCGGCGAGAAGGCGAGGTTAATATCCTTGCCGACTTTCAGCTTTTTGGCTTCCAGAATCGGCTGCACGACTTTTTCAGTGGTTTCCGGGTAAGTCGTGGATTTCAGAATGATGAGCTGGCCGCGCCGCAAACTTGAAGCAATGCCTGTGGCGGCAGCGACGATATAAGAAACATCCGGCTCTTTGTTGTCCGTGAACGGCGTGGGCACGCAGATAAAAATGACATCCTGCTTGCCGATGCCATTGTAGTTGCCCGCGGCAGATAGCTTGCCCGCTTTGGCCAATTCTTTGACCTTCGCGCCGTCGACGTCTTCGATGTAATTTTCGCCCTTGTTCAGCTTCGCCACCTTGCGAGGATCCAAATCGATGCCGAGCACGTCGAAACCGGCGCCGGCATATTCCACGGCCAGGGGCAGGCCGACATATCCCAAACCAATCACACAAATTTTCGCGGAATTGTCGTCAATCTTTTGAGCCAGCGTCATGGCTGTTCCTTCCTTACAATCGGAAATCCTCGATCATCATCGTAATGAAATATCACAGCGTTCGCCCGTAATGCTTTCTATAATATTCAAGGTACGCGCCGCTTTTCAGTTTTTCCCACCACCAGCGATTTTCCGCGTACCAATCGATTGTGCCGGCGAGCGCGGATTCGAGCGGATGCTTGGGCTGCCAGCCTAACGCGGCGATTTTGCTGCAATCCAGCGAATAACGGCGGTCGTGACCGAGCCGGTCTTTGACAAATGTTTTGAGCGCATGCGGCTTTTTCAAATAAGAAAGAATGAAATCCGTCATGTCGAGATTCGTGCGCTCATGGCCGCCGCCGAGGTTATACGCTTCGCCGTTCACGCCCTTTTCGAGCAAAAACAAAATGGCGTCGCAATGATCCTCGACGTAAATCCAATCGCGCACGTTTTTGCCGTCGCCGTAAATCGGCAGGGAATGATTTTCGAGCGCGTTGGTCACGAACAACGGAATGAGTTTTTCCGGATATTGAAAAGGGCCGAAATTATTCGAGCAGCGCGTCAGGATCACCGGCAGCCCGTAGGTCACAAAATAGGAAAAGGCCAGGCGGTCGGCGCCGGCTTTGGAAGCGGAATACGGGCTGGAGGGCATCAGTGCATCGGTTTCCTTGAAGCTGCGGCCCTCGGTGCTGCCATAAACTTCGTCGGTCGAAACTTGAATGAATTTCTTCACGCCTTGCCGGCGCGCCGATTCCAGCAATACGAAAGCGCCGAAAATGTCGGTACGAATAAAGGCGTCCGGCCCGCTGATGGAGCGATCGACATGGCTCTCCGCCGCGAAATTGACCACGACGTCCATGCCGGGCATCAATTCATCCACCAAAACGCCGTCGCAAATATCGCCTTTGACGAAGCGATGATTGGGGTTGCCTTTCAAATCACGAAGATTTTCCAGATTCCCCGCGTAGGTGAGTTTGTCGAGATTGGTGACGCTAACCTCGTCGCGTTGCCGCAGAAGATAGCGGATGAAATTGCTGCCGATGAACCCGGCTCCGCCGGTGACGAGAAATTTTTGCATCTGAATATCCTTTATAATGTCGCCCACGATGTTGAATCTTCGATGCGAAAAACGAATCAGAGAGCGGCAATGTATGCAATCAAAAACTCAAAGTCAATAACGGCATGGCCGTGTTTTCGCGGAGAAGCCGCAATTGTGAAAACGTTTTAACATTTGTCATCGGCAAACGAAAACATTGCGCCGGAGTAAGGCCTCGGATTGCTTCGGCAAAAAGGCGCCTCGCAATGACATGGCCACTTGCGCCGCCGTCATTGCGAACGCCTTGTGCTTCTTCGAAATGGCAGGGAAAAGAATCACGTCTTGGGTTTGGAAAGCGGATCGTTCGCGCCGGGGTTTGTCGTAGCAGGATTGAGCGCGGGCGCTTCCGGCGGCGCGCCAAACGAGGTGAGCAGCAAAAGAATCATGCCGGTGGTGATGGCAACGTCGGCCACGTTGAAAATGGCGGTGCGGAAATCGCCAAATCCGACATTCAAAAAATCAATGACGCGGCCATCGCGAAAAATGCGGTCGAGGAGATTGCCAATGCCGCCGGCGAAGATCAAAGTCAACGCCAGCAAATGCCAGCGATTTTTGATCTCCGTGCGCACGATGTAAATCAACAAGAAGCCCAAACATACGCTCGTGCCCACGACGAACAACGCGGTGCGCCAATGCTCGGGCCAATGCGCACCCAGGCTGAAGGCCACGCCGGGATTTTCGGCGTAATGCAAACGCAACACATCGGAAAAATAGGATTGCGGGCCGCGCTGCGACAGCAGGGTTTTGGCGTAATGCTTGGACATTTGATCGCAACCGACGCACGTGATCACTAAAAATAAAAGGGCAAGAAATTTCGTTTGAAGGTGCATATGTTTTGGAACAAAAAGGATCTTGGGGTTGTTGAGGTTTACGCCTTACTGTTTTTCGTAATCCGTAAAACGTAGTGCGTAAGGGCTGCTTTTCTGCACAGGATTCCAACGTTAAAACCTGCAGCTACCGGCAAATGAAGCCTTGCGCGATCAGCAAAGGAATTATAATATAAATCACCGAATCGCGGACGAGATAAAACAAAAAAACGGCGGCCAAGATTTTCCAGCCTTTTTCGCGCACGAAAGCTTTGAGGCCCTTTTCCCGCAACAAGGCGGTCCATCCTTGAATAAAAGGAGGCTTGAAAAGTTTTTTCAGATTCATATCTTCCTCAGAAAAATCTGCCCGGCCGGGCAATCGGGCGCGAGCAAACAATCAGGACATTTAGGCTTGCGCGCCTGGCAAATTTGGCGGCCATGCAAGATAAGCTGATGTGAGAATATTGTCCAGGTTTTTTTAGGGACAATTTTTATTAAATCTTGTTCAATTTTTTCGGGCAGGGTATGCGAGGTGAACCCCAGGCGTTGTGACAAACGCCGCACGTGCGTATCCACCACCACGCCTTCGTTCTTGCCGAAAGCATTGCCCAACACCACATTGGCGGTTTTGCGCCCGACGCCGGGCAAGGCCACCAACTCTGCCATAGTTTGCGGCACCTGCCCGCCGTGATGCTGCACTAACGCTTGCGCACAGCCCAATAAATTTTTCGCTTTGCTGCGAAAAAAGCCGCTGCGCAGAATCAATTTTTCCAGCTCCGCCGGCGCGGCTGCGGCCAGCGCCGGAGCATGCGGGTATTTTTTGAAGAGCGCGGGCGTGATTTCGTTGATGGTTTTGTCGTTCGCTTGCGCCGAGAGAATAGTGGCAACGAGCAATTCGAAAGGATTGCAGTGCTGCAGTGCAGTCGCGGCGCCGGGATAGAGCCGGGCGAGGCCGCGCATGACGCGCCGCTGCCGCATAATTTCTGCCGGCGTGCGTGAGCTGGTCATAGCACGGTCAAATCGCCGATGAAATAAGACATGCGCACATGCAAGCGCGCCGTTGCCGCCTCGAAGTCCGCCGATTTGTACATTTTATTCAAGGCGAAGCCTCCGTCTTTGCGGCCAAAAACTTTGAAATCGCCGATGAAGGCGTTGGCTTGAATCGCATAGGGCAGATTTTTCGGCAGCACCAGCATGACATCGCCGATGAAGCCGGAAAGCGTGAGATAGCGGTCGCCGGCTTTGACGGCAACGCCGGACAAATCGATATTGAAATCGCCGATGAAAGTGGAAACCGTGCCGCCGCGAAAGTCTTCGCTTTGCAGGCGCACGTTGAAGTCGCCGATAAAACGATTTTCACTCAACACATCGGTGAGCAGGGGCGTGCCTGCCCCGCTTTCCCATGCCGTTGCAGTGGGAGAAATCACGGTGGCATCATGGGCACGGCGCGACGAGCGGGACAGAATCATGCGCGCGCCGATGAAAATGAAAATCAACGGCCAGAAGCGACTGAGCAGCTCGCCAAAATCCAGCATGTGCATTTGATCCAACAACAGCAGCGCGCCGAGCACGACTAAAATCAAGCCCCAGAATTTGCGGCCGCGCATGCTGGAATGAGCGGGCGCAGCCGGCTCCGCAACCGGCGGCAAAGGCGGCCCGGCAACACTTTGTTGACTCGATTCAGCGGGGTTTTGTGACATCATGTGATAGCTTCCATTGTCGTTTTATTTTTGATCGCAGCATAAACCGGGCGCGCGTGTATACGCAAAATTTGCCGGGTAGATTCCCGATATTTTTTCCGGCAAGTGATCGCACGTCAACCCGTCCTCTTCTTGCCAAACCACTGCGCAATTTCCTTGGCGCTTTTCACGTTCAGCACATCCTGTTTGCGCAGCCAGCCCTTGCGGGCAATGCCGGCGCCGTAAAAAATATCCGCAATGCCCTCAACCTCGTGTGCGTCGGGATTGATGCTGATCAGCACACCGCGATCGCGCGCGTATTTGCAATGGCGCCAATCCAAATCAAAACGATACGGGCTGGCGTTGATTTCGATGCACACGCCGAGCGCGGCGGCGGCGTCGATCACTTTGCGATGATGAATGGGATAGCCTTCGCGGCCGAGAATCAAGCGGCCCGTGGGATGGCCAAGAATGCGCACGGCCGGATGCTCCATGGCTTTGATCAAGCGCTTGGTGGCCTGCTCTTCGTTCATGTTCATGCTGCTGTGAATCGAGGCGATGACGAAATCAAAGCTTGCCAGCACTTCCTCGGGATAATCGAGTTTGCCGTTGGGCAAAATGTCGCATTCCGTGCCTTTGAACAGGCGAAAATTTTTCATCGTTGCATTGAGCTGATCGATTTCCTTGTGCTGCGCTTTCACGCGCGCCGGCGGCAGGCCGTTGGCGTAAAACACCGTCATACTGTGATCGGAGATGCCGAGATATTCGAAGCCCAACTTTTGGCAAGCCTCGGCCATTTCTTTGATGGTATTGAGGCCGTCGCTATGCGTGGAATGGCAATGCAGCACGCCGCACAAATCATTTTTGGCAATCAATTCGGGAATTTCCCGCGCGAGCGCCGCTTCGATCTCGCCCGTGTCTTCACGCAATTCCGGCGGGACGAATTGCATGCCGAGCGCCGCAAAAATGGCGGCTTCGTCTTTGCAGGGAATCAGCTTGTCGTTTTTGAACAAGCCGTGTTCGCTGACTTTGATGCCCATTTTCTGCGCGAATCCGCGCATGGCGATGTTGTGTTCCGCGGAGCCGGTGAAATGATGCAACAGGTAGGGGAACTGCAGGTCTTGCAACAAACGCAAATCCGCGGGAATGCCGTTGGCGAGCAGCACGCTGCTTTTGGTGTCGCCCTTCGCCACCACGCTTTGCACGCCCGGCAGGCGCGTGAAAAAATCCATGATCTCCGGGCGATCTTTGTCTTTGCAACTGGCGACGATATCGATGTCTTTGATCGTTTCTTTGTGCCGCCGCAAGCTGCCGGCCAATTCCGCGCGCAGAACTTTGGGATGCTTTTTGATCGCCTCGAACAAAGGCAGCGCCGCTGCAAAGGCTTTGTGATAATGATGCCGCTCGGAGAACCGGCGCAGTTGTTGAATCCCTTCCAAAATTTTTTGCTGGCTCTTTGCGCCAAAGCCGTCGAGTTGGCTCAAGCCGTCTTCCTGGCAGAACTTTTCCAGCGCTGCGATGGAGCCGATGCCTAACTCATCGAACAGGCGCCGCGCTTTTTTTGGGCCGAAGCCGGGAATGCGCAGCAATTCCATGAACCCGGCGGGAAAAGTGCTGCGCAGATCATCATAATATTTCAGCCGGCCGGTGGTCACCAATTCCGAAATTTTAAGCGAAATGGCTTCACCCACGCCTTTGATCTCGCGCAAGCGATTGGCCGTCACCAGCTCGTGCAAGTCTTCGGTTAGCCCGCGCAGCGCCCGGGCCGCGTTGCCATAAGCGCGGGTTTTAAACGGATTCTCGCCTTTCAACTCGAGCAGCGCACCGATTTCTTCGAGAATATCGGCGACTTGTTTTTTATCCATTCCAGTTTCTCTCCCTCAGATGCTCTTTCAGAGCAAATACAATTCCGTTCCTATTTTGAGGCGGGGCGAAATTTTGCTCGCTAATTCTTCCGCATTCATCGCAAACAGCGGGCTGATTTCAATCTTCGCCGTGGGCCAACCGTCGTGATCGCGCTCGACGTGCACGCCTGCTTGTTCCAGCCAGCCGGCGTAAAAATGGCTCAAATCGCGGCGCGCGGTAAGCGGGGAATCGACGCCGGTGAAATTTTTGATCGGGCTAAATTCGTGATGGCGTTCGACTTCCAACAGTACGCAGTTTTTGGCGTCGGCGAGCGCATCGAAAACGAAGGTTTCGAATTTATAGCCGTTCGCTTTCTGCGGCTGCACCAGCTCGCCCTGTTCATTCAGAAATGGAATTTGTTTATGGGCGAGGTGCCACGGCAGTTTCGCGCCTTGCTGCAGTTCGTGTTCGATAAAACCGAGACGGAGCATGTGCAGGGCCAAATTGCCGGCGTTATATTTCAACGTGCCCTCCGGGTTGCGCGCCTGTTTGTCTTGATTGCTCATATCGCTATATTCAATCACGGCGAGCTTGCCGTTCTTTTTGCCGAGTATGCCGACATTCTCGAACGGATCGCTCTTGCTGCACACTTTGGCGCTCATGTCCGCGCCGGCGGCGGTGTGAAAACCGATAAACAGCGGATCGCACATGTTGACCAGCACGTTGTCCACTTGAAAATAAAAAATCTCGTCAATGCCGCGCTTGCGCAGGTCGGCGAGCGCGCCGCTTTTGCCCAATGCCGATAGCACGCCGCCATGGCCGTCGGGATTCATAAAAATATGATCGGGCGCATCCATAATAATTTTGCCGCGCGCATCGAGGGCCGGCATCATGCCTTGCACGAAGAAAAAAACGTCGCGCGGCGGCAGGCCGAAAAAATCGTGCCTGATAAAAAACGCGCGGGTCTCCGCCTCGTTCGCGTCGCTGACCATGATATACCAGGGAATTGCCCTCTGATATTTGCGCGCCAAGGCCAGCAGTTTTTCCGCATGCAAATGAAACAAGCTTTTATTGCTCACCGGCCCGGCTGGAAACACGCCTTTGGGGCCTTCGAACCCGAGACGCGTGCCTTGTCCGCCGGCCACCAACAACGCCGCGATTTTGCCGCGTTGCAACAGTTCTTCGCCGGCTGCAATCAAATCACGGCATTTTTGCGGCTGCTCTTGTTGCAGGCGCAAGCTGATCATTTCTGCGGGCTCGAGCGCGGTTTCCGCCGGTTTGGCCGGCGACAATACCAGATGGCGGTAAAGTTGATCGAGCAGCTTGAAATCGATCAGCGCAATTTGTTTGAGCAATTTTTGTTGCGCTGCAGATGCAAGAGCCGCCCAATACTGAAAAAGATGTTCCTGGCCCGCGTTCCGGGCGGAACGCAGAAAAATCTCCAGCGTTTCTCCTAAATTCGCCGTCATCAAGCTGTGTCTCCCTAGTTGAGATTCAGCAAGAAATCTGAACAAAAAAGCGCAAAAATGCAATTCAAATTTATGAGGATTAGCCGATGAATGATCGTGAACGCATGGAGTTGCTGGCCAAAGGCCGGAGATTGTTTGAAGCGTGCGGATCAGAGGAAGACTATGCTTGCGTGGCCGGGTATCTTGAACATAACCTCAAACAAGGCGGGTGGCGCGCGGAAGTGGCGCAAAATTTTTTCGTCTGGCTGCGCGAACAAAGCGTTCAGCCCGGCGAATCGGGCGCTCGCGCTGCGGCAATCTTGAAGCTTTTCGAGCTGTGAATTTTGCTTTACCACCTTTTTTGTTTGCGTGAAAGGACGCCTCTTTTTTTATGTCATTCTGGAAGAATCCTTTTGAGCATCAAGAGGACACGTTGAAATTGAGATTTTGCCAGGCCCCTCAAAAAGTTCCTGCTGCAAATGACCGGGCAGTTACTTTCCGGACAAACTCCGTGAGTCGGAATCAATCGTAGAATGGGAACTGTAATTGATATTTTTGCGAGAATAATGCCGGCAGGAACGGAAGAGAATAAAGGACGGATAATAGGCGAGGGAGTGTACGCCTAACGAAACATGGCCTTGATGCTGCCCCACGTGGCGCGCGCGCCGGAAATGGTGGGGTTGACTTCGAGCACGTTGGTGAAGGTGAAAGCGCCGTCGCGATCCATAATTTTCAGGCGATAATAATAAACGCGGGCTTCGGTTTTAAACACGCTGTTGTCTTCGAAGGAATACTCGGTCTTAGCCGTGGCGTTGCCTTTGGCTTCGACGAAATCGATCTTTTGCAACTCGGTTTTGCTCAAGCCGCGCTCGATTTCAAAGCCTTTGAGATTGATCTCGGCCTCAGCCTGCCATTTGAGCGTGACTTTATTGCGGCCCGGCTCGGCGCGAAATTCCGACACGATCGCGCCTGCCCACAAGGCAGAAACCATCGCACCGCAAATAAAAATGTAAAGAATTCGTTTGTTCACATACCACCTCTCCAAATCATACGAACCAAACAAAGATATGGATTTGTCCTTGAGAGTCAAGCCTTTTTTCTGTGAGGTGGCGGAGCGGTGGGATGATTGGCAGGCAAAACCGGGCATCAGTGGCGTTGAATTTGGTCTAAACCGAATATGATAGCAAAGCAATCGAGAAAAGAAAAATCGATCACTTCGGAGTCCGGAAGAATGCGCTCGGTCATCATTTTCGTGAAGCCGCTTTCGATCATCGAGCAGAAGGCGTATTGCGACACGCGGGGACGCGGGCTGGATTCGTACTGGCAGTGGTTTTATGAAACCGCAGTGCTGCTGCGCGATTTGCCGGCGGAGGAGGGGAGTATTTATGTGCATTTGGATCGAACTCGGCAAACACAGTGATTGCATGCGAGCGGCAAAAGCGATATATTGAGGAGGTTTGAGGAGAGAAAGCTGTGGCAAAAATCGATGATCTGCGCCGGAAGATCGCCCTGGGGCTATATGAATTGACCTCGCACGCGAAGCTTGAAATGCAGGCCGACAACTTTAGCATCAAGGATATTAGACAGGGCATTTACTCCGGTCGGGTCGTCGAACGTCAGCGCGATCCTTCCACCTCCACGAAATATTGTGTTTCAGGCCGGGCGGCAGACCGCCGCAAAATTGGAATTGTCTGCCGGCTAACCGCTTTGGGATATTTGAGAATTATAACCGTTTTCGAGGAATGATCATGAAAGCAAAATACGACAAATGCGATTACTGCGGCGGCCAAGTACTCGAAAAACGTGTGACTGTCGACTTACGACTGAAAGACAAGCTTTATGTCTTCGAAAATGTGCCCGTCGGCGTTTGCCGAAAATGTGGAGAGCGATACTACCGCGGGCCGGTGTTGGAGCGCCTGGAAGAATTGGCTTCCCATCAAAATCTCTTTAAAGATAAGATTCAAGTGCCGCGTTTTGATTTCGCTGAAGCCGCTGTATTTTAATCGCTGGTTTCAAAACCGCCTCAATACATCTGACTGACCGGTGGCTGCGAGCGACCGGTCAGTTTATTTTATGGGAGCTTGAATGACCGAACTCCACTGGGAAGGCAAGTACAAAGACGGCAAGAAAACCTCGCCGGTGCGCATTGCGCTGCCGTTTCAAACCATTGAGACGGTGAATGAAAGCGCGGCGGACCGTGCGCGCAATTTGGATTTGTTCGCCGGCGGCCGCGAGACCGACTGGCGCAACCGTTTGATTTGGGGCGACAAAAAATACGTGCTGCCTTCCCTCCTGTCCGAGCTTGCCGGTAAGGTCAATCTCATTTACATCGACCCGCCGTTCGACACCGGCGCGGATTTTTCTTTCACCGCTACCATTCCCGATCACCCCGATACCGAAGAAGACGAAACCACTTCGTTCGTGAAGCAGCCTTCGATCATCGAACAAAAAGCCTATCGCGACACATGGGGCCGCGGGCTGGATTCGTACTTGCAATGGTTTTATGAAACTGCAGTGCTACTGCGCGATTTGCTGGCGGAGGATGGGAGTATTTATGTGCATTTTAGGCCGGCATCGACGTGCTCGGCTGGGAGTTTGCGTTTGAGTTGAACGAACTGGCGCGGCAAATCGCTGCCGAAGCGCGCGTGGACATTCGTTTCAAAAAAATTCCGCGCGAGGTTTTGGAGAAACGCGCGGTGGAGCAGGGCGATATTCATTTCTTCGAGCTGGCCGCGCTCACGGTCGATCTCAAAGCCCAAAAGAAAGCGAACAGCGCCGTTGTCAAATTGAAGCTCAAAGACTTCATCCCGCCGCACGACGACGTGCCGCAAGACGTGCTCAAAGCCATCACGCATTGGAGCCAATGGATCGACTACTGGGCCGTGGATTGGAATTATCCATGTGCTGTAAGCAACGGCGACACCTTTCACAACGAATGGCAAACCTTCCGCACGCGCAAGGGCAACGATTTCGTGCTGGAAACCTCGCATGTTTATGACCAGCCCGGCACGTACACGATTGTCATCAAAGTGATCGACATTTTGGGGAATGACACCACGAAGACGGTGATGGTGGAGGTTGAATGATTCGTCAACGCTGTGGCAAAAATCAAATTGCATTGCGCGGAAGCGTTTTCTATTTTGAGCATGTCACGAGTCTCTCTCTATTTGTCTCAATCATTTCGGTGTTTGAATCATGATTGTTTCAAAGGTCATACTAAAAAATTGGCGCAACTTCAAATCCGTCGAAGTTGAGCTGGGCGAACGGGTTTTCCTCGCCGGCCCCAACGCTTCGGGCAAGTCGAACTTTCTTGACGTATTTCGTTTTCTAAGAGACGTTGCCAAACCCGGTGGAGGATTGCAACAAGCCGTGCGACAACGCGGGGGGTTGTCGAAAATTCGTTGCCTCGCGGCCCGGAAGGAGCCTAATCTTGAAATCGAAATTCATTTGGCTTCGGTTGCCGGTAAGAAGGCGGAATGGCGATATGCCCTCGGCATCAAGCAGGAAGTGCGAGGCTATCGCCAGCCGCTGTTGGCTTACGAACGTGTATGGCGCGGCGCAAAACAACTGCTGGATCGTCCGAACGCGGATGATCGCGCCGACGAATTGCGTTTGACGCAAACCCACCTCGAACAAATCAACGCCAATGTAGAATTTCGAGACATTGCCAAATTCCTTGAGGCGGTTCTATACTTGCACCTCGTGCCGCAATTGCTCCGTTATCCCAACGCCTTTGGCGGCCCGGAACTCGCCGGTGATCCTTTCGGGCGCAATTTTTTGGAACGCATTGCCAATACCCCGGAAAAAACCCGGAGATCGCGTTTGCGCAAAATTGAAAAGGCTTTGGGCTTTGCCGTGCCACAATTGCAACGACTCACGGATACCAAAGATAAAACCGGGGTGCCTCATTTGGAGGCCAACTATGTACACTGGCGTTCCCAAGGCGCCAAGCAACGTGAAGATCAATTCTCGGATGGCACGCTGCGTTTGATTGGGTTACTTTGGTCCTTGCTGGAAGGAGATTCCCTTTTGCTCCTGGAAGAACCGGAGTTGTCACTCAATTCCGGCATCGTGAGTAGATTGCCCGTACTGATGTATCGTTTACAACGAGAGAAGAAGCGCCAAATAATTCTTAGCACGCATAGTTCGGATTTGCTCGCGGACAAAAGCATTGGGGGAGAAGAAACTCTTCTTCTTATCCCGCACGCCGAGGGCACGGAAGTTAAACTGGCGTCCTCGATAGATGAAGTTCGGGCGTTATTGGAAGGAGGATTGAGTGTTGCTGAAGCAGCGTTGCCGCACACGGTTCCGCCGGAGGTGCATCGATTGGGGTTGCTCGAATAATGGCGCCGATTCACATAAACCTCGCGGTGGAAGATGCTTTGAGTGAGATGGTGCTGCGCAAAATTCTGCGTGAATCTCCGAAGCCCTTTGTAGTCAGCGCATGTTTTTGCCGTGGCGGGTTTGGATATCTAAAGAAAAACATTCGTGGGTTCAATCATGCCGCCCGGTCCGTGCCGTTTCTAATGCTGGCCGATCTTGATCAAGCCGACTGCCCGCCCGGCATGCTGGAAGAATGGCTACCCCTCGCCAAACATCACAAATTTTTGTTTCGCATCGCTGTTCGAGAAGTTGAAGCATGGTTATTGGCTCACCGCGAGGCTTTTGCAGACTTTTTAGGAATCCAACCTCGGCTCATTCCGCTCGAGGTAGATGCGATTGTCGATCCCAAACGCTTGTTAATTTCTCTGGCAAAAAAATCAAAGAAACGCCATGTTCGTGAAGGTATTGTTCCATCGCAGCAAAGCACGGCGCAGATCGGGCCGGACTACAATGGTCAATTGTCCTTCTACGTCGAAAAATTTTGGAAAACTGCAAAAGCTGCGCAGAATTCTCCAAGTCTTCAACACACAGTTAGCGCAATAGCTGATTTCAACCCACGATTAAAAAACAAAAACCCTGCTATTGATTGATAAGCCTGGAAGATCTTATGCCCCGCCGCAAGAAGGATTCTGACCCCAGCCAGCAAGATTTGCTCAACGTGGCCGTGCAACTGCGCACCGCGCCGTGCGTGCCGGCATTGCGCGAGGCCGTCAAACAATGGCGCGCGGAAAACTACAAAGGCGCAACTGAAACCACGAAGCTTTTGCTCCAGCATTGGTTCCAGCGCGATCATCGCGGCTTCAACGGGCGGCCGTTTGCGTATCATGCTTTCCAACGCGAAGCGATTGAAACGCTGATTTACGTGTGGGAAATCGCGCGTGTGCGCAGCCGCAAAGCTCTGCTTGAAAAATACACGCAAAGCTTGGAAGGCGTGCGCCTGCCGCCGTATGACGAATTCAGCCGCTATGCCATCAAAATGGCCACGGGCAGCGACAAAACCAAAGTGATGTCGCTGGCGATGGTGTGGCAATTCATGAACGCCGTACGCGAGGCGGAGGAGATCGCCCGTGATTATAGCCGCACGTTTTTAGTTCTCGCGCCCAACGTCATCGTGTACGAACGATTGAAAACGGATTTCGAGGGCAGCCGCATTTTTCGCGTCGATCCGCTCATTCCCAAGCCGCTAGAAATCTTTTGGGATTTCGATTGCGTGCTGCGCGGCGCGGGCGAACGGGCGCATAGCGAAGGCATGCTGTTTCTTACGAATGTTCAGCAATTCTATGAACGCCCGAGCCGCAGCAATGATGACGAGCCGGATGAAATCACGGACATGCTCGGCCGCAAACCGCCGGCGCAAAAATTGGAAATCACGGATTTCGGCGAGCGCATTGGCAAGCGTAGCGGCCACCTCATGGTGATCAATGACGAGGCGCATCATACGCACGAAGAAGATAACGAGTGGAATCAGACCATTCGCCGCTTGCATGCAAACACGCCGCTCACGGCTCAACTCGATTTCTCCGCCACCCCGCGCTTTCAAAAAGGCGCAATCTTTCCGTGGACGATTTTCGATTATCCGCTCAAGCAAGCCATCATTGATCGCGTGGTCAAGCGGCCGATGAAAGGCGTGGCAAAAATTTCGGAAGCGAAATCCACGATTGCCAGCGTGCGCTACAAAGCGTATCTCACCGCCGGCGTCGAGCGCTGGAAGGAATATCGCGATCTGCTCCAGCCGCTGCAGAAAAAGCCGGTGTTGTTCATTATGTTGAGTGATACCACTGAAGCCGAAGACGTGGGGCATTGGCTGCGCGACAAATATCCCACTGAGTTTGGCAGCGAGAAGACACTGATCATCCACACCAACAAAACCAGCGAGATTACCAAAGCGGACTTGGACAAGGCGCGCAAAGCCGCGCGGGAAGTGGATGACGAAAAAAATCCCATCAACGCCATTGTCAGCGTGCTCATGCTGCGCGAAGGCTGGGACGTGCAGAACGTCACGGTCATTGTGGGCTTGCGGCCTTACACCGCAAAGGCGAATATCCTGCCGGAGCAAACCATCGGTCGCGGCTTGCGCCTAATGTTCCGCGGCGCCAATTCCGGCTACGACGAGCGCGTTGACATCATCGGCAATAAAGCCTTTCTCGAATTCGTCGATGATTTGGAAAAGCTCGAAGACTTGACGCTCGACACTTTTGAGATCGGCAAAGACAAACCGCGCATTCTCAGCATCATGCCGGTGGAGGAAAAGAAGGAATTCGATATTGCGCTGCCGCAGCTCACGCCTTCGCTGGTGCGCAAAAAAAGTTTGTCGGAAGAAATCGCCGCCCTCGACGTGATGCAATTCGAATGCTCTCCTTTGCCGATGAAAGAAGGCGATGCGGCGGAAAAAATTTTCCAGTTCGAAGGCTACGACATTCTCACGCTGAAAAAGATTCTCGAGCGGGAATACAGCCTGTCTGATTCGCAAACCGCGCAGGAAGTGATCGGCTATTACGCACGCGTGATTGCCAAAGAAGTAAAACTGCCCTCGCAATTCGCGGCGCTCGCCCCGAAAGTGCGCGAGTTCTTCGAGCGCAAAGCGTTCGGCAAAACCGTGGATCTCGAAGACGCAACGACCATCCGCGCCATGAATTCGAACGTGGCCCAATATGTCTGCAAGGAGGTCTTCAAAAAGGCTTTGATGAACAAAACCATTGCCGAACAAGAACCAATTTTGCAAGCGCCCAGCCGCCGGCTCTCGTCAATGGAACCGATGCCGTGGTCGCGCAAAGTTTACGAAGCCCGCAAATGCGTTTTGAATCTTGTGACCTGTGGCAACGATTTCGAAAAGGCTTTCGCGAAATTTCTTGATCACGCCGAAGATGTGAAAGCCTTCAGCAAATTGCCCGAGCGCTTCGCCTTTGCGATCGAATACACTGATGGCGCAATGAACTTACGCAATTACTATCCGGATTTTGTCGCGATCGATCACCACGGCGTGCATTGGCTGCTGGAAACCAAAGGACAGCAAACCGACGAGGTTTCGCACAAAGATCATGCGGCGAGAATATGGTGTGAAAATGCTACTGCGCTGGCCGGCGTGGAATGGCGCTATCTCAAAGTGATGCAACAGGCGTTTGAAAATTTACGGCCGGAAATATTCGAAGATTTGAGGGTGTTGCTTGTTGCAAACGATATCTATTCACCTCAACGTTAAGTTTGAGGTTTCGACCTGCCTTAACAGAATGCTGAAAAGACCAATGCTTCGTCATTACGAGGAGCGGAGCGACGAAGCAATCCCTTGATTTTCAACAAACGAGATTGCTTCGCTCGCTTTGACAAAAAAGCGGAGCAAGATTTCTCGCGCCGCATTGCATTCACGAGCAGGGCCGGTCAACGAGTAGTCATGCTTGCACCTGCAACACTGCTGCCGCATCCTCGCATACCCGGGCCAGGACCGCTTCGGTGAAATAGCACGGCTCGATTTCGCGGCTGCCGTTTTTGCCTTTCTTTTGATAACGCGCGAAGAGCAGCTCGTTGCCGCCGCGCAGCAGAATTTCGTAATAGTGCAGCGTATCTGCTTCGCGATAGGGCGCGCCGCTGCGCAATTGCGCCGTGCCCGCGACTTCGTCGCTCTCGATGAGCTTGAAGCTTTCGAGCAAATACGTGAAGCGTTTCTCCGCCTTTGCCGCCTGCTCTGCCAGCAGGATTTTGAGAGGTTGATCATGCGCAGCCGCGCCGCTGGCTGCCAACTGCCGCACCAACACACCGAATTTATCGCCGTCCTGGATTTCAATTTTGAGGTGAATACCGTCGCCCGCTTCCTCGTGGACGAACGGCGCACGCGCCGTGCCGGCGCGCACTTTCACCGCTGCAACTGCTTTTTGTCCGAGGTTCATGGCCAACACCTCCGTAAATGAAATGAGCAACGCACAGGTTATTTCCTCTAATTTCCTTCCACAAAAAGAAACAAAAATCCATCTTTACTGTCATTCGGCAAGAATCTTCTGAAGAACCGGGAACGATGTTCATTCGTAAAAAGATTCCCAGCAGAATGACATGGTCATGGTGTAACGCGAAAACACTGCCTCACAAATCGCACAGGTAAAACGCACAGGTTATTGGAGAGTGAAACAATTTCAATCAATCTCGATTTCTTTGTGTTCTGCTCCGTCAAACGTCAGTAAAATTTTATTCTCATCCACCAGCGTTTCCAAATTCACCGGACGGGTCCACACGGTGTGCAGATTGCGCAGCGTGTCGCGCGCTTCATCGAGCTTCAAATCGATGCCCTCGTGCTGGTGCCGCAAATAGAGCTCGCCGCGGTTGCGATAATTCGCTTCTTCGACGTAAATGAACGGCTGGCCGTGGTTGGTGAGCAGGAACAGCAGCTTTTGTTTGATCGCCTTGAACTCGCGGTCGGAGATTTCATAAAAGCCGTTGCGCTCGTTGTAGTTGTACACGAACATTTTGTGCTCGCGGCAAAATTCCGGCGTCAAAAACGCGTCGATGAAGGTCACGTCGTTGTAAAGCTTGCGCACTTCGAAAATTTTTTGCCGTCCCCGGCCGGCTGGCCGGTTCCAATTCTTTTTGGCCGCGTAATCGTCGCACTCTTCGTATTCCTTGCCAAACTTGCCCTTGTTCCAGCGTTCTTCAATGTCGCGAAACAGCTCGATGCCGAGCTTGTAGGGATTCAGCCGCCCCGGGCTGGTAAATAGCGTGCCGGAATGATGGTCGGCGTAATCGATCACTTCGGAGTCCGAAAGGATGCGCTCGGTCATCATTTTCGAGTGCCAGTAGCTGGCCCAGCCTTCGTTCATGATTTTGGTCTGGCCTTGCGGCGCGAAGTAATACGCTTCTTCGCGCACCATGTGGAGCACTTCACGCTGCCATTTTTCCAACGGCGCAGTTTCGATCAAAAACTTCAGCACGTCGCGCTGCGGGTTTTCGGGATATTTGCGCAAACGCTCGCCCTCTTTCTTTTCCTGTTTTTTTTGTTCTGCCGCCAGCGCCGCGGGCGGATTGATGTAATCGTCCAAATAATCTTTCGGGCTTTTGAAGCGCGTGAGTTTGGGTTCGGGCTCCGGTTCTTCTTCCGTCAAATCATGTTTGCCGTTTTCCTTGCCCATGAACGGCAGGTGCGGATCGATCAAATTTTCCAAAGAAAGGCAAACGTCCATAAAATTTTCCACGCGGTCTTCGCCGAATTGCTCGACGTAGCGGCGGATGCGCGTGGCGTGATTCGCCATCTCGTCCATCATTTTGCGGCTGGTGGGCGCGAACCACAGATTGTTTTTGAAAAAATCGCAATGGCCGTAAACGTGCGCCATCACCAGTTTTTGATCCACCAGCTTGTTGCAGCGCATCAAATAGGCATAGCAGGGATCGTTGTTGATCACCATCTCGTAAATCTTCGACAGGCCGTAGGAATAACTTTTCGCCAGCTCTTCATATTCCATGCCGAAGCGCCAATGCGGATAGCGCGTCGGAAATCCGCCGAAGCTGGCAATCTCATTCAGCTCGTCGAACTCGATGACCTCGAAAATGGTCTCGTAAAAATCCAAACCGTATTCGCGCGCATAACCGCGAATCTCGTCTTTGAAGGCGGAAAGTTCGGGGGTCAAACTCATAATGATGCCCAAGGTTATTGTTTTTGCCGATTGCGAATTGTGGATTTCGGATTGCGGCATGGCAGATGAATTATGATCACCTCCGCAATCCCAAATCCGCAATCGCCAGCTACTTTCCTTTTCCCAAAAACTCTTTAATGGATTTGTAAATCGACTCCTTGTCCGGTATTTCAGACAACACCAGCTTCTCTTCGCTCTCAAAATAATCTTCCAAATCGCGAATAAATTGGCCGCTGCCGTACGGGCTTTCGACCTGGCCGTAGCAAAACAGGTTCGCCGCTGGAATCAAACGGTTTTCGAGAATGTTGATGCATTCGTCGGTGTCGATCTCGCCCCAGTTGTCGCCGTCGGAAAAGTGCATCAAATAAATATTCCAATCGCTGGGATTATAATTTTCCGCCACGATTTTCGCCGCCAATTTGTAAGCCGACGAGATGATAGTGCCGCCGCTCTCGCGCGTGTGATAGAAAGTATCCTGATCCACCTCGCGCGCCACCGCGTCGTGAATGATATAACGCGTCTCGAGATTTTTGTATTGATAATGCAGCCAGGTGTCGATCCAAAATGATTCGATGCGCACGATCTCTTTTTGCTCGTCGCCCATCGAGCCGGAAACGTCCATCATGTAAATGATAACCGCGCTCGCCTCCGGCAGTTGCACGGTTTTCCACGTGCGGTAGCGCCGGTCTTCGCGATACGGCACGATGATAGGATCGTTTGGATCATAGGTGCCGCTGATGAGCTGGCGCTTCAGCGCCTGCTTGTATGTACGCTTGAAATGGCGCAGCGTTTCCGGCCCGCTTTTGCTGATGCCGGTGTAGCGGTCTTTCTCGCTAATGATGTTCTTCTTGCCTTTGGGCGAAATGTTCGGCAACTCCAATTCTTCGCCCAACATTTGCGCCAGCTCCTCAATGGGCATATCGACTTCCAGAATGTGCTCGCCCGGCGCTTCGCCGGCCTGGCCGGAGCCGTCGCCGTCATCGCCGCGGCCGATGGGCGTGCCCACGTCGCCCTCGCCCTGGCCCACACCGCCGGTGTTGCGGCCGCCGTAGCGAAAGCGCGGAATGTCGATCTGCGGCACGGGAATGCTGACGAGATCTTTGCCCTTCTTGCCGATCATCTCGCCGCGCGTGATGTACTTGCGCAGTTCCTTTTTGATCTGCCCGCGCAGAATCTGCCGGAACCGGCTGCGGTCTTTTTCGATGCGTTTGACCATGCAATTCCAACTGGTAGTTTTGTTGTTAAATCAAATCAAGATCAACGCAGCAACGTCATCTTTCTTCTTTCAATTTTAGCGCCAACTTGAAGCCGGTAAAAATAAACGCCGCTGGCAACCAAGCTTCCCTGCTCATCGCGGCCATCCCATGAAAAAGTTTGCGCGCCGGCGGCAAGCTCTCCCTCCACTAACGTGCGCAAACGCTGGCCGGCCGCGTCATAAATAACCAGATGAACCATCTGCCGCTCGGGCACGTGAAAACGAATAATCGTTTCGGGATTGAAAGGATTGGGATAATTCGCCTCCAATCCGAAACCTGCCGGCGTCGTTGCAGGCTTTGTTGCTTGGAAAGCCGGACGGCTCAAACCGCTCGCGCCCAATTCTTCCAATTCCAATCTCGCGAAAAAAGCAAAATCCGTGTCAGGATATTTTTGCACTAATTCTTGATATGTGTTTTACGCATGGTTCAAATCAACGCCGGCATTGCCCGCACTTTTGCGATGATAAAGCGTCGCTGCTTGAAATAAATAATTCGGCTCGGCCTCGGCGCGATTGCGATTATCCTCCAACAGCGCGTTCGCCCGGCCCAAAGCTTGGTCATACTCGCCGCGTTGCACGAGATACGGCAAGCTGTGATCCGCTGCGTTCGCGGCCAACGCAGTTTCAGGGAAATCGTTGATCAATCGATCCATCGACTCCGGAATTTCCTTGCGGCGTTCCAAAGCTTTGTAACAACGAATTAACCCACTCACGCCAAAACCTACATTGTCGGCGTCAGAATCATCGGCCGCAGTTTATAGTACAAATCTGCCGCAGCTTGATATTCATCGCGAATTTCCAAATCAAAAGCCTCGTCAAAAGTGATGGATGATTTCGCCAATACTCGCGAGCCGCCGGCAGGCGCGGGCGGCGGCGGGCCCTCGGGCAGAACCGGCAAATAATCCACGCTGCCATAAGTGTCGCTGGGATTGGCTGGCACGTTGTGATCCGAAGACCAATAATTGCGTTCAGCCATAATCATACCGCTGCTGTTGCCGTTTTCCACTTCATAGCCGCCATTGCTGTGAATTTCATTATAACCGTATTTTGTTTGCGCCGGATCATTGATGCCCAACGAAGGATAAGAATTGGCCACGGCTTTCACGCCCGGTCCGCTGTTGTTGCGAATGGTATTGTAACCATAATTTCCCGACGAACGGCGAATAATGGGATCGCTGTTGGTGGTGCAGGTGATGCCTTCAATATCATTGGTAATGGTGTTGGCGCCGAGAAAAGCATCGGCGCCGTCATACAAATAGATGCTGCGAATGATGTTGGCCGAAAGATTGTTGGACAAAATCTTCATATCGCCCGAAACTGCTGAAGAGCGCACGTAGATGCCGTAAGAGTTGTTTTGAATCGTAGAATTTTGAATCGTGAACGGACTGGAATACAGTGCCTGAAAGGTCGTGGTGTTGTTCGTGAGCGTGGCGTGATTGACGTTGACGTTGCCGGTGGTGTTGTTGAGGCGAACGCCATAAGTGCCGTTTCGAATCGTGCAATAATCCAAACTGGAGCTGGCGGTGGAGTTTTCGATGCGAATGCCGCCCCATTTGCCGGTCGTGCCGCTGCGGTCGAAAGTGATCAATTGACCGCTTGTCCCAACGGCTTGCAGGCTGCCGTTGACGATCAAACTGGCTGCAGAAACAAACTTTATAATAGTGGTTCCCGAATTAATCTGAAGTGTAACGCCGGTGGGAACTGTAAGAGTACTGCTAACTGTATGCGTGCCTGCAGCAACTAGAATAGTCTGCCCAGATTGAGCAAATCCGAGTGCATCCCCAATTGTCGTGAAAACATCTGGAACTCTTAATGTGTTACCATAGAGATAATTAATCGCACCATTATCATCATTATTTAACGTCCTTAAACCGAGATTAGGGCTTTCTAAAAGCGCAAGGGCATTATTAATCCACCAGGGTGTTGAGGCCATGGTTGGAGGATCTTGAAAATCTATTGTCTCTCCAGGTAAAGCATCAGGATGTGTTAAACCCAACAAATGACCTGCTTCATGTGTGATGATACTTTGTATATCCCAAATCCGATTGTCGAAATCAAGTGCGTCTGGACTCCAAGTTTCAAGGGAATTCAAATTAATATCTGAGTCTACGATTTGCTCATTTGATCTATTGTATGTAAAAAATGTGACAGCTAGCGCTCCGTAGTCATTTGTATCCCAAAAAACAACATTTTGCCCATCGTTTGGATTTAAGCCAGTGCTCGTTGTTCCCCCATATGAAAAATCTATAGTTGCTGGTGTTACAGATTCCCATGTTGAAAAAGCATTTTGCGCTGAAGCAACAAAAACGGCTCTCGAATCGGGTTCTATTGCATCAACATTAATGCGATATGTAATATTGGGTGAATTCCAATGCAAATAGGGTCCATCAACGCCCGAATGAAGAAATGGGTCTTGTATAGTAGTATTGTTATAAGTGTAGCCACGATATGTGAAGGTTCCCGTAGCTTCTATGAAAAGCACAAATGCATAGGAAAAAATTGCAAGACTTATAATGGTGCTGATCTTTACAGCCTTGCTCATAATTTCATTGTATTTTAAGCGAGCCATCATTTCCTCCAAAGCTCTTCAAGTTAACAAACTACCTCAATAATCTGTGGGACAACAATGCCTATTGAGTTTTTATCGCTTTTTTTATCCTTTCTAAGAAAACCTCATACTGCATCGGCAGTTTAAGTGCTTCTGTTCGGCTATTTTTAAGTAAGTGGATCCTGTTCAGGTTTCTTGATACAATTTTTTTACTGATAACAGTGTTTTGAATCACATCAAATTTTCCTTGAGCTAACCCAACGATTTCCATATATCCTTCAAAATGCCTACCATGACCTTGTCTAATAAAGAGAATGGCTTCCTCTTCTTTTTGAAATTTTGGACTTCCAACGAGCACGGTTTCTATCTCTCCTACAGCGCCTCCCATCAGTTTTAGAGTTATTATGGTGCCTGAAATATTAACTTGATTTTTCATAAACTGAAGCGGCCTCAGATCAACAAATGTGTAAATCATAGTTCGATCATTATTCCATTCACTTCGAATGGAATCTACTTTGCATTGTACGATTACATCTGCCTTTGCGGTTAATTCCTCCAGGGAAAGCAAAAGCATCGTTGTCGCCACACCTTGTCCGAAAGCCAAAAAACAAAAGAACAAGATGACACTCCAAAGAGGCATTTTAGTCTTTTTCATGAGTTTCATCTCCCTTCTAATTAAAGGTTGACAGCTACCATATCTTTGGGTTCCTGGCCAACAGGAATCAATTTTGCAACCTTTTTGGTTTCTAAATCAAAGACAGTAACTTGATTCTCATTAGGTGCGCTGATGTATAATTTGCGCTCATCCATCGAAACAACAAGACTAGCTGGAGTAAAACCTAGAACAATGGTATCTTCTATCGCGTACGATGAAGAGTTTACAATCAGTAGAGAACGGGTCATTGGTTCAGAAATATAAATCTTTTGCTTTGCCACGGAGAAAGCCGCATGTTTTAGGCTATCATATCCTCCCAAACTAGGAATTCCCCCTACTTTTGCATACCTGGATCTTTTAATGTCAAAAACAAAATTAGAATGCAACTGACCTACTATACAAATTAATTTTTCATCGGAAGATAAAACCAATTCCGTTCCTGCAAGTGTCATATACCCAAGAATTCTCCTCTCGGTTAGGCCATAAATAAGTGGCGTTGTTGGAATAAAATCACAAAAAGGTCCATGGAATCCTGTCCCAAACAATTTGCCGTCCGAGACTATTGCAAAGGCATTGAGATAAGCACAGGGGTTAGAAAGCTCCAACGTATCAATTTTAGCCTTTGTATCCAAATCCATTACTATAATCGGTCGATCCCAGTAATTAATCGTGTCTCTTTGAATAAGGACGAGTAGGCGATTTTGCAAATATATATCCATTTTCAGCGGCACTCCTCCCGCCTCGAAATCGTCTATTTTCATATCCGTCAAAACATCCACAGATGAGATATTTTTTGAGAGAAAATTTGAAATATACAATTGCTTTCTTGGTGATGAAAAAGTCATTGCTGAAGGCTGTTGCCCTACAACTATGGTTTGAATAACTTCATCGCTGTCAGCATCAATGACAGAAATCGTATTTGAACCCGAATTTGCCACGTACAGTTTCGAAGAAGCTTTGATCTCATCATTAGGCGGCATCATCTGATTCTTTCGCTCACAAGTAAGAAAGATCTGGCATAACAGAACCAAGCAGATGCTCAACATTTTCTTTGAGAGAGTTGCTTTCATAAAATCAAGTTGCACCTGTTTGACCATCGCAAAAACTCTATCCGGATCCTCGTTGCGATTCGTTAGGATTAGTGGATTGATGGAATTTGGAAAACCAAACTCCATCAATCCCTCTTTCATCGATGCTTCACATCCCCTCTCGCAAAAATGCTGGCCACATAATTCAGCACGTCGGTCGCGCTTTCGTCGTTGTAGCCGTAATACTTGATCATGCGCGCTTTCACCACGTCGATCTTCTCCTGCGTTTCTTTATCCACCACGCTGGAAATCAACGTGGTGAGCTTGATCGTGTCTTTCTGATCTTCGAACAATTTCAGCTCCAGCGCTTTTTGCAGGCGCTCGTTGCTTTTGTAATCGAAGGTCTTGCCTTCCAAAGCCAGCGCGCCGATGTAGTTCATGATCTCGCGGCGGAAATCGTCCTTCCGGCTTTCGGGAATGTCGATCTTTTCTTCGATCGCCCGCATCAATCTTTCATCCGGCTCTTCGTCCGCGCCGGTGAATTTGTTTTTCACGCGCTCGCGCTGGGTGTAGGCTTTCACGTTGTCGATGTAATTGCCGCACAGGCGTTTGAGCGCATCTTCGTCCGCCGCGATCGCCCGCTGCACTTCGTTTTTCACGATGTCCTCGTATTCTTCCTTCACCACCGCCAGCAATTCCTTGTAGCGCTTGCGCAGGTCTTCGTTGCTGATCAACGAATGGTGCCGCAGGCCCGATTCCAATTCATTCATCACCATGAAAGGATTGATGCTGGTCACACTTTTTTCGCTGACGAGCGCGTTGGAAATTTTGTCCTGCACGTAGCGCGGGGAAATGCCTTCCATGCCTTCGCGTCCGGCATCGGAGCGCAGCTCTTTGATGTTGTCTTCGGTGAAACCGGGCAGGGTTTTGCCGTTGTACAGTTTCAATTTTTGCAGCAGCGTCAATTGCGCTTTTTTGGGATCTTCCAGCCGCGTCAGCACCGCCCACATCGCCGCCGTTTCAATCGTATGCGGCGCGATGTGCCGGCCTTTGATGCGTTTGGAATTGTAATCTTTTTCGTAAATCTTGATCTCGTCGCCCAGGCGGGTAATATAGGGCACGTCGATCTTCACCGTGCGGTCGCGCAACGCTTCCATATATTCATTCGAAAGCAGCTTGCGATATTCCGGCTCGTTGGTGTGGCCGATGATCACTTCGTCGATGTCGGTTTGCGCAAATTTTTTCGGCTTGATTTTGTGCTCCTGCGAAGCGCCCAGCAAATCATACAGGAAGGCCACGTCCAGCTTCAACACTTCGATGAACTCGATGATGCCGCGATTGGCAATGTTGAACTCACCGTCGAAATTGAATGCGCGCGCATCCGATTCCGAGCCGTATTCCGCGATTTTGCGGTAATTGATGTCGCCGGTCAATTCCGTCGAATCTTGATTCTTTTCGTCCTTGGGCTGAAACGTGCCGATGCCGACGCGGTCTTTTTCCGACAACAACAGGCGCTCGACGCGAATATCTTTCACCAAATTCGCCCACGAGCCTTCGTGCTCGCGAATGTGCTCGCGATACATTTGCCGGCAGAACGGGCACATCTCGCCGGTGATGTTGATGTGCTGATCGGCCGGTTTGTTCGCGTTGATCAGCTCCAGCATTTTCGGCCGCAGCTCTTCCGGCACCAAATGCAGCGGCTCTTCGTGCATCGGACACTTGGCCCAGGTTTCCTCGCCGTCCACGACCACCCGCCAGGAAAAAGTGTAGAGCGCGCCCTCGGGCTTGCGCGAATAATGCTCGAGGCCTTTTTTCAGCAGGCGCACGATCGTGCTTTTCGAGCTGCCCACCGGCCCGTGCAGCAACAGCACGCGCTTTTCCGTGCCATAACCTTGCGCGGCGGCCTTGAAAAAGCTAACCACACGCATCAGCGTGCGATCCAGCCCATACACGGCGTCGCGGCCGTCATCGAACGGATCGTTGAAAAACTTATAATGAATCAGCCTTTCTTTGAATTCTACGACGTCTGAGACGCCGTGCGAAAGAATCATGTCGTAGATGCGCTGGAACGCCGTGCGCGTGATCGTGGGCTGGCGTTGCACGGCGCCGAGATATTCTTCGAAGCTGCCCTGCCAGGTCAGCTCGCGGTAGGCGGCGGTATCTTGAATTTCGCTCAACGCCGCAATGATGTTATCCGCGTGGGAAAGGGTAGATGTTGGCATTGACGCTGGGTTGCTCATGAACAGAACCTCCATTCGCGTTGGGGTGCAGGAAAGAAGCGGAAACGACACGTCGTTGGGAGTCGATATTGGCTCGAGAGCGGCGCCGAAGACGCGAAGGCCGGGCTGTTACCGTTGCACGCCCGTTCCGCTTTGAAAAATTGTCAACGTAAGCTAACGACTAGTTGCGGTAGGATCGAAATCAATCGAGCCGAGCGCGGCTCGATCACATGAGGTCTTAATCTTAGGCAGAATCTGCCTCAATGCATGGGAAGAATTTTTTGATCACCCGGCAAGTGCGTTGTCATCCTGAGCCGGCTTTCCCTGCCGTGCATTCAATCAAGAGGTGATGGTCTAGTTTCGGAGATTTTGTAACTTCGCTCACCAAGCGGCGTCGCGACGCATCGTCAAAGAACATGACCGCAAACCACCTCATAGCGTTGTCGCAAACGAAGTTCGTATCTCCTATAGACAAAAAAAGTCGAAAGCAGAAGCATTTCGACTTGGAAGACAAAGAGCGACATTGCAAAACTTGCGCGATAATACGCACGCGCATCCTAAAAGTCAAGGTCTTTCTCTTACATATTGACCACCGCAACTGCAAATTCTACGCCGGGCTTTTTAAAAAAATTGAAGGCGAACTTGAATTTGCCTATACAACTGTGCGGGGGGAAAAAAGTTCCTTTGCTTTTCAAACCGTCATTCCACATATTTGTCGCCGTTATCAATCACCTATGGCGGCCTTGCCCATGAACAAAAATTTTTTCACCCTCTCCTTTTGGATCACCCTCGGCGCGGGCGCGCTGTTGTTTCTTTTCATTCCGATGATCGGCAGTATCATCCTCATTGCAGAAAAAGCCGGCCGCGTTCATCCCGCCTGGGAAGCGGCGTTTTATCTGTTGATTATTTTGTCGGTTTATCTTTTTCTCGGCCGGCCGCTGCTCGCCGTGCTCGCCGCACCGCGTTTTCCCATACGGAATTTTGTGCAACCGGGCGAGGCCGTTGACGCCACCACCTGCCGTCGCCTCGCGAAGTTCATCATCAAACGCGCCCAAATTGCAGAGACCGAACGCGCGCCAATAGCGCTGGCTTTGCGCAATGGTTCCGATTTGAACGAGCCTTTGCGCGCCCTGTTTGCGCAACGCAGCGCCCACATGCAGGCGATCATCGCGCAAAATGCCCGGCTGGTTTTTGTTTCAACCGCGATTTCACAAAACGGCCGCCTCGATGCGGCCATGGTGCTGGGCACGAATTTTCGCATGGTGCACGCGCTGGTCGAAAGCCTGGGCTATCGCCCCGCCGCGATGCAACTGTTGAAGATGTATGCCAGCATTTTCACCGCGGCTTTGTTGGCGGATAACCTGGAAGATTTGGAGCTCGAGCACATTTTTCCCAACCTCAGCGCGACCATCATCGGCAGCTTTCCCGGCTTGCAATTGATTACCATGTCGTTGCTGCAAGGCACGGCGAATGCCTTTCTCACCTTGCGCATCGGCATCCTGGCAAAAAATTATCTTCTGGCTGCGGGCGAAAATTTTGTGCGCCAGGAAGCGCGCCGCACCGCCAATCGCGAAGCCGTAAAAATGCTGCGGCCGGTTGCCATGAGCGCCGTGGCTTTGCTGCCCGGCGCTTTGAAAAGAGGATGGAACAAGCTCTTTGCCTGAAAGAATAAAACCAGGGCTGCGTTTCAATTCAATCCACTATCATTTCATTCGGAGAGGGAGGAAACAATGTCAACCGCTTTTTCCACCGTCGATTTCATCATCGTCGGGCTGTACTTCGTTCTCGTGCTCGGCATCGGCTTCGCCTTTCGCAAGCGGGGCGGCAGCCGCGCGGATTATTTTCTCGCGGGCCGGCATGTCGGCTGGATCGCCATCGGCGCTTCGTTGTTCGCGACCAACATTTCGAGCGAGCACTTTTTGGGATTGGCCGGCACCGGCTCGAAATCCGGTCTCGCTGTGGGTCAGTTCGAATGGCTCGCCTGCTTGATGGTGCTGCTGCTGGGCTGGGTATTCACGCCGTTTTATTTGAAATCTGGCGTCTTCACCATGCCCGAATTTTTGGAACGCCGTTATAACAGCGCGGCGCGTTATTATCTCAGCATCGTTTCCATCATCGCTTATGTTCTCACCAAAATCTCCATCGCGCTTTATGCCGGCGGCATTTTGCTCAACGCCGTGGTAGGCTGGGATATGTATACTTCCGCCATCGTGATCGTCATCGCCACCGGGCTTTATACCGTGATGGGCGGCTTGGCGGCGGTGATCTATACCGATCTCGCGCAAACGGTGATATTGATTCTCGGCTCCGTCGCGCTGACGTTGATCGGGCTGGATCGCGCCGGGGGGTGGAGCGCCCTGGTGGCGCAAACACCGCCGGAATATTGGAGCATGTTCAAACCCATGAGCGATCCCGATTTTCCTTGGACCGGCATTATCTTCGGCGCGCCGATTTTGGGCATCTGGTATTGGTGCACAGATCAATACATCGTGCAGCGCGTGCTCAGCGCCAAGAATCTCGATCACGCGCGCGGCGGCACCATCCTCGCCGGCTTTCTCAAAATCTTGCCGGTCTTCATTCTCGTGCTCCCCGGCGTGATTGCTTATGCTTTATCAAACGGCGAAGTGACCGGCGACCGCGCCTACGCTTGGATGGTGACTACGCTTTTGCCCTCGGGATTGAAAGGCCTCGTCGTGGCAGGATTGCTCGCCGCGTTGATGTCTTCGCTCAGCGCGATGTTCAATTCCACCTCGACGTTGCTCACCATCGACATCTTTCAAAAATTAAATCCGAAGGCGAGTGAAAAAGCCACGGTGAACTTCGGCCGCTGGGCCACCGGCGCAATGGTGCTGCTCGGCCTGTTGTGGATTCCGTTTATCGGCTTGTTGAGCGATGAAAGAATGTACGTTTATTTGCAGAGTGTGCAGGCCTATGTCGCGCCGCCCATTACCGCGTGCTTTTTGTTTGGCGTATTGTGGCATCGCGTCAACGGCAAAGGCGCGATGGCCTCACTGCTCACCGGCCTTTTCCTGGGCGCCGTGCGCTTCATGCTCGAATTGCAAAATAAAATGTCGCCGCTGGAAAATGATTTCTTCCGCTACGTCGCCTCGGTGAATTTTTTGCATTACGCCGTTTTCTTGTTCATCGTGTGTTCGGCGGTTTTAGTGGGAGTGAGCCTGGCAACTGAAGCGCCCGATCGCGCCAAATTGACGCATCTTACTTTTTCAGAAGCGGGCGGGATTTTGCAGGAAAAAACGCCGTGGCATCGCGTGAACGTGCTGGCGTCGGTGGCATTGGTGGCTTTGCTGTGCTGCCTCTGGTGGATATTCCGATGAGCATTTGGTGATTGAAGATGGAAGATCGAGGATCGAAGCCAGAAAAAGCCGGCGCGATCCTCGATTCTTTATCCTCCATCTTTTATCTTTGATTCTCGCTTAAAATTACCGTTGCTCGTGTAAGAAAAACTTATTAGCTTTGAAAAACCGGAGAAAAAGCTATGCGTTTAGCAATCTGAACCGGAGTGGAATGCTTTAGCATTGCAAAACTAAAGTTTTGCACTCCGAGTTTTACAAGCTGGTATTGGCGGGGAAAACTGAAGAAAAATTTGAGCTGCACGAATGGTTTGGGCTTTATAAAATTTGGCTAAAACGCCGAGAACACTATTTCGAGTTACTCAACTTGCCTGCGTTGATTCAAGAGATTGAAAAGCTGCTCGTCACCTCGTGACTTGTTCAATCTTCTTCTTCGATCATCCTATTTCCTCAACCGCCGCCACCACCTGCTGCACGATTTTTTCCATCCCCCCCTCCTCACGATACACGTCGATCGTCTCCGTTTCAATCGTAATCACGCGATGCTGTTGTGCCATGCGTTTAGCCCAATGATCGTAGGCGATGTTGAGCTGCGCCAAATATTCTTTGTCGAGGTTTTGCTCATAATCGCGGCCGCGGTGGCGGATGCGGCTGATCAGCGTCCAAATCGAGGCGCGCAAATAAACGATCACCTCCGGCGGGCGCAAGGCCTGGGCCATGGCTTCATAAATATCCGTGTAGCATGCAAAATCGCGGCCGGTCATCATGCCGCGCTCGAACAAATTGCGTGCGAAAATTTCCGCGTCTTCGTAAATCGTGCGGTCTTGCACGCACGTTTGGCTGCTCGCTTGAATGCGCAAATGATCTTTCATTCTTTCTTTCAAAAAGAACACCTGTGAATGGAAAGACCAGCGCGGCATGTCCTCGTAAAAATCCGCCAAATAAGGATTGGCAACTTCTTTTTCCAGAAACCCCCGCCAGCCTTGCCGTGCAATTAAAGCGTTCGTCAGCGTGGTTTTGCCCACGCCAATGTTGCCGGCAATGGCCACAAAGGCCTTGCGTTTGTGCTGGTTTTGCGGCACTATTTTACCCATTTTTTAAACCGCGAATCAACGCTAATGAACGCTAATATTTTTAGAATCAAACCCAAATTAACAAAATAACCTTCCGACCTGCAAACCTTTTTTGGGCAGGAATGTCTATGTGAGTGCATGATGGAAGAACGGGAGAACAGGCTCATCCGGCAGGCGCAACAGGGCAGCACCGGTGCGTTCGCGCAACTGGTGGCCATGCACGACCGGCGCGTGCTGCAGCTCGCTTATCAATTGCTCAACAGCGCCAGAGACGCGGAAGATGTTTATCAAGACATCTTCATGCAAGTCTTTCGCAAGCTGTCGTCTTTTCGATTTGAGAGCGAATTCTCCACGTGGCTGCATCGCCTCGTGGTGAATCACTGCATCAACTTTCGCAAAAAGCGGCAGCGCCGGCAGTATCAATCGCTCGACGTTCCGCGCGGCGGAGAAGACGATGATTTGGCTTTGCAACCCGAAGATGAAGGCCGCGATCCCGAGCGCACGTTGTTGAATCAAGAACTGGGCGAGCGCATCAGCGCGGCGCTAGATTCTCTTTCGGACCAGCAGCGCGCGGTGTTTGTGTTGCGCCATTTTCACGGCTACAAAATGCGCGAGATTGCCGGAATTTTGGCGTGCGCGGAAGGCACGGTGAAGAATTATCTCTTTCGCGCCACACATCATTTGCAGCGAAAATTGCGCGCTTATCACGAGGATGAAATATGAATGAACGCGAACGCTTGCGCATGCTGTTGCCGCTGTACGACAGCGACGAGCTCACGCCGCAGGAAAAAGCCGCCGTCGATGATTGGCTGCAGCGGGAGCCTGCGGCGCGCGAGGAACTGCAAGCGCTGCGTGCCTTGCATCAACGCCTGCAACACTTGAATTTGTATGAACCGAAAGCCGGCACACTGCAGCGTTTGCGCTCCGGCCTCATTGACAAAGTGCAAACGGAAACGCGACCGCAATTTTCTTTGGCAGAGTGGCTGCGCCGCCAGTTTGTGGAATGGCGCGCCGTGCCGCAAGCCGGGATGGCAATAGCAACATTGCTTGTAGGAATTTTCGCCGGGCGGCAATTTTTTTCCGCAACCCGCGTGATCTCTCACGATCCCGCCATGCCGGAGGTTCTGCCCATGCTCCTGGCGCAGCGACCGATTGCCACCGCGCGCTCCGTGCTCGCGCCGCATTTTGCGAATGTTCACGCCATTCGCCTCGACCCGGCCACCGGGCAAATCGAAATTGAGTTCAGCACCGTGAACAACGTTTTCTTGCGCGGCTCGGCGGAAGATCCAATGGTGCGGCAAGTGCTCGCCTATGCCATGCGTCCGGAAGAACAAACCGGCTTGCGTTTGCGCGCGGTGAAAGCAGCCGGAGAAATCGCGCCTGGCCACATGGCGGCGGACAATGAATTGACTGAAGCATTATTGCAGGCGCTGCAGCATGATACCAACGACGGTGTGCGTTTGAAAACCCTCGAAGCGTTGAAGAAACTGCCTGCTGCCGAGAAAATCAAAGACGCGCTCATTCAAATCTTGTTAAATGACACCAATCCCGCGGTGCGCGTGCAGGCGGTCGAAGCTTTGAGCCGGTATCAGTCTGCAGAAAAAGTTTCGGCTTTGGAAGCGGCGGCCTCCAGCGACAGCAACGGCTACGTGCGCCTGCAAGCCGGGCGTTTGCTCGATCAAATTCGCGCAGAGAAGAGGCATTAAATAACGTTCCATCGAACAATTGGAGACGATATGTCGAAATCATTTGCATGTAAATCATCTTTTGTAACCGGCTTGACTCTCGCCCTCGCGATAGCCGCAGCAGTGCAAGCACAAGACCTCAAGCGCGAGGGCCGCTGGTTCGTGACCGAAATCAAAAAGAGTTTTCCAGCCGGCGCCGGCGGCGTGCTGGAAATGCGTAACGTCAACGGCGAGATTACGGTGCAAGCGTGGGCGCAAAACAGCGTGGAAATCATCGAAACGCTGCGCATGGAAGTGTTCACGGAAGAAGAGGCGCGGCGCGTGCGCGAGGCGAGCGAGGCTTCCTATTCGCAAAGCGGCAATCGTATCGTGGTCGAAGGCCGGGAGCGCTCGCGGCGTTCGGTGGATTCATATTTCAAAGTGAATGTGCCCGCAACGTTCGGCCTGGACCTCAATACCAGCGGCGGAGATCTTTCGGTCTATCGCGTCAAAGGAACGACCAACTTGCGCACCTCCGGCGGAAACATTGATCTGATTGAAACCGGCGGCTCCGTGCGTGCGAGCACCTCGGGCGGCAATGTCACCGTCCGCGACGCCGAGGGCGATCTGATTGTAAAAACTTCTGGCGGAGATTTGGAGCTGGAGCGCGTGAAAGGCACGTTGGACGCAAAGACCTCCGGCGGCAATATCACGTTGCACGTGGCGAGCAAATCCGTGGATTTGAGCACCAGCGGCGGCGATATTGAGATTCTCGACGTGGAAGGCAACGTCAATGCCCGCACTTCCGGCGGCAATGTGGAAGTCGAAAATACGCGTGGCCGGGTGGAGGTTTCCACCTCCGGCGGCGATTTGATACTGCGCGACATCAAGGGCGAGATCGATGGCGTAACTTCCGGCGGCGATATTCGCGCCGAGCGCTTGCATGCGCCCGGACGGCTGGCGACTTCGGGCGGTGACGTCATCGTGCGCGAGTTGATGGCCAGCCTCGACGCCGCCACTTCCGGCGGCAACGTTGAAGTGGAGATGACGCTCACGGATTTCAAAAAGCCGCACCTGCTCACCCTCAGCAGCAGCGGCGGCGATCTCGATCTGGTGATTCCGGAAAAACTGCCGGCGCGCATTTATGCAGAAATTTATTTGGACAGCCGCTGGAGCTGGGGCGAGCGGTATGACATTTCTTCCGATTTTCCGCTCAAAATCGAGCGCGGGGAAGGCGAAAGCGAACGGCGCGGCGGTAAATATATTCGCGGCGAGGGCGACATTAACGGCGGGGGCGATGCGATTACGTTAAAAACCAGCGCCGGCAATATTTCGATTCGCAAACTGGCGCGATGATTATGATGAATGGCGGCGCTTTTGAAGTGCGCCGCCATTTTCCTTCATCAAACATTTCCCACCTTGATTTTATCTCCGGCGCGCAGTATATTCTCTGCATGAATTGCAAAACTGCGAGTTGATCATGAATCACAGGCTCGATGAACGGCAAGAATGGGAAAAAGAATTTGACGCTGCGGCGCGGCGGTCCCTGCGCGAACGCATGCAATATTCTTTCATCTATACTTACAAACCGGTATTGGATGACGCTCCCTATCGCTCTTTCACCACCATGCAAGAATACCGGGAATGGTGCCGGAAAAACCTGCCGGAATATTTGGGGTATTGGTGATGAAGGTTTTTTCTTACCAGCAAGGTGAGAAGCTGGCCGAGGTGTTCAATCGTTGGCGTGTTGAGTACCTCTTTATTGGGAAATCCGGCGCTATCTTTTACGGATTTCCCGAGACCACGCAAGATGCGGATATCTTTCCCGCGAAAACTCCGGAGAACGGGCAAAGGTTGATTGGCGCGTTGCGGGAGCTGGGTTACGATCTGACGCCGGAGCTCGAACGTGACCTCATGGCGGGAAAAGATTTCATACAATTGCGCAGCGGACCCTTTGATCTGGATTTGGTCTTTGCCCCCGATGGCATAGAAAATTTCGATGAAGCGCGCAGCCGTTCGTTGATCATCGCGGACCGTTTCCCGGTGGCGAGCCTGGAACACATCATCGCCAGCAAACGCGCCGCGAACCGGTCCAAAGATCGCGAAAGCTTGCCGCGTCTGGAGACTTTTCGCGATTATCTTCGCAGTCGTAATATTGCGTCTTTGCCTGCCGCCCCGGCGCCTGGGCAAGATGCAAGGGAGAGCGAATAAGAAACAGGGTTGGCCCGGAAGATTATTCTTTCAATCGAACATCCTTCACCACACGCCAAACACCTTTTTCATCACGCGCCGCCGGACGGATGTCCGCGAAAGTATCCGCGCGTTGCGCCGCCGTCAACCGCCCTTCCTGCCCTAAAATCGGATCGCCTTCGAACTGCAATTCTTCATTTTGTTTCTGATGCCCCCGGCGCGAAATCACATAATGCACGTGCGCGGGATTGCCGCCGCCGGGATAAGGCGCGGGCTTGATCGTGCGATATTCATATTTGCCTTCGGCATTGGTCAGCATCGTGCCTTTGAGGCGGGGATTCGAGGAATCGTTGTTGCCTTTGCGATAATAACCCTCGGCATCGGTGTGATAGACGTGAACCTCGATGCCTGCCGCCGGCGTTTTGCCGTCCGCGGCATAAACGGTTCCTGCGACAATCATCGCCGCGCCCGGCTCTTTTTCTGAAATCAATACGGCGCGCCATGACGAATCAGCCACGGCAGATGGCGTTGAAATTGCGGGTGCGGCGCCGCATTTCGTTTGAGCGGCAAAATTAAAATTCCACACGAGAAACAAGGTTAGCAACGCCGGTGTCCGGCGCAGGTGCGCCAAATTTTTGTCGAAAAGAATAGAATGCTTTTTCATCTTGCCTCCAAAAACCAAATGTGAAAAACGCGGCAACCTCATAATGATGAATAAGAGAATCCGCGCTGGCCGAAACGTTCAAATCCCAATAGGTAGACAAACAGACAATTGTTCCATTCATCTACGGAGGATAAAGCTTGTTTTTTTCCCCATTTTGTTTTAGGTTGCCGCTTTAATTTTTAAAAGTATCAGCCGCTATTCTTTATTTCATCAACTCCAGGAGCAAGCATGCAAAAAATCACCTTCACCTCCCATCTCGGTTTTTACGATGAAGTCAAAAAACGGGTGCATGAATATTTTGAAGAAAATAATCTTTCGCCCCACGCCAATTGGCGCATGTATTTGAAAACCGCGACTATTCTGCTGTGGCTGGCAGCTTCATATATCATATTAGTGTTCGCGACTTCTTCCCTGATTATGGCCATCATCAGCGCGGTGGCCGTGGCGCAAGCTTCCGCATTGGTGGGATTCAACATCATGCACGACGGCAATCACGGCGGCTATTCCCGCAGCAAAAAAGTCAACTGGATCATGGGCTTCACGCTCAATTTGATCGGCGGCAGTTATTGGTACTGGCGGCACAAGCACAATATTTTGCACCATACTTACACCAACATCAACGAGCTGGACGAAGACATTCACATGGACGGCATCATGCGTTTCAGTCCGGTGCAGCCGCGCCGGCAGTGGCATCGCTTTCAACAAATTTACGCTTTTCCGGCTTACACGTTGATGACTTTGTTGTGGGTGCACATTGGCGATTTTCGTAAATTCTTCACCGGACACATCGGCGATTACAAAATGCCCAAGCTTTCCGCGGGTGAAGCAACTCTGTTCTTTTTGACCAAAGTTTTTTATTTCGGCTACATGCTGGTGCTGCCGATGTTTTTCCATCCCATCCTGCACGTGCTGGGATTTTTCGTGTTGATGCACGTCGTGCTCGGTTTGACGCTTGCGCTCACTTTTCAATTGGCGCACGTGGTGGAAGGCAACACCTTTCCCGAACCCGACCCCGCTTCGGCAACCATCGACAACGAATGGGCAATTCATGAAGTGGAAACCACGGCGAACTTCGCGCCCAAAAACAAACTGGCAGCCTGGTATTTCGGCGGCTTAAATTTCCAAATCGAGCATCATTTGTTCCCGCGCGTCTGCCACATTCATTATCCAGAGATCAGCAAAATCGTCAAAAAAGTTTGCACGGAGTTTGGCATCAAATACGTTTCCTATCCCACCGTGCGCGCGGCCATCGTAGCGCACTATCGCTTCCTAAAAATGCTGGGACGGAAGGACGAGGTTCCGTCTACGGTTGCGATTTAAATACTGATCTCCAACTAGAGTTGGCGTGCAAAGACCGGCAATTTTTGCCGGTCTTTTTATTTGCGCGCAAAAAATCCTGCCTTCCCAACTCCTCCTTTTGCCAAAGAAAAAGAGTGACTCTTCCGTTACTGTAGTGCCATCTTGCTTGCAGTGACGATGACGGCGCGACAGTTTTCCGCTCGCAGTCGAAACATTACAAAAATTGAGCGCCCCTCCTTGCTTCAGCCACATATCTTGACTATCTTTAAGGCACGCCAACATTTCAGCGCGAAATCACACTTCTATGAGAAAAATCAAAACCATTCCGCAATTAAAAACCATTTGCGCCTGGTTGAGAAGCGAAGGCAAGACGATTAGCATGGTCACAGGATGCTTCGACATCATCCATCACGGCCACATCGATCTTTTCCGCTTTGCTAAACAACATAGCCATGCTTTAATTGTGGGTTTGGACAACGATGATGCTATTGAAAAAGCCAAGGGCACCGGCCGCCCAATCTTTTCTTTTGAAGAGCGGGAAAAAGTTCTTTCCGAGATTCAAAGCATCGATTACATTTTTAAAATTGCCGGCAACTATGATTTCTCCTTGAAACAAGCGGAAGCCGTGCACGACACTCTTATCACCGAGCTCTGTCCTCACATTCTCGTTACCGATCCGCTTTCCGACCGGTATTGGAAAAACAAATTGCATCGGGCGAAAAAATACACGATTCGATTTTTGCCCTATCGCGGACGTCCAAAAACCTCCAGCTCAACCAGTGTCATTCAAAAAATGTTGGAAAAGGAATTTTAAACCCGCGATAGAATTAAATTATATCTTCGGAGACCAACTATGAGCCGTAAGTGGGTCGAGGCCGTTTGGTTTTTGTTTGAGAATTTGCCCTCCTTGCTCACCGTCGCATTCACCGCTTATGTGCTTATTCTCAGTCAAAAAACTTCTTTAAATGAAATGGAAGTTCTGTTGTGGCTGCTGGGAATCGTCGGATTATTGGCAACATCGGAGTTGGTTGAGCGTTTTCGCCGCTTAAAAAGAATTGAAGAAACTTCCACCAAAACACTTGACCTGGTGGCCTCGCTGGCCAAGCCGGACGCTGCAAGCATTTTGCACAGCCGGCGCACGAATTGGGATCGGGAGATTTTTCATAAAGCTCAGGAAGTGTTTGTTAGCGGCTATTCGCTGGTCAATTTCGTGCGCGGCCAGGAAAGTTTTTTAAAAGAGGGCTTGATTAGCGGCAACCATTTTAAGTTGCTCTTATTGAAACCAGATTGCCCTGCGACCGAGCTTTTGGATGGCTTCATGATTCCGCATCCCGGCGAGCTTAAACGCGACATCGCTCATTCATTAAAACGCCTGGAGAGAATCGTTTCAGCCGCGGGGCCAATGAAAAAAGGGCGCATCGAAATCCGGCTGCTGAAAATCGTGCCGACTTTTTCTTTGTATGTTATCGATCCGCATCGCGATCATGGATGGATCTCCGTCGAACTTTATCCCACCTACGACAAAATTGAGCTTGATACGGGAAGGCCACATTTCGTCATCAAAACCCCTAAAAGCTACTGGTTCAAATACTTTTTGAATCAGTTTGAAGCAATTTGGAACGATACCAACTACTCCGAGCCTTATCACGCTGAGAACAGGCTTTAAGAACAATATCCTTACTACAAAACGCATCCTAAAATCTGTCGCGTGCGACGGCGGCCTCATTACACTTGACACCGCCGCGCCGCATGAGTATATTGGCGTATTCGCATTACTTTGGAGAAATCCATGCCGAAAGCGGCCGTTTGGTTTTCATTCTTCTCGCTGCTGATGCTGCTGTCTTCGCCCGCCTGCGCGCAGCTTTCTCTGGACGTTATTGAGAAACTGGTGCAAAGCAATTTTTCCGTGGCCCATATCTCCTGGCAGGATTTGAAAAAGGCCGCCGCGGCGCCGGATTCTGCGCCATGTCTTCTGTTCGACACGCGCGCACCGGAAGAATACCATACCAGCCACCTGCGCGCTGCGATTCAAGTGGATCCTCAAATGCCGGCCGCCGATTTCATCAAAACCTACGGCGATACCCTGCAAGGCAAGCATGCGGTGTTTTATTGCTCGGTCGGCTATCGCAGCTCGCAGTTTGCGCAACGCGTGCAACACGACGCGCTGAAATCCGGCGCGCGCTCCGTTGCCAATCTGCGCGGCGGCATTTTTCGCTGGTATAACGAATCCAATCCCGTGTTCGATGCCGGCGGCATTACGGATAACATTCATCCCTACGATCCCTTTTGGGGCAAGCTGGTGCGCGAACGCAAGAAAAATAAGATAAAATAGCAAGCGTGCCCATCAATCTTTTAAAAAACCGACGAGGAGGATTGCCATGAAAATTTTTTCCCGCCGTGAATTTTTAAAATCGAGCGCCAGTTTGTGCGCCACCTTGCCGGCGTTGGCCGAAGCGCCGGCGATTATCACCAGCAAAACGCAGGCGCGGGCGGCTGCCGCCGGCAAACTGCCGGTGATCGTGTGCAGCCGCGGCGAAGATTGGGGCCGCAAAACCAACGGACCGGGCTGGGAAATTTTGAGCAACGGCGGAAACATTATGGATGCCGTGGAAAAAGCTGCGAATGTCACCGAGCTCGATCCCGAAGACAGTAGTGTGGGTTATGGCGGTCTGCCGAACGAGGACGGCGTGGTCCAGCTCGATGCTTCGTGCATGTACGGCCCGACTTTCGGCATCGGCGCCGTGGCCTGCCTCGAGGGCGTGAAAACACCGAGCAGCGTTGCACGGTTAGTGATGGAGCGCACGGATCATATGATGCTGGTGGGGGCTGGAGCCCAAAAATTTGCGCTCGCGCACGGTTTTCCCATGGAAAATTTGCTGACCGAAAAGTCGCGCCTCGAATGGCTGAAATGGAAAGAAGGGCATAGCGTCGACGACGATTGGGTGCCGCCGGCGGACGGCATTTATCGCGACCGCGCGGGCCGCACCTATGGCACGATCAATGTCTTCGCCGTCGATGCAAAAGGCGACATTGCCGGCATCACGACCACCAGCGGGCTTTCATACAAAATTTCCGGCCGCGTCGGCGACTCGCCGATCATTGGCGCGGGTTTGTATGTCGACAATGAAGTTGGCGCAGCGGGCGCCACCGGCCGCGGCGAGGAAGTGATTCGCACCTGCGGCAGTTTTTATGTCGTGTCGCTGATGCGGCAGGGCATGTCTCCCACCAAAGCTTGTCTCGAAGCGTGCCGCCGCATTGTCGAGATCAACAAAAAACTCGGCAAGAAAATTGATTTCTATGACAAGTTCGTGGCAGTCAACAAAAAAGGCGAAGTCGGCTGCGCCGCCATCGGCTATCCCAAAGACCGCAAGCATGAAGTGGCGTTCACGAATCCCGATGGTTTTGTGGCGATGAATGGGGAGATGTTTGCAGTGGATTGAAATTTTCTATTTGCATTTCTAATATGATACGGTCGCCGATGCTTGAACTCAAATTTGACACGTTGCCGCCGGAAGTTTTGGAAAAGGGCAAGCAAGCGCGAGCCGCTGCCCTCATGTTGGCGCAATGCAAAGCGACGCAGAAGAATGCCGCGCTTGAGGCTATGGCAAATGCCTTGATAAATTATGCCGAACAAATTTTCGGCGCCAATCGCAAGGACGTGGAAATCGCATTAGCGCACGGCATGACCTCCGCGCTTGTTGATCGGCTGACGCTGAATGAAAAGCGTATCCTCGCCATGGCCGAAGGCTTGCGCGAAGTAGCCGCGCTGCCCGATCCCATCGGAGAAGTTGTCGAAGGCTGGACCCGGCCCAACGGCCTGCGTATTCAAAAAGTGCGCGTGCCACTCGGCGTGATTGGCATCATTTACGAAGCGCGGCCGAACGTCACCGCCGATGCCGCGGGCTTGTGTTTGAAAAGCGGCAATGCCGTGATTTTGCGCGGCGGCAAAGAAGCGTTGCATTCCAATCGCGCCCTCGTTGAAATTTTGTCGAAGGCCGCGGCAACATGCAATCTGCCGGCAAGCGTTATTCAATTGATCGAGAACCTCGAGCGCGAAGTAGCGACGGGCATGATGCGCGCCAATGGCTTGATCGACGTGCTCATTCCGCGCGGCGGCGCGGGCTTGATTCAGTCGGTGCTACAAAACGCCACGATACCGGTGATTGAAACCGGCGTGGGCAATTGCCATTTATATATCGATGCTTCCGCCGAACGCGAAATGGCGAACGCTATTTGCGTGAATGCCAAAGTGCAGCGGCCCTCGGTGTGCAATGCCATTGAGACCTTATTGGTGCATGAAGCTTGGGCAAATCAAAATTTGATCGCTTTAATGAATGTACTGGATGAGCACAACGTGGAGATTCGCGGCTGTGAGCGCACCGTGGCGATATTTTCGAAAGCCAAGCCCGCGACGGAATCAGATTGGGAAGAAGAATTTTTGCGGTTGGTGCTGGCAGTGCGCGTGGTGAAAAATTTGGCCGAAGCGCTGGCGCACATTCAGCGCTATTCTTCCAAACACAGCGAGGCGATTGTGACGTGTGATCTCACCGCGGCCGAACGCTTCACACGTGAAATCGATGCTGCTGCGGTTTACGTCAACGCCTCGACACGATTCACCGACGGGTTTGAATTCGGTTTCGGCGCGGAAATCGGCATTTCCACGCAAAAGCTGCATGTGCGCGGGCCCATGGGACTGCGCGCGCTGACCTCGATCAAATATATCGTGCATGGCGAAGGGCACGTGCGGGTATAGCGCTCTGCCAATTTTCTTTTTTAGAAATTCTGCTCGTCCAAGCAGTGCACTGGGCAAATTTCTCACTCTCCAAAGCATACATGCACAGTCCCATAAATATTCTCATCATCGCCGGCGAAGCCAGCGGCGATTTGCACGGCGGCCGTTTGGTGCAAGCCCTTCTAACCGCGCAGCCTGAGAGCTGCATCTTCGGCATCGGCGGAGACGATATGGCGGCCGCCGGCATGGAATTGTTTTTTCACATTCGTGACATGGCTGTGGTCGGCTTCACGGAAGTCATTCGGCACATTCCGTTTTTGCGGCGCGTCATGCGCACGCTTGAAACCGAAGTCGCGCGGCGCCGCCCGGACGTTGCGATTCTGATCGACTATCCCGGCTTCAATTTGCGTTTGGCGGAGCGCTTGCATGCGCGCGGCATCAAAATTCTTTATTACATCGCGCCGCAAGTGTGGGCGTGGGGCGCGGGCCGCATTCCCAAAATGGCGAAAGTGCTCGACGAAATGGCGGTGGTTTTTCCTTTTGAAGTGGCGTTGTTTCAAAATGCGGGCTTGCCCACGACTTTTGTCGGCCATCCGCTGATGGAAGGTTTATCGCCGAAGCTTTCGCGCCGGCAATTTTTTGCGCGATATGATTTTCACGAAGGCCGGCCGCTGCTCGGATTGTTGCCCGGCAGTCGCGAGCATGAAATCGAAAGATTGCTGCCGGATATGATTGCGACCGCGCAGCTTCTGCGCCGCCGCCGGCCGGATTTGCAAATCGCCGTTGCAGAAGCACCGGCTTTGCCCGACGGCTTGTATCAAAAATATTGTTCCGCCGGCGAAATCAAAACGATCGCCAACGCAACTTACGAAGTCATGAAAGAAAGCACCGCGTGTCTCGTCTGCTCGGGCACGGCGACGCTGGAAACCGCTTGCTTCGGCACGCCGCTGGCGATCGTGTATCGCACTTCGCGCCTTTCTTATTTAATCGGCAAACGTCTCGTCAAGCTTCCCTATATCGGCCTGGCCAACGTGGTGATGGACCAAAAAATCGCGCCGGAATTTGTGCAAGATGATTTCACGCCGGAGGCCGCGGCCGCGGCTTTAGCGCCGTTGCTGTTCGAGCCTGCTGCCCATGCGCGCATGCGGCAACAACTTGCCACGGTGCGGAACAAATTGGGCACGCCCGGCGCCAGCGCCCGCACGGCACAAATGGCTTTACGGCTGGCCGGCGTTCGATCGGCGCCGGTGCCGGAGCAGGAGCTATAACGTTTTTCGCTTGTATGAAAAATCATTTCCTTTCGATGTCATTCTGGAAGAATCTTTTTAATCATTTAGTAAAATGTCCAAATGCAGAATATTCCCAGCGCTGAAAAAGATTCTTCCAGGGAAATGACGGGCCCCGCGTGTTGTCATTCAGCAGGAAATTTGTGAAGCATCGAGTACAGTGCAAGTGCATCACAGGATTCCTGAATGAATGACAGAGTTAAGGGATTCAACTTCAAACGGTTAAGCTCTAACCAAATTCCAAATAACTCCAAGCATTGTGCTTCATGCTCAAAAAGTTCCTTACAGGATGACAGCGAGTTACAGGATGGCGACGAGTTGTTACCTGGCAAACTAGGTCTGTGCCCCAACCCAAATCGGATTGGTAAGCGCGCGCGAAGAGCATGAGGGTGAAGCCGAAGAGGAGACCGCTTCCGCGCGCACGTAGCAATTTTCCGGCAGCGCCGGCCATTGCAGCCCGGCTTCAAACTCATAATTTTCTGTAAAGTTTTTATACTCGTAAAGCACTTCTTCTTGCTTTAATTTTAAATTCCCCCGCCAAATCGTCACGCGCTGCAAGCGGCCAAATTCCGGGGAGCTGATTGCCCGCACGCGTATGCGCGCAATGGCTTGGGCGGCTTGTGCGCCCGGCCAGAAGATTTCATCATCTTGAGAAATTAATTCCAACTCGACAAGCAAACCGTTGGTGAGGGTTGCGCAGCCGTGGCGCAAAGCGTTGAGCACGCTTTCCAACGTTAGTCTTGTTTTTAATTTGACCGCCGTGCGAAAACGCCCGAAGACGTGGCGCGGATGCTCCGACATCGTCAGGCACGGCAAAGCGATTTGCCGAAAGCGATTGAAATTGCCGTGCGCATCGTTGCCGGCAATCGCGGCCAATTTTTTTCCTTCCAACAAAAAACCGATCCACCAGCGCAATCCCTGCTCTTCCCCTTGCGCGCCGCCGTTCCAAAATTGCATGCCGTTCAAGCGCGGAAGCGAAAAATCTTCCCGTTGCCAGCAATCGCGGCGCAGTAATTTTCTTTGCAAAAAAGGCACCGGCGCGGCCGGATGCGCCGCGAAGGCCAGCGCGTTTTCATCCAACTGGTGGAGGATTTCGCGCACGGAAAATTCCGGCGCCGTGCGCAGCCATTTTTCGCCGCTGTCGCCGCTGCCGGGGATGAAATGCGGATGATTGAAAATGAGGAAATGCACGTTGCCGCCGGCGGCATTGCCGCACGACACTTCTTCGCCGGGAATCACGGCAAAATCGTGAAGCTGCGCATTGGCATGACGAATGCGCTCTTGCAAAGCATGCCATTTGCGCAAAGCCGGATCGTTGTGCAAATAATCATCGGGAAAATCATCCAGATCGTAGGAATGATCGGTCACGCCGCAGAATGACAAACCCTGCGCTCGCCCCATGGTTATGGCGGCTGCGACCGGCGCGCCAAATTCGACTTGATCGCATGTGGCATCGGAATGAAAATGCAAATCGCCGTAATGATAACCCGGCAAAGAGGGCAAAGGCCAGAGCGAGCGCAAAACTTGCAGCGGCGCATGGCTGGTGCCGGCGTGATTGTCATTCCAACAAAAAAAATCTTTGCCGCCGCAGCGATAAGAGACGTTGACGTTGACCGCCAGCAGGCCGGCAAACTCCGGCGGCAGTTCCACAAAATAAATGCGCCACCACCACGGCGCGGAGATGTCTTCGCGCAGGTCCTGCAGCGTGAATTTTAACGCAGAACTTTTCTGCGAGAAAAAAGCAAAAGCTGCGCGCTGTTCCGCTGCCGGAGCAGGCGCAATTTCAACGCGAACCTGCTGCAACGCCACGGGAAAGCGATGCGCATCTTTGATGAGCAGCAAAACCGGCAAGGCCTGGCCGGGTTCGAGGCGATGCGGCGCGTCGGCAATGATTTCAGGCCGGCGGCGATAAAACCGGCTGGGGGCAAAACGAAAACGATAATGGGTTTCAGCGTAAAGAAAAAAAAACAAACTCCAGGCGAGAAAAATATCGATCTTCAAAAAGGGCAGGGGATCATGAGCTGCAATCATGGGGTCACGACTCTTCTTCAATCGCTTGCAAACGGCGGCGCGCGTTCCAGCGATAACGCCGGCCTTTCCAGCGCACGGAAAAAGGCCAGAAAAAAAAGGGTGCGCCGGCCAGATTATACAGCAAAAAATAAATCCGGAACGGCAAAAAATATTTGAGCAAATCCCGGCATTGCAGCGCCGCTGCGCCGCGCCACAGCACGAAAAAATCCATCAGCAACATGCTGCTCGCGCCGAAGCCGAAGAGCGCAGCGGAATGAAATGCCGCCGCCGCGAGGGCGGCATGGCAAAGCAGCGCCAGCACGATGAGATATTGCGCCCAGCCTCCAAATTCTCTGCCGCCGATGGTCCAGCGCCGGCGCTGGTCGAAAAAATCTTTCCAGCCGCGCGCCGGAAAACTGAAGATTGCAATATTCGTTTCCAACGCAAAATGCACGCGCCATGGGGTGGTGCGCGCGAGCTTGTGCATCAAAGCAAAGTCCTCGACGATGCTGAAGCCGAGCGCCTCATGCCCGCCGATTTGTTCATACGCTTCGCGGCGCATACCGAAATTATTGCCAATGATGGAAACCGGTTTGCCCAACCCGGCCGCGCCCGCGCCCAGCGTGAGCAAATAAATCCAATCCAAGGTTTGCAGCTTGGCGAAGAGCGTCGTGCGTTCTTCTTTGATGAAAGGCAGCGCCCATGACGGCGGGCGCAGCAAAGTGAACCCGCCGGCAAGTCCGATGCCGGGCGAAAAATGTTGCGCCATATTGCGCATCCAGCCGGGCGGCAGAATGCAATCCGCATCTGTGAACAAAAAAATTTCGCCGGCCGCACCAGCCACACCTCGAGCCAGCGCGCCGGCTTTGCCCGACATGCCGGGCGATAATTGTGAAACGGAAATCACCCGCACTTGCACATGCGCGCGGGCGTATTCTTGAGCGAGTGCCAGGGTGCGATCGGTGGAGCGATCATCGATGACGATGATTTCAAAAAGCGTGTGAGGATAATCCGTTTGCAACAACGAAGCCAGGCAGGCCGGCAAATTTTTTTCTTCATTGCGCGCCGCAATGAGAACGCTGAGGAATGGCCACGCGGTATTTTTTTCGGGAAAAGAGCGGGCCGCAGATTTGAAATAGGTTCCGGCAAGCAATGCCAGCGAGGTCGCGATATAAGCGAGAAAAACAAGGCAAGTAAGAGCAGCGAAGATGGACATGAAAAGAGTTTGTGTAAGAGTTTAGCCGCCCGAAGTCATCATGTCATTTGGAAGAATCAGGCTGTGAGAAAACGTCATTGCGAACGCAGCGAAGCAATCCCGGCGCGTGTACGTATTGGAGCTAGAGATTGCTTCGCTCCGCTCGCAATGACAAATTCGAGCGTTTTCACACAGTCTGAATCTTCTTAAGCATTTAGTAAAATGTCCAAATGCAGAACATTCTCCAGTGCTGAAAAGATTCCTCCTGAATGACAGGGCTAGGGGGGTTAACTTCAAACCTGCTGTACGTGATTATTTACCACCACTTTTTCATCTCCGGCGCCGGCGTCCATTTTGATTTGGGCTCGAAATGCTGCCACAACAACTGTGATACTTTGCGAATCAGCACGTAGCCTTCATTATCATATTCCCAGCTTTCGTCCTGCTGGTTTTTGGTGATAAGGCAAAACACATAATCGCCGGAGGGCGCGTTCACGAGCACGACTTCGGAGCGCGAGCGGTTGACCGCGCCTTGCTTGGAGGCTGCTTGCACACCCGGCGGAATTTGCGACAGCGCTTCGCCGTCCCAATAAATGCGCACCAGATTGCGATACATGCGCTCGCTTGCCGCCGGACTCACGGCGCGGCCTTCGCGAATCATCACCAGCAATTCCGCCATTTCACGCGGCGTGGTTTGACCCCAGCCGAATTGCCGGCGCGCTGCTTCGCGCTCTGGCGTGCGCGAGTTGACCCGGGTTTGATGAAAGCCGCGTGCTTCCAACCAGGCATTAATGGTGGCGCCGGCGCCGGCAAGGCTTTGACACCACAAGCTCGCGGTGTTGTCGCTGGTGGTGATCATCAGCAAGACCACTTTGTTGAATGCAATCTTTTCGCCGTCTTTGAACGAGCCCAGCACATCTTCTCCTTCATACAACAACGAATCGCGATACACCAGCGTGGCGTGATAATCCAATTCGCCCCGTTCAAATTTTTCAAATAATGCCAGCATGATCGGCACTTTAATCAGGCTTGCAGTGGGAAAGAGCTCGTCGGCGCGAATCGCGGCGCTGCGGCCCGAGGGCAGATGGCGCACATAAATGCCCGCGTCACCACGGAAATTTTTCAATACAACTTCGAGCTTGCGCAGGAGCTCGCCCTCGCTTTTTTCCGGCGCGAGATGCCGTGCGTGCGAGAAGCCTGCTTTTGTTGAGCTAATGGCCTCGGCTGCGAAAATACCAAGGAGAAGCAAAGTCAGCGGGAGCGCTGGTTTAAATGGCGGCATATGCTGGCTTCCAAAAAAGAAATGTTTTTCATCACAATAGCAAAATAGCCGGGAGAGAACAATTATGCAACTGCATTTTGCCAGCCATTGCAAAATTCCTAAAAACTCGCCATCTTTCACAAATATCATGGCAGTGCATGCAATCCGAGGAGGAAAGGCAATGAAAGCTCCAAGTTTTGCGAAGGAGATGATCTTCGCCGTTATCACGTTCGCCGTGTTGCTAGGTTGGGAAACGAGCTGGCCGCAAATCAAGCCGCGCGCTCGCGATCTCGGCGTTCCTTTGGAGGGCACGCCGGGAAATTTTAACGCGATTACCGACGTTGCCGGCATTGAAGTCGGGCACGTCACCTTGATTTCAGGAGAAGGCGAGCTGAAAGTCGGTGACGGGCCGGTGCGCACGGGCGTCACCGCGATTTTGCCGCGCGGCAAATCTTCGGGCGCGCCGGTGTTTGCGGGCTGGTTCTCGCTCAACGGCAACGGCGAGATGACGGGCACGACCTGGGTGGAAGAATCCGGCTGGCTCGAAGGGCCGGTGATGATCACGAACACGCACAGCGTGGGCGTTGTGCGCGACGCCGTGATTGCATGGCAGGTGAAGCAAAGCAATATGCAACAAGCCTGGGGCTTGCCGGTGGTGGCGGAAACGTGGGACGGCTGGTTGAACGACATCAACGGTTTTCACGTAAAAGAACAACACGCATGGGAAGCTCTGGCCAATGCGAAATCCGGGTCCGTGACGGAAGGCAACGTGGGCGGCGGCACCGGAATGATTTGTTATGAATTTAAAGGCGGCATCGGCACGGCTTCACGCAAATTGTCTGAAAGCAACGGCGGCTATGTCGTCGGCGCGTTGGTGCAGGCCAATTTCGGATTGAGAAGGCAATTGCGCATTGCCGGCGTTCCGGTCGGGCAAGAAATTCTTGAGGGCGCGTATCGCCCGCAAGAAACGGGTTCGATTATTATCGTCATCGCCACGGAGGCGCCGTTGCTGCCGCATCAATTGAAACGGCTGGCCCGTCGGGCGGCGTTAGGCGTGGCGCGCACGGGCAGCGTTTCCGGCAACGGCTCCGGCGATATTTTCCTCGCCTTTTCCACGGCGAATGTCGAAGCCGGGCAGGCGGCCGAGGTTGCCGCTCTCACCATGTTGCCCAACGACCGTATGAATGCCATTTTTGAAGCGACGGTGCAGGCGACAGAAGAAGCGATTATCAATGCCTTGGTCGCGGCGGAAACGATGACCGGCATCAATAACCGCAAAGTAATAGCGCTGCCGCATGAAAAGTTGCGGCAGGTGATGAGAAAATATGGGAGAGGGCCGGCGGCAAAGTAGATTGGGTTCTAGATTGTTCTCTTCGTGCCTTTGAATGAAAGCCCGGCATCATCGCGCCGGATTGATCCACCGCTGCCAGTCGTCGTCGCGCAGCTCGCCGCGGGCGGTGGCATGCACCAGCTTATATTCGCCCCAACTACTAGCGTCCACCAGCACAAATTCGACGCCGCCTTCGATTTGATAATATTTCCAAATTTGATACGGCCGGTTTTCGCTGGTGCTGGGAAAGCGCTCGATCTCGTCGGGCTGGCCGTAAATCAACAGCACGCGCCCCATGTCCGTTTCCGCGCCTTTGCGCAAACCGGAAAAATTTTCATTCGCAAATTTCGCGCGCTTCAAATAATCTTCCCGAAATTCATTGATGGGCGTTTCCGGCGAACGGTCGCGCGCCTGCCAAAATTTAACGAAGAAATCTTGCTTGGCTTCGGCATTGAGCGCAGCATAAATTTTTTGTTCTTCCTTTGTGGCCAAATAGCGCGCGGCTTTGAATTCCTCGTCCAAATCTTCGGACAAGCGCGAACGGTAGAGCGCCTGCAAAACTCCGGCAGCCAGATCCCGGCCTTCCAAAGCGGTTGCCGGCGGCTGGTCTTCGCGATACACAAAAAATTTGCGGCGCTGCACCGCTTCGGTTTGCGTGTTGTGGTCGCGCACGCGCAATTCCAAAAAGAATGTGCCCGCCGGCAATGACACGACGTTGATGGCGCCGACTTCCACAAGCTGTTTGCCTTGAATGGGCCGGCGCTTGACCGGCAGCGTTTTTAAAGCATTGCCTTGTCCATCCAAAATGCGATAGGCTACGGAATATGCGCTGTCGCCGGGAAAAGTAAGATTATAAACTTCGGCGTAAGCATAGAGCATGGGCAAGCTCAAGCCGTAAGTCGCATGAGGATGGGGAATCACGGTGTAGTGATTTTTGTAGAACAGCGACCGGGTGGTGTCCTTCATCAGCCGCGCCGAGATTTCGAGATCACTCAACGCTAAATTTTCGGTTTCGAAACGCGCGACCGGAACTTCAAAAGATTTTTCGCCGTGATAGCCGCTGCGCAGATCGCGCACGTGCACGGAAAAGCGATAATTTCCCACCGGCAATTGAAAGACGGCCTGGGTGTAAAGAATTTGGCTGGGGCTGATTTCAGCAGTGTCGCGGGCGAACGAATGCGCCACCCAGTTATGGGTGACGATCTGACTGTCGCCGGCCGAAATGACCACGCGGGATTCAAACGAAGCGAGCAAGCTTTCGCCTTCGGGCAGGAAGCGCAATTGCGCGCGCGGCAAGCCGAGGTAAAGCTCCACCTGCGCCGCCACGGCATTGATGCGAAAGCGCGCGTAGTCCACGGCAAACTGCAAAGTGGAATCCGGCGGCGCGGCGCCGAGGCCGTGGTGTGTGCCCAGCAAGACTAACGCAATGCGCAGAATGGATTTGAGGTGTTTGGTCATAGCCGGGAAATGTTAAATGAAGCCTGTGACGCGCCGAGAGAGTATTTGAAAAGCCGATAAAAAATTGTCATTGCGAGCCAGCTTTATCGGCGAAGCAATCTCATTTTATGAAGTCACGCCTTTGCGAGGAGATTGCTTCGGCGAAAAGATGCCTCGCAATGACAATAGTTACGGGCTTTTCAAATTCCATCTTCGAGAGTTATTGCCAACTGCTTCACGTTATCTTTGTGCGGTGCGCAAGCGGTCCAGAAATTGAATGCTGCTGCACCATTCGCGCAGAAAAGCCGGCCCGGCTTCTTGCAGCGCGTACAAGCCAAATTCTTCCAAACAGCGCAACACAAAACGGGAAGCGGCATCCTCGGGCCGGCGCAAATAGATTTCGGCAAACGCCGAAAAATTGCGCCACCAGCCGCGGCGGTCGCGGCCAAACAGCGCGAGCGTTTCATCAAAAATCAAAGCCGCCAGATTGAACGGCGTGATCGGCCAGGCGCGGCCGTCGGGCATGTGCGCAATCAGCTCCTGCGCGCGCCACGCGAATACCGGCGAAGCGAACGAGGAAATTTCCGGCAATTGCAGCATGACGAACGGATGCAAATGCGCCCAGTTGCCGAAGCGCACCAAAATGCGCGCTTCCCACAAACGCCGCAGCGCGCGACTTTCATCGCGGGAAGCGTGAAAATCCGCGGGCAATTTTGCCGTCGGCCAGTATAATTGCTGGCGCAGGCGTTTCGTGCCGTTCTGGTTGCCCAAAAACAAAGCCAGCAAAAGCTGCAGAGGCCAATCGGCGACGCGCTCGCCGTACCAACTGAGCAAACGGTCTTCCTGCAGCGTGCGATAAAACAAAAAATCGTCGGCAAAAAACCGGCTGGACAATAAAGCGTGATTGCCGGAGCGCACCACGCGCCGCCACAACCATAAACGCACTTCTGCGCGTGCCGGCGCATTCTCAACGGCCAAAAGCTGTTCTAATTCCGGATAATCAGAGGCAAAATACTTTTGCAAATTTTCCCAAATGACTGCGATCGCTTCGGCCGCGTTGGTTTCGGGATGAGAATAAATTTGCCGCAGCCGCGCAAAAGCGGTTTGGGCCCCGGCCGCCGCGATCTCAACACGAGCCGCGCGCGCCAGCATAGGCAGCTCGTTTTCTTGCAGGATTTTTTTTAAAAGGTCAGACAAATTCATGGGCAAATAAAATTTTTTGTTCCTCCAGCCAAGCTTTGCAAGCGCGAAAAGCGGCGACGATTTCATCAAAAGAATAATGCGCGTTGACAGCGCTGGTGGAGGGTAAAACATAAATTCGGGAATTGCCAATCATTTCACTTTGCGGCCCGGGCGCTATTTTTACGTGGCCGGGCAGGCCGAATATCCAGCGCTAGCCGGTGACGCCGATGAAACACACGGCTTGCGGCGCAAGTGGGAAAAGCAGAAGGCGTGCAGGAAATTTTGGACATGGGCTTGCCAAAAAGACTTTTGCAGATTATATTGCTCAAAATATTCGTACTCGTTTCCAAAATCAAGCCGAACTTTTCATGATTACAATTATGCCGTCGTAATTGCAAATCAAATGAGCAAGTTATTTAATCGGCATTCCTAAAACTATGAACCAAATTTAACCCACCATGCCCACCGCCCCTGCTACCGTCACCTTTGCCGAAGCATTGCAAACATGGATTAAAATCGCGTTGAACAATTTTGGCGGACCAGCGGGGCAGATTGCGGTCATGCATCGCATTCTGGTAGAAGAAAAAAAAGTGGATCAGTGAAAGTCGTTTTTTGCACGCACTGAATTATTGCATGTTGCTGCCGGGGCCGGAGGCGCAGCAACTGGCGACTTACATCGGCTGGTTGTTGCATAAAACACCCGGCGGCCTGTTCGTGATGCCCGGCTTTTTCGCCATTTTGTTCTTGAGCATTTTATATGCCGATTATCATGACACCACGTTCATGCAAGCTTTGTTCTTCGGCATCAAGCCGGCGGTGTTGGTGATCGTGCTCGAAGCGGTGCAACGCATTGGCAAGCGCGCGCTCAAAAGCCGCGCGCTGATCGGCATCGCGGCTCTGGCGTTCGTGGCTATTTTTTTCTTCAATATCCCTTTTCCCGTCATCGTGCTGGCGGCCGGAACGTTAGGTTATTTGAGCAGCAGACTTTCGCCGGAAACGTTCACAATTTCAGCCGGGCATGTTGACGCCTCTCGAGCTGCGCTAGAGGTTCAGCCCGAAGCTTTAGCCGACGCTTTGGCGAAACATTCTCAGCCTTCTCCGGCGCATACGATTAAAGTTGCCTGCACCTGGCTGTTGCTTTGGCTTGGTCCGCTGGCTTTTTTAATCATGACCATGGGCGAGGCGAATATTTTCGTGCAACAAGGCGTGTTCTTCAGCAAGCTAGCGGTGGTGACCTTTGGCGGGGCTTATGCCGTGCTGGCTTATCTGGCGCAAGAAGCCGTTCCATTAGGCTGGCTGCAACCCGGTGAAATGTTGGACGGTTTGGGCATGGCCGAAACCACGCCCGGCCCGCTGATTCAAATGGTGCAGTTTGTCGCATTCATGGGCGCGTATCGCCACGCCGGCGGGCTCGATCCCATCATCGCCGGCGTGTTGGCTTCCGTGCTGGTCACGTGGATGACTTACACGCCTTGCTTCCTCTGGATTTTTGTGGGCGCGCCCTACATCGAATATTTGCGCAGCAAGACCACGCTGCACGCGATGCTGTCGGGAATTACCGGCGCCGTGGTGGGCGTCATCTTGAATTTGGCGATCTGGTTCGCGCTGCATACTTTGTTTAAAGTTGTTGAAGAAAAAACCGGCGCGGGCTTGCGGCTGCTGGTTCCGGCCTGGCGCACGCTCGATCTGCCCGCGTTGCTCATTGCGTTAGCGGCCTTCATCGCCATGTTTCGTTGCCGAATCAGCATGCTCAAGACCCTGGCCGGTTGCGCCGCTGCCGGCTTGTTTTATCATTTCATTCTGAAAATTTTTTGGTAACGCGATTCGGTATTTTTTATTCATTTGCGATCATGCGCCGAAATTTGACCATTATCACTTCCTGTGCCGTCTTGCTGTTGGCCGCCGGGATCGCGGCCGGCCTCAAATCCGGCGCGGAAATTTTTCAAAGCAATCCCCGGCCGCGGCATCACGACGAAAACGGCTTTCGCAACCTCGCCCCCGATTTCAAGCCGCACAACAAAGGCTTTGGTTTTTTGAAATGGCAGTGGGATCGTGTGCGCGGCAAAGCGCCGGAGAAACCGAAGAGCTATGATTTCAAGATTGCGCCTAACCACGACGCGTTGCTGCAAACCGGGGCTGAGAACCTGCGCGTGACCTGGATCGGGCACGCCACCACTTTGGTGCAAATGGAAGGGGTGAATATTTTGACCGATCCCATGTTCTCCGAACGTTGCTCGCCGGTGTCATTTGCCGGGCCGAAGCGCAAAATGCCGCCGGCGCCGGCTTTCGAAAACTTGCCGCGCATCGAGGTGGTGATGATTTCGCACAATCATTACGATCATCTGGATAAAAGCACCATTGAGAAACTGGGCAACGGCCCGCGCTATTTTGTGCCGCTGTATCTCGGCAAATTTTTGCGCGATCTCGGCATTAAAAAAGAAAACATTGTAGAATTGGATTGGTGGCAGGCCGCAGAGTTTCGCGGGTTGCAATTTCACTGCACGCCCACGCAGCATTTTTCCGGACGGGGATTGCACGACACCAATCAAGTGTTGTGGTGCAGTTGGGCGGTGAAGGGTGAGCGGCACGGATTTTATTTTGGCGGAGACACCGGTTACTTTTCCGGCTTCGAAGAAATTGGAGAGAAGCTGGGGCCGTTTGATTTGGCGATTTTGCCGATCGGCGCTTATTTGCCGCGTTGGTTTATGGCTCCGGTTCACGTGGATCCCGCGCAAGCGCTGCAAGCTTATCTCGATGTGCGCGCGGAAAAGATGCTGGCCATTCATTGGGGCACGTTCGATCTCGCGGACGAGCCGATGGATCAACCGCCCAAAGATCTGCGGACAGCAGCGGAGGCTTTGGGAATCAATCAAGAAAAAATCTGGGTGTTCCAACACGGAGAAACGCGGGAGGTGAATTGAGAGAAGAATTATTGTTGCAAAGATTGTGGCGAATTTGGCGATTTGTAAGCGTTTAGCCGTTTGAAGTTGGATCGCCTAGCATTGTCATTCAAGTGGAGCATCCGTTTGGAACACTCAAACACACGATGAACCACGGCTATTTTTTCATGCGTGGTTTCGAAAAGGTCTCTGCCGAAATGAACCTGAGTGTGTTGGTGTATAACCTGAAAGGCGTGCTCAACATCAAACCAAAAGGAAGTTATGCACTTTTACTACTCTTCGGCGCATTTAATGTGTGAGCAAATGCCTGTGGCTGAAATCGCGCAACAAGTCGAAACGCCTTTTTATTTATACAGCCGGCGCACGTATCAAGAAAATTTCCACACGATTGCGGCCGCGTTCGGAGGCCGGCCACACCGCATTTGCTATGCGCTCAAAGCCAATACCAATCCGCATCTCTTGCGCGATTTTGCCGCGTTGGGCGCGGGCGCGGACGTGGTCTCCGGCGGCGAGCTGCGCTTTGCCTTGCAAGCCGGTATTGCGGCGCGCACGATCGTATTTGCCGGTGTGGGAAAAAGAGACGACGAAATTCGCGCCGGTTTGGAGGCCGGCATTCACGGTTTCCATGTTGAGTCCGAAGCGGAGCTGGAAAACCTCCAGGCGTTGGCGCAACAGCAGGGCTTGCACGCACCCGTGGCTTTGCGCGTCAATCCCAATATCAATATTCAGGGACACCCTTATATTTCCACCGGCCGCTCGGCCGACAAATTCGGCATCGAGTTGGAGCGTGTGCACGCTTTGCTCAAAGAAATGCGCCGCCGGCCTCATGTTCGTTTAGTGGGATTACACAGCCACATTGGCTCGCAAATTTTATCGCTCAATCCTTATAAAGAAGTCGGCAAAGCGCTGGCACAGTTGGCCCAAGCCGCACACGCCGAAGGCCTCGAATTGGAATACCTCGACGTGGGTGGTGGGCTGGGGGTGATTTATGAAGAGGCCATGAAAGTTGCAGCGGAAACACAACCGCGCAATGGCCTGGCGTTGTCGCCGCAAGAGGTCATAAAAAATCTCATGCATGCGCTGGCAAATTTTTCGGGCGAAATTATATTCGAGCCCGGTCGCGCGCTGGTGGCGACCTGCGGCATTTTGGTCACGCGGGTGTTATACACAAAAATTTCCGGCGGAAAACAATTTGTGATTGCCGACGCCAGCATGACGGATTTGTTGCGGCCGAGTTTGTATCAAGCCTATCATCAAATCGTGCCGGTGGCATATCGCGAAAACGCGCGGCAAAAATGCGACGTGGTGGGGCCGGTGTGTGAATCCGGAGATTTTTTGGGGAAGGAACGTGAGCTGCCGGAAATGAAGCGCGGCGATTTGCTTGCGATCATGACAGCGGGCGCGTATGGCTTTTCATTGAGCTCCAATTACAACGCCCGTCCGCGCCCGGCAGAAGTCATCGTGGACGGCGGCAGCTTTTTCATTTCACGCCCACGCCAGGCTTTAGAAACTCTGTGGCAGAATTGATCACGACAAATAAATTTTGCCTCACAACGCATGCCCTGGGCCATAGATGACGGCATCGGAAAAACCCTTTTGCCGCACCAAGCGCAGCGTGTTTCTCGCGCCTCGCGAAGAGCCGTATTGGCCCACGCACACAAACCATTCCCCGCCGACGTGGTCGATGAAATTATTAATCCGCTGCATGCGCAGGCTGAACGCCAGCTCCTCGGCTTGCTCGCGCCGGGAGAAGCTGCCGGCCAGTACGGTAAATTCGTTATCTCCCAGAATCGGCCTTTCCTCAAGGTCATCCAAAATGGGCTCGACCGGCATACGCTCTTCTCCCTTGCCGGGTTGCGGCGCCGGGGTTTCCTGCTTGGGCGGCGGCGTGTTGCTGCCGCCGGCAATGCCGTCGCGATTGGTTGGCGGCGTATCCGTGCGTTGCGTACAGGCCGCGGCCAGCGCCACGATCACCATCATCAAGTAATAACGAAAGTTCATGGAAGCTCGGAATAAGTTTGATCACGGAGTGCAAAACTTTAGTTTTGCAAAACCATACATTTGATCAAGCACTGCAACCGTAAGGCTGTGGCGGCGGCTTAGGTTTGGGATCCGGCTCGGAAGACATGCGATAAACTTCAGTATTCTGCAATCCCTTTTGCGCCAGGCGCAGTTGCATTCTCTTCGCCTGCTCTTCCACCAAAAAACGGCCGACGGTCACAATCCAGTTTTTGTTCTTTTTTTGATACACGTGATTGTTGATTCTTTTTTCGGTGCGTAATTCCGCCGAAAACAAACGGGCTTCGGCCTCCTGCTTCGGGTTGAATTCACTCACGATGACGGTATAATCTTCATATTGCGGCTGTTCGATCGTTTGGATGGGTTGAGGATTGACACAGCCCGTTGCCGGCGCAGGAGTTACGGGAGGGCAATCGGGGCATTCTTTTCCGGGACAGGTGACTTGAATAAACGTTCCGCCGCCAAAGCCGATCATCACCAATAGAAGAATAATAATGAATACCCAAATCGGGGTGCTATTACTGGGTTGTGGTGGAGGCATGCTTGAAGTTCTTTCCGCCTGAAAAATTGCGCGCCTGGCGTTGCGCGCAATGCCGCTCTTTGATTCGTAAAAATTCCCCCCTTGATGGGGGTCAGGGGGGTGTCAAATCGGTCGATTCCAACTTTTGAGATTTGCACCGACCCGTTATGGCTTGCTGCTGCTAACCTCGATAAAATAATCATAAAATGTTAGTATGGCAAGACCATTCTCACAGTGAAAGGAAAAATCGTGTTGTCCGACCGGCAAATCTTCGCGGCGCAGCGCCGGCTAAAAGCGTATTTGCAACCCACGCCCTGCGTGCGCATGCCCGGGCTCGATCAGTGCGCTGGGGGCCGGGTTTGGGCCAAGCCGGAAATTTTGCAACGTTCCGGCTCGTTTAAATTTCGCGGCGCGCTGAATGCTTTGACACAATTGGAAGAGCAGGACAAAGCCTGCGGCGTGGTCACGGCTTCGGCGGGCAACCATGGCCTGGGCGTGGCCGAGGCCGCGTGTGAGCTGAAAATTACCGCGATCATTTTTGTGCCAAAAACCGTAACTTCGCACAAGCGGGAAAAATTGGAAAGCCTGGGGGTGCGTTTGATGATTGCAGGTGAGGATTATGATGAAGCAGAATGGGCCGCACAGAAATATGCCCAACAAAATGGCTTGCGCTTCATTCATGCTTTTGATGATGATGAAGTCATCGCCGGCCAAGGCACAGTGGGCGCGGAGTTGTTGGCAGAGCCGTTCACGATTGGAACCGTAATTGTGCCGGTTGGCGGCGGCGGATTGTTGGGCGGGGTCGGTCTCATCATAAAATTGCAACGGCCGGAGATTCGCATCATCGGTGTGCAGAGCGAAGCCTCTCCCGCCATGTGGCAGGCGCTGCGGCAAGGCCAAGTCGAGGAAACGCCGATCGCCGCAACCATTGCCGACGGCCTGGCCGGCCGCTTCGTGACCGGGAAAACTTTAAGCCTGGCGCAAAAATTTTGTGATGAAATTTTACTCGTGCGCGAGAACAGCATTCGTCAAGCCCTGCGAAAAATTCATGCGCAACCCGGTTGGCGCGTGGAAGGCTCGGCCGCAGTAGGTGTGGCCGCGATTCTGGAAAACCAAATTCATGCGGCGGGGAAAGAATGTGTGGTGATTTTGACGGGTGGAAATATCGCGGTGGAGACGTTTGAGCGGCAGACGAGGGAATAATAAATGGATAGGCGGAATCCGTTTGAGCAGTTTTAAAAACCTCCCAATAAAAGATTTGCTGATCCCGAAAGAATGAAGCGCCGTTTTCCTGGATTTGAATCAACATCGATTTTTACCGCTTCCAATAAATTGGCGGCTTTTTGAACTTCATCCGTAAATCCCGCGCAGCAGCAGCGTCTTGGCGACGCGGTCAATCGCCAAAACATAAGCGCCGATGCGCATGTTGACTTTGTAGGTCTCCGCCATGCCGTTGACGTCGTTCAGCGCTTCCGTCATGATGCGTGTCAAGCGATTGAACACGTCGTCTTTGGGCCAAAAGTAACCGCCGCGATCCTGCACCCATTCGAAATAACTCACGGTTACACCGCCGGCATTGCAGAGAATATCCGGAATCACCACCACGCCGCGTTCGGCAAGAATGGGGTCGGCCTTGGCCGTCGTCGGGCCGTTTGCGCCTTCGGCTAAAATTTTGGCTTTGATGCGCCCGGCGTTTTTGCTGTTGATTTGATCTTCCAGCGCGCACGGCGCCAGCACCTCGCATTCCAGTTCCAATTGCTCTTCGCTGGTGATTTTTTCTCCGCCGGTGAAGCCCTCCAGCATGCCTTTGTTCCGGCCGCAATGAGCGATTGCTTGCGGGATGTCGAGGCCCCGGGCATTGTAATACGCACCGCTGGCGTCGCTGACGGAAATAATTTTGCAGCCCATTTCATGAAAAAATTTGGCGGCGATCGAGCCGACGTTGCCGAAGCCTTGCACCACGATGCGCGTTTGCTCCGGCTTCAGTCCCAGCTTTTCCATCATGGCGCTGGTGGTGATCACCACGCCTTTGCCCGTGGCCTCCACCCGGCCCTGCGAGCCGCCCAGAAAAATCGGCTTGCCGGTGACGACGGCCGTAGTCGTATGCCGCATGTGCATGGAATACGTGTCCATGATCCAGGCCATCACCTGCTCGTTGGTGTTCACGTCGGGCGCGGGCACGTCGCGCTCCGGGCCGAAAACGTCCAACAAATTGGCGGTGTAACGCCGCGTGATTTTTTCTAGCTCGACTTTGGTGAGCTGTTTGGGATCACATTTCACGCCGCCTTTTGCCCCGCCGAAGGGCAGATTGACCACCGCGCATTTCCACGTCATCCACGCCGCGAGCGCTTTGATTTCCGAAAGATTGACGTCGGGAGAGTAGCGAATGCCGCCCTTCGAGGGCCCGCGCACGTCGTTGTGAATCACGCGATAGCCTTCGAACACTTCAACACGGCCGTCATCCATTTGAATGGGAATGGCCACGATGATTTGCTTTTGCGGAGTTTTGAGATATTCGTAAATGCCTTTATCGAGATTCAAAATATCGGCGGCTACTTGAAAGCGCGCCATCATCGATTCAAACGGATCATCATCGCCGGATTTGATGGGCGCGTTTTCAACGTACTTGAAGGGTGTTGCATTCGCCATGGATCTCCTCCTCTTCGCTGATGGTGGGATGTGGGTTGCTATTCTAATGAATTGGCCCAAACACGATCAAGATCGGGAAGCGCGCGGAGATGGTTGTTCTTGCTGCAGGCGGCGCAACACTTCCTGCACTACTTTGCGAACCAAAGCCGGATCCGCATCCGGACCTAATTCGCGCAAGGTTTCGCGCACGACGCGCCGCAGCAAGTCATCGGTGATTTCCATATAAAATGAAGAAGCCGCAAATGATGAGTGCGGCTTGAACAGGGAGAAATATAGGAGATTTTCAGATTCAAGCAAGGGATTTCTCATCCGGCGGTGCGGGAGTTTGTGGCACGCGCTCGGCATACATCTCATCCGGCATGCGGCAGGGCAAGCCGCCTTCTTGCAGTTCGCAATTGTTCCACAGAGGGCATTCGATGGAGCAGATGCGGCCATTGAGATTGCTGTGCCCGCGCAAATCAAGCAGCGGTAAAATCGTGCGCGTTTTCAGCGAACGATAACGCACGTTCTCGCCCAAAATATTCTGGCGCACCATCTGCAAAAAGCGCCGGCGGTTATCCGAATCCATCGTCAAAATGTCGCCGAGGGCCATGTTGCGCACGGCTTTGGCGATGTTCGGATCGTAATTCATATAACCCCAAAACTCGAGACGCAGGCGCAGCATGTCCTGGGTGGCGACTTGCAAAGCCAACCCTTCGCGGGTTTCACGGAAATCGAACACGCGATTGAGAATGAGCTTGGGCGAAAATTCGTTGACGATACGGAAAAAACGCACACCCTCGCGCATGCTCTTGCCTTTCACTTCTTCGCCGATTTCCGTGAGCAACCGATGATCGTGCACGTGCGTCGGATCTTTCGAGCGATCCAACAGCTCCAAGACGTTGGGAGATTCGGCAAATTCTCGGCGCAAGCGGCGAAAAATCGCGACCTTCAAAAAGTTGAAACACTCTTGAATCGAAGTCGGCTCGGGGTTGGCAACGACGATGGGAATGTCGCCGGAGTTGAATAAATCAATTTCATTGAGCGACATGCCGGCGCCAATGTCGACCACAACGTAATCTGCAAGCAAGCGCTGAAAATGGCGAATGAACTTGAATTTTTCCCAATGTTCCAAATTTGCCATGCCGATCGTGCCCGGCGAGCCGCAAATAAGCTGCAAGCCGTCGAAAGGGGAAGGCACTAACAACTCGTCCAGCGATTTGGCATTGCGGCTGATGAAATCGTACAAGGTCTTTTCGGGCGAATAAATGCCCATCACGGTATGCACGTTTGCGCCGCCCAGGTCCGCGTCGATCAGTATGACGCGGCAGTTGGCTTCAGCCAGGGCGATGGCGAGGCTCGCACTCACCATGGTTTTGCCGATGCCGCCCTTGCCGCCGGCAACAGTAATCACACGAACCGAGCGGCGTGGGGATTCCATCGCGGCGGCAGAAACTTCGGTGTCGGAGGAGGAAAAATGAGTTTGTCGGGTGAGCCGTTTGAATTCCATTTCAATGCGGACGCTTGGCTTTCCATGTGATTTTCTGGCCACCTTCGAGCACTTCGCCCAATAGCGGCAACGCTCTCGTTACGAATTAGTTACAAGCAATCCGTTTAATTTGCGCAAGCGCCATTGAATAATACCCTTTTCAAGATTTTAAAGCTTGAAAAGGATGTGATCAATCACGCCTCCAAACACATTTTCAATTTATCCCACCCCACATTCCCTCCGCTCAAAATGATGCCAATGTGGCGATTCTTCCAGTTCATTTCATTTTTGAGCGCAGCCGCAACCGGCACGGCGGCAGTCGGCTCGATCAAAATTTTCATACGCTCCAATATCAAGAGCATCGCGTCTTTAATTTCTTTTTCCGACACCAACAACACACCGGCGAGATGCTCGCGCATGATAGCAAACGTGATTTCGCCGGGACTGGTCACTTGTATGCCGTCGGCGATCGTTTGCGGCACGGGAATAGTTACGCGCTCGCCCTTCTGCAGCGACAGAAAGGTGTCGTTGGCGGCTTCCGCTTCGACGCCAAAAATTTCCGCCGCCGGTGAAAAGTGATGCAATGCCAGGGCGCAGCCGGAAATCAATCCTCCCCCGCCTACCGGCGCGAGCAAGATTTCGAGCTGCGGCGTTTGCTCATAAAACTCCAGCGCTGCCGTGCCTTGTCCGGCAATAACGTGGGCATGATCGAAGGGCGGAATTAAAATGCGCCGTTCCCGGGTCTGAATTTCCACAGCGATAGCCGCGCGGTCCTGCCGGTAGCGATCGTACAGAACCACTTCGGCGCCGTAAGCTTTTGTGGCCTGCAATTTTGCCGGCGGGGCATCGTGGGGCATGACGATCTTCGCAGAAATTTGCAACAGCGATGCCGCCAAAGCCACTCCTTGTGCGTGATTGCCGGAAGAAAAAGCCACCACCCCGGCGCGGCGTTCCTCTGCGTTTAATTGCGTCAGGGCATTGTATGCGCCGCGGAATTTGAAGGCCCCCACGCGCTGCAAATTTTCGCATTTGAAATAAAGCCGGTTTTGGGTGAGGCCATTCAAATAGGAAGAAGTCAAAACCGGGGTGCGCTGCGCCACGTTCTGCAAACGCTTCGCCGCTGCTTGAATGTCATCGAACGATAAAGACATGGCCGGAATTTTCCCTTGACTTTTGCGGGCTCAATTGCTATAATCGGCGCATTGAAATCATCGCCACTTTATTGCTGAAGATAAAAAATTTTGACAAAATCGCAAGGGCGATTAGCTCAGATGGTTAGAGCGCTGGTCTCACATACCAGAGGTCGGTGGTTCGATCCCACTATCGCCCACGCCGTGTGCCGTGACGAGTCACGGCATTTTTCGTTTTAGCATCTGCCTCCGGCATGCTGCTCCCCGACAAAATTTCGATCCGATCTTCCGTAGAGCATTCGGCTTGTTTGGAATGGATTACAGCGTTTTTTGTTGGTGTGAAGAGACACCTCTTTTGATGTCATTCTGAAAGAATCAGACTGTGTGAAAACGTCATTGCGAGCGCAGCGAAGCAATCCCGGCGCGTGCACGTATTGGAGTTAGAGATTGCTTCGCTGCGCTCGCAATGACAAATCCGAGCGTTTTCACACAATCTGAATCTTTTTGAGCACCAAGATGACACTTTGAAATTAAGGTTTTGCCAAGCCCTTCAAAAGATTCCTCCTGAATGACAATATCGAGGTAAAGCTACTCATTCATTCCAAAACCACTGTAACTTGAAGAAAAGGAGGTTGCGCCAAAAATCTATTGCTCGCAGTTTGCTTCGCGAAACAAATACCTCACACAGCATGAACGACATCGTGAAAAGAGGAGTGGTTTTATGTTGGCTCAAAGTAAAAGCAAAACCGAGGCCTGGCCCCAGGTTTTGCTGATCGAAGACAATTTCGATCACATCGAATTGCTCGCGCACCAGCTCAATTCTTATTGGGTGAATTTGCGCGTGGCGCACTCCGGCTATGAGGGCTGGACGATTTTGCAAAAGGAAAAAATCGATTTGCTCATCCTCGATTATTCTTTGCCCGACCTCGACGGCCTGACTTTGCTGAAAAAATTGCGTTTTCAGGCCTGGGGCCAGCCGGTGGTGATGATGACCACGGTTACCGAGCGCTGGCTTACGGATGAAGTGTGCCGGAACGGCGCGAATTATTTCATCCAGAAAACCGCCGCCGCGAGCTTCCTGAAAAAAATCGGTGAAATTGTTGCGCGCGAGCTGCGCCTGGCGCCACGGCACAAATTGCCGCCATTATTTAATTTGCAGGAAATTGCCGCGGCCTTGCGCAATGCGATGAATTGAAGAGTTTCTATCATGCCCGCGAAAAGCGGGCATGAATTCCATTACAAGTGCAATCGTTGCAAAAAAGCAAAAACCTTCACGCAAAGACGCAGAGCCGCAAAGAAAAGCTTTGCGGGTTCTTTGCGGCTCGTTGGGACAATTGTTTTGCCCTTAATGGTTTTGCCTTAATTTCTCGACTTTCGACAGTAGCTGAATAGATACGAAAAAAATTGACTGGCTTTGTGTCATGGTGGTTAATTTGGTTGCGGGTCCAAAGCCCTGTGAGTGTACGTTCGTTGGCTAAATTTGAATCTTTAGCAACTCTTGGCCAAACCGGGAAATTCGGCTTGACAAAATTTTGAACGAGTGATATATTGACTATTGTTCAAAACTGAGGAGAGTGATGGACAGACCGCTGGAGCTTTTATGGCGCTGTCCATTTTTTTTGCACGATTTTAAGAAGGAATAGTCGAGTTGAGACGAAGCCAATTTTAGGATGAAAAACTTGGGATCAAAACCGAACATGGAAAACGACAGAACACAGACGACGCAAACGGAACAAACAACAGCACGTCCCCAGCGGATCACGAAGCGTTCCGAAGATTATTCCCGCTGGTATACCGACGTCATTATGGCTGCGGAGCTGGCGGATTATGCCCCGGTGAAGGGCTGCATGGTCATCCGTCCGCACGGCTATGCCATTTGGGAAAAAGTGCAGGCGGGATTGGACGGCATGTTCAAAGAAACCGGGCACGTGAATGCCTATTTTCCTTTGTTCATTCCTGAAAGTTTCTTGCAAAAAGAAGCGGAGCACGTGGAAGGTTTCGCGCCCGAATGCGCCGTCGTGACGCACGCCGGCGGCAAAAAACTCGAAGAGCCGCTGGTGGTGCGGCCCACTTCCGAGACCATTATTTGGTCGATGTTCCGCAAATGGATTCAATCGTATCGCGATCTGCCGATTTTGATGAATCAATGGTGCAACGTGGTGCGCTGGGAAATGCGCACGCGTTTGTTCCTGCGCACGACCGAGTTTCTTTGGCAGGAAGGCCACACCGCGCATGCGACGCATCAGGAAGCTGAAAAAGAAACGCGGCAAATGCTGGAAGTTTATCAAACCTTTGCCGAGCAATATATGGCCATGCCGGTGATTCCCGGGCGCAAAACCGACAAGGAAAAATTTGCCGGCGCGCTGCACACGTATTGCATCGAGGCCATGATGCAGGATTGCAAAGCCCTGCAAGCCGGCACTTCGCACCATCTCGGCCAAAATTTTGCCAAAGCTTTCGACGTGCGCTATCTCAATGAAGAAGGCAAGCAGGAATACGTGTGGGCCACAAGCTGGGGCGCTTCCACGCGTTTGATCGGTGCGTTGATCATGACTCACAGCGATGACAACGGCCTGGTGCTGCCGCCCAGGCTGGCGCCGATTCAAGTCGTGTTAGTGCCCATTTGGAAGGGCGAGGACGAGAAGGCCCAGGTGCTGGCGCGGGCGCATCAAATCAGCGCAGAATGGAAAGGCAAGGTCGCGTTTAAATTGGACGACCGCGATAATTATCGCCCGGGCTGGAAATTCAACGAATGGGAAAAGCGCGGCGTGCCGGTGCGCATCGAGCTCGGCCCCAAAGACGTGCACAGCGGCAATGTGGTGATGGTGCGCCGCGATACCGCCGAGAAACGCGTGGTGGCGCAAGACGGCCTGACGGAAGAAATTTCGCGCACGCTCGAGGAGATTCAAAAAAATCTTTACCGCCGTGCGCTGGAGTTTCGTGAGCAGAACACCAAAACCATCGACGATTACGGGCAATTTAAAAAAGAAATCGAAGAGCCCGGCGGATTTTTTTGGGCGCACTGGAGCGGCGAACGCGAAGCCGAGGATCGTTTGCAGGAAGAAACCAAAGCCACGATTCGTTGCATTCCTTTTGAGAGCATCAAAGAAGAAGGCAAATGCCTGATGACCGGCAAGCCTTCAACACAACGGGTTTTGATCGCCAAAGCGTATTGATTTACTTCAACCATTTGTCGAACCTATTGCAAGCCAGTGCGACAGAATAATTCCGGCACGCGCGACAGCTCCGCTGGCATGCAGGCAGACATGGTCAATTTTTCGTTGAACGTTGAGTTAGGAGGAGCTGTGAAGAAATCCCTTTTTGTTACCGTGCTGATGACGATTCTAGGCGGCGTGCTCTGGATTCTTTTCCTGGCCGCCACGCATCAAGCCGCGGTGCCGGAAATCAAAGCACAAACCAGCGTATCTGCTTCTTCGTTGGCGGTGCAGCGTTGAGCGCGCCGCGCAACCAATCGTCTAGCAAAAGGGAGGTGGTTTGACTGTCATTGTTTTTTCAGATTGAAGGGCGAATGCCAATCGGGGCTTTCTCCGCCGCCGAGGTGCAGTTTTTTTCCAATGTAAATTCTTCGAAAAAGTCTTAAAGACTCTCGGCGAAACCGCGCTCTGCCGGTACAACACATTATTCGTTGTTTTATTTTTTTGCAGGAAGCGCGCTTCATGAAATTGAAAAGCGAAGCGCACAACAAGTTGTTGGCGGACCAGCCAGGGCCGGCGGGTCATGGCACTGCAGGGACGTGCAAACCGTAACCGGTACCCCTAGCCGTGAGTGAGAAAGACTTGAATACTGCCTCCGGAACCCAAGAAAGCGGCTGCTTTCGCGCAGGATACATTGCCATCATCGGGCAGCCCAATGTTGGGAAGTCGACGTTGTTGAATGCCTTGTTGCAATTCAAGCTGTCCATCGTCTCGCCCAAACCGCAAACGACCCGCCGCCAAATTCTCGGCATCCTCAACCGGCCACAGAGCCAAATGATTTTTTATGATACCCCGGGGATCGTGGAGCCGACTTATCGTTTGCAACAAACTTTCGTGCGCGCCGCTCATGCCGCCATGAAAGAAGCAGACGTGCAGCTTTTTATGGTGGAACCGGAAGCGCCGCCGCGCCCGCTGGACCTCGATATTCTCAAGCGTTTGGCGGATACGGGCCGGCCGATCATGGTCGCCATCAATAAAATCGACAAGATTAATAAGGACGAGCTACTGCCCGTCATCGCGGCGTTGCAAGACCAGCCGAATGTCAAAGAGATTATTCCCATTTCGGCTTTGAGCAAGGATGGCGTGGAAGAGCTGGCGCAGATGCTGGAGAAATACCTGCCCGCACACGAGGCGTTCTATCCGCTCGATCAAGTCACCAACCACCCGGAACGGTTTCTTGCGGCCGAGATTGTGCGCGAGAAAATTTTCCTGCGCTATGGCGAGGAAATTCCATATTCCACCAGCGTGCGCGTGGAAGAATTTATCGAGCGCCCGGGACACAAAGATTACGTGCGCGCGGTGATTTACGTCGAGCGCGAATCGCAAAAAGGAATATTGATCGGCAAAGGCGGCGCGGCCTTGAAGCAAGTGGGCAAGATGGCGCGCGAAGAAATCGAAGCCTTGATTGAACGGCCGATTTATCTCGAATTGTTCGTCGCGGTCAAAGAAAAATGGCGCGACCGCGAGATTGAATTGAAGAATCTGGGTTATTTATAAGCCGCCGCAACGCGCGCAAGGTTTAATCGTTCGCGCGCTTCGCCAGCTCTCAATATGAACAAACAAAAATTTTTGGCGTGGATTCATTCCCGCTCCGGCGTCCGCTTGCTTTTGCTGTTGTTTGCCACGGCCATGACGGTCGTGATGGCAGCCTATGATCTGGGCGAACGATTCGAGCGCATTTCCATGTGTGCGTTCTTTTGCACGTTATTGTATCTTCGCGATCATTCTCCCGAAGATCGCTGGCTGGCGATCACCATCATGATCGGCGGCACTTTGCTGTCGTTCGTTTGGTCGTTTTGAGCATGGGCACTGTGCGCAATGCTTAAAAAGTTCCTTACAGGATGACAGGCCTGTTTCATTCAATTTTCCCCAGTTGGCGCTCAATCGCCTCCACCAAATCCCTCATGCTCACCGGTTTGCTCAAATAATCATTCGCGCCGGCGGCGAAGCAGCGCTCGCGGTCGCCGGGCATGGCGAGTGCCGTCAAAGCGATGATGGGAACCGTGCGCCAATCTTCCTGCCGCTTGATCCGGCGCATGATTTCCAAACCGTTTTCGCCGGGCAGGCGAATGTCCATCAAAATCAAATCCGGTTTTTCCTTTTGCGCGTGTTGCAAAGCATCGTGGCCGTTGCGCGCCACTTGCACGCGATATTGCCGCGCCATGAGATAATCGAACAACGTGTTGATATTGCTTTCGCTGTCTTCCACCAGCAGAATGCGCGGCGGCTCGCCCACGGGCGCGTGCACGGCTTCCAAATTTGCCGTGCGTTGCGCCACGCGCGCGGGCCATTCAAACGCAACTTTGCTCAACACCCATTGCAATTGCTCGCGTGAAACCGGCTTGGCCAGGAACTCCGCCGCACCCAAACTCAAGCCCTGGGCGCGCGTGTCGCGCTTTGAAATGACGATCACCGGTATCGCTTGCGTGCGCGGTTCGAGCTTGAGCTGCGTCAACACCTGCCAGCCTAACGCCTCTGCCAGCAACAGATTGAGAAAAATCACATGTGGAGCAGTTTGCAAAACGAAAGGCAGAATCTCTTCCGGCTGCGTGCAAACCTGCACTGTGATGTCCAGCTCGCACAAATAGTGCTGCAGCGTTTCGATCTCGGCATCATCTTCATCGATGATCAAAGCGCGCTGAAAAACGCCCTCTTGGCGGGCGAACGCCCCCTCCGGTTCGATGGTTTCTGCCGTCGCCAAAGAAACCGGCTTCAACCAGGGCAGCATCACGGTGAAGCGGCTGCCTTTTTCCGGCTCGCTTTCAACAGCTACGCCGCCGCCGTGCAGCTCCACCATGCGATGCACGAGCACTAAACCCAGACCGGTGCCGGGATATTGCCGCGCGAGCGTGCTATCCAACTGCACGAAGGGTTGAAACAATTTTACGAGGTCTTCCATCGCAATGCCGATGCCGGTATCCCGCACGCTGAAGCGCACCACTCCCTTTTCCGCGTCGCCGCAAACCTCCAGGCCGATCTCGCCGCCGGCCGGCGTAAACTTGACGGCATTGCTCAACAGATTCACCAAAATTTGTTTGAGGCGGCGCTCGTCGGCCAGCAACAAAACGACTTGCTCATCTTGTTGGAAGGAAATTTTTAAACGCTTTTCGAGCGCCATTTGCGTGAACAAGCGCAGGCTGGCCTGGCACACGGATTCCACCGGCACCGGCGCGATTTCCAAACGCAATTTGCCGGCTTCGATTTTGGAAAGGTCGAGAATGTCGTTGATGAGTGCGAGCAAATGCCGGCCGCTTTCTTCGAGATGGCACAATGCGGCGAGCTGCTTTTCGTTCATCACGCCATAGACTTGATCGCGCAGCGCTTCGCTGATGCCGAGCACGGCGTTCAACGGCGTGCGCAATTCGTGGCTCATGCTGGCAAGAAACTCGTCTTTGGTGCGGGCCGCGCGCGCCAATTCCGCGTTGGCCAAACGTAAAGCCGTGGCGCGTTCTTCCTCCAGCCGCTTGCGCTCTTGCTGCAAGCGCGTATCCTTATAGGCAATGGCCAAATATTCCGCGATCTCTTTCAATGTGGCAAGCTCGTGCTCGCGCCAGCGCCGCGCTGCCGGCGCATCGAAACCCAGAACCCCCACTAATTTGTCGGCTTCATGAATGGGCACATGCAAAAGCGCTTGTGCGCCTTTCAGTTTCAAAAAATCGCGCAGCGGCGCCACGCGTTCGTCCTGGTGCAGATCGAAAACCATCACCGGCTCGCGCGAGCGCAGGCTCGCCAGGCATGCCGGTGCAATGGATAAATCCGCCACCAGCCCGGCCAGCGAAGGCATGTTAGGCGGCTCGCTTGATTGTAGCACGCGCAACTGGCCTTCGTCGTTGAGCGCGGCATAAAACACACGCACATGAGAAAAATATTGCCCCAGCTCCGGCGTTGTGCGGCCGACGATTTCTTCGAATGAGATTTCTGCGGCAATTAATTTGGCGAGATTGTTGAGCAAAGTGAGACGGGTCTTGCTTTCCAGCAAGGCGTCGTGGGCATGCCTGCGGTCGGTGATGTCGATCATAAAACCGCGCAGCATTTCCGGCCCGTCGTCGCCGCGCATCACGGAAACGATATCGCGAAACCACAGCTCCTGGCCGCCGGCCGCGAGCATGCGATATTCCAAATCATATTCCGCCTGCGTGGTTGCCATTTCCCGGCAACGCTGCGCGACGCGCTCGCGATCCTCGGCGAGCATGTGATCGCTCCAGAAATTCTCTTGCAGCCATGCTTCCCGCGGATAACCCAGCAGCTTGAGGCATTGCGGGCCGACGTAGGTAAAACGCCGGGTACGCGGCTCGGCTTCCCAGGGAATGACATTAGTGGTTTCCAGCAACCGGCGGTATCTTTCCTTGCTCACCTGCAGCGCTTCTTCCATACGCTTGCGCGCGGTGATGTCGACGTCCATGCAAATCACCTGCGTCTGGTCACGTCCGAAGCGAATCGGAAACAGCGAAGACATGACGCTGCACGTTGCGCCCGTTGCGGTGGCCATGGTCCATTCGCGCACCGGCACGGGGATATTGGTGGCGAGCGCCGCGCGCACCTGTGCTTCAAATGTTTGCGCCTCCGGCAGTGACAGTAAAAATTCGCCGAGGTTTTTGCCGACCGCGTTTTCCGCTTTGAAGCCGTAAAGTTCTTCCGAAGCGCGATTCCAAAACGTCACCACGCCGTTTGCATCATAGCCTTGAATCGCGACCGCCGGCGCTTGGTCGATGATGGCGGCCAATTGCGAATGTGCCTCGGCGAGCGCGCGGTGCATCGCGCGCAACTCGTCGATTAATTGCCGCCGCTCGCTGTTATTGACCATCAGGCCGCGCAGTTTTACGGGCTGGTCCTGCTCTTTAATGACGGTGACGATGTTGCGCAGCCACAGCGTGCTGCCATCGGCGGCGATCATGCGCTGCTCAAATTCATAATGGCGTTTGGCAATATCGGCCGCCAGAATGAAGCTCAAATCCCAATCGCGATCGTCGGGATGCAGATGGTCCTTCCAAAAATCCGGCTCCAGCCAGCGGCCCGCGGGGTAGCCGAGCAGGCGTTCCGCTTGCTCGCTCACAAAAGTGACCTGCAGCGTGCGTGCATCTGCTTCCCACACAATGCCTTCTATGGAGTTCACCAGCTCGTCGTATTGCCGGCGCGAATGCGCGAGCGCAGACTCTGCTTGTTTGCGGCCGGTGACATCGAGCGCGATGCCGATGGCGCCGATAATTTCGCCCGATTCCGCTCGCAAAGGCTCGACGAAGCAATCAAAGCTGTGATTCTGCCAATCGATTTCATAGTGCACCGACTCGCCTTGCAGCGCGCGGCGGTGCGAAGCAATGGGCAAAAAATACGGATCGTTGGCGCCGAAATACTCGGACAAGGTTGAGCCGTTAATTTGTCCCGGCCGCAATTCCAAAGCCGCCAGGCCGGTGCCGGCCGAAGCAGTGAAACGAAGATCGGTATCCGTGGCCCACAACACGGCAGGAAGTTGCTTGATCATCAACCGCAGATAAGCATCTTGCTGAAAACGCGCTGCGAAAGTTTTTTCCGTTTCCGTTTGTGAATGCTTTTGATGAAGGTGCATCAGGATCGTTGCGCCGCCGGCAAGCAGGCCAAACAGAAGCAGCGAGGCTTCGAGAATGGTGAGGCCTTGCAATGAGGCGGCAAACAATTCCAGAGCGGGGTCAACGCCGGGAAGAGAGCAAAAAAATGATACCGGCCAGATTGTGCGTGCGAAAATGAGCATGATCCAATCCTAAATCAGACTATGCCGTCCACGGCATGTGATCATTGCAGGCGCAAAAACCGGCTGCTTCGCGCGCAGGCCTTCTTGTGCGCAGGGAGATAAAAAGAGATGATGTGATGAATCTATAAGCGGGCTTGGTGAACATTAATGAATTTGCCCGGCATGCGCAATCGTTTTTTATCCGGCTTGGGTTTATTTCGAATTCTTAATGAGATTGCTTCGGCAAGAAGAAGCCTCGCAATGACAGGCATTGGTTGAGATTGCTTCGGCGAAAAGAAGCCTCGCAATGACGGCATTGCGGATCTTTCGGTGTTTTATTGGTGTACAAAACAACAGCCTGTTTTTTTATTATATCAGAAACTATTCTGATTTCGAATAGTATACTTCAGACGAATTTATACGCACGAAAATATGAGCGTACTTTCTTGCAAATTTTTAGCAAGATGATGATGCGCTCAGAATGAATGTAGTCCAAAATAAATGTATTGCGGACTTTTACTTCTAACCTGGAAAAAAATGTCAAAGAGTGAAATCACAATTTTAGGCTTGTTGGCGGAAGGACCGAAGCACGGTTATCAAATTCATCAAGACATCAAACGCCGTGAAATGGATTATTGGGCTAAAATCAAATTGGCTTCCATTTATACGACGCTCACGCGCTTGGAAGAAAAGAAGCTGATCAAATCCGAAAAAGAGAAGGTGGGAAATACCCCCGAGCGCACGGTGTATTCGTTGACGGCGGAAGGACGCGACCGGTTGAGCGAAATGGTCGAGCATTTTCTGCGCGAAGACGACCGGCCGGAATGGCTGCTCGGCTTGGGCGTGGCATTTATCACCGGCGCGCCGCGTGAAAGAGTATTGGCAGTGTTGCAAGAGCGCCGCGAGCATTTGAAAACATGCGGCGTTGATTTGCAAGATCACTTGATCAAATTGAAAGGCGAAGTGCCGTTCAACTGGTACATGCTGATCGAAAATGCGCACAAACACATGCAGCTTGAAATGGAATGGTTGGAGCAATTGATCGCGCAAGTGCAAACGGAAGAACATTGGTCGTTGGCATGGCCGGAAGAGCTTTTGTTGAAGCACGCACATTGTCATGAGCACGAGAACCGCGCCGGCGCTGAAATCAATGGCAAGGCCATGATTGTTCCTGAAGCCGTGCAAAAATCAACGGGCGCGAGTTGAAGTATTTGTGAGGGATTAGCACGAGCGGTAGTCACAAGGTTCCATATCTGAATGACAGGTCAGTTACTTTCGGACAAACTCCGAATGCTCGGAGTCAATTGCTGTTTAGTCGAAGGATTATTTAAACGGACACGGAGGCACTTTATGCGTCGCGTTTTGCAAGCATCATTTTTCTGGGCGTTGTTTTTTTCATTCGTGGCGGCGATGGCGCAGCCACTCTCCTCGTATAACTCAAATTCGGCAAGCGCTGCTGCGCCTTCGCCCAACGGCCAGCCGTTGACGCTGGAGCAGGCGATCAACACGGCTTTGCAAAATAATTTGTCTTTACAAGCCGCGGGGAGCGGCGTGAGATCATCGCAATGGGGCGTGAAAAAAGCCTATCTCGATTACCTGCCGCGCGTCGATTTCGATTTTCGCTACTTGCGCCTCGACAACGGCTCGCTCGATCGCGCCAATGCGTTTTATAATTTCGTGAATGATACGGCCAACAGCCAGTTTTTGCCGGATGAGTTGCGGCGCAACGTCCGGCCCGGCGCGTTTAGAAATTCTTATGGCCCCGCTCTCAATCTCACCGTGCCGATTTATAACGGTGGAGTTTTGGGTGCGCAAAGAGGACTGGCGCATGCACTGGAAGACCGCAGCGAGGGCAACCTCGAAGACACCCGGCAGCAGGTTATTGTTGACACGTACAACTCCTTTTTCCAAGTTTTGCAAGCCGCGGAGCTTTTGGCGCTGGCCGAGGAAAGCCATCGTTCCGCGCAAGGGCACTTGGAAAGCACGCAAAAAATGCTCGAGGTGGGCATGCGCGCACGCAACGAAGTATTGCGTTTCGAAGTCGCTCTGGCCAACGCGGAAAACACCCTAATCGTGGCGCAAAATAATGTGGAGTTATCCAAAGCCGCATTGAATCAGGTATTGGGCCAGCCCTTGGATCGCGAATTCACGCCGGCGCCGGTGGAAGATTTTAGCTGGCAGGCGCCGCGCACTCTGGACGAGCAAATGCAAATCGCGCTCAATAATCATCCCGGCTTGCGCGTGATGCGTTCGAATGTGAGCGCGCAAAATGCGGCGGCGGGCGTTGCACGTTCGGCGTTGTTGCCCAAAGTGAATCTCGTCTATAATTATACCTGGGAAGCCAACGATACCTGGGCTTTCGACAGCATCAAATCCTGGTCGCTCGGAGTGGTAGCCAGCGTGCCGCTTTTCCACAGTTTTCAAGATTACGCCGGCTGGCAACGCGAGCGCGAGGCCTTGCAGCAAGCGCGTAAATTGCAGGAAGACTTTGTGCGCGTCTTGCAATTGCAAGTCAAACAAACTTCTTTAAATCTGGGCGCTGCGGAAAAGCGCATGGCCATCACCGAGAAAGCGGTGGAGGAAGCGAACGAGAATTTGCGCATCGTCAATCAATCCTATCAAGTCGGCTTGCTTTCGAGTTTGGATGTGGTCGATGCCGAAGTTGCAGCAACGCAGGCCAGGGCCAGCCGCATTGATGTGCGGTATGATTTCTTCCTGGCTAAAGCCCAATTGGCGCGCGCGATGGGAGTGCTGGGGCGGTGAGGGGGTGACGGGGAGAGTGGGTGAGAACGCAGGCCGTTAAGAATTGAAATCGAAAACGAAAAGCGAGAATCACATGAAAGCCAAAATAATAATCGCGGGCTTGGTCGCGACGGCGGCTCTGAGCTTCGTGGCGTGGAGCCGTTGGAATCAGGACGAGCAAGCGGATGTAGCAGAGGCTCAGCCCTTGGCGGTTTCCATCACAGAGTTGCAGCCGGCAGGCCTTGCCAAAATGCTGACGGTTTCCGGCACTTTGATTGGTGAAGATGAAGCGACAGTGGTTTCCGAAACCAACGGTAAAATCGTAGCCGTGCGGGCACAAGTGGGCGATTGGCTCAATAAAGGCCAAACCCTGGTGCAAGTGGAAAATGATTTGAAGCACGTGGCATTGGAACAAGCCCAGGCCCAAATGCTGGCGGCGAAAACGAATGAGGGCAAGGCCCGCAAAGATTCGGAACGTTATGAGGAATTATTCAAACAGCAAATCACCACGCAAAGTGTGGTTGAAAACGCACGCCTGGCGGCACAAGCCGCCGAAGCCCAATTGAAAAGCGCAGAAGCGGCGGTGCGGCTGGCGCAACGCCAATATGATGATACTTTCATCAAAGCGCCTTTGGCGGGAAGACTGGCCGATCGTTATGTCAATGAAGCTGCCATGGTGATGCCCGGCGACCATATCGGCGTGGTGGTGAATAGCCGCAAAATGAAGCTCAAAACCAGTGTGGCGGAAAATGAAGTGGCAATGCTGCACGGCAGTCAAGCCGCCGAAATTGTTGCAGATGCATTGCCCGGCATGAAGTTCACCGGCAAGGTGTTTTCCGTCGCGCAAAAAGCCAATAGTGAGCGCAGTTTTCCGGTGGAAATTCTCGTGCAGAATGACGGCGCCGAATCTTTGAAAAGCGGCATGTTTGGCCGAGCTTCAATTCAAGTCGCACAAGCGCAGAATGCCTTGGTCGTTCCGAGCAGCGCCGTGCTCAACGATGCTGCCGGCAGTTATGTTTTTGTGGAAGAAAATGGCCTCGCCAAAAGAATCGATGTGAAGCTCGGTTTGCAACAAGACCACCAGATTGAAGTCGTCAATGGTCTGGCGGCCGGCGCCCGTCTTGTGGTGTCGGGCCAGCAACGCCTCAGCGACGGCGCGAAAATCAACGTGCAACCCGCAGTGGTTGGATTGATGGAAAAATAGGTAACTGGTAAAAATTAGCCGCCTGAAACCGTAGTGCCATGCTTTAGCATAACCTCAAGCTCACGTTCATCGGTGAGGCGCAAAACTGAAGTTTTGCACTCCGCCAATTCAATACTAGGAATTTCACCAGGGACGAATAGATCATGAAACTGACCGAAGTCTCGATACAACGTCCGGCATTCATCACCATGATATTCGTGGCGCTGGCGACGCTCGGCATTTTTGCCTACAACCAAATGGGCGTGGATTTATTGCCGAAGATGGATTGGCCGATGGTTTCGGTGGTTACGGTTTATCCCGGCGCCGGGCCCAAAGAAGTTGAATTTGCCGTATCCAAGCCGATTGAAGAAGAATTGTCCAGCTTGAACGGCTTGAAGCACATTCGCTCGTTTTCAAACGAAGGCGTATCCGTGATCCTGGCGGAGTTTTCTTTCACCACTGATGTGGAAGCTGCGGTGAATGAGGTGCAGCGCAAAGTGGATCGCCTGCGCGCAGATTTGCCCAAAGAAGTTTATGCGCCGACGGTGGAAAAATCCGACATCAACGATTTTCCCATCGTGCGCATTGCGATGAGCGGAAAAAATATGGACGCGCGCGATTTGTATCGATATGCCGACGAACACATCACACCGCGGCTGGAGCAATTGTCGGGCGTGTCCAGCGTGGAAATCACCGGCGGCCGCGAGCGCGAAATTCGCATCGAAGTCGACAATGATCGTTTGCGCGCGTATAACCTTTCTATTGTGCAGGTGAGCCAGGCTTTGCAGCGTGAGAATCTCGATTTTCCCACGGGCAAGATCAATTCACCGGAGAGCCAATACATCGTGCGCGTGGCCGGCAAATTCACACGGCCTGAAGCCATGAGCGAAATCGTGCTCAAAGCCGAGGGCGACAGCAAAGTTTATTTGCGCGACGTTGCCAAGGTTTTGGATACTTATAACGAAGACGTCACGCTTACGCGCTTGAACGGCGAAGCGGCAGTGGGCTTGATGTTGCAACGCCAATCCGGCTCAAACTCCGTGCAAGTGGCGGATCTCGTGCGCAAGGAATTGGCGAAGATCGAAGCCGCGCAGCAAGGCCAGATTCATTTCGAAGTGGCGCAAGACATCACGCAATTCACGCGGCATTCGGTGGATGAAGTCAAGCGCGACCTCGGCCTGGCGGTGGTGATGGTGGCGATCGTGCTGTTCCTCTTCCTGCACAGCTTTCGCAATTCGTTGATCGTATTGCTGTCGATTCCGACAAGCTTGATCACCACCTTCATCATGATGCAAGCCTTCGATTTCACCATCAATCTCGTTTCTTTGATGGCGCTGGCATTGGTGATCGGCATTTTGGTTGACGACTCGATCGTCGTGCTCGAAAACATTCACCGCCATCTGGAAAAAGGCGAAGAGCCGAAGGCAGCAGCGGCCAAAGGACGCAGCGAAATCGGATTTGCGGCCATCGCCATCACGCTCGTCGACGTTGTGGTATTTTTGCCCATCGCCTTGATCGGCGGCCTGGTCGGAAAAATTTTCAAAGAATTTGGCTTGACCGTAGTGGTGAGCACGCTGCTTTCGCTGTTCGTGTCATTCACGCTCACGCCCATGCTGGCTTCAAAATGGTCGCGCGCCGGCAAAACCACGATCCGATGGCGCCGGCTGCATGCGTTGATTGAAAAATTCGAAGCCTGGCAGGATCGTTTGAACGAGCGCTATCATCGCCTGTTGGGATGGAGCATCGATCATCGCAAGACCATTATCCTAACCAGTTTCGGATTATTATTCGCCAGCTTTGCGTTGGTGCCGCTCGGCTTGGTTGGTACGGAGTTCATGGCCGAAGCCGATCGCGGCGAATTTGCCATCAGTCTGGAAATGCCCATCGGCACGGCGCTCGATATTACCGACAACACAACACAGCGCGTCGAAAATGTTTTGGCGAGCCTGCCGGAAGTGGATCGCTACATGGCGACGGTCGGCAAATCGCAAAGCGAATGGTCGAGCACGAAACGCCCGAACGTGGCGCAGATCGCGGTGACGTTGAAAGACAAAAACGCGCGCGCGCGCAGCACCGCGGAAGTAATGAACGATATTTCGCGGCAAGCGTCGGCGCTTCCGGGTTTGATTACACGCATGAGCCCGATCAGCATGTTTGGCGCAGCGCAGGAATCGCCGCTGCAAATTGAAGTGAAGGGTGCTGAGCTCGAAACGCTCGCCGGCGTGGCGGATAAAATTGCGGCGATCACGGCCAACGTGCCCGGCACGCGCGACGTGAAAAGCTCGTGGGAAGAAGGCCAGCCTGAAATCAAAGTTTCGATTGACCGCGAGCGCGCGGCGCAATTCGGCTTGACGCTGGACGAGATCGGTCTGTCATTGCGCACGGCGCTGGAAGGCGACATTGCCACGAAATTTAAAGACGGCAATTCGGAATTTGACACGCGCGTGGTGCTGGCAAAATCCAACCGCAGCAATCCGGCGGACGTGGAAAAAGTCACGTTAGTGAATTATCGCGGTGAGCGTGTGTTTCTCAACCAAGTGGCCGAGGTTTATTACGGCAAAGGCCCGACCATGATTGGCCGCAAAGATCGCGAGCGCTTGATCACCGTCGTTTCAAATTTGGATGGCACGGTGCCGCTCGGCCAAATCACGGCGGAAATTCAAAAACGCGGCGCAGCAGTAGCTTTGCCGCCGGGCGTGACGGTGGCTTATGCCGGCGACGTGCAAAACATGCAGGATATGTTTCGCGACATGCTGATTGCGATCGCGTTCGCGGCATTGTTCGTGTACATGATCATGGTCGCGCTGTTTGAAAGCTACACGCATCCCTTCACTATTATGTTTTCGATTCCGGTCGCCATGGTGGGCGGCCTGGGCGCATTGGCTCTCACCGGACAAACGCTCAACATGTTTTCGATGATCGGCATTTTATTGTCGATGGGTTTGGTGACGAAGAATGCGATCTTGCTGATTGACCGCACCAACGAGCAACGAGCAAAAGGGCTTTCTATCCGCGAAGCTTTGCTTGAAGCGGGCCCAACGCGCTTGCGCCCGATCATTATGACCACACTCACCATGGTGCTCGGCATGATGCCGCTGGCATTGGCTCTCGGCGCCGGCTCGGAAATTCGCCAAAGCATGGCCATCGTCGTCATCGGAGCTCTCGTCAGCTCGACTTTGCTGACGCTGGTTTTAGTGCCAGTGGTTTATACTTATGTGGAAGGCCTGCGCGTGCGTTTGAGCCGGAAAAAAGCAATAACAGCCAATGGCAAATATCCTGGCGTGCCGGAGCGGATGATGGCGGAAGCGGCGTGAAGTGGAAAGGGTGAGAGAGGGATAGGGAGAAAGGGCGAAGATAAAATTTGATTGCTTTCGTCCTTTCTTCTCTTTTTATTTTTGGCAAAACTGGCGTTGACTTGCAATACTGGCTTTTGTATTATTCGAAACGAAAATGGCACGGAGGTCTTCTATGTCCTCATCTCCTCGAAGCGCTCGACGGACTGAGTTGAAACGTTCGTTGACAAAACACGTCGATAGAAATCCGCAATGGTGGGATGAATTGCCGCCAGTCTTAACCTGTCCGGAATGTGATGAGAAAGCCTTGCGAAGAGTCAGCGGCGTTTGTAAGCTTTTAGATGGGACTTTTATTCCCAAGTTGGAACGGTTTCAATGCTCATCATGCAAAGCGAATTTTTTTGATGATGCAGCAATGAAAACTATCGATAAATATCGAAAAGATATAACTGCGATTTCAACGTGATTGTCCCGCGCCAAACGAATCAAGCCGGCGGCATAAACATGTTTTTGGTTTGTTGGCGTGATACAAGAATTATTGCAGCATAAAACTGAAGCTCTTCAGTTTATAGAGATAAATCGCACGGATGCCACGATTAAATTGCATTTGAGAATTGACAGCAACTGACGAACTGCACGCGAGACCGCCTGTGACCGGACCACTAGAAACTGTTCCTTCCTCGCCTGAAATCACTCCTGCCAGTGCCGCCTCTCCCGCCATCAAAGTGCGCGCCGGATTGGTGGCGCAACTGTTGTTCATCATCTTCCTGGGGATTTTGGATGCGCAAATCATTTCTCCCCTCCTGCCGGAAGTGACGAAAGATTTTCAAATTTCAATCGCCAGCGCCGGCATTGCCGTCACGGTATATTCCATCGCCTCAGCCGGCTGGACTTTGGCGGTCGGGCCGCTGTCCGATCATTTCGGGCGTTTGATCTTTCTGCGGCTCGCCGCCATCGCCTTCACACTTTCCGCGTTAGTGGTTTTTTTTTCAAACTATTTCGGCCTCTATTTGCTCGCGCGCTTTATTGCCGGTTTGGGCGGCGGCACGATTTCCGCGTGTGTCATGGCGCAGATGGCAGATTTGTTTGCCTACCAACAGCGCGGGCGCGCCATGGGTTTGATCAGCATGATGTACTCCGCCGCCGGCATTATCGGCATTCCCGCGGCGGCGTGGATTGCCGAGCATTGGGGCTGGCGCACGATTTATGTGATCATCGCCGTGGCCATGGCCCCGCTCGCGCTGCTCATAAACGGGCGCGGCGTGGCCACCCGCTCTCAGAATGCCGCGCCCGGGAGCGAGTCCCCGGTTTGGCAGACGATCAAAGCGCAGCTAGGCATTTACGCCGAGTATTGGGCCACCGCGCACACCCGGCGCGGTTTGCTGCTCGCCATCACCTATTCCGGCGCGGCTTCGGGATTGGTTACGTATCTCGGCGCGTATCTGGCGGCAGCGTTCAAAATGCCGCTGTCAACCATTGGTTTGGTTTTTCTAACGACCGGAGTTTTTTCCACGGCCGGAGGCCTCAGCGGCGGCTGGCTGTCCGATCGCGTTGGCAAACGCCGCATGATCATCACCGCCAGCTTGTTGTTGATCGGCATTTTGCTGCTCGTGCCGCTTGCCGGCAGTGTCTGGAAAATTTTTGCGTTGTTCGCTCTGGGCGGCTTCATTTTAGCCTCGCGCGAAGGCGCGTATCAAGCGTTGATTTCCGAGCTGGCACCGGCCATGCAACGCGGCGCTTATATCGCACTGCGCAATGCCACTTCGCAAACGGCCATCGCCTTCAGCGCCGTGATGGGCGGGTTCTTATATGTCAAATTCGGTTTTTATGCCGTGTGCTATTATGTCGCGGCTTTGAGCTTGCTGTCGGCGATTATTGCTGCAATCATTATCGAGCCGGGCGCCAGGAAAGAATCATTGTGAACCTCGCCCACTCCGCCTATATTCATCAAGTTGCACCGGTTTCCCATGCGCAAAAACCTTTTGCTTTATCTCCTCATACTTTTCGTCTGCGGCGCCGGGCTATATTTTATTTTGCAACACGGTTCACGTTTGCAGCCCGGTGGCACGCCTTCGGAAGAAAGCGCGCAATCCCGGCCGCTGAATGTTTTTCCCCGGCCGGCACCGCCGCAAGACGTTCCCTCGCGCAGCGTTGTCAGCGTTTTGATCGAGAATCTGCAACATCCTTTGGGCATTTTGCTGTTGCAGTTGATCGTCATCATCGTCGCGGCGCGCGCACTCGGTGTGCTCTTCTTGAAACTCGGCCAGCCCGCCGTCATCGGCGAGATGGTGGCCGGCATCATTCTCGGCCCTTCTTTGCTGGGCCTGCTGCTTCCCTCCGTGCAGGCATTCGTCTTTCCCGCCGCTTCCCTGGGTACGTTGCGATTGTTGAGCCAGATCGGCGTCATTTTGTATATGTTCGTCATCGGCATAGAATTGGACGTGCAGAATCTCCGCCGGAAGGCGCACGCGGCAGTATTGGTTAGCCATGCCAGCATCATCATTCCGTTCTGTCTGGGCGCGCTTTTGGCGCTGTTCGTTTATCCCTCCCTGGCGCCGGCCCATGTTTCCTTTCTGGCATTCGCATTGTTCATGGGCATTGCCCTGAGCATCACCGCCTTTCCTGTGCTGGCGCGCATCATCGAAGAGCGCGATTTGTCCAAATCGCATCTCGGCAGCACGGCCATTGCCTGCGCCGCAGTTGACGACGTCACCGCGTGGTGCTTGCTGGCATTCGTCGTAGCGATTGCAAAAGCTGACGGGCTGGGCGGTTCTTTGTTCACAATCATTCTTGCTTTTCTTTTCATTAGCGTCATGCTATTTTTGCTCAAGCCCCGCGCCGACCGCATTCTGGGCGACGCCCTCCGCAACGAGACCCATACAAAAGGCATGGTCGCCGGGGTTTTGACTTTCGTTTTCGTGGCCGCGTTGTCCACTGAAATAATCGGCATCCACGCGTTGTTCGGCGCCTTTCTTGCCGGCGTCATCATGCCGACCAATTCCAGCTTGCGTTCTTTTCTGCGTGAGCGCCTCGAGACTTTCAGCTCGGTGTTTTTGCTGCCGCTGTTTTTTGCCTTCACCGGCTTGCGCACGCAAATCGGATTGTTGAACGACGCGCAGAGCTGGCTGATTTGCGCCGGCATCGTGGCCGTGGCCGTTGCCGGCAAATTCGGCGGCAGTATGCTCGCCGCGCGTTGGACCGGCATGAACTGGCACGAAGCAACCGCCCTCGGCGCGCTCATGAACACGCGCGGCTTGATGGAACTCATCGTTCTCAATGTCGGATATGATCTGGGCATTCTTTCCCCGCGCATGTTCGCCATGATGGTCATCATGGCGCTGGTCACCACTTTGATGACCGGACCGGTGCTGGCGCTGCTGGAACGCGCCAAAAAGAAAAAGCGCGCCGCCTCGCGCCGGAAAGAAGTTGTTGCTTGAAGCAGAGCCTGATTCGGTTCTGTCATTGCGAGCAACGCGAAGCAATCTCTTTTTCAAAATCACGTGATCATCAGGACAACAAAATGAAAGCTGCTGCCGCAACCGCCAAAAAGTCCGCATGGCGCTGGGTCAAGCGCGTGCTCATCGGCCTCGGGGTTTTGATTTTCCTCATCGTTTTTCTCGGCATCCCATATTTGATCTCCTGGTTTCTCACCCACGCGCGCTCGCGGCCCAGCGACCGGGTCATGAACATTACGCCGGAAAAATATGAAGCCGCGTATCGCAAGGTCAATTTTAAATCTGCCGACGGCACCTCGCTCGCCGGTTGGTGGCTGCCGGCCGAGAACTCGCCCGCGGCCATAATTTATTGCCACGGCCTCTTCCGCTCGCGCCTGGAATTATTGGAACGCGCAACGCATTTCCAAAAAATGGGCTATGCCGGTTTGTTGTTCGACTTTCGCCGCCACGGCGAAAGCGAAGGTGAATTGACCAGCGCCGGTTTTTTGGAAAGATGGGACGTACTGGGCGCAGCGCGTTTTTTGCGCGACAGCCTGAACGTGCAGCAACCGCTCGTGGCCTGCGCAGTTTCCATGGGCACCGCCGCTGCCATGCTCGCCGCTGCAGAAACGCCGGAGATTGCCGGGTTGATTCTGGACAGCAGCTTTCTTTCTTTTGACTACATTATTGCGCACGATGCGAAAGTGCAACTGGGCCTTCCGCGCTTTCCCATTGCCGATGAAATTATTCTGTTCACGAAATGGCGCATCGGTTTTGATTCCGGGCAATTCGACATGCGCAACGCGCTGGTAAAAATCGGCGACCGGCCCATTCTTTTCATCGCCGGCGGCGCCGACGTGCGCATGCCGCCGGAAATCTCGCAGCAGCTTTACCGGCATTCTCCCAGCACCCGCAAAAAAATAATCATCGTCGACGGCGCGACACACGGCGCTGCATTCGCCGCCAAGCCGGAGCTTTATGAACAAGCCGTTGCCGAATTTTTGCAGGCCAATTTTGGCAGCAGCGCCGCGCGGCATTCCTCCACGCCATAAAATAAATTCAGGCTCTATGTTGATCTGTGTGGGTTAAATGTCATTCTGTAAGAATCCTTTTTAGCCTCGAGCAGGATTTTAGATGGTCACCGTTTCTCGTCACGACACTTTGCGTCGTGACGCCTGTGGAACGCTCTGCGTTCTTAATTCGGTTCTTGAAACCATGAGCAGTAAAATTCAGGAAAAGCCCTTGGAAAATGCGGCCGCACCGCCCGGCGCCTTGCGCGCCACTCTGCGCACGACCCTGGCGCAATGCGCGCCTTTGTTGCAGGAACAGCTGGCAAATATTTTTGAAGAGATTTTGGCGCGGTTTCCCACCGGCTTGTTGCCGCGGGATATTGAAAATTGTGAACGGGAATATCTTGCCGAAATTAAACGGCTGCACGCGGCTTTCGCTTCTCCGTTTTTTTCATTTGAAGCCTATCCTCTGACTTCCGCTGCTGCCGCCGCGGAATACTTTTATGGCCGTTGGCATGAAGATATCGCCGCGGCCTTTGCCCGCATGCGCTTGAAACTCTCATTGCACCCGAAAGAAAAGCTTGAAATTCTGCGCGGCATGTTGCGCACGCGCCATCTCGATTCGCGCTTGAAAAAATTCTTCGGCAGCAGCGAAGTCAAACAACCCGACGGCGCGGCATTTCAAGGCAAGGGATTTCGCTCGATGGGGCAAGAAGCAATTTACGCCGCTGCGCTGCGCTTGCAACGCGGAAAAGATTTTATGCGCAACGGCCAATATAGCGGTGATTTCGTTGCGCCGATGATTCGCGATCTCGGGCTGGCGCTGGCGATGGGACAACAACCCTACGACGTTATGGCCGCGCAAATGGGCAAAGTAGGCAAGCCGACGAACGGGAAGGATTTGCATCTCGGCGATTTTGATTGCGGGATATTGCCGCCGGCCGCGCCGATTACACTCAGCACTGGCTCGGCCTGCGGCATTGGCTTCGCGTTGAAAAACTCGGGTCGTGTCATCATCAGTTGCATTGGCGAAGGTGGAACTTCGTCGGGCGAATGGCATGAAGTGATCAATTTCGCCGCCGTGCAGAAAATGCCCATCGTGTTCATTGTGCAAAACAATCAAACCGCTTTATCGACGCCGGTGAATGAACAATGCGTCGCACTCAACTTTGCGCAGAAAGCCATCGGCTACGGCATGCGCGCGATCACGATCGACGGCACAGATGCAGAAGAAATTTTTGCAGCAGTGACCGAAGCAGCCGAAGCCTGCCGCGCTGGAAACGGTCCGGTTTTGATCGAGCTGATTTGCATGCGCATGTGCGGCCACGCGCACCATGACGACATGTTGTATTTCGGCAAAGAACCGGAACAATTTCTTGAATTCGTGCCGCCTGCAAAGCTTGCCAATGGCTATGTCGATGCGAAAAAATATGACTATTGGTATCAGAAAGATCCAATCAAGCTTTATCAACGCCAATTGCTCGACGAGGGCGTGCTCGACGAGGGTGAATGGCAAGCAATGGTTAATGAAGTTTTACAAGAAATCGAAGCTGCCGCGCAAGCCGTGATTGCTGCGCCTTGGCCGGAAGCGAAGCTGGCGGGCCATCCCGTGGTGACTGATGGCGAATGGCTTGCCCATCACGAATCACTGCGTGAGCGTAATTTTGTTTATCCCGCGCCAAAAAATTGGCAGCCACATGAGACGTCCGGCGTGCAATTCGACGTCAACGGCAAAACTTTTTGGCAGGCGATTGTCGAAGCACTGATCGAAGAAATGCGCCGCGACCCAAATGTTTTCATGCTCGGTGAAGATATTGGTGGGCAATATGGCAATGCGTTTGTTATTTTAAAATCCATGCTGGAAGAATTTGGCGAGCGCATGATCAACACGCCTTTGGCCGAGGCCGCAATCATTGGCTGCGCGACCGGCGCAGCGCTGATGGGCAAGCGGCCGGTTGCCGAAATTCAATTCAATGACTTCATCGCCAGCGGCTTCAATCAGCTTGTGAACAACGCCGCAAAGATTTTTTATCGCTGGGGCCAAGCCGTGCCCATGACCGTGCGCCTGCCTTGGGGCGGGTTGCGCAACGCCGGGCCGTATCACTCGCAAAACACCGAGCCGTGGTTTTATCGCACACCGGGCCTGAAAATCGTTTGCCCTTCGACACCGCGCGAAGCCAAAGGCTTGTTGAAAGCCGCGATTCGCGATGACAACCCCGTGCTTTTCTACGAGCACATCGCGTTGTATCGTCTCGCCTCGATCAAACAAAACTTGCCGGCGGCTGAAGAAGATTTCTTGATTCCAATTGGCGCGGCTCATCTCAAACGTGAGGGCAGTGATTTGACCATGATCACCTACGGCGCGTACGTGCATCGCTGCCTCGAAGTCGCGCAGAAATTGGCGGCGGAAAATATTTCCTGTCAGGTTCTCGATCTTCGTTCTTTATTGCCACTTGACAAAACCGCAATTCTCGATTGCGTGCGCGCAACCGGCCGCATGTTGATCGTGCATGAAGACTCCAAAACCGGCGGCATCGGGCAATCCGTTGCCTCAATCCTCGCCGAGCAAGCTTTTGAGTATCTCGACGCGCCGGTGCGTGTGCTCGGCGCGTTGGACGCGCCGGTGCCGTATAGCCCCGTGTTGGAAGATGAGTTTTTGGTGAGTAATCAACAAATTGAAGAGGCGGCAATAACCCTTGTCGAGTATTAAAGCATCGCTTGCATTTCGCCGAAAATCTATTAAGTTTGGATTCACAAGTCGCACGGCTTTATTCCTATACAATGTTTGACTAAGAAATGGTAGAGCTATGGAAACCTTCAAGCTATCAATCGAAGTAAACGAGAAGCGACAGGTCATCTTCGATTTGCCGGAAAATATCCCTCTTGACCAAGCGGAAGTTTTGATTATCGTACAACCGTTAAAGAATGGACATCCAAGGAAAGGAGAAGTTGATCTCGCTGTCCGCGGAATCACCCCGGAACAAGCTGCCGAGACGCGCCAGCGCGTGATGAGTTTTGCTGAAGATTGGAACGCGCCCGGAATAGAGGTTTATGATGAGCTCTAAACGAGGCGACGTTGTGTTATTGCTCTTTCCTCATTTGGATTTGCTGACGGCCAAACGCCGGCCGGCTTTGATCGTGCAAGCGGACGAGATTGAAACGGGAATTTCACAAAAGATAGTAGCAATGATGACGAGCAATTTGCAACGAACGGGAAATACACGTGTGCTCGTTCGGGCAGAAAGCGAAACCGGAAGGGCCATGGGCATTGACATCGATTCTGTTATCGTCTGCGACAATTTGGCGACCGTCTTGGATACGCAAGTAGATCAATTATTGGGGCGCTGTCCTATGATGCCTGAAGTCAATGTTACCCTACGGGTAGCTTTGGCTTTATAAACCTCGTCTTATCCTCGGTATCCCTTCACTACCTCTGTCACTACAATACTGTATTGCGTGCGCCAAACCAATCGCATGCTCATGATTTCTTGCACAGCGGGATCAGCCGGTTTAATTTTCATAACAATCCGTCACGTTTTGCCAGGGGATAACGCGGCCGGCGCTGCGCGCTTGTCTCTCATTGCCGCCATAAATCAAGCAAGCTTTTTTGAGAGAAAGAAGCTACGCAAATCCAGGTCCTCCAATAAAACATAGGCCCAATTCGCGAAAACGTGTTTCACGAGCGTGGTTTTGCCCGATTGCCTCGGCCCCAGCAACGCCACGACGGGAAATTGGCGTGCGGTACCCTGCAATTTTTCGGCAAGGATTCTATTTATCATAACGAAAGCAAGATATTTCGCCCTGGACGGATTGTCAATCGAATTTATAATTTGTCCAATGCGCGCTATGTCTCGACTCTATACCAAGCTCGAGGAAGCGCAACGGATTTCTGAAGCTGGCGACAAAGGAATTTCGCACAAAGAAATGTTGCGGCGAAGAATACGAGAAAAATGAACAAACCACGCTGCAAGGGAATGAACAAACTCTCGGAGCCGTTGAGAATGATTTTGGTTGCTTCGTCGAAATTTAAATCCCAGATCTGGAGATCAAACCGGCGGGCGAGCACAAAGTTCAATGGCATGCGAAAGATTTGCCGAGCGGGGTGTATGTGTATCGTTTACACGTGGGTGATGTTGCAGCAGGGTTGGAGCAGAGTTTCGTAGCGACGAAGAAACTCATTTTGTTGAAGTGATCATTTCTTGCGAGAGTTTCTTTTTTGCCGTTTGGCTGGACCTTCATCCTGATGCTACTCAGCGGTTGACCCTGAACTCTCAGGGTTCGCACTACAAGAAACTTTGATCATACCCTTTTCGAGGTTTTAAACCTTGAAAAGGGTAGTTTCTTGGAAGCGGCTTTCTCCCAATTGGGAGTTTGTTTGCCAAGTAACTCCTCGCTGTCATCCTGGAAGGATCTTTTTCGGCATTGAGTACAGTGCTTATGCTGAAAAAGATTCTTACGAATGACATGTTACTTGGAAGTAAAACCTCATCCTACCTCATTCAACCTCGTCTTGGCCTCCTGATAGATGCGCACTTTTTCGGGGAAGGGAATGAACAAGCTCTTGAAGCCGTTGAGAATGATTTTAGTGATCTCATCGAAGTTCAAATCCCAAGTTTGCACGGCCAACCAAAGCTCGTCGGTCACGGTGGTGCGGGAGATCAAGCGGTTGTCCGTGTTCAGGGTCACGCGCAATTGGTTGTCGAGATATTTTTTGAAGGCATGATGCTCGATGCGCATCACAGCTTTGGTTTGCACGTTGCTGGTGAGGCATATTTCCAGCGGAATGCGGTGGTCGCGCACGTAGTTCATCAAATCTTCGTCTTCGTACAAACGCGTGCCGTGGCCGATGCGATGCGCGCCGCAAGCGTGAATGGCTTGATAAATGCTCGCCGGGCCATAGGCTTCGCCGGCATGCACGGTGCAATTGATGCCGGCTTTGCGAATAGTGTAAAACGCTTTTTCATGTTCTTTGGCGGGATTGTCTTCTTCGCGGCCGGCGAGATCGAAGCCAACTACGCCTTTGCGCTTGTATTGCACCGCCAGCTCGGCGAGGCGCAGCGACTTGGAGCGGTCAAAGCTGCGAATCGCGCAAATGATCACGCCGGTTTTAATGGGATACATGCTTTCCGCCTCGCGCAATCCTTCCAGCACTGCGTCCACCACTTGTTCAAGAGACAGGCCTTTTTCCTGATGCAAAATGGGCGAATAGCGCACTTCCATGTAGGTGACATTTTCGCGTGCGGCATCTTCCGCCATCTCGAACGCGACGCGGCGCAGGGCTTCGTAATCCTGCAACAGACTCAGAATGATATCGAACTTGTCGAGGTATTCATTGAGGTTTTCCACCTGACCTTTGACCGACAAATAATCGTAAACTTCGCTTTCACGATTGCTGGACAAATCAACGCCGTTTTGTTTGGCCAGATCGATCGCCGTGCTCGCCCGCAACGAGCCGTCGAGATGCACGTGCAAGTCGGTTTTGGGCAGGTCGAATAAAAGTTCGCGGGTGATGGTCATGCGATGTGCTCCTCGAAAAGCATAAAAATCTTTGACTATTCCCAGCAGCAGCCTGTCATTCTGGAAGAATCTTTTTTAGCCCGGGAGACAAACTTGAATTTGAAAAAGATTCCTCCTGAATGACAGGGCACAGGAAGCCTATCAAAATAGAAAGTTGACAAGAGCCGGCTTACGCCGCAGCGGTTTCTGCTTTGCGCGCAGGCTTGGTTTGTGCCGCCGCTCCGCCAGCGCGGCGCTTGACCATGATGTCGGGCAACAGGCAAATCATCGTGCCGATAGTCAACACCATGCCGCCGATCCACACCCACATCACCAATGGATTCAAATAGGCATGCAGCGTGGCGGCGTTGCTGGCGGATTGGTACTCGCCCAAAACCACGTACAAGTCTTCGCGCCAATTCGAGAACAGGGCCACTTCGGTAGTCGGTTGTTGCTGCACGATGTAAAAATGCTTTTGCGGATAAATCGTCTCCAGAATTTTGCCGTCGCGTTTGACGACGACAGTGGATTCCATCACCATCTTGTTGGCATCGGAATACTCGCGGGTGCTTTGATAAACCAATTCATAATTGCGCAGTTTCAACGATTCGCCAGATTTGAGCTGGCCTTCAACCTCGGTGGTGAAAGCCTGGCCGGTGACGCCGAGAAAGATCAGCACCATGCCGAAATGCACGATGTAACCGCCATAGCGCTGGCGATTCTTTAACAAAAGGTGCCACAACGCCACGAGGTAGCTTTCGCTATTCGTGTGGCCGCGGGCAAGCGCACCGCGATGAAATTCTTGTGTTATGGTTGCGGTCACCATCACGCACAATGAAAAAGAGATCAGCGCGTATAAATGGCGCATGCCGAAAACGAGCAGAAGCACCAGAGTCGCCAGAGCAAAAATCACCGGGAAGAAAAACATTTTTTTCAATTGCGTGGCCGAGCTTTTGCGCCAGGCCACCAGCGGGCCGATGCCAGTCAACAACAACAACAACAATGCAATCGGCACGTTTACCGCATTGAACCAGGGCGCGCCCACCGTAATTTTCGTGCCGCGCACGGCTTCGGAAATCACCGGAAACACCGTGCCCCAGAATACTGCGAAACAGGCGCCGAGAAACACGACGTTGTTCAACAAAAAAGCGGATTCACGCGAGACCACGGATTCCATTTTAATCGTGCTTTTCAGCGCCGGCGCTTTGCGCGCGAGCAAAGTAAATGAAAACGCCGCGATCACGCCGACGAAGGCCAGAAACAGCGGCCCAAGGCTGGATTGCGTGAAGCTGTGCACCGAGGAAACCACGCCGCTGCGGGTGAGAAAAGTGCCGAAGATGCAGAGCGTGAAGGTGAGAATGATCAGCACCATGTTCCACACGCGCAGCATGTTTTTCTTTTCCTGAATCATTACCGAATGCAGGAACGCGGTGCCGGTGAGCCAGGGCATCATCGCGGCATTTTCCACCGGATCCCAGGCCCAATAGCCGCCCCAGCCCAATTCCATGTAGGCCCATTTCCCGCCGAGCATCATGCCGATGCCGAGAAAGAACCACGGCACGATGGTCCAGCGCCGAGTGAGTGTGAGCCATTCGTTGCCCATTTGCCCGCTTAACAGCGCGGCAATCGCAAAGGCGAAAGGAATCGTGAAGCCGACGTAGCCGAGATAAAGAATGGGCGGATGAATCACCATGGCCCAATGTTGCAGCAGAGGATTGAGGCCGCGGCCGTCGGGCGGAGTGGCGGGCAGCATTTCGAACAACGGCGTGACGAACGTGAACATGGTGATGAAAAACAGTGTCACGCTCATGTTGACGGCGGTGACGTAGGGCATCAATAAAGGTTGCTTGCGCCGATGCAGCAGCAGACAAAACGAGCTGAAGGAGGAGAGCAGTAGCGCCCAAAACAGCAGCGAGCCTTTCATGCCTGCCCACAAGGTCGTTATTTTATAAAAGAACGGCAGGGCGCGATTGCTATAGCCGGCGACGTATTCCATGCGGAAATTGTCGGTGAGAATCGCCTGCCAAACGCCGATGGCGGCGAGCAGCAACAAAATGTTGACGCCGAAGGCCGCGTTTTCTCCGCTCGCCACCAGGCGTTCGTCGTGGCGGCGCACGCCTAACACCGAAGCGATGATGGCATACAGGCCGCAGCCGAGGGCGAGAAAAATGAAAGTGGTTCCTAGTTGGGTCATATTTTAATTTCCAGATGCTTGCCATTCCTCAGTATCTTTTTAAGAAATGAGGCGCAGATGAGGTTGCTTAAAAAGATTCAGACTGTGTGAAAACGCTCGAATTTGTCATTGCGAGCGCAGCGAAGCAATCTCTAAATCCAATACGTGCATGCGCCGGGATTGCTTCGCTCCGCTCGCAATGACGTTTTCACACAGTCTGATTCTTCCAGAATGACATGTTCGGGGCGTGAGTGAACCGAAAGAGCCATGTTTAATAATCAGGATGAGCCTTTTTCTGATGCCGGATATTGCCCGCTGTTTTCGCTTTCGTATTTGCTGGCGCATTTGGTGAAAATCTGCGCCGCATGAAATTCGCCGTTGGCGTATTTGCCTTCCAGCAACACGCCGGCGTTTTCTTTGAACGTATCGGGCACGATGCCTTTATAAACCACCGGCATGTGCTCGCCAAGCTCGTCCAGCGTAAAGCGCATTTGCAAGCCGTCTGCCGAGCGCACCACGGAGCCGGGCACCACGTTGCCGCTCACGCGCAAGCCCCGGCTTTCGGCTTTAACCGTCTGCGCTTTCAATTCGCTCACCGTCATGTAATAAACCATGGTCTCGTTGAAGCCGCTGACGAACAGCCAGGCGATCAAGGCGATCACGGCGGTAACCACGGCGAAGATCGTTATTCTTTTGCGTTCCATTGTGACACCTCGGGTTGGTCTTTCAAAAGTGTGTTTATCCAACAGGGAGATTCTCCGCTGTTTTTTGAAATTCAAAAAAAGAGCCTTTTTTCTTCTTTTTCAGCAAAAATGAATCCAAAACGGGTTCTTTAAAAACAAGGCGCGAAATCAAACTTCAAACGTGTTTTCTTCCTTATTTTAGGAAAGTGTTTCCTGATTTTGTGTCCAGATTGTTGATTGATATAACCAGATTTATGAAAACATTTGTTTTGCGTCAATATTTACGTGATACCCAGCAGTTTCATCACTACAAGTATTGAAGCAAGAGCGATCGCAATAATCATAGCAATAATGCCAGACCAGTAAATCCACCGCCAACGATTCCAATATTCGCCGCCGGGATAGTGTTTCTTCCTCGCGGCATCCAGTTCTGACGTTACAAACAAATCGACCGCTTCAATAGCCAGCGCATGAAGCCGCGAAATCCAATTCGAAAGAAAAGAAGCAGAACTGATCAAGGCAAGCACAATGAGACAAAGAAGAGTCTTTTCTAATCCGGTTGACAGAACAGTTGCTTTTTGAAAGAGAATGCCATTCAAAAGAAGTACAAGTAAGCCCAGATCGAACGAAATATAAAGCAAGACATATCTCTTTGATGATTCCAGATTCTTAATCAGTGCTTTAATATATTCCAATTTTGCTTCTTCTTGCATTGCTCGTTTCCGTGCTCGTGTGGTTTGGTTTATGACCTATGAATTTGCGGTTTTGAGAAAACAATTCTTATCGTTGCGTAAATGTCAATTCAATGCAACATTCGTTAACCTGTAATTCGCATCAATCACCTTCAACTCAATTCGCATATGCCGTTGCCCGCGTCTCGCGCAGCACGGTCACTTTGATTTGTCCGGGATATTCCAATTCTTCGTGAATTTTTTTGGCGATGTCGGAGGCGAGCAGATCGGCTTGCGCGTCGCTGATTTTTTCGGGCTGCACCATCACGCGAATTTCGCGGCCCGCAGAGATGGCATAAGCTTTCAACACCGACTCAAAACTGTCCGCCACTTTTTCCAATTTGTCGATGCGCTTGACGTAGCCGTCGAGCGTGTCGCGCCGCGCGCCGGGCCGCGAGCCGGAGATGGCATCGGCCGCGCTCACCAGCAATGAAATCAAATTGTCCGCGGGAATGTCCTCGTGATGCGAGCCGATGGCATTGATCACGATGGGATCTTCATTGTATTTTTTTCCGATCTCCATGCCCAACTGCGTGTGCGTGCCTTCCTGGTTTTGGCTGATCGCTTTGCCGATATCGTGCAACAAGCCCGCGCGTTTGGCCATGCGTACGTCCAGCCGCAGCTCCGCTGCCATGAAACCGCAAATCGAGGCCACTTCCTCGGAATGGCTCAACACGTTTTGGCCGTAACTCGTACGGAAAAACAAGCGGCCGAGCAGGCGAATCATCTCGGGATGAATTTTGCCGATGCCCATGCGCGCGATCGATTCGTTGCCGGCACGCCAGATTTGCTTGTCCACTTCCTGCTCGCATTGCGCCACAATTTCGTCCACGCGTTGCGGATGAATTTTGCCGTTGCTGATCAGCTTCTCCAGCGCCAGCCGCGCCACCTCGCGTTTGACCGGATCGAACGCCGACAGCACCACGGCTTCCGGAGTATCATCCACAATGACCTTCACCCCCGTGGCCTGCTCGAAGGCTTTGATGTTGCGCCCTTCGCGGCCAATGATGCGGCCTTTGACTTCTTCCGAAGGAATCGGCACGACGGACACCGCGGTTTCCGAAGCATGCTCCGAGGCGATGCGCTCGATGGTCATGGTGAGAATGCGCTTGGCCTCGCGCACGGCATTGGCTTTGGATTCGTCGATGATGCGCTTGTAAAGCTCCGCCGCTTCTTTGTTGAATTCGTGGCGGAGATTCTGCATCAATGATTGCTTCGCCTCTTCCACCGCAAGCTGCGCGATTTTTGACAATTCCAAATTTTGTTGGGCGATCAGCTTTTCCAGCTCCTCGTCCTTGGCGCGCAAGGTCAGCTTGTGCGATTCGATTTCGCTTTCCTGCTGCAGGGATTGCTGCTCGCGCTGCTTGAGCGTTTCTTCCCGGCGCACGAGCTTTTTTTCACGCTCCTCGCTGCGGGCTTCCTGCTCTTCCATTTTGCGGCCGCGCTGCTTGAGCTTGTTTTCCTGCTCATCGCGCTGCCGAAACCATTCTTCTTTGGCTTTAACCACGATCTGATGCTTTTGGCGCTCGGCTTCTTTCTGCGCGTTTTCCAAAATGTCTTTGGCGGAGGCCCGATTTTTCGCCAATTGCTGTGCCGTTGCCCATCTCGCCAAAAACCACGCCGCCGCAAAAGAAATGGCGCCGGTGATTAAATATATCCACCATTGTTCCATAATGACTATCCTGCTTGAACGGAAAAGACGGTCAAATTTTCTTCAGAAGCTTCCTGCCGCGCGGCCGGCAGATGCAGCAAATCGTGCAGATGCTGTGCCATGACTTCCATGTTGTTTTTAACCTTGTTGCTCGCACACGCAGAATGGGCGCGAATGCACTCGACCCCTTTGCAATAATCCAAACGCAAATCGCAGTTTTGCTGTTTTTGATAATCGCGCGAGGGCATCATCTTTCCGGTCACCTCTTCGCGCCGGAATTCGCGGGGCTGGGTTTTGTAATGCCACTCCACCATCTTGTTCCACAAAAATTCGTGCGCCTGGATTAATTGCGCGTGGCTCAACTCCTCCAGCAGCGGCCGCAACGGCCGGCCGGACAGCAACACCACTAAAATTTCCAGCCGCTGGCGAAAGGTCAACTCTTCCGGTAATCGCACTTGCATGAGATCCTCTCATCGACATGAGCCATGCCGTTCGCGCCAGCATCGCCGCAGGTTCAAATTAGTGAAGAGACAGACTGTGTGAAAACGTCATTGCGAGCGCAGCGAAGCAATCCCGGTGCGTGCACGTATTGGAATTAGAGATTGCTTCGCTGCGCTCGCAATGACAAACTCGAGCGTTTTCATACAGTCTGAGAAATATAGAACGAAGGAACTATAAAATCAAGTTGCAAAAAAGGGGGCGAATTATGCCAGGCTGATTTTTGTTTTAGCGTTAATCAGCGAAATCTGCGTCCAATTTGTATTTTGTGTATTGGCCGCACCAAAGGACAAATCGGAAAAATAGTTAAACCGGAATGCCGGTAAACAGCCAAATAAACTTTGAAAACGCCTCGCCGATGAATACCAAAACGACGGTGGCATACAGCATGCCCGTAGCCGATTGCGTGCTGCGAATCTTCACGGTTTCATAAATCATCCAGCCGAAGATCAACGGGCCGATCAAGCCGATGATCACGCGCAGCCAAAACCACCAGCCGGTTCCGGAGAATTGCAGCAGCGCCTGCGCCGGCTGCGAAACCAGGGCTTCAGAGGAAAACGCCAGCACGGCAACCACGGCGATAACCATGGCGAGGCGCAAAATCGTTGCACCCAGAAATAAAATTGCGGCCATGCGCAAGGGCTGAATCGTCAAGCGGCGGTTGACCAGGTACCAATGGCCAGTGATCATTGCCGACATCACCGTGCCCAGCATCATTGCCGATCCGGTGAAGCTCACGGCGCGCCATCCGGCAAGGGAGGCGGGAAAGCTTTGAGAAACCGGTGAGAACAGCGAAACGAATACCACTGCCGCCAAGGCCAGGGCAAAAGCGGGAAAGAGATAAATTTTTTTGACGCGTTTGATCCCAATGCTGCCGGCCAGCAAAAGCACGATCGTCGCTGCGATCAAGCCGAAGATCAAATTTGGAGAAATGCCGAAGACGCCGGAGGGCGAAGCGAGAACCGGGCTGCCAAAGGGATGGGCCCAACAGGCAAGTGCGAGCAGAGCCGCGGCCAATCCGCTCAACAAGCGGAAAAACGTCGCGCCGATTTCTGCGAGAGAAATGAAAAGCAGCGGCAAGAGCATGCCGGCCGCAAGCTGTAGAAAGAGGGAGAAAAAAATCAGGTTGAGCATGAATGATGCAGAAATCAGTTGAGCGAGAAAGAAAAAGCATAAGCTTCGGGATGCGCGATCGCGCGGCGCAGTTTGAAATTTTCCGAAATTTTATGCGTGTGGCGAATTTCCTTCTCGCCTAACGTCCAGCAAAAAAGCGTATCCGTCATCGCGCTTTTAAAATCGACGGTAAAATAACCCTTGGGATAAGCGCCCAGCCTGCGCACGTTTTTCGCCCAACGCTCGAGCGTGAGGCCGACTTGCACTTCGTAGCTTTGCCGCGCGTCTTCTTCATTGAACAACTCTTCGGACTCCATGCGGTCGCGCGCTTCGTGCAAGTCTGCGACCGTCTGTTCGGTCAGAGAAATAATCTTGGGCAACAGCGCATTCGCCTGCGCGAGAGTGAATCGCGGCATGCCGTCATCTACTACCGGATTGTATCCGTTCACGCTACCTCCTGCTTCTTCCACTGTGCACCATCATTAATACGTGATACGTACTGAATAATGCGTAATGCGTAAAACGTAATGGGTAACGTTTTTTACGCATGACGTTTTACGTTTCATTCCCCAAACGCCGCCATACCCGTCACCGCCTGCCCTAAAATCAAAGTATGAATCTCGTGTGTGCCTTCGTAAGTCTTCACGCTTTCGAGATTGGCCGCATGGCGCATGCAGGCGTAATCGTCGCTAATGCCGTTCGCGCCCAAAATTTCCCGGCATGTGCGCGCAATTTCCAAAGCATGAAAACAATTGTTGCGCTTGGCCAAACTGATTTGCGCGGGATGCGCTTCGCCGCGATCTTTGAGCCGGCCAAGCTGCAAACAGAGCAATTGCATTTTGGTGATCTCGGTCAGCATGTGTGCGAATTTTTCCTGCGTCAATTGATACGCCGCCACCGGCTTGTTGAACACGATCCGGCCTTTGGCATAATTCAAAGCTTCTTCATAACAAGCTAAAGCCGCGCCCAGCGCACCCCAGGAAATGCCGTAACGCGCCTGGCTCAAGCAGCTCAACGCCGCTTTTAGGCTTTCGGTTTTGGGCAGCAACGCCTCTGCGGGAATCTGGCAATCGTCGAGCAACAACTCCGCCGTGTCTGAAGCGCGCAGAGAAAGTTTGCCGTGCATGGGTTGCGCGCGAAAGCCCTTTGTTCCTTTTTCAATAACGAAGCCGCGCACGTTGTCGTCGAGCTTCGCCCAGACCACTGCAACGTCCGCCATCGTGCCGTTGGTGATCCACATTTTGCGGCCATTCAGCACATAGCCGCGGCTGTTTTTCTCGGCGCGCGTCATCATGCCGGCGGGATTGGAGCCATAATCCGGCTCCGTCAATCCGAAACATCCGATCATTTCCGCGCTGGCGAGCTTGGGCAAATATTTTTGCTTTTGTTCTTCGCTGCCGAAGGCATGAATGGGATACATCACCAATGCCCCCTGCACCGAAGCGAAGCTGCGCACGCCGCTGTCGCCCGCTTCGAGCTCTTGCATGATCAAGCCATACGCGACGTTGTTGATGCCGGCGCAGCCATAGCCTTTCAAATTCGCGCCCAGCAAACCCATCTCCCCGATCGGCCGGATCAATTGCCCGGGGAAACTGCCCTCGCGATAATGATCGCGAATGACAGGCTTGACTTCCTTTTGGACAAACTCGCGCACTTGATTGCGAATAGCTTTGTCCTCGTCGGCAAGCAGGCTTTCGATATTATAAAAATCAAAAGGCGTGAAGCGGGACATGATCAATTGGAATTATTAAGTTTTTGCTTTACGCATGATGAATAATTTGAGGCATAATTCGTAAAACGTAAAACTAAGCCGCGCGCTTTGCCATCGTTTTCAATTCTTCACGGATGACTTTTCGAAGAGTTTTTTCGAACTCGACGCCCTGGCGGTGGACATATTGTCGAAGAGCTTCATTAATCAACATTTCGAAGTCGCCGCCGCCGGCCTCGTGCACTTTTTGACGGAACCAATTGAGAAGCTCATCATCGATGCGAATGGTGATACGCGTTTTGCCCGATTGAGGCGCGACGACCGACCCGCGCTTGGCGTTGCTGAAGTCATACTCTTTTGCTTTCATACTCAAGCGACTTCACGTGACACAAGCTCGCTGGCGTGGCTTGTAAGATAATCCAAAATATCCTTTTGCATCCGTTGGATTTCCGTCCGATAACCGCTGGCAACGGCTCTAAATTCTGTCGGCTTGGCCGTGACCCGCAATTGTGCCAGCAATCGCTGAAAATAAGCAATACGCTCGTGTGTCACTTCCATTTCCTGGTCGTTTTGAATCATGGCATCAGATTCCCTCAATTATAGTATTGCTTCCGCTTCATGAACAATCTTAAACCGATGCCGATAATCCCCCACAATAGCTCCCAGCAACGTATTCGAACCAAAAGCTTCAATGCGCACTTTCACCAAATCCCCCGGCTGGCAATAACCGGCGAACACGACTGCTTTGTTATGATCGGTGCGGCCCAGCCATTCGTTTTCGTTTTTCTTGCTTGGGCTTTCCACCAGCACTTCATAAACTTTGCCCACTTCTGCGGCGTTGCGACGCATGGTAATTTCACGCTGCAATTGCGTTAAACGCAGCAGGCGCTCTTGCTTGATTTCTTCCGGAACATCGTCTGGAAATTTGCGCGAGGCCATGGTATTTTTGCGCTCGCTATATTTGAAGGTGAAGGCGGAATCGAATTCGACTTGTCCAACAACCTCGAGTGTGTCATCGAAATCATCTTCGGTCTCCCCGCAAAAGCCGCAGATAATATCCGTCGTCAAAGAAACTTCCGGCATGAGCTCACGAATCTCGGCAACAAGATCGAGAAACTCTTGCCTGGTGTATGTGCGATTCATACGGTTAAGCACGCTGTCACTGCCCGCTTGCAAAGGCAAATGAATGTGTTTGCACAGCTTGGAATTTTGCGCCATGGTATGCAAGAGCTTGCGGGGAAAATCTTTGGGGTGCGGCGAGGTGAAGCGCACGCGGCCGAGGCCTTCGACTTCAGACACAGCTTGCAACAAATCCGCAAAATCGTGTTGCGCGTCGCGATAAGAATTTACATTTTGTCCGAGCAATGTGGCCTGCTTAAAACCTTCGGCGGCGATGCGTTCGGCTTCGGCCACCACGTTTTGCAATTCCCGGCTGCGCTCGCGGCCGCGGGTATAGGGCACGACGCAGAACGTGCAGAAATTATCGCAACCGCGCGAAATGGCAATCCACGCATTCACACCCGGCATGCGCTGCGGCGCGATATCGGAATACGTTTCAAATTCCGACAGCGAAAAATCGTAAGCCTGCTGCCGCCGGCTGCGAATGTTTTCCAACAGCGCGGGCAGGCGTTTGTAGCTGTCCGGCCCGGCGACGAGATCGACGTAGGGCGCGCGGTCGGTCAAGTCCTGTCTTAAATTTTGCGCC